>TARA_B100000686_G_scaffold99231_1_pt1 | contig 115776 bp, 102 predicted proteins | sample TARA_B100000686 | Tara Oceans TARA_B100000686 (sample SAMEA2622733) | marine metagenome | biome: marine biome (ENVO:00000447); feature: marine epipelagic mixed layer (ENVO:xxxxxxxxx); material: "saline water (ENVO:00002010), including plankton (ENVO:xxxxxxxx)" | depth 150 m
CAATAGGTTACAGAATTAGTCTGTAGCTTCCCTCCATGCAACAAGGCCCTTTTGTTTTATAGATGAGGTTGATATAAGCTCCAATAAAGATGAGAGCAGCACCTGCGTATGTTGGTATTGATGGAATCTCATTAAGGAAGATAACCCCAAGAATAGTTGCAAATACCACCTGCATATAAAGGTATGCTGTGGCTTTTGATGCCGATTCAAGTTGCATTCCCTTTGTCATATACACTTGGCCAACTTGAGTAAAGCACCCAACAAGCACAAGATAAATAAAGCCTTTGAGATCAGGTATGACAAACTCATCCCAAAAGAAAGGCACAGATGCTGGTAATGCTATAAGTGGGAAGTAGAACACAATTACCAGAGGATGCTCTTTTTTACTTAACTTTTTCACAATGACGTAAGCGAAGCCGCTGCAAAGCGCGCCACCAATACCAAATGCAATAGCAACAAGGGAAAATGTCTCAACTTGAATATCGCTCATGCTGCCAATGAGCGAGGGAGCGGTAATTGCAAGGGCTCCGCAAATACTTAAAACGATACAGCTGAACGTGCCTGCATTGACAGCCTCTTTTAGAATGAAAAATCCCAATACTGCCGTAAAAGCAGGGTTTAAGAACTGCAAAATAGTTGCCATGGCCAATGGTAGATGAGTTACGGCATAGTAACCAAGGGATAGAGCAAGAAATCCAACAAAGCCTCGAAGTGTGAGAAGCCATTTATTTGTGCCTAGCAAAGGGATACCAGAAGCTTTCAAAGTTACGAAACTTAATACGAGAGAGACAAGGGCTCTTGCAGCAAGAATTTCCATAACAGGTATACCAAGATCCGCGCTCAGTTTGACGAATAGACTCATAAGGCTAAAACCAAGGGCGCTTAAAAGCATGTATTGGGCGGCTTTTGGAAGAAATGGCATGAGGCTTCTCTGCTTGAGGTGAAAGTGGACTTATGATGTTACTTTAGAATGGATGCAATAAAAAGCCTGTTGATTAGAAATTAATCGTTCTAGATATTCGAAAATAGTGATAAATGAATAAAGTATCGTTTAATAGATGTACAGTTTATAAATGTCTGGAAAATACTAAGAAATATTAAGATTGAATTAAGTTTAGCTTGCTATAGTCTGCGCCACTCAATAGAAGTTGTTATCGAAGTAGTCGAAGTATTAGTTGTGAAGTATCAAAAGTTAGATCAAGTTTTTAGAAGAAGAGATGGGCTGGAAGCTCTCTGTTTATCTGATTTGAAAAGAGCTGCCAGCAGATGTGAAATGCATTTGAATTTGAGGCTTGTCCATATGGATCACCTTGTTAATGCGTTTTATTTAAGCTCTGGGTTGATGATATCTGCATTTTCAATGATATCAGTCGCCTCGCGCTCATTTGGACGGTTTTTGATTTTAATGAAAAGAATCACGAAAGCTAAGATGCCAGTGACCACATTTGCAAAAAACATTGCATTATCTTGTTTATGGAAACCATAAAGTGACCACAATACAACACCACTCAAGAACATTAGATACATCGTTAGAGAAATTGATGCAGTGTCTTTTGTCTTAATTGTCATGATGGCCTGAGGCAAAAAAGATGCAGTAGTTAAAACTGCTGCTACATATCCAAAGTACTCAAACATTGAGCTCTCTTGCATAGGTCGTACTCCCGCAAAAAGTGATTGATATACCCTTATAAAACAGGGTAATTACATAAACAATATTATTGCCTTCAACCTGTGATACGTAGGACCTATTTATTACCTCTTTTTCAATCAGGCTGCAGGGGTAGGATGGCCAAAATATAAACTGGTGTAAAGCCCTTTATTGCAAAAATAATACTTTTTTTTTAAAAAAATGTATGGTGCTTTCACATGAGACAGAACTTGGGGCATTTGCTCCAAAGATGCATCCAATAGGGGCATTATGGTCTCAATTCAGTATTGGTTTGATTGCTTTGATTTGATGGCCTAATCAAGGCATAACGCGGGAGTGAGTATGCCTCAAAAGAGAGGCATACTTCAATGATATTAGTCAGTTGTATTTACGATTTCTAATATGCGTAAAACAGGTGCTTGGATTGCTTGTGTAGCATCATCGATAATGCCTGTTGCTGGTTCTTCTTCTGATGCGACATAAGAGCCGTTAGAAGGGTAGGAATAGCCACTTTCACCACGAGATGAATGCATTGCTGTTACAGCATAGCTTGTATTACCACCTGAGTTTTCAACAGTAAGTGATACTTGATTGGAAGCAACTTCCCGAGGATTGCTCAGCGCTTTTGTGTCAGGGTTAAAGTCGTAAACTTTATAGCCTGTGATTACACTTTTGTAAGCTGAGGCTGGTGGATCCCACCTTACGATTGTATCAGTGCCGTCTGTTTGTGCAGATACATTCATTGGTGGAACAGCATTGCCTAAGTAGCCCCAAACGTAATATGTTAAATCCTTGCCTGAAGTCGCAAAACCGCGTTGGCCAGAAAGATGAGCTGTACCGACCTGAACTTTATTTGGGCCGTCACCAGCATAAAATGCACCTGAATAATTCATTTGTGCCATTCGTGTTTTAATCACATCTTGTAGTGGGAAAGGCCAAGCAGGGCGACCAGTTTCAGTATTGTATTGACCTTCACCCCACATGGAGCCAGTTGCACCTTTTAGTGTTGTCACAGTTGCACCAAGCGCCTCGTTGCTATCATCTAGGTTAGACATGTTGGTATTATCTTCTGAACGAAGAATGTACTTTAAGCTGCCTTGTGGGTTAGCAAGAGAGTAGATTGGATTCAAGCGTGTGATAGAGTCAGTATCGATTGAGTTACCGCTGCCATCATTTTCATTAATACTTGCACTTGTAGATGAAATATTAATGTTATGAATACCTGTTCTTGAGTAAGTACGACCTAATATTGCATTGGTAATACCGAGTGCAAAGTCATAGAAAAGATTTGTCGTATTAGCATCATGGATAATGGAGTTTCTAAAACCTCGTGAGTTCTGAGGGAAACCATTGACAAGCCATGTATCTGGCTGAAGCATTTCGATTTGACCAATAGTCATATGGTCAATATCAACACCGCCTCGTGCAGCAATGTGTGCTGCGTAAGGTCTTACATCCCAAGAGATATTATTATTTAAATCTGCAACACAGGCATTGGAGCCTTGGCTATCCATATTGCCCCAAATTTTTGCAGAGTTCAGCTGTATGTTTCGCACGAACTGCACTTGGCTACCACCGGATGTAACAGGACAACCAAATTCACCCGCATCTTCTGCAGGCTGCCAAAAGTAAGGGCTATCTGAGTCAACAGCAATATTATTTTGCGCTATAGCATTTGTTGTTGAGTAGAAAGAAAATGTATTTTGTGGGCCAGGGCTATCTGAAACCCAGTCAAAGCGAGCAACGTTACGGCGAGCAATAACTTTATCGACATGATAGAAACTAAACTTAGTTCTTAGGCCACCAAAGGCGTAGTTGTTTTCAAATAAAATATTGGATGCATAGCTTACGCCAAAGCCCTGAGTATCCTTGATATTGACACCATTTGCTTCGATTTTAATATGGTGGGGCTCACATGATGTATCACCATCACAGGTTTGGCCAACAATTGTTAAGCCTGGGCCATTAATGAAAAAGCCTTTAACTGCAAGGTAGAACGGGTTTCCTGTGCCGCCTTCAATAGCAATTTTAGCTTCGTTATTAAACTCTACACCACCAGGTGTTTGCGCCATTACAGTTGAGTAAGCGCTTGAGTTACCGCCAGGAGGCATCTGAACAACGCCATCACCTCTTAGGCCAATTTTTGATTCTTGTGTTGAGTAAACGCCATTTTCTACGACAAATGTAGTGCCTGCAGGATGGTTTGCCCTTAAAGCGGGGCCAAGAGTTTTGATGTCATAACTTGGGCCAACATGAACGACTTCAGGCACACCAACATGCACAATAAAGTATTCGATATCTGCACCATCTGCGTTTGAGGCTTGTACGCCTATATAAAAACTTTCAGAAGGAAGTGAGCTAGAAACATCCCAGCTAATTGTGCCGGAACCTTGTGATATTTGAACTGCATCTGGGCCATATGCAATGGACCAGTTTACATCAGAATTGCTGCCACTTGTAAGTCGGGGAGTGAATGAAAAGGTCTGGCCTTTGTTGACACTCTGTTCCGCTATTGATGAGATACTAGGCACAGCTGCGAGAGCATAGGATGGAAACAGCACACTTAATGTGAGTAATGTTTTCAGAAGAGCAGACTTCATATTCAAACTTGCTTTAATGCTTTGAGATGAATACATCCCATAATTCATGTTCATACATTTGTCCTTTAAATGATGGGCACTGATAACACGCAACACCAATAACGTACAGAAGGTAATCTGCTGCACAGCCTACCACTATGCTATTAAGATTTCATAGTATTATTTGTATCTGGCATACTTTTTGGATATTAAAGTGCCAATAAGGTTTGAACGCATAAAACGAGGCGTTAATTTTGATCACTAAAGGCGCATTTGGTTCCTTTAGTTTTTACGATAAATGAAGCTGATTTTTTCGAAATGAACTCAATCTTGGAAAAAGACACAGTTGAGTTTAAAGAATTAGGGAAGCTATTCGACAGGGACGAGTGGCAGGACGCTGACTTATGTCAGTGCTTAATGTCTCAGGAGAGCACATTAAGCACTTTTATGTATTTAAAATTACTCTTCATCATTTGCAACTGGCATCGGGCAATGCCATGTATCAGTCACCTTGTCATTATCAACAGATTCAAGAGTTACATCGAACTTCCAAAGGGTATGTAGATGCTTTAGCACTTCTTGAGCACTGTCGTCTGCAAGTGGGCGTCGGTTGTGTTGGAAATGACGTAGTGTCATTGCTCTAGAGCCTCTTACATCAACATCGTATACCTGAATATTTGGTTCGTTCATTGAAAGGTTGTATTGAGCTGATAAAGCCTCACGAACACGTCTATAACCTTCATCATCATGGATTGCAGATACTTCAAGTTCTTTATCTTGATCATCATCAAGAATTGCAAAGAACTTAAAATCCCTCATGACTTTTGGTGAGAGGAATTGCTGCACAAAGCTTTCATCCTTAAAGTTCTGCATTGCAAATTTAATTGTTGCTAACCAGTCGCTCCCTGCAAAGTCAGGGAACCAACGCTTATCTTCTTCTGTAGGATTTTCACAAATGCGCTTAATATCTTGGAACATTGCGAATCCAAGGGCATAGGGGTTTATGCCAGAATAGTATTTGGAGTCAAACTCAGGTTGGAACACAACGCCAGAGTGAGACTGTAGGAACTCAAACATAAAGCCATCAGTTACTTTGCCTTGAGCATACAAGTCGTTAAGAAGGGTGTAGTGCCAGAAAGTAGCCCAGCCTTCGTTCATCACCTGTGTTTGACGTTGTGGGTAGAAGTATTGTGATATTTTACGAACAATACGTACAATTTCCCGTTGCCATGGTTCCAGTAAAGGCGCTTTTTTCTCAAGGAAATAGAGAATATTTTCCTGAGGCTCAGCTGGGAACCGTGCCTGTTCGATTTCTTTTTCAGAGCCGCCAAGCTTTGGAATTGTGCGCCATAAATCATTAACTTGCGCTTGTAACATGGCTTCTCGGTCTTTTTGACGCTGCTTTTCTTCAGCTGCTGAGATTGGGTAAGGACGCTTATAGCGATCTACACCGTGATTCATCAGCGCATGACAAGCATCGAGAATTTGTTCAACTTCATCAATACCGTATTTTTCTTCACAGGTATTAATGTAGTTTTTAGCAAAAACAAGATAGTCGATAATGGATGATGCGTCAGTCCAAGTTTGGAATAAATAGTTGCCTTTGAAGAATGAGTTATGACCATAGCAAGCGTGCGCAATAACAAGCGCTTGCATTGTCATTGTGTTCTCTTCCATTAAATAGGCAATACATGGATTAGAGTTGATCACAATTTCGTAAGCGAGGCCCATTTGACCTCGGCGGTAGTTTTTTTCAATAGAAACAAACTGCTTACCGAAAGACCAATGCTGATAACCAACAGGCATACCGACAGAGGCATAGGCGTCCATCATTTGTTCAGCTGAAATAATTTCAATTTGGTTAGGGTAGGTATCAAGCCCATAGCTTTCAGCAATTTTTGCAATTTCACGGTCATATTCTTGAACAAGGTCAAATGACCATTCTGATCCCGTTGAGATAAAGTCACGGGGATCATCTTCAAGCATTTTTTTTAGCACTTCTTCGTGTGACATAGTAAACCCCTAAGCATCTGCGCAGGTTTAGCGCATCAAGCTTTAAATATTTGAGCGCCTGAAGCTAGCTTCAGGCTGTTGTGCGTTTTTGGAACAGTTCACGGAAGACTGGATAAATATCGCTTTGATCCATAATTTGTTGCATTGCAAACACTTCACCATGTTCTTGAGCAACTGTTTCATATTCACGCCATAATGCTTGATGACGACGTGGGTTGATTTCTATATATGAGTAATATTGTACAAGCGGTAAAATATCGTCCACTAAAAGCTTCTTACAGAGAGGGGAGTCATCATTCCAGTTATCTCCGTCGGATGCTTGCGCGCCATAGATATTCCATTCATTAGCAGGGTAGCGATCTTCCATGATTTCTTTCATGAGTTTTAGAGCGCTAGATACAATTGTGCCGCCAGTTTCACGAGAGTAGAAAAACTCTTGCTCATCAACTTCTTTCGCACTTGTATGATGTCGAATAAAGACAACTTCAATTTTTTCGTAGTTACGTTTAAGGAATAAATACAATAAAATAAAGAATCGTTTCGCTGTGTCTTTCATTGATTGGTTCATCGAACCAGACACGTCCATTAGGCAAAACATAACTGCTTTTGATGTTGGTTGAGGTACCTTAATATGAAGGTTGTATCTCAAATCAATATCATCGATAAAAGGGATGCTCATGACTTTGCGTTTGAGTCTCGCCACTTCCTCTTCTAATAAAGCAACTTTGCTTTGGTCTTTTAAAATAGGGTCTTTTTCAAGTTCAGCTTGCAGTTCAGCTTCTTTTTCACGGAGGCGTCTTTTTGTTGATGCTCCAAATGCAACTCGACGACCTGTCGCTTGACGTAAAGAACGAATAACGTTGATTTTTGATGGGTTACCAGTGCTTACAACACCAGCTCGTTTCATTTTAAAAGATTCGATACCTGCTAATTGTCTTTTAACAAGGTTAGGGAGCTCTAAATCTTCAAAGAGGAACTCTAAAAACTCGTCCTGTGTAATTTGGAAGACAAACTCATCCATGCCTTCACCGGAATTACTGGCTTCTCCTTCGCCACTACCACTGCCGCCTTGACCTTGAGGTCGGCGAATACGATCACCTGAAACAAAATCTTTATTGCCAGGGTGAACCATTTCACGCTTACCGCCTTTTTTATGAGAAAAGCGAGGTTCAGAAATATCTTTAGTGGGTATTGATACACTTTCCCCATGCTCAAGATCGGTAATACTTCTTTTATTTACGGCATCGGATACTGCTTGTTTGATGTGTTTTTTGTAGCGACGAAGAAAACGAGTCCGATTAACGGTGCTTTTATTCTTGCCATTAAGACGTCGATCAACAATATAACTCACTCAGTTTTCTCCATAACATGACCTTAACATCACTTTCATCTTGAAAGTGGGTGTACACACTTCCCAAACTATTGAAAGGAGGGAAGTGCGTTTAAGGTTTATTATTGTGATTTACGAACCCGTAGATACCACTCAGAAAGAAGTCTTACTTGTTTTTCTGTGTAGCCACGTTGAGTCATACGGTATACGAAATCTTCGTGTTTCTTCTGATCATCAGAAGAAGCCTTGGAATTAAAGGAAATAACCGGTAGCAAATCTTCAGTATTTGAGAACATTTTTTTCTCAATGACTGAGCGCAGTTTTTCATAACTGAGCCATGATGGGTTTTTACCACCGTGGTTTGCTCTGGCACGTAATACGAAGTTAACAACTTCATTACGGAAATCTTTTGGATTTGAAATGCCAGCTGGTTTTTCAATTTTTTCCAGTTCGTTATTAAGAGAAGCACGGTTAAAGTTTTCGCCTGTATCTGGGTCACGATACTCTTGATCTTGAATCCAGAAATCTGCATATGTTACATAGCGGTCGAAAATATTTTGGCCGTACTCGGAATAACTTTCGAGGTAAGCTGTTTGAATTTCTTTACCGATAAAGTCAACATATTTAGGTGCAAGATATTCTTTAATAAATCTTAAATATCTTTCTTGTAGTTCAGCAGGGAATTGCTGTTGTTCAATTTGTGTTTCAAGTACGTGCAGAAGATGAACAGGGTTAGCTGCAACTTCAGCATGGTCAAAGTTAAAGACTTTTGACAAAATCTTGAATGAGAAGCGAGTGGATAAACCATCCATACCCTCATCAACACCAGCCATATCTTTATACTCTTGCAACGATTTGGCTTTTGGGTCTGTATCTTTAAGATTTTCACCGTCGTACACTTTCATTTTAGAGAATAAAGATGAGTTTTCTGGTTCTTTAAGTCGAGATAAGATCGCAAATTGTGCCAACATTCTTAACGTATCTGGCGCACAGTGTGCATTTGATAGCGAAGATGTTTTAAGCAGTTTTTCATAAATTTTGACTTCATCAGAAACACGAAGACAATATGGCACTTTAACAATATAAATACGGTCAATGAATGCCTCATTGTTTTTGTTGTTTCTAAATGCTTGCCATTCACTTTCGTTAGAGTGAGCAAGAATAATACCTTCATACGGAATAGCGCCAAGGCCTTCAGTACCGTTGTAGTTACCTTCTTGTGTTGCAGTTAGAAGAGGGTGAAGCACTTTAATTGGTGCTTTAAACATCTCTACGAACTCAAGTAGACCTTGGTTTGCTTTACATAGACCACCAGAGAATGCATAACAATCTGGATCATGTTGCGCAAATTCTTCAAGCTTACGAATATCTACTTTACCAACAAGCGCGGAAATATCTTGGTTGTTCTCATCACCTGGTTCTGTTTTAGCAACAGCAATTTGGTTGAGTACAGATGGATAAAGTTTTACAACTTTAAATTGATTAATATCACCTTTATATTCATTTAAGCGTTTTGCAGCCCAAGGTGACATGATTGTTTTTAGATAGCGTTTTTGAATGCCATATTCTTCTTCAAGAATATCACCATCTTCGTCAGGGTTAAATAAGCCAAGAGGGGATTCATTAATTGGAGAACCTTTGATGGCGTAGAACGGAATTTTTTCCATTAATTGCTTTAATTTTTCAGCAAGAGATGATTTACCACCACCTACAGGGCCTAGTAAATAAAGTAACTGTTTCTTTTCTTCCAAACCTTGAGCAGAGTGCTTGAAGTAAGACACGATGTGCTCAATGGCTTCTTCCATACCATAAAATTCATCAAAAGCTGGGTAGCGCTTAATGACTTTGTTTGAAAAAATACGGCTGAGACGTGGGTCTTTAGACGTATCAATAAGTTCAGGTTCTCCGATAGCTTCAAGCATACGCTCAGCGGCTGTTGCATAAGCTTTCGGGTCTTCTTTACAGATCTGTAAATACTCTTCAATTGTGTATTCTTCCTGCTGGAATGCTTCAAACCTGTTTTGGTAGTGCTTAAGTATGCTCATACTTACTCCCGTTGAATAGTGTGTGACGGAATTGCTACTGCATAAAAACAATTGATCCTTGAGTCCCCATTTTTTTGCAAAGGTGGGTACCTTTTATCCCTGGTTATCTGTTTCTCTATTTTTTCGGAAGTATCAAACCATTCAATGGGTACATGACTTTTCCGAATAAATAGATGATGGAAAGAAAACACATTACCTGTTCAGAAAAGTTGTCTGATAATAAAAAGGCTAGAAAGTAAATTTTCACATTTTTTTCATCAGATTTCTTTTCTGAAGATTTTCAATTTTAGTTTATGAAAGTGATTTAGCCCCTTTTGATTTGGTGTACTTTTAATATAGCCCGAAAAGGGGTGGGTAGGACAAGTGTTTTCGAAAAAAACTTTGTAACTCTTGGTATTAGGTCGAAAAAAGGGAAGGGATACTCAGTATCGGCGGGGCGAGTATTTGGCGGTTGTGGCCATTTAAAGGCATAAGAAAAGTTTTTTTTATGCCTAAGAAATATTAATTACAAATGGAAAATAATTCCATTGTTTCTAATTTTAGTGCGGTTAATGTGCCACCCCAGACGCAGCCAGTGTCTAAAGCAAAAATGTTTTTGTTACCATTTGTATGGTTGGGTGCTGTACCTGCTAATGAAGCCCAATGACCAAACGCAATATGGGTGGTGCCAGGTAATTGGACTCGGTGTGCAAACCATGGGCTAAGTTCTTGTGGTGCATCTTCAATACGGGCTTTGTGTTTAAAATCAAGTCGCAAGTCACTGTATAAAAAGCGCATACGGGTCATTGCATTCATGATAAAGCGATATCTATCCATACCCTTATGGTTATCATCCCAGTAATCAGGTGTATTGCCATACATCTCATTAAAAAGTGTAATGATTTTATCTTTTTGGCAGAGTTGCTCTTGAACTTCGGATGCGAAACTCAATGCTTGCTCATGTGTCCAAGCTGGGTAGAGACCTGCATGGCTTAGAAATACATTAAAGTGTTCAAAGTAATGTGCAAGTGGTTGTTCAATAAGCCATGAGAGCATCGTATTGGCATCAGGTGCAAGCATAATATCATGAAAGGTGTCACCCTTTTTCAATGGCTTTCTCAGGTAGTAAGCATTGAGCATGTGTAGATCATGGTTGCCAAGAACGGTGAATATACTTTGACGATGTTGGTAGATAAATCGAAGCGTTGCAAGTGAATCATGGCCACGGTTGATTAAGTCACCAGCAATCCAAACTTGATCTCGAGATGGATCAAATTGAATTTTCTGTAGAAGTGACATAAACGAGGAAAAGCAACCCTGTAAGTCGCCAATAATATAAGTGGCCATAACGTTCCTTAGAGGCAGCTTTTATGCTGCCTTGTCTTGGAAAAGTTTGAAGAGTGCTAGGTAGTCATCCAAATGAAGATGTTCTGGCCTGTCTTGTGGGTTAATACCAAGACTTTCGATAGCTTCAACTTCTAGCATGCCTTTCAGGTTGTTACGTAGCGTTTTACGACGTTGCTGGAAGCATTTGTGCACAAAGTCTCTAAAGGCTGGTAAATCACTCTCAGGCATTGCAAGTTCAGCTTTAGGCTTCATTTGCACTACAGCAGAATCAACCTTTGGTGGTGGTCTAAAAGACTCTGGTGGTACATCGAAGAGTTTTTCAACGTAGCATTCATGCTGAATAATAACACTTAAGGCAGAGTAAGCTGATGTACTTGGCTCAGCGCTAAGGCGGTCTACAACTTCTTTTTGCAGCATGAATGTCATGGACAAGAAATGCTGCTTATGATTCAGAATATGAAAGAGCACCGGTGTTGAGATGTTATAAGGTAAGTTACCTATGAGCTTTGTTGGCTTATCAGCGGCTTTTTGGTGCACTGCATCAAGGTCAACTTTGAGAACATCTTCATTGATAATTTCAACTCGGCCTTCGCTGAGTTGTCTGTGATAATCAATTCTTAGTCGTGCAACAAGGTCTCGATCAAGCTCAATTAATGTGATTTTTGCACCAGAGCTCACAAGTTCACCGGTAATAGCGCCAAGTCCAGGCCCGATTTCAACAATATGATCAGTGTCTTGAGGTTCTGCTGATTCAGCAATAGCATTGATGAGAGCTGTATCAATCAAAAAGTTTTGACCAAAGCGCTTACGAGCTTTATGGCCTTGATGGATTTTATTTGACTGTTTAGGTTTCATGTTTTTTCCAAGGTCTCAAATTTTGTGAGAAAGTATAAATTCAGCTTCAGTGATAGCGGCTTTAAGGCTTGAATGATCAGCCTTTAATGAGCCTGCAAGATCAAGGGCAGTGCCGTGATCAACAGAAGTACGTACAATCTTGAGCCCTAGTGTAACATTAATGCCACTGCCAAAACTGGCGTATTTTAAAACTGGTAGCCCTTGGTCATGGTACATGGCAAGCACGGCATCAGCATCTTCAAGGTGTCGTGGCGTAAATAATGTATCTGCAGGAAGAGGCCCAATAGCGTTAATACCTTGATCTTGAACCTGTTTAAGTGCTGGAATGATTGTATCAATTTCTTCCGTGCCTAAATGACCTTGCTCCCCAGCATGAGGGTTAAGGCCTGCTACCAAAATTTTTGGGTTTTCGATACCGTAAAATGTTTTCATGCCTTTATGAAGGCTTGTGACCTTTTCGATAACTAAAGCTTCAGTAATAAGTGCAGGCACTTTTTCAACAGGATGGTGTGTTGTCACTAATGCAACGCGAAGAGGGTGATCGAGCTTTTCACCTGAAGTGAGCATCATAAGCGGCACTAAAAGATTATCATCTGTATTTTGATAAAGATTGTTCAGCGTGTCAGCAATGTACTCTGTATGACCTGAGAATAAGATGCCAGCATCATTGATAATTGATTTTTGGACAGGGCCTGTGACCATTGCTCCAAGATGACCACTAGCACAGAGCTCGGTCGCTTTTTTTATTGTATTTAATACCCACTGAGCATGATCTGTTTTTGGAAAACCTGGAATAACTTCTTCATCTAGCCCGTTCTGTTGCAATACGTAGATATGATGAATAGGGCCAGGTTTCAGCGTTTTAAGATCGTCTTCTGTAATAACATCAATAATTGGATTGAAACCAAGGAGGGCAGCTCTATTTTGAATAAGGTTGACGTCAGTGATGGCAACGAGAGGCCTGTGAAACTGATGTTCATGAATCAGCTTTAAGAGTATGTCAGGGCCAATGCCTGCAGGTTCACCAAGAGTAATGCCAATAGGTTGATATGTTGTATTAATCATAAGAGTGTTCCCATGAATCCTAGGCAACGTCCCTAAAGTCGTTGCCTAGGGACTAGCCTTGGTTTTTATAGTGTAGCCAAAGCCAGTCGTGAAGGTTTAACACTCAAAGGAACAAACCTTTAAGCGCTATTCTTTAATGTATTGATCAAATGGCGGCTTAAATTCAACGAATGCTTCGCCTCGAATCTCACTTAACCATACAGGTAGGTAATCTTCAAATTCACGTTGTTGTAACCAGCGCTGCGCACGGTTTGCTTTAAGAGTGTCGCTCATGTCTTCTTCTCGACGATCTGTTACACGAAGAATATGGTAGCCAAATTGCGAGCGGAATACATCACTAATGGTGTTCAGTTTTACTTGACGAGCAACGTCTGCAAAAGTTGGGTCTAAGCTTTCTAGAGTAACCCAACCTAGATCGCCACCATTAAGAGCACTGCCAGGGTCGTCGGAGAAGGTTCTCGCGAGATCAGCAAGAGTTTTACCTTCTTGAATTGAGTTTTTAAGATCAATTGCAAATTGCTCAGCTTGTTCGTCTGAACGGATTTGATTTGGCTTTATCAATATATGTTCTATTTTAGCTCGCTCAACCATGACTTTCTCTTCGCCACGTTTATCTTCTAGATAAAGGATATGAAAACCACTTGGGCTTCTCACTGGTTGAGAGATTTGGCCTTGCTTTAATTTCAGTAAAGGTTTTGTTAGGCGTGAAGGGATTTGGCTTATACGTCTCCAGCCCATATCACCACCTTTGAGTGCGAAACCATCATTCGAAACAGAGATAGCTGCTTGCTCAAAGGAGTTTTCTCCTTTTTTAATTGAATCAATGAGTGCAAGTGCCTGTTCTTTCTTTTCTGCAACTTCTTCTGGGGTCGCTCTTTCATTAAGCTGTAAAAGAATATGGCGTAATTTGTATTCAATATTTTGGTTTTCAAGTGCTTCTTTTGAGTTTAAAAAGTCTTGTACTTCTTGTTGTGATACCTGAACTCGACTCGCTAAGACCCTTTGCTGTAATTGATAATGTTTAAGTTCCTGACGGATCTGCTCACGAATAGCAGAAGGATTTGATGTTTTTTGGAGTTCAGCAAGGTATTGTTGAAATGTCATATTCTGACGTGATGCTATTCGAGACATTGCTTCGTTCACATCTGCATCTGACACTTTTATTTGATAACGATCCGCCATTTGATCTTGAATTGAATCAACGACGATTCTTTCAAGAAGTTGAGGCATAAGGATATTTGCTGGTGGCAACTGCGCACCTTGCGACTCAATTTGTGCTTGAAGTTGATTTAGACGATCTTGAACTTCACTTTGAAGAATGCTTTCGTCGTTCACGATAATGGCAACACGATCTACAAGTGTTTGCGCATAAGTATTGCCCGCAGCAATACAGGCGACTAACAACATTAAAATCGTTGTTATTTTATGAGTCCTCATGTGTAATCCCTTTCTAAGGCTTTAAAGTCGTGTCTAAAACTGGCTTCTTGGTTCAAAACCAGGAATTTGTTCTTGGATGAAGCTCTTCAGACCACCGCCAAGACCGCCGAGATTTTTAAGCGTGATCTCAAACAAAATCCCTGTTTCTGCAGTTAAGTCGTTTGATGAAATTTCATCTGTTTCAAGTAGGCGGTGATAGACAAGCGATGCTTGCCAGCAGCAATCAGTGTACGTGAAACCTACTATGTGCTCAAACGAGCGATCTTCACGGTTGTCGTATCTCACTTTACCTAACAGCTTCAGCTTATGGTTTAGTGTGTGTGCCATTGAAACTTCATATTGGTTTATACCCTCAAGCGTGTCGTCATCCTGTCGGTAGCGATACTCAAAAGAGATGGCATCAGTGCTGCCATAGGTTTCCCGTGGACGAACATAGTTGATTCTTGAACTGGCAGAATAAAGACCATTATTGTTATCTTGCCAGTTAATTTGGTTCGTCCAGTAGAGGCGATCCTGTGGGCTAAAGACTAAACGGGTAATAATCGGGGTATGGTCACCTTTAACAAAGCCTTGACCTATATCACCTCTTAAAACCATTCGTCCTGTGTCTTCTTCAAATAATCGACTTGTTAAGCCAAAACTGACTTGCTGTCGATCTGCAATTCTATCACCGCCAATATATGGGTTGCTTAAGAAAAGTTGGTCATAATCCAGTGTGAGCTCACTCGTATCGAATAAAGGAATCTCGCTTTGGTCTTTGTAGGGCGTATGAGTCATGAAAATACGCGGTTCAAGTGTTTGCCAATAGCGATCTTTTATGTTGTTGCGACGTAGCGCAAATCGAGTATCTAAGCTAACGCTTGGTATTGTGTATTTGTAAGTCTCATCAGGGGCACCACTTTCGCCAAAAGAATAAATACGATGGTTTAGCTCGACTTTTGGTTCCATTTGTCCCCAAAAGAAGGTAAATGGTGCATTAAGTGTCGAGTTCCACGTCATACGATGCGCTGACGGAATAAGAGCTCTTGGCTGTTCAAAGTAGGTATATGAAAACTTGTTGTCCCAAAAAATAGGTAGATTTTGCGTTAAGCGATCAAAATGATTGAGCTGCATCTCTGGCACACGTCGATACGGGTAATCAAGGGTGTCCAACTCTGTATCGAGCACTTGGTAATCTTGGAAGCGTGTAAAGAACGACCATTTAGGGCTGATATAACGGATATTTAAGGTGCGGTCTAAGAACAGCTCTGTTTGACTGTTAAGGCTGTTACCAAAATCCGTAAAGTAGTCTGGGTCTGAGACATAGTTAAAGTCAATGTCGTAATCCCAGCGATCGGATAGCTCGCCATTATGGTTCCATTCAATCTTAGCTCGGTCTGCATCTAGGTTGGCTGCTTTACGGCGCTCATCACTTGGAAGAGAGTCTAAGTTAAGTTGACCGTTGAAACTTTTAGAAAGATATCTAAATTCACTTTCAATCATACTGCCACGATTACCAATAAACCTTGGTGTTAATGTAAGGTCATAGTTTGGCGCTAGATTGATGTAGTAAGGAATGGCTATATCTGGCTCGGCAAAGTCAATTTGTGGTACCAAGAATCCAGACTGGCGACGATCATCAAGCGGGAATGTGAAGTAGGGCACATAGAATACAGGGATGTCGGACACTTCAATTCTCATATGATGAATTGTGCCCCAGCCCTCATCTACATTGAGATCGATTTCTTTACCTACAAGCATCCAGCTTTCGTTTCCAGGTGTACATGATGTAAGTTCACCTTCGCGGATAATAAGGCCTGTATCGCCATTAATCTCCACTTGATCGGCATAACCTCGTAAGCCTGATTGATAAAAAATTAAACCAGCTTGATCAATTGTTGCTTTTTCATCGACAGTGGATACAACCGCAGAAGGGCCACTTAATTGAAAGCCTGGCAAGCTCAGTTGAACGTCACCAGTAAATGCCGCAGATTGCTCTTCATTATTCAGTGCCATTTTTTGTGCATTAACTTGTAGCTCTTCAATTTGAATAGCAACATTGCCAAGCATTTCAGCAACGCCATCTAAAGAGTAAGAGTATTCGTCAGCAACGCCAAAAAATGTTGATGATTTTGGTTGCTCATCTGCCATATTTTGTAGTTCAGATGATGGTTGTGGTTCTTCATAGTAACCGCCACAACCGCAGTACAATGGTTTTGCAAGACAAAGCTTGTCTGTATTGCCTTCCCACTTTTTCCATTGATCCAGAGTAGTGTCAACCTCTTGAGCATAAACTTTTGACCCTGAAAATAAAGCCATAAATGCAAGGGCGAAAGGCACACTTCGGGACAGATAGGATATGTACCAATGTTGAGACAAGGCTTGGTCGGTCATGATCGATTGAAATTCCTGTGGATTGAATGCAGGGAGTATACTGTATTTATATGTTCATTTCTATTAGTCAACGTCCCTAAAGTCAATGTCAGCAGTGCCCCAGGCGACTTCAGGGGCGTTGCCTATTCGGCATACCTTTATGGTATGCACCATCATTGATTTCAAGTCTGAAGTAAAGTTCTTTTTTTGTAAAAAAGGCCAGCACAATAATTTGAAAATAGATCATTTTGATCAAGATGAAACGATAATGCTTATTTTATTGTTTATACCGAGGAGGCAACTGTGCTCTGGGGTGGTTGGCAATCGCCACTTGATCGGTTTAAGCTGATGCAAATAACGATGACCAGCGAGTAGAAAATATATGGAAAGCGTACGTATCGATAAGTGGTTGTGGGCCGCTCGATTCTATAAAACCAGATCAATTGCAAAAGAATCTTTGATGAGTGGCAAGGTGAAAGTGTCTGGTCACAATCCTAAGCCAAGTTATCAGGTTAAGGTAGGTGACCAACTTCGGATTCGTCGAGGTAATGATCTATTTCACGTTGTTGTTAAAGGTATGTCAGATAAACGCCTGTCAGCACCTTTGGCGCAAGCGCTCTATGAGGAAACGGAAGAGAGTCGTCTTGCTCGTGAAAGGCAAAAAGAGGAAAGACTTGTTGCGCCAGATACACAGCACAGACCGGATAAAAAGCAGCGTCGACAGTTGAGAGATTTTAAATCCTTATAAAAGCCTGTTCGACAAACCCCAAAAGTGAGGAAGAAACATGGAATATCGTCAACTTGGAAACACCGATGAAAAGCTAAGTATTATTGGTTTAGGGACTATGACTTGGGGTGAGCAGAACACGCAAGCAGAAGCCTTTGAGCAAATGGATTATGCGCTGGATGCTGGTGTAAACTTTTTCGATACAGCTGAAATGTATCCTGTGCCGCCGAAAAAAGAGACTTACACGAAAACGGAAAGTATTATTGGCGAATGGTTCAAAGCAAATCCGAGTAAACGAGACAAAGTCTTCTTGGCTTCTAAAATTGCAGGTCCATCTCGTTTAGGTGATTACATTCGCGATGGGCAGCTGCATTTTAATCGCGATAACCTTGAAAAAGCGCTGCATGCAAGTCTTAAGCGACTCAATACTGATTACCTTGATTTATACCAGCTTCATTGGCCTGATCGAAATACAAACTGTTTTGGTGTTTTGGGATATGAGTATCCTGAACAGTCGCAAGACAATGTACCTTTGCTTGAAACGCTTCAGATTTTAAATGAGTTTGTAGAGCAGGGGAAAATAAAGCATATAGGACTGAGTAACGAAACGCCATGGGGTGTGATGCATGCTCTGCATCAGGCTGAACTGCATAATTTACCTCGTGTGGTCAGCGTGCAAAATCCATATAACCTTTTGAATCGCTCTTATGAAGTTGGTTTGGCAGAAGTCAGTCATCGAGAAAATATTGGTTTACTTGCGTATTCGCCTTTGGCCTTTGGTATGTTAACTGGTAAATACCGTGATGGTGCTCGTCCCGAAAAAGCTCGACTCACTTTATTTGATCGCTTCAGTCGCTATACAAATCCACAAGCACAGCTTGCAACTGAAATGTATTTAACACTTGCAGATGATTTTGGTGTGAGCCCTGTGGACATTGCACTATCGTATGTGAATAGTCGTCCTTTTGTTGCTTCAAATATTATTGGAGCGACTACAATGGAACAACTAAAACAAAATATTGCGTCAGTTGATTTTAATTTAACGCAAGAAATGCTTGAGCGAATTCAAGCAATTCATCAGGCAATATCTAATCCAGCACCCTAAAGTGCTTATTTCAAAGGTTAATGAATGACAATCAATACAATGATGATTTTTGCAGCGGGGCGAGGAACTCGCTTGCAACCCCTCACAGATACATGTCCCAAGCCACTTGTTAAAGTAGGGGGTAAACCACTCATTGAATATCATTTGGAGCAAGCTGTAAGAGCTGGTGTCAAAAATGTTGTTATTAATGTGAGCTATCTCCGAGAAATGATTATGTCTCATCTTGGTGATGGCTCTCGTTGGGGTTTAAATATTCAATACTCAATTGAAGAGACTGCTTTAGAGACTGCCGGTGGATTAGTACATGCACGTCATTTACTTGGTTCTGGGCCATTTTTCATTTGTAACGCAGACATATATCATGAGTATGATTTAAGGCAATGCCTTGAGTTTGACCCTGCATTTGTACACTTATTAATGGTGCCAAATCCAAGCGAGCAACCTAAAGGTAATTTTGCAATTGATAGTGATGGCTTTTTGCGAGAAATCTCTGTTGATAATAAAGCTTCATCAATGACCTATTCAGGAATAGGTCTCTATCATACTGACTTCGTTGATGACATCGACCAGCTTCATACAGAGCTTGCGGAGCATCAGCGTACCCCTTTTTATCTCAAGCGCTGGATGGCTAATGGGCGAGTTAAGGGCCATAAAGTGCAAAGTCTTTGGTGTGATGTAGGCACTTTAGATCGTTTAAATTGGTTAGATGATCAATTGAAAGCCAAGTTGTAAAAGTACAAGGGGCAGAAGAGAGCTTCTTTTCTATACTACCAAAACTATAAGTGCTTCTATGTGTGCTCATAAAAGCTAAAGATATGGCGTAAGAGAAAAAAATAACAATTCTCAGGTTTCCATTGGAGACTGAGTCTGTATAATAACGGACACAGAGCCAATAATGCTTTGTGACTGGATTTATTTAAGGATTTTCCCCTAGAACGGTTGATTGTTTTTGGCTAGTGGGTGAAAATTGCGTCGAGCCTAAAAGGAGCGTGTTCGATATGACTGATCAAAATACACAAGCGGCTGTACCTTCGCAGGAACAGTTTTCTAAACTGGCCAATGCTATCCGTTTTTTATCAATGGATGCTGTAGAGAAGGCTAAATCAGGTCACCCTGGTGCCCCAATGGGTATGGCTGACATTGCAACAGTACTTTGGCGTGAGTACATGAACCATAACCCACAAGATCCAAACTGGATCAACCGTGACAGATTTATTCTGTCCAATGGTCATGGTTCTATGCTTATTTATTCTCTATTACATCTTTCTGGTTACGATCTAAGCATTGAAGACCTTAAGCAGTTTAGACAGCTTAACTCTAAAACAGCAGGTCACCCAGAATATGGTCACGCACCTGGTATCGAAACAACAACTGGCCCTTTAGGCCAAGGTTTCGCTAATGCTGTTGGTTTTGCACTTGCTGAAAAGACTCTCGCAGCTCAGTTCAACACTGAAGAAAGCGATATTATTGATCACTTCACATACGTATTCCTTGGTGATGGTTGCCTTATGGAAGGTATCTCTCACGAAGCAGCGTCTCTAGCAGGTCGTCTTGATCTTGGTAAGCTTATTTGCTTCTACGATGACAACAACATATCTATTGATGGTGAAGTTGAGCCATGGTTTGCTGATAACACACCAGCTCGTTTTGAATCTTACGGCTGGCACGTTATTCCAGGCGTTGATGGTCATAACCCAGAGCAAATTCGTAAAGCAATTGAAGAAGCACAGTCTGTTACTGACAAGGCAACTCTTATTTGCTGTAAAACAACAATCGGTTTTGGCTCTCCTAACAAGCAGGGTACTGAAAGCTGTCACGGTGCTGCACTAGGTGCTGAAGAAATCGAACTTACTCGTAAAGCGCTTAACTGGTCACACGAGCCGTTCGTTATTCCTGAAGATCTAATGTCTTCTTGGAACCAAGTTGAAAATGGCCAAGCGAAGCAAGCTGAATGGCAAACAAAATTCGATGCTTATAAAGCTGCTAACGCTGATAAAGCAGCTGAGCTTGTACGTCGTTCTGCTGGCAAACTTCCTGAAAACTGGGCTGAAGAAAGTGCGAAGTTTATCGCTAAAGTTCAGGAAGAAGGTAAAGTTATGGCATCTCGTAAGTCTTCCCAGGCTGCGATCCAAGGTTTTGCGCCATTACTTCCTGAGTTCCTTGGTGGTTCCGCTGACCTTACAGGTTCAAACAACACAGACTGGAAAGAGTGTGTGTCTGTAAACCTTCAAGCTGATGGTAACTACGTGAACTACGGTGTACGTGAGTTTGGTATGAGTGCAATCATGAACGGTATCGCACTTCATGGTGGCTTCCTTCCATTCGGTGGCACGTTCCTTGTCTTTATGGAATACGCTCACAACGCTGTTCGTATGGCAGCTCTTATGAGCCAACGAGTTGTATTTGTTTACACGCACGATTCCATCGGTCTAGGTGAAGACGGTCCTACTCACCAACCAATTGAACAGCTTGCATCACTTCGTGCAACACCAAATCTTGAAACATGGAGACCATGTGATGGTGTTGAGTCTGCAATTTCATGGCAGCAAGCTATTGAACGCGATGGCCCAAGTGCACTGGTTCTTTCTCGTCAGAACCTGCCTCACCAAGCACGTGATGAACAAACACTTGAGAATGTGAAGAAGGGTGGTTATATTCTTCGTCCAGCTCTTAATGGTGAGCCACAAGTAACTCTAATCTCTACGGGTTCAGAAGTTGGTCTTATCGTTGAAGCTGCAGCACTTCTTGATCAAGAAGGTATCAATACTCAAGTGGTTTCTGTACCATGTCTTGACCGATTCCTTGATCAGGACGATGCGTACCGTTCGAAAGTGGTACCTAAGTCCAGTATCCGTGTAGCTGTTGAAGCTGGCGTAGCAGTGAGCTGGTACCAACTTGTTGGTGATACTGGTGCTGTTATCGGTATGAACTCATTTGGTGCTTCTGCACCAGCTCCAGAGCTGTACAAACACTTTGGATTTACAGCTGAAGCTATCGTTGCGAAAGCGAAAAGCAAGCTACAAGAAAACGCATAAATGTTGATGGGCCAATGAAGCAGTTGAAAGTTGGTATTAATGGTTGCGGACGTTTAGGTCGCGCATTTTTAAGACAATATCTGAGGATGACGAATCCTCAGTTTCAGGTGGTGGTTATAAATGACCCCATGCCGATGGATCAGCTGGTGTATCTCACTCGCTACGATTCCGTACACGGCCGTCTTGAAAATGACGTGGCTTTTGAGGTGAAAGGGCAAGTCATAGCCTCTCCTCATGGGGATATTGCTTATCCTCAAACCAAAGACGTTCCTCACTGGTCTGACTATCAACTCGATATGGTTGTAGAGCTTTCAGGCGTATACACCAAAACTTCAATGGTTCAAAAGCATCTTGCTGCTGGTGCCCCTAAAGTGCTTTTAGGAGCGCCGCTTCTTGATGAACAAGGTAAAATTACCCGCCAGTTTCCTGACTGGGCAACTGGTATATGGCCAGGTGAAGCACTTGATCTTGCATCAAACTGCAAGGTGTTTAGTGGGTTCTCCTGTACAACCCAAGCTTTAGTCACACTTCTTAGACCGTTGGTTGATAACAATATTGGTATCGAAAGCGCTATGGTGACGGAGCTACATGGTTTTACAACGAGCCAGCATCTTCTCGATTCGCCGCATAAAGATTGGCGAAGAGGTCGTAATGCGGCATCTTCAATTATTCCAACACCTACCCAGGGGATTTTTGGAGCAGAGCAGCTTATGCCTGTGCTTCAAGGTCGCATATCGGGATACTCTATACGAGTGCCTGTACCTGATGTAGCAGCATTAGATGTATCAGTGCATCTGTCCAGCGAACATAAGCTAGAGCAGATCCTTGCTTTGTATAAGCAGGCTGAAAATGGAAATTTAAAAAATATACTGAGTCTAGAGGATCAACCTCTTGTGTCGGTGGATTTTATTGGTCGTACAGAGTCAGCAGTTTTGGCTGAAGATTTGTGCCAAGTGAATCGCCATCAATTGAGACTTTATGGCTGGTATGATAATGAATATGGATATGCTCGTAGACTTTTAGATTCTCTAAATCTGTCGGTTGGTCAATAATCAGCTGTTAGAGTTCCTACCTAAGTGGTATTTACTAGCGTTTTTGTCAAAATTTAATTTGGTTTTGTGTTTGAATTAAAGTTAAATTTTTAAATGATTCAGAGCCTTTTTAAAATAATTAAATTTTTGCTTAAGTTTTTAGTTTTTTATAGCTTTTATAAATAGGCTTTATGCCAGAATTGTTGTTTTTATTTTTAAATAATAAATGGCTTTTAGCGTGTTTTTAATTGTTGAAAAAATGAATAAAATTGTCTCGAAAAACGGTTTTTATTTAATGTCCGTTCAGAGTTCTAATGTATATTTGAAAACACAAGAAAGGAGCAGCGGTATCTCATGAAAGTTTTATCAATGAGTGATGTGGATTTAAAAGGTCGTCGTGTATTAATTCGCGAAGATTTAAACGTGCCTTTAAAGGATGGCAAAATTACAAATGATGCACGTCTTAGAGCTGCTCTGCCTACAATTAAAAAAGCACTTAGTGCAGGTGCTCAAGTTATTTTAATGTCGCATCTTGGTCGACCTAAAGAAGGTGTATTTGATGAGTCTTTATCATTAAAGCCTGTAGTTGAATATTTAGAAAATGAACTTGGCAGAAGTATTGCTCTTACACATGAGTGGCAAGAAGGTTTATCTGCTGAAGTTGCTGAGCACGATTTAATCGTTCTGGAAAATATTCGCTTTAATGTCGGTGAAAAGTCTAACGATAAAGAATTGTCACAGAAAATGGCAAATCTATGCGACGTTTTCGTGATGGACGCATTTGGTACTGCGCACCGTGCTCAATCATCAACTGCAGGTGTAGTTGAATTTGCACCAATTGCTTGCGCAGGTCCATTACTTGAAGCTGAGCTTGAAGCCTTAGGTTCTGTAATGCATGAGCCTAAAAAACCGCTTGTTGCTGTTGTTGGTGGTTCTAAAGTATCTACAAAATTAACAGTTTTAGAGCAGCTTGCTCATAAAGTAAATCTTTTGGTTGTTGGTGGTGGTATTGCAAACACGTTTTTAGCTGCAAAGGGCTACAACGTTGGTAAATCACTTTGTGAACCAGATTTAATTCCTGCTGCGAAAAAGATTATGGAATTGACAGAAGTCTTTATTCCTGCAGATGTTGTTGTAGCAAGTGAGTTTTCAGCTGATGCTGCACCAACAGTTAAAAATGCTGATGAAGTCGGCGATGAAGATATGATCCTTGATGTTGGCCCACAGGCTTGTCATCAACTGCATGAGCGCATGATCTCTGCAGGTACTATTTTATGGAATGGCCCACTGGGCGTTTTTGAGTTTGAAAGCTTCAGCGCAGGTACTCGTATTCTGTCTGAATCTATTGGTAAGTCCTCTGCATATTCTTTAGCAGGTGGTGGTGATACGCTTGCAGCTATCGATCAATTCGATGTTGCTGAAGATATTTCATATATCTCAACTGGTGGCGGTGCTTTCCTTGAATTTTTGGAAGGTCGTGAACTACCAGCAGTTGCTGCACTTAAAGCTAAAGCAGCACAAAGCGAACCAGCCTAAGCCTCAGTATCAGAGCCGCCATTACGCGGCTCTTTTATTTGAATGCAGAGATAAGTATTTGATGCTTTATTTAAAGCATCAAAACCTACAGTGATAATAATTCTTAAGAGAAGAATTAAAGTAGGTGCTATCGATGTTATTCAAATTGAGTAAGCGAAAAACGCTTGTTGTCCAAACTGAATAGCATCTCTTACAACTCAAGCCATGAGGTGCTTTATGCTTATCAGTCTTCGCCAGCTTCTAGATCATGCTGCGGAATATCAATACGGCGTTCCTGCCTTTAATGTGAATAACCTTGAGCAAATGCGTGCCATTATGATGGCTGCAGATCGTACTCGTAGCCCTGTTATTGTACAAGCTTCTGCTGGTGCTAGAAGTTATGCTGGTGCACCTTTTCTTCGACATTTAATCCTTGCAGCAATTGAAGAGTGGCCTCACATTCCAGTGGTGATGCATCAAGATCATGGTACATCTCCAGCAGTTTGTCAGAGATCTATTCAGCTTGGATTCTCATCCGTTATGATGGATGGTTCCCTTAAATCTGATGGTAAAACACCAAGTGATTATGAATATAACCTGTCCGTCACAGATGAAGTTGTTCGTATGGCTCATGCCTGTGGTGTGTCTGTTGAAGGTGAACTTGGATGTTTAGGTTCACTTGAAACAGGAGAGGCCGGTGAAGAAGATGGTGTAGGTGCTGTTGGTAAGTTGGATCATTCTCAGCTTTTAACTGATCCAGATGAAGCTGCAGACTTTGTTGCTAAAACCCAGTGTGACGCCTTAGCAATTGCTATTGGTACCAGTCATGGCGCTTATAAATTTGCCCGTCCGCCAACTGGAGATGTGCTTGCAATTGACCGTATCAAAGCTATTCATGCTCGAATTCCTAATACTCACCTTGTAATGCATGGCTCTTCGTCTGTACCACAAGAATGGCTTGAAATTATTAACCAGTATGGTGGTGATATTAAAGAAACCTATGGTGTGCCAGTTGAAGAAATTCAGCAGGGTATTAAGCATGGTGTTCGTAAAATTAATATTGATACAGATTTACGTTTAGCCTCTACTGGTGCAATTCGCCAATTTATGGCGAATAATCCATCAGAGTTTGATCCGCGTAAATATCTCAGCGCAGCAACTAAAGCAATGCAGCAAATCTGTGAAGATCGCTATGATGCATTTGGTTGTGTAGGGCAGATTGATACTTTAAAGCCAATCTCTTTAGATGATATGGCTAAGCGTTATGAGGCTGGGGAGCTCAAAGCGATAATTAAGTAGTATCTCTATAGGTTCAATGCATCAACCTGATGTGCAATAATGAAATATAGATTTGTTATTGCAGAGTTAAGGATGATGCATTGAATACATTACTTCCATGGGCGAACTCAGCTGAGTTTCGCGCAAAACTACCTGAAATGTCTGCTGTAGATTTTTTTACCCAACCTACAAGTTCGGAAAGCCAAATAGCTGCTTATCGAGAGTTTTACTCATTACAAACTCAAGATGATATACAACATTTTATGGGGCGTTTTGAGTCTGATCACTTTGAATTAGTGGGGCAGGTATACAAGCCTGCCAATCCAAAGGGTACTCTGTTTATTTACCATGGCTATTTTGACCACTTTGGCTTGTTTAGTTTTCCTGTGCAGCTTGGATTGAAGCTAGGGTTTACAGTTGTAGGCTTCGATTTGCCAGGTCATGGTCTTTCAAGTGGCCCCTTAGCATCCATTGATTGCTTTTCTCGTTATGCAGAGGCACAGAAGCGCTTTATAGAGCTTTTGCCTGAGCACGTATGCCCAAGGCCTTGGTGTGCTTTAGGACAGAGTACAGGCGGCGCTGTGATCCTTGATACAGGCGTGCCTCATTATGATGGCGTTATTTTAATGGCGCCTCTAGTGAGAGTTTATAACTGGCACTGGACGAGACTCATGTATCAGGCGCTTCGTCATAGAGGTGGTATTGAGCGTACATTTAGTGAAAACACCAGTGATAAAGCATTTTCAGTATTCCTCAATGAAAAAGACCCTTTACAGCATAGGCGAATCGAAGCGCCATGGGTCGGCGCTATGATTGAATACACCAAACGAGTCTTGAAGATGAAGCCATCTAGTCTTTCTCCTCTGGTGTTTCAAGGTGATTTAGATAAAACCGTTGATGCTATTTTTAATATGAAGCATTTGCGGAAAATATTTAATAAGCCCGATATTGTTATGCTGCAGGGTGCAAAGCATCACCTTGCTAATGAATCACAGCACTATAAACGGATTATGAAAGATAAGATTACATCTTACTTGATGGTATTAGAAGAGAATCAAGAGCACTCAAAAGCAAGTGCATAAGTTTTACGGGCAACAAAAAAGGCGTGATCAAAAGTGATTCACGCCTTTTTTATGAGTGGCCGTTAAATTAACTTGCCATATCTTTAAGTTTTTTCAGTGGGCGAACTTTAATAACATTGCGAGCTGGCTTCGCTTTAAACATCATTTCTTCGCCAGTGAATGGGTTGCGGCCCTTACGTGCTTTTACAGCAGGCTTGTTTTGTACAACGATTTTCATTAAGCCTGGAAGTGTGAATTCACCAACAGCTCTTTTCTTCACATGACGCTCAATAGCAACAGCAAGTTCGTCAAGAACTGCTTGTACTTCTTTCTTTGAAAGGCCAGAGTTTTCAGCGATTTCAGTAAGAAGAGCTGTTTTTGTCATTGGCTCACTTACTGCAGTGATTTTACGTGCCTTTGGAGCTGCAGCTTTTTTTGCTGGTGCTTTCGCAGGAGCAGCTTTAGTTGCAGTTGTTTTCTTTGCAGTTGTTTTCTTAGCAGCCATAGTAGGTCCTTTTCTGTTTCAATTAAAAGTTAAGTTTGATTTTTTCAGAAAGTCTGTGCATATACAGTCAATGCTTTATACAGCGAGCTCAAGTTAAAGCTGCTGCGGGTTCTGAAAATGAATCATTGTTAGTAAGTCAGTACAACAGAAGGTGACTATAGGTATAGGCTTTACACCACATCTGAACTTAAAAACTTTTTTACATCCCTGACAACATTTTAGACAGATTTTAAGTGCTGAAAAGTAAATTTTGCACTTTTTTTTAAGAAAAATACTATTTTTTTAAGGTTTTTACCATTTTTTTGCTTTTTTACAGGTGGGCCTCATTAAAAAACCACTTAACACCTATAAAACCAAGTAAAAGTAAGAAGTAGCCTGCAAGGGTTACACGAGTAATAACTCGTCCGCCCCAGCCAAACCATGAGTGACCTACAAGTAGTATAGAAAATAATAGCCAAGCCATAAGTGTAAGTGTTGTTTTAGGGATCAACTGTAATGAGAAAAATTGTTCTACAAAGTAAGCACCAGTCAAAATAGCAGCACTTAATACAATGAGTCCACAGCGAATCGTTTGCATAAGCATTGCTTCAAGGGTTTGGAGTGGTGGAATCATTTTATTAATAGCATTGACTTTGTGTTTTTTAAGCCTTGCTCTAATGAGCTGTATTAATGTCGCTTCAACTGCTGCAAGGGCCATAATTGAAAAAGCAACCACAGAAATAAGAATATGAGCCATGATGCCTGGTGTAATTTCTATACCTTCAGGTTTTGGTGTCACCATTGCTACTAAAATACAGGTTACTGAAAAAGGATAGAGAGCTTTCCCTATAATCAGGATATCATTACGGATACTGCTCACTAAAAAGCCAAGAACAACAAAAGCAGTGGAAAAGTTAATCGCTTGCACGGCATTGAGCGCAAACTGACTTGTCCCACCCAGCGCAAGTGTTGCGCTTATCAAATGGAAGGCGCAAGCAAACCACGCCATTGTGGTATTCACCTGCTTATTTGACTGTGTCATGCTAGCAATTGCGTAAAGCACAATGCTCACAGCTTGAATGATTTCAACTTGCACCATCAACTCCGTTTAAACTGCCTGCTGTCGTAAGCCTTTTGTAGTTAAATATAGAGATAGTGCAGCAATAGTGCCAATAACACAAGCTCGAGCGAGGTTTTCCTGAGAAATGCTGCCTTTGCTCAACATACGAGATAATGTAGCAGAAATATACGTTGCTAATGCATTGCTTGTATTTTCATTTTCTATTGAAGGATCTTCTTTCACTTCAGATGTATTGCTTTGAGACAGTTCTTGGCTTTCTTCTGGCTTGGATGCGTCCACAGAAGTCTCACTCTGAGAAGGAATCTTCGTTAACGTAAGGCGTCTTACTTCATCAAGTGTTGAGGCGATTAAAATAGGGTCTACAGCTGTATCAATATCAGATGTATCACTTTTTGGTGTGTGTATGCCAGAGACTTGTCCGCTATCAGGGAAGCTGCAAGATGGTAAGCTCGCAATTTCACTCCATTCATCCAACTCAGATTCAGGTGTATTAATCAGGATAGATTCAAGCATACCCTCTAAATTGACCGACTCCATTGAAGGGCTATTGCGTAAATCTGCTAATTGAGCCGTAATCTGTGGGAGCTGATTTTGAGATTGATTTCTTAAATTGAGTAAGCGTAAGCGCTGGTCTGCTGGTACTTGAAGTAGTTCTGGCTGGTTAACTCTTTGAGGCTGTTGATTAAGAGCTCCTTGAATCATAGGGCATAACTCCTTTTATTTTAATTTGTTTTTGTTGAACATCATGTTGGAGGGAAGTCTACCAAAGATATATACTCAAATGCAGTGATTTGACACATATAAATAATTTTCAGATAAGTGAGGGACTCTTTTGGATCTGTATATCTTAGGCATCGGCGGTACTTTTATGGGGCATCTAGCCCTGCTTGCAAAGCAGCTTGGCTTTAATGTGTCTGGTTGTGATCACAATGTATATTCACCAATGCGAGAAATGCTGCAAGAAAATCATATTCAATATGATGAAGGGTATTCGATTGAGCATTTAAAAGACAGCCATAAACTTTATGTTGTGGGTAATGCAATTTCCCGCGGTAACCCTATGATTGAAGCTATTCTCAATCAACGTAAGCCCTACACATCAGGCCCTGCTTGGTTGCGAGAGCATTTACTGCAAAATAAACATGTTATAGCTATTGCTGGTACACATGGTAAAACCACAACAACAAGTATGGTGACATGGGTATTAAAGCAACTTGATTACAAGCCTGGCTATTTAATCGGCGGTGCTGCAAAAGGGTTTGAGCGTGCAGCTGATATTGGTGCCTCAGATTATTTTGTGATCGAGGCTGATGAATATGACACAGCTTTTTTTGATAAAAGATCAAAATTTATTCACTACATGCCAGAAACATTGATTTTAAATAATTTGGAATTTGATCATGCTGATATTTTTGATTCAATCGAAGATATCAAAAAAACCATGCATCATTTAGTACGTACAGTACCAAGCCAAGGATTAGTCATTACGCCAGCGGCAGATACTCACTTAACCTCAGTGTTAGAGAAAGGATGCTGGAGTCGTCAGTGTAAGCTCACATTTGATACTACTGCATCTGATTCACAGCTATCCTTAGACGGACATGCTTTAAATGAAGAAGCCAGTGAGATAGAAATTACATCTCGCGAAAATGGCAAAGAGCAAAAGGCTGTTTTAAAATGGAACTTAATTGGACAGCATAATTTAGCAAACGCTACTGCAGCACTTGCTGCTGTTATGAATATTGGTATTACACTGGCAGATGCAGTGAACGCGTTATCTACTTTTGGTGGTGTGAGTCGACGTATGGATTTACGCTTCCAGTTCGATAATATTAATGTCTATGATGATTTTGCTCATCATCCAACAGCAATAACCTTGAGTTTAAAAGCTTTAAGAGCGAAAGTAGGGCGAGAAAAAATTATTGCATTAATTGAGCCTCGCTCAAATACCATGACAATGGGTGTGCATCAAAATCAGTTGCTAGAAGCTGTCCAAGGTGCTGACGAAGTCTATTGGTTAAAGCATCCAAGGCTTTCATTTGATTTAGAAGCCCTGTGCAGCGGTTTAAAAAAGACTCGTGTCTTTGATACTGCAGAAGAAATGCTTGAACATGTTTTATCTCTGCATGCCACAGATGAACGCAATGCTGTGCATTGGTTGTGCATGAGTAATGGTGCATTTGGTGGTTTCTTTGATTTGCTAAAGGCGCGTCAGTTGGAGACAGCTTCTTAGCCCTTACTTCAAATAAAATTTAAATTGGGTTGCCAGTTTTTGGCAGCCCAATTTAAAAGCGCCTTGATTGAGTTTTCAGCAGGCATTGATTTAAGACTATTCGGACTCCATTGAAGATGACGTAGCGCAGCGCGTAGGGTTAGAGGAGCATCATCACTCATGGTAATTGGTAGGGCTTTATTTTGTTTGCTTAACTTTTGACCGCTCTTGTTTTTGATGAGTGGTACGTAGTGATACTGCAGTTTTCTAAACCCTAGTGCTTTAATTAATTGTGCTTGAGGTTGTTCTGCATCCATAAGATCAGCACCTCTAATAATATGGGTAATATCATCATACTCATCATTCACCACACAGGAAAAATGGTAAGAAAAGCACCCATCTCTGCGAAAGAGGATAGCATCTTCAATTAACTGTTCATCTAAAGAGGTGCAGCTACTCTTAAATCGAAGTATATCTTGTGTGTCGTCTCTAAACTCTGAAATCAGTTTATCTCGACATAGATGCGTGCCTTGGCTTTGTTGTAGTGCAGTTATGTCTTTTCGACTGCAGCTGCACTGATAGACAAGACTCTCTGATGCAAGCCGATTGAACTCTTTTATATAAAGACTTCGAGTATCGCTTTGATGGTAAATATGTGAGTAGGGGAGATCTGAAAAATAGTGTTCGAGCACTTGCGTAATACTTAAACTGGATGCCTGGCTGCATCGGGTATGGTCAATATCATCAATTCTGATGAGCCATGAACCCTTATTGTGATAAGTATCGAGTGCGCAAGCAAGTGATGTAACAAGGGACCCCATATGGAGGTCGCCTGTTGCAGATGGTGCAAAACGACCCTTATAAAAAGAGTCGTTCGTGTTAGTTTGATTTAACACTTTTATTTGAACTTTAATTCAGCAGTGCGAATTAGTTACGGAATTGCTTCTCTTTGATTTCTGCAAGAGTCTTGCAGTCAATGCAAAGTGTAGCTGTTGGGCGTGCTTCAAGGCGTCTAAGGCCGATCTCAATACCGCAATCTTCGCAATAACCGTATTCGTCGTTTTCAATTGTTTCAAGTGTCTTATCGATTTTCTTGATAAGTTTACGCTCACGGTCACGTGCACGAAGTTCTAGACTGAACTCTTCTTCTTGAGTTGCTCTATCTGCTGGGTCAGGAAGGTTTGCAGACTCGTCTTTCATATGGTCAACGGTACGATCAACTTCATTCATCAGCTCAAGTTTCCAGTCTTTAAGAATAAGCTTAAAGTGTTCAAGCTGTGCAGCACTCATATAGTCTTCGTCTGCTGCTGGGTTGTACTGTGGAAACTTACCTCGAATCAAATTTGTCTTTTGACCAGATTCAGTCGTAGTTTGTTTGATCTCCATTGCAGGTGTATCTGACATGTTTGTATTCCCTGTAGTTGTTGAATCAGATGTAGTAGTAGTCGCCTTTGCGTCTTTAGACACCTTTTTAGAGGCCTTTGATTCAGATGTAGTTTCCTTTGCAGTTGTTTTAGTTTTCGCTGCCGCTGTTTTCTTTTCTGATTTTGTGGCTTTTGTGTCTTCCGTCGCTTTTTTGTCCGTCACTTTTCTAGGTGCCATAATGCCGCCTTAGGTTAGAGGGCCTACTGTATCTACGGCCATTCTGGGAGTGTTTGCAATTCACTTGTTTAACTCTCAGTTCTGACGGGTGTCAGAATTATTCCATTAATATGGCCAAAGAACGTGATAACACGCCCTAGATTTCAAGTTTAAACCCTAAATATTTGGTTAAACAAGTTAATTTCAAGTCTGAAATGGTTAAAAAACGTAAAATAGCACTTAAAAAATGAAAAAAGTGTGGACTAAATAGCCATTTGTGACGGTTTTACCCGCTACTTTGGGCTTTAAGTGTTTCAAAACCATGACAGAGGGCTAACTGAGCACCTAGTGGACTTGCGGGGGGATTATAAATGAAAAAGCCCCTTTGAAAAGGGGCATGAAAGGCTTTTTTTGACTGATTGGTGTATTAACCTTTTAGATTATGCCTTCTTTCTTTTGCGAGAGAAGAGGAGAGAGCCTAAACCTAAAGATAATAACCAGTCCCATGAGCCAGAGGCTTTAGGTAACTCAGTAGGGTCTTCTGTGCTTAAGATATCTGTTACTTGGGTATTAGTGAACGAAGCTGAATTGTTCGCAGTATTGGTATCAGTCGCTTCCGCGCGAGTAGAGGTAGCTGAAGCCGTGATACCACCTTGGCCAGCGCCAATTGTTCTTGTTTTAATAGTAAATGTTTGAGATGCGCCTGGATCAAGTCGGCTAATTGTGCAATTACTTGATGTACAGTTACCAAAGTCTGCAATAGTCTCAACTTCACTATTAGCTACGGCATAAGATAAACGCACATCAATGGCTGTATTTACTGAAGATTCAGCATTAGTTACAGTCATTTCGTATGTGATCAAGCGGTCTAAGTCAACTGTATAGTCAGTTGTAGGTGTAACTGTGACGCTAATATCATGGCTCGAAGGCGAGGCTGGAGTACTCAACATTTCAACAGTAGCTGAGTTGTCATCATCAGAGCTTGCGTCAGAATCTGGGTTTAATTCAGAGCCATCAACATTCACTGTCATTGTGATAACGCTTTCAACCTGTGGAATAACGCTGAAAGAGAAGGGGACAGAATCACTTACTGCAAGTGTATTTGACTCTGCATCTGCTGTATCTCCATCAACTAAACATGTCAGTAATGAGCCTGAAAGCGAGCATGACACATCACCAGTCACTGACCCTTCAACAAATTGAACTGCACCAGGAATAATTGCCGTTGCAGTTACGTTGGTGGCATCAAGCACACCATTGTTCGTTACAGTTGCTTGGTATGTAATTATTTGATCAACTTCTGCCGTTGTTGCATTTGCACTAGGTGCAGTTACAGCAAGATCAACATCTAAGTCTGCAGCAAAGTTTGTATCAATTGGGAATTTTAGAGCCACAACTACAGATGCTTCATTATTTTTTACAGTGTTGGTAAACCCTGTAATGTCTGAATTATGAGTAGCCCATGTCGATGCTAGGTTTGAATTCAATGTACTCACAGCACCTGCATTCATTAATGGTCTGCTGAGTTTAAGGTCTGGATAATTAGCTGACAACGAAAGAGAGTTATCTGCAGCGCTATGGGCAATATAGAGCGTGTCATAACTAAAGGCGAGCTCACCACCAAGCGGGTAGGTCATATCAAGACGCGCAGAGTTTAAAATGGACGTCGATGTATCTACACCATATGTATTATCTGCATCACTGCTTAAGAAAATATGCGAATTTGTTGCAACAAATGGGAATGACAACATTTCTGTTGATGTTGGTGGTAACCAAACCCAGTCATTACCGTTTGAGTCTTTAAGTGGTGCCTTACTTGTGACAGAGATTGCTCTAACACAAGATGCAGAGCTAGCACAAAATCCTGCATTTTTACTCAAGGCGTAAACGACATCGCCAGCGACTACTGGTTGGCCATAAAATCCACCATTAACGATGGTCGGTGCAGCAATATAGGTATTTTGAGAAACATCAAAGAAAAGAAGATTACCATTATTAATGGTCACCAGTGTATTCTCATCGGCAAGTACAGGGCTTGTTGCCATATTAAAGACATTAAAGCTTGTTTCCTGTGTTGCGATAAAGTTAAAGGAATCAATTTGCTGTTGAGTGGTTGTACCTGCTGTACGATTAATTTGCGTTAAGGTTGGAATGTTGTCGTCATAATCATCGGATGTTGTACCGTTCAGGAAGGTAATAACTTGAGATGCATTAACCGCTGGAGCCCATAAACTGTTTGGTGCAACTTTGACATAGCCTTCATCATTCAAGCTAGACCAATTATTCGTAAGAGAGACAGAAGAGGTTGTGCCTGTGTTTGTGACAGAATAAACACCTGAGTGATCCCGTGTGGAAGTTAAGCCACCGCCTTGGGAATAAATAGAGCCGTCGTAATAAACAGGTGATAAGAATTGGTCTTTATGATGAGCTTCAATTGCCATCATTGTATTGCTACCAACTGAAATCTCTAAGCCTTGGCCACCGCTCGATGTTTTGTCTGGCCTAATAGCATGGGCTCTTAAATGGGTCAGCTGATCTGTCGGAATATCAATGTATGGGTCGCATAAACGATCTTCACTTGAAAGCTTGTAATAGTTTGTCGTTAGGTAAGCAACATCATCAACGTAGACAGCCTGGCTTTGAGATTGCGTGCAGTATTCATCTGCAAGGTAGTCACCCGCATCATCAGATGTGTAGTCAGTTTCTTCACTGAGGTAATCAAACATAGTTGCAGCGTTGGTGTCACGATCAATATGAGTGACATAGAATGGTGTTAAGTAACCTCTATTGGTAACAATAACAGCATCTTCTACAACAGTTGGCTGGTTTAGTTTTTGATGGAAAACAAGGTAGGGAATAGCGGAAATATCAAGGCCTGCGCCATCTGCATGCATGATCGAATACTCGCTTGTAGAGCTAAAGCTATTCGAAGTGTAGGCATACATAGGCCAGCCTTCGACTTTTGTTGGGCTGTTGTCTACGACAATGCTAACTGGAATATGACCAGTGTGGCTTGCACCACCTTGAAAGCCTTGCCAAATATAATTTGCTTTACCTTCTTCAGGTGTGACAGCTTGAGCTGGTGAGAAGGCGATGAGACCGAGTGCTAAAGCAGGGGCTGCCAGTGATATATGCTTCATTAAGGGATTTAGCTTTAATTTCATACTTAAACCTCAGGGGTTAGAAATCTTTGAGATTTTCTTTTGTAAAAACAGAAATGGAAATAGGTTTGTAGCTCTTACCATTCAGCAAGAGCGTGACGAATACCAAAGTTAATAGAGTTCACATAGCCACTTTGCACAAGGTCTTGGAAATACATAATTTCAAGTGTGAAAGTGGTTTTTTCATTTGTTTTCTTCTCTGCGCCAAAGCCTAGAACGAGTGTTTCACCTGAGTCATAGCCTTTTTGAACTGTGCTGCCGTTATCAAAGTCAACATCATAAAAGGCAACACCAAGTCTCCCAAAGTAGTTCACATCCCCTGGACCAGTTTTTCCGTAGCCTCTTAAGCTCAAAATATAGGCATCAGTTTTAAAGCTTGCTGATTCACCGTTATTAGCTTCTGAGTCAAAGTCACCAGTGGACATATATTGAAACTCAACAGCCATATTTGAGCCAAAGTCGTGATAAACGCCAATTTTCCAATCGAACGCATTTTTAAGTTGAGCGCTTGATTGTGGTAGATCGTAGCCAAGCTGGAAACTGCCTTCCCACGTACCACCAAAGAAATTCTTAAGGTTTTCACTCGGTGATGTGTAGTGGGGATCTGCTGCAAGGCTTGCTGTAGATGCAAGTAAACTGGCTGTCAGTAAAGAAAGTGGCATAATTTGGCGTAAGACCGAAAACTTCATGTGCTGTATCCTGCTCTAATGAAATTATCCCTAATAAAGAATCGGGTTTCCCTTTAAGTGTAGGCAGGATAAAAAACTTGTCATTGTGCACAAGTCTCAAAAATGGAAGGAAATCAAAAGAATAAGTAAGAAATTTAGGCTGTTTTCGCTAATTTAATTAGAACTTTGCCTATGACTGAAATTTTGAGGCGAAAAAAAAGAGAGCAGTTGCTCTCTTTTTTGAAGACGTAGTGTAAGGTTAGCCAATAAAGTGGCTGAACTGCTCAATATTACTGGTCTTAAGCGAAAATTTGTCAGACGCTTTAAAAATAAGCGCAACTTTACCAATAGATTGGATTAAGCGAGCACCAGTTTCAGCGATAACTGCATTAAGCACTTCTTGACGGTCTTCGCGATCATTGAAGCGAAGCTTCACTTTGATGAGTTCATGAGCTTGTAGACGTGATTGGATTTCTTTAAGCACGTTTTCAGTGAACAGAGACTCGCCATCTTCTGCTGCAGTTTCAAGTGTTTCTGCTTCAAGCTCTAGCATTTCGTCCTCACCCATCAGAAGCTCTTCTTCTTTAAGATTGAGGCTTGATTCAGTCAAAATAACGCATGGCTTAAGTTGGTGGCCAATGACTTTAAGTTTTTTATCGTCAGGAATACGCACTGTACGGCTTGGCTTCAGTGAGGAGCCTTTGGCTGGCTTCTGTGGCGCGTTTTTGCCTTTTGCTTTAAAGTTTTGTTTCATATGGTTTAATGCCTCTATTCACATCAGAATACATATCAGAGTGTAGGGGCGTTCAACGCTGTATATAGAGTCATGGGTACAGCCAAAAAGGGTTTGGATGTAAACGCATTGCTATTGCGTATTCTATAAGAGATTAAGACGCCCTCAGGTTTTAGTGGGGCATCATACCACTATATACACAGGTATGATAGAGAGTGGTGACATTTTCTAGCCAGTGAATGCTTATAAGTCCTTTAGATATGGCCTGTTGCATCTTGCTGTCATGTATAAGACAATTACCTATTGCCCTTACATAGGATTAGACAACAGCAGATTGAGGCGCTTAACCTAAATCTGAGGTGTTGCAAGATATCATTAGAGTAGTCTTTCATCATGAGTAAAAAGAAAAGAAGTCATTCCAGTCAACAATGGCTAAGACGTCAACAAACAGACTTTTATGTACAAGAAGCCCAGAAAAAAGGTTTGAGATCCCGTGCTGGTATTAAGCTTGAAGAGCTTCAAGAGCGAGATAAAGTATTCAAACCAGGCATGGTGTGTGTTGATCTGGGTGCAGCTCCAGGTGGTTGGTCGCAAGTTATTCGTCCGTGGCTTGGCAATAAAGGTCGCTTATTTGCCCTTGATATCTTGCCAATGAATCCACTTGCTGGTGTTGAGTTCTTGGAAGGGGACTTCACTAAAGATGAAGTCTTGCATGAGTTTGAGCAAATGGTAGGGGAAGACCCTGTCGATGTTGTTGCCTCTGATATGGCACCAAACTTCACTGGTATTAAAAGTGTTGACCAAGCTCGTAGTATGCACTTGTGTGAACTTGCTCTCGACTTTGCTGTCAATCATCTTAAGAAAGATGGCAGCTTCTTGGTTAAATGTTTCCAAGGAGAAGGGTATGATGAGTATTTACGTATGTTGAAACAACATTTTAAAAACTTTTACTGTCGTAAACCTCAGTCTTCACGTTCTGAGTCTAGGGAAGTTTATATACTTGCCAAGGGATTCATTCCAGGGCGTTAAAGTGTCACATAAAGGGTCTCATTGAGGCCCTTTTTCGAATCCGTCAAACCATTTGCTCTTATGTATTTATAAATACGATAATCATATAGATAATTAATATGGGGTTAGTGGTTGAATATCTATTTTATAGCCACAATACTAGAGTGAATAGCTAGGTTTTAATCTTAGAGTGACGAGTTTGGTTACAGGGCTGTTTATAAACTATACAGACTATTTCAGCGGAAATAGTTACCCTAGGCGCTCGAGCTAACTTATTGATTTAATCATGTTTGAATTTGTTAATTCTGCGTGGGCGAGAGTTCATGTCAAGATTGATATACACTTATACAATGCTTAACAATACATAGACACTTGAATAAGTCATTTTGATTCATGACAGGTTTTCCCTGAAAGTGTTATAAGTATTAAAAATCTAATTCTAGGAGTTGTGAGCCAAGAGCCTACAATTCAGTAAATTCATCGAAGTGAGGATAAGTCCTTGAACGATTTCACAAAAAATTTGGTGCTTTGGGCGATTGCAATCGTCGTTTTAGTATCCTTCTTTAATAGTATTTCAGAAACCCGAGCACCTCGCACGCTCGACTATTCGACTTTTATGTCGCAAGTCACAACAGGTGCTGTTAAAAGAGTTGAGATGGACGGTCTGGATATCTTTTGGGAAGAGAGTCAAGGCGATAGTTACCGTACAGTGCAGCCAATTTTTGGTGATCCAAAGCTGGTCGACACTCTTATTGATCGTAAAATTCCATTTGAACAGCACAAGCCAGAGAAAAACAGCATCTGGGTTGAGTTGTTAATCGGTATATTGCCGCTTCTGATTATTATTGGTTGTGTTCTTTTCTTTATGCGCAACATGCAGGGTGGTCCAGGTGGTCGTGGCGGCCCAATGACTTTCGGTAAGAGCCGTGCTCGTCTATTAAGTGAAGATCAAATTAAAACAACATTTGCAGATGTGGCTGGTGTTGAAGAAGCTAAAGAAGATGTACAAGAAATCGTAGAATTCTTAAGCGATCCAGGTAAGTTCCAGCGTCTTGGCGGTAAAATCCCACGTGGTGTGCTGATGGTTGGTTCACCAGGTACAGGTAAAACACTCCTTGCAAAAGCCATTGCTGGTGAAGCAAAAGTACCGTTTTTCACAATTTCTGGTTCTGACTTCGTTGAAATGTTTGTTGGTGTTGGTGCTTCTCGTGTTCGTGACATGTTTGAGCAAGCTAAAAAACAAGCACCATGTATCGTGTTTATTGATGAGATTGATGCAGTAGGTCGTTCTCGTGGAAATGGCATGGGCGGTGGTCACGACGAAAGAGAGCAAACCCTTAACCAACTTCTAGTTGAGATGGATGGTTTTGAAGCAAATGACGGCGTTATCGTAATTGCTGCAACAAACAGACCTGACGTACTTGACCAAGCACTATTAAGACCAGGTCGTTTCGATAGACAGGTTGTAGTCCCTGCTCCAGATATCCGTGGTCGTGAGCAAATTATTAAAGTTCATATGAAAACACGTCCGATCGCTGATGATGTAAATCCTTCAACAATTGCGAAAGGAACACCAGGATTCTCAGGTGCTGACCTTGCAAACCTTGTGAATGAAGCTGCTCTGTTCGCTGCTAAAGGCGGTAAAGCAGAAGTCACAATGCGTGAGTTTGAACTTGCTCGTGATAAAATCCTGATGGGTGCTGAGCGTCGTTCAATGGCGATGTCTGAAAGCGAGAAGTGGAATACTGCTTATCATGAAGCAGGTCACGCTATCGTTGGTTTGATGGTACCTGAGCATGATCCAGTTTATAAAGTAAGTATTATTCCTCGTGGTCGTGCACTTGGTGTGACTCAGTATCTTCCTGATGAAGATCGCTACTCAATTTCTAAGCGAGGTATTGAGAGCCGAATCTGTGCACTTTACGGCGGTCGTATTGCAGAAGAAATCACATTAGGTGCAGATGGTGTAACTACTGGTGCATCGAATGATATTGAACGTGCTACAGAACTTGCTCGTAACATGGTGACTAAATGGGGTCTATCTGAAAAGCTTGGTCCACTTCAATATGAGCACGAGCAAGAAAGCTACCTAGGTAATGGTGCTCACTCAGCTCAAAATGTATCTGGTGAAACAGCGAAGACAATCGATGAAGAAATCCGTCGAGTGATTGATTCTTGCTACTCTCGAGCAACTCAAATTCTGAACGATAACCGTGAGAAGCTTGAAGAAATGGCAAAAGCATTAATGAAATACGAAACAATTGATGCTGATCAAATCAAAGAAATTATGGAAGGTAAAACACCTCGTCCACCAAAAGATTGGGATGATTCAGACATGGGTACACCTGCAAAACCAGCAGAGCCTGAAGTTGCTGAGCGTGATTCCAAAGATATTGGTGAAGATGAGTCTTCCAAAGATCTAGGCAGCGATGCTTCCGATATCCATAGATCTTAATTACGGGATGGGGTACTAGGTATCGACACTAAAAAAGCAATCTGAGAAGGTTGCTTTTTTTTTGAGTTAAATTTCACTCTTTAAGAAAGGCTGATAAGCAGTATGAAAACACTTCAAACACTCATTGCTGAGTTTCAAGACAAACTTCTGAATCGATCGCAACCATTGGTCATGGGGATTTTAAACACTACGCCTGACTCATTTTCTGATGGTGGTTCGCACACCCAGCTGGATGTTGCTGTAGCTGCTGCCCAACGAATGATGGAAGAAGGTGCTGATATTATTGATATTGGCGGTGAGTCAACTCGCCCAGGAGCGCCTGAAGTTAGTGTTGAGGACGAGTTAAACCGAGTTATACCTCTGGTTAAAAAATGCAAAGAGCTCGGCATACCAGTGTCTGTAGATACTATGAAAACCCAAGTCATGGCTGCCTGTTTGGATGTGGGCGTTGTGATGCTGAATGATGTTAATGGTTTCCGCGCAGAAGGAGCAATGGAGCTCTTCGAATATTTGCCAGAAGTCGAACTGCAGCCCTATGTGTGTATTATGCACATGCAAGGTGTGCCAAGAACCATGCAACACAAGCCTGAGTACAAGAATCTCTTTGAAGATATTAACCAGTTTTTCAAAGAGCGAGTAGAGTTGTTTGAAGGCACTGCTTTAGATGCTTCAAGAATTGTATTAGACCCAGGCTTTGGTTTTGGTAAAACAGATGAGCATAACTGGTCGATGCTTCGAGAGTTTAATCGTTTTAATGAGCTTGGTTATCCAGTGCTGTCAGGCTTATCTCGTAAATCAATGTTTGGTCGTTTATTAAATAAAGAGCCAATCGACCGAATTCCTGCAAGCTTAGCTGGTGCTTTAATTTCAGCACAAAATGGTGCAAGAATTATACGTGTACATGATGTGGCTGCAACTGTAGATGTTTTAAAAGTATTAGATGCTGTTAAAACAGCACCATAACTTTTATATATTGGTATATTACCCATAAAAAAGCGATATTTAATTAATATCGCTTTTTTTGTGCCTTTAATTCCTATATCTCTAGACTAGTTGTTCTAATGTAACCGCTTTGTTAAAAGTGAATAGATTAAATTTAAAAATAAATATTCATCATATTAATTTAACTCTATCGTAAAAGGACTTTTAACATGCCATTACCTTCTAATACCGGCTCAGTAGGGCAATCATCTTCACAGCAAATGGATAATAGTAATTTTGAAAGAAGGGGCTTACAAAGAGCTCACTCTGCTGTTGATTTTAATCGTCTTACTCAACCTTCAGCTCAAGAGCGTGCGAGCATGCTCCATCGTGTAAAAAGTACTTCAGATTTGCGTGAACCACCTAAGGCAACAAATTTAAAACGTAGTTTTGTTTTTGCTATTGCTGGCTTTTGTATGGGGGCTCTGTCAGGCGTTGGCATCGGCATGCTTTTCTGGAACGGTTTACAAGATAGGTTCAATAAAGATGGCGTTGGCGTCGATGTGGATGGCACGGCGGATTTGAACGGTAATGTTGATGCTGGGGGCGATATTCAAGTTGATGGTACTGCAGACTTAGGTGATTTTGAAGGTGGTATTGGTGGTTTTACTATTGATTTAGGTGACTGGGTTGATGGTGGTGCTGATGTTGGTTTTGATGGATCTTTTGCTGGAGATGGTCTCTCAATTGATGGCGCTGATATTGGGATCGGTGTGGATGGTGATGCAGCTGTAGATATTGGCGGGGTTGCACCTGTTAAAGTTATTGTATCGGCTGCTATGGTGTTTGGTATTGTTGTCGGTGCATTTACCTGGCTGATTGAGCGACAATTATCTGCAGCAGCTGACCGTAAACAAATGATGGCCAAGCAGAATGATATGCACGAACACATGGTGATGCAGCAACAGCAAATTTTGGAGCAGCAGGCTGAAATTAATCAGAAGTTAGCAGAAACTCAAAGAATCGAGCGGGTTCGAGCTTAGAAGCTGCTCAGCCCATAAGTCAGATTTTTTGTATCAAATAGCTCTCTTTGTATACATCCTAGAGATTAATAATACGTATAATCTCTGGGAAAATTAGAATAATGCTATAAGGAGAGAGCAGTGCCTGACTCAACGATGTTAACGAGATCAAATAGCCTGGCAAGCCAGACTTACCAACGAGATCAAATTGCACAAAAGCAACATCCTGTTTCTAATGATGATGTGCCTGCTCGCGCGAACCTTTCAACAATGACTCGATTAAATAAAGTTCGAGTTAAAACAGTACCGCCTGTTGCACGAGCTTGGGCTCATACAGGGCGTCATATCAGCAATATTTGTACTCTAGGTTTTTCTTACGTAGAACGTAAGACTAGTCCATCTAAAAATGTGCAGCAATTAAACAAGCAAAGAGCACAAGCAATGAAATGGATGAAGTCCCTTGGTTTGTTATTTGATCTAGGGGCATTAGCCAGTGGTATTGCGAGTATAGTTGCACCTCCAGCCCAAGCAGCGGCGCTTAGTTTTTTTCTCGCAGAGTTAGTCTGTAGTAAAAGTATTAAATATATTGCTCAGTTAGCAATAAATGATCTTCAGGAGCATTTAAAGACGGATCCAAATGAAAACCACTTAATGGATGCCGCAGACTTGATGTCGAAGCGAGGTTTAAAGTTTATTGAAACAGATCAAGGCTTGGCTACCAAAACGGATTTGTATTTACGAGCCTATGCTCTCGCAAAAGTAAAAAACAACGGTAATGCGATTAAACGTGCTGAAAATGGTTTAAGAAACAAACTTTTCTATAAATCGATAAAGCGTGATATGAAAGCACAGTTAGGGCTTATTAATCTACTCCCTGAGAATATCAGGGTATCATCCAATATGGTTAAGAAAGGGGCGTTTGGCTCTAATGGTACGCTTATTCCATTTGATAAGAGTGGTTATGCACCTGATCATCAAAAATCAGTACTCACTGTAAAAGATCTCTTAGCAAGCAACAGCCCATATAGTTCAATGCTTTCACGACCATCTACAGGTGTTATTTTACGTAACTTAGAATGGCGACAAGGCAATAATCAAAAAGACTGGCAACATTTATTAAGTGCAAAAATTGGGCATATATTTGATAAGCAGGTTTATCAATTGCAACAGCCTGATGCACCAATGCCTGAGTTGAAATTGAGTGATGTAGAACACGCTAAACTTGAACGTAGTGGTGTAAATGCTCATGGTGCTGAAAATAAGTACCTTTCTTTGACATTGGGTGAAACCGCTTTAAAGGGGTTGGAGAGTTTGACTCAAAGTGATCAAAAAAAGTTGAACAGTGGACAGGTTGAAGCAATGACGCCTGTTGGCAGAGCTCTGGTTTATACTTGTCATAAGCTTGTAAGAAGTTCTCAAGCTGTTTTTGATAATTATGTAGGACCTGAAGCTAATATGGTTCATAGTGCAGAGTTTAGACCGCTGTTGAACCCACAGCATCTTCGTTTTGCGCTTAACCTCATTTCTGAGTACCAAAAAGCAATGCAAGAGCAGAATACGATGCAAAGCGCTTAGTTTGCATCGTCAGTCAGAATAGATTAATGATGATGGTGACCGCAGTGATCCTGCTCTAGAATGTCGCCATCAACATACAACCATTCATTATTTTCTCGAACGAAAAAACTTTTTTCATGGAAGCTATGCATATGGTCTGCATGGCCATAGTAAGCTTTAAATTCAACCCAAGCTTTGTCTTCTTCAAGCTTAGAGTCAACCACTTCAAGCTTTAACCAGTTGGCTTTACCTGCACCCATTTTGGCAGGACGGTTGTCTTGGTGCCATGTATCTGCAAGATATTTAAAGGCTTTTTTAACATTTGCAGTGTAGCGGGAACGCATAAGAGCCACAGCATCAGGTGCTTTCGCTGTTGTATAAATATATGGGCCACAGCATTGTTCAAGTGTTTGACCTGAACAACATGGGCATGGCGTTTTACCTTGTTTAATTTTCATTCTTCATTCATCCGGCAGTGTGTCTTGGTGGTCACGAGGCTTGAACCTTGTGGTATGGTATATGATGCAAGAAAGCGAAAGGATTAGCAATTATCGACAAAAATTAAAAAAATTGTAAAAAATAGAAGTTTTACAACTATAGAATTTTAAAGTCACTCAAAGGAAGGAGTACCTCATGCAAGACTACCTCGCGCAGCTTGAAGCCCATATTATCGAGCAAAAAAAACAGCAGGCAGCAGATAGACCATTTATTCTTGGTATCTATGGCCCGCAAGGTAGTGGCAAAACAACCCTAAGCTTGCTGATGTGTGAGCGTCTTACAAAGCTCGGCTATAAAGCTCGTACAGTTTCCCTTGATGACTTTTATTACACTCGTGCTTATCGCAGCGCGCTCAGTGCTGATGTACACCCATTACTTGCTACGCGAGGCGTGCCAGGTACTCATGATTACAAGCTTGGATTAAAAGTATTCCAGGCCATCCTCGATAAACAACCTACAACCTTACCAGTATTTGATAAAGCTGTTGACGACCGTTGCTCGGAAGATGAATGGTTGCCAGTTGAAGCTGATCTTGATTTCTTTATTTTTGAAGGTTGGAGCGTTGGTGTGCCAGATATTCTTCTGAAAGAGCTTGAAGAAAACCCAGAGCCCCTAAACCCGCTAGAAGCGGACTTTGATGCACAAGGTGAGTGGCGTCGTCATGTTGCAGAGCAAAATAAAGCCTATCAAGAATGGTATGACCTGATTGATTATATGGTTGGGATGCAAGTGCCAAATTTCGAAATTATTTCTGAATGGCGCTGGCAGCAGGAATGCGATCTTTTTGCTAAAACAGGGAAACGTTTTTTCCATTCTAAAGCAGAAGTGCAAGAATTCGTGTCTTATTACGAGCGAGTCACTCGTGCTGCTCAAGCACACTTATCTGAATTTGTTGAATGCTTGATTGAAATCGATGAGGCCCATCAGATGCAAAAAATGACATTTTGTAGTCATGAATAAGCATAAGATAAGTACGCCATAGATGTTTTCTCAAATTGGAGAGTTAAAAATGGAATTAACTGCACAGCAGCAGGAAAAAATAAACAACAAACAGTGTCTTATTTTTACTGACTTGGATGGTACATTGCTTGGTCATGATGCTTATGATTTAGGTCGTGTACCAGAGTTTTTACAACATTTAAAAGAAATAAATGTGCCTGTTATATTTAATACAAGTAAAACATGGGCTGAAGTGCAGGAGCTTCAAAAAACATTAGATTATTATTTTCCATGCGTTGTTGAAAATGGCGGTGGAGTTCATATTTCAGCTCAATCAAACTGGAAGCCAAAAGCACTATCTGAAGGTGAAAATCAATCAAAAATTGATGAAAATGAAAAAAGTGTTCGAGACGAAATTAATCTTATTATTGATGAGATTGGTACAGGATTTCAGTTTCAACGTATGAGAGATTGGGATGCAGAGCAAGTTTCGTATCATACAAGTTTAAGCCTTGAAAATGCAATGTTAGCAAACAGGCGCTTGTATTCAGAACCATTACTCTGGCAAGATACTGACACCAATTTAGTGCAATTTACACAATTGGTCACAGAAAAAGGCTTAAGGCTTGTGCGAGGTGGCCGTTTTTGTCATGTTATGAAACAGCATGATAAAAGCGTTGCTATGAAAAAAATAATAAGCGCTTATGAAAATGATTTTGGTTTTAAGCCATTAACAATTGCATTAGGAGATAATCATAACGATAAACAAATGTTAGAAAATGCGGATATTGCATGTGTTCTTACTTTGCCTGGACGTAATAGAATGGAAATTACACATACAAGTGTTTATTGCCCAGAGCAACCAGCGCCAGAAGGTTGGACAGAATCAATATCTTTTCTTTTTAATTTTTAAGGCGTAATGAACATGGCAGATTTTTTTCAAAACGGAAGTATTACAACGTTACATAATTTAACTCACCGATCGCTGGAAGAGTTAGAAAGTGATTTAATGGAATTTAAAGAACGTCGGCCTTTAATGTTGATGATTCCAAGTCTTTATTCTGAATTACAAAGACCAGCCCTTGAAAATATTAAAAATCATTTAAAAGAAGTGACTTACCTTGAGCATCTGGTTATTGGTTTAGACCAAGCAAATGAAGATGAATACCGTCATGCTATCGAGTACTTCTCCGATATGCCATTTAAAACAACTGTTATTTGGAACCATGGCCCTCGTATGCAAGCCTTGCATAAGCAATTAATTGAGCAAGGTTTAGCGCCAACAGAAGAGGGTAAAGGTAAAAACGTTTGGTATTCCACAGGTTTTGTTTTATCGCAAAGTGTTGATGCTGTAGTTGCTTTACATGACGCAGATATCACAACATACTCTCGTGAAATGCTAGCAAAACTTTTCTATCCAGTTTCTAACCATAATTTTGGTTTTTACTTTACAAAAGGTTTTTACCCACGTTGGGCTGACAATAAACTCAACGGCCGTGTGTGTCGTCTACTGGTTACCCCTCTCGTAAGAGCGCTACAAACAGTTGTTGGTCACATGCCATACCTTGAGTATATCGATTCATTCCGTTATCCATTAGCAGGTGAGTTCGCAATGAGAACATCTGTAATGAAAGACGTAAAAATTCCAAGCGATTGGGGCTTAGAAATTGGTATTTTGACAGAGATGCAACGTACATTCTCAACACATCGTATTTGTCAGGTTGATCTTGGTGATCAGTATGATCATAAGCATCAGTGTTTATCACCAGACGACCATACAAAAGGTCTATCCAAAATGGCAACTGATATTTCAAAAGCATTCTTTAGAAAGCTTGCGACTTACGGTGTTGTTATGACTCAGGAAACTTTTAGAAGTATCAAGGCAACTTATTATCGTACAGCTCTTGATCTTGTTGAAAGCTATCGTAAAGATGCAATCTTTAATGGGCTTGAGTTCAATATTCATGCTGAAGAAAAAGCAGTTGAGCTCTTCGCTTCAACAGTGATGGAAGCAGGTATTAGTTTCCTTGAGAACCCAATGGAAACACCGTTTATTTCATGCTGGAGACGTGTAACAAGTGCAATTCCAGATGCATTTGAGCAAATAAATGATGCAGTTGCAAAAGATATGGAAGAGTTTGGCGCTGCTCGCTAAGGCTTTCTAGCTTTATTAAGAGAACCCTTTGGTGTTGCCATCAAAGGGTTTTTTTATAGCTTTAATAATGCCAATTGAATTTGTAAGCATAACCTAGCAGTTTACTGCGGCTTAGTTGATAATCATTCTCATTTATGATTGAATAACGATATTATTCAATCTCTCACAGGTACTAGACCTGTTTATGGTGTACAAATGAAGTATAAGTTGCTGAAATCAAGTGTTTTTATTGGTTGCTCGTTTTTTATAGGTTCTATCTTTGCGGCAGATGAAAAGCCGGACATTAAATCTGGTGGTGGTACAACAGTTTACTCTACTGGTACAAATGCGTTTTCTCTACCGTCTAAAAATATAGACATTATGAAACGACTTGATTTTAGTGTTGGTAACAGCTTTTTTAAGAACCCATGGGTAATTGCACCATCTTCTACTGATGCCCGTGATGGCTTAGGTCCTTTATTTAATACAAATGGTTGTCAAAGTTGTCATATTCGCGATGGCCGAGGTCATGCACCATCAGGCCCAGAAGATTCTGCAGTATCAATGTTGGTTCGTCTTAGTGTAGAAACCCCAGAAGGTGTTTTCCCTGAGCCAGTATACGGCGGGCAGCTTCAAGATTTCGCAATTCCGGGTGTCAAGCCTGAAGGCCGCATCAGCGTATCTTACACTTCAAAAACTGTCACTTATCCTGATGGTGAAAAAGTCGAGCTACGCATTCCTCATCTTGAAATTAAAGACTTAGGCTATGGCCCAATGCATCCAAAAGCACAGTTCTCAAGCCGTATTGCTACACCAATGATTGGCTTAGGCCTGCTTGAAGCGATTAAGGCTGAGGATATTCTTGCTCAGGCTGATCCAGACGATAAAAATGGTGATGGTATTTCCGGTCGAGCGAATGAAGTGCTTGATCATGAGACTCATGAGCCTACGTTAGGTCGCTTTGGTTGGAAAGCAGGGCAACCAAATGTTCGTCAACAAAATGCATCTGCATTTAATGGCGACCTTGGCATAGATTCTCATTTATTTCCTAAAGATGACTGTACTGAAGCGCAAAAAGCGTGTTTAGAAGCACCAAACGGTCGTATGCCTGTGGTTAAAAATGATTATAACAATAAAAAAGGCCACCATAGTGGGGAGCATGATGGGAAAGAGCATCATGGTAAACCTGAACATGGTAAAGGTGAGCATGGGCCTCAAGAAGGTTTATTTAACTTAAAAGAAGAGCCAATGGAGTTAAGCAATAAAATTCTTAACTTTGTCACTTTTTATGCTAAAAACTTAGGTGTTCCTGCTCGTCGAAATGCTGACGATCCTCAAGTGATTAAAGGTGAAACATTATTTAGCGAAATAAATTGTTCTTCTTGTCATACGCCATCCTATACAACAGGTGAAGATGCTGAAATGCCTTGGCTTGCAAATCAGAAGATTTACCCATACTCCGATATGCTATTGCATGACATGGGCGAAGACTTAGCTGACCACAGACCTGAAGCCCAAGCGAATGGCTTTGAATGGCGTACACAGCCTTTATGGGGCATTGGTTTAACTGAGGTTGTAAGCGGTGTTGCTAACTATCTACATGATGGTCGTGCAGAAACAATTGAAGAGGCCATTCTTTGGCATGGTGGGGAAGCAGAAGCAAGTAAAAAAGAATTTATGGCACTTAAAAAAGAAGATCGCGAGGCTGTTCTTGCATTCTTGAAGAGCTTATAAAAAGATTTTTATTCCGACAAATATAAAAAAGCCTGCATTTTTTGCAGGCTTTTTCTTAGCAAATTAAAAATACATTTATTTAAAGCCATTTTGCATCTGATAGGCAAGTGCTTCATCTCTTGGCAGATAAGACACTTGATCTGGTGCGTATGGCGGAAAACCTTTATAGGTTATTTGCCCTGATGGCTCTCGAACTGCAAATAGTTTTTCACCTGTGCGTTCATCGCGAGGCGCTTGTCGAATGGCATTATAAGCTTCAGCATTGAGGCTTGTCGCAACTGATTTAGGTGTATTCATAACACTACTGCCAAGAGGGCTTTGCATAACTCGAGCAGGAATAGCACTTGACGATGGTGTAGATGAGTGATGCGACATACTGCGACTAATGGATTTACTTCTTGCTTTAGTCGTTGCGGTTCGAGGTCTCACGGTTGCACTCGATTTGGTTGATGTGCTGGACACCACTGAAGCGCTTGAGGATGTATTAACTATGGCTCGCACAGAAGGTTTAGCCTGCCAAATATACACATCATGGCCTGTATCATGAATGTAGTAGGTGCCTTTGGTTGTATTTACAGTTTGTGTGCATTGATTAGTAGGCGATGGTGAGCCAAAACGTAATATTCGATCACGACCAAAATTAATCTCAACAGGTGATCGACCAGACCCCAAATAGAGACTGACTTCCCCTGATGAGTGTCGATAGACCTTGCCAAAATCTTGCACTACAGCAGATTCTGCAAAAGGCAAATTTAAAATATTGTGACCACTATCAAAGTATGTCGTTGCTTTAGAATTAATTTTTAATCGAACGGTACCATTAAAACGAGCGTCTGGGTATTGGTTTGCAATACCTTGCGATGTATTAGAAAGAGCAGAAACAGCCGTAGTTGCATAAGGTGTTGAGCCTATGTTGCTCATATGTCGATGAGCTGTTGCTGTTCGAATATCTTGCTGAGTGCCAGAAAAAGAGAGACTTCTTGTATGTCTAGTAGGCACAGGCATCATTGGGTTTTTAAGAATTGAGGGTGGAAGCGGTGAGGCTTCTTGTTTTTGACTTGCGTTGTTTTTAAATAATGAGAGAAATGACGGCATAACAAACTTCCTTCAACTATTTTTTATTTCGAGGGCTTGATGCTACTCCTTTTTTAACACCTTAATTATCAGGTTAATCTCAACTTTTTGACGCTGAGTCTCATTTAAATGCTCTTTAATTTATTTTATCTTTAGTCTTAATTATTGCTGATAAAGTTAATCGAAATATAAAGTATGTAATTGAATAAATTGACTGGCATATTCTTTTTTAATTGTGCAAAGTGTCAATTGTAGATGAATGCACTTAGTTTTCTCTGGGTGAAAAATAATCATTTTAAGTGAGGTTTTTTGATAATGAAGTATTTGTTAGCAAATATACTTAAAAATATTAATCGCCTTGTGAAGCAAAATTATTCTGATACGGGTAATTTTCAAACGAAAATACCAAGACTTGTCGTTATTCAAGGGGATGTGCCTGATACAATTGCAACAGGTTTATATGAGCCAATGATATATCTTGTTGTGCAAGGGCATAAGACACTGACTATTGGTGATAAAGTCTATCAGTACTTTCCGTCTGATTATTTTGTGATGTCTGTTGATGTGCCTGTGACAAGTCAAAACTTTCCAGCTGCATCAGGTGCGCCATTTACAGCTTTGGCGCTCACTGTGGATTCATCTATCGTAAGTGATATTGTTGAGCAAACTATTTGTCATCAAAGTGACCTTCAACAAGCATTTGGCGGTGGAGTATCAGATGCACGTTTACTCGGTGCTTGGAGTCGTCTTATTTCACTTTATGATAAACCTGATGATATTGGTTTTTTATCGACAATTTATGAGAAAGAATTACTTTATTATGTTTTAAAAGGAACTCATGGGACTGCGTTAAGGGATATTGCAGTGCATGGTACAGCTTTAAAGCGAATACATCTTGCTATAGGTTGGATCAAAGGTCATTTTCGTGAAGATATTGGTATTGCTCAACTGTCGGATATTGCCGGTATGAGTCATGCTACATTTTATCGTCAATTTAAAAAGATTATAGATCTCACACCTATGCAGTACTTAAAGCAATTAAGGTTGCTTGAAGCTAGGCGCATTTTAATGAATACCAATTTAGCAGTGGGGCAGGTTTGTTTTGATGTTGGCTATCAAAGCCAGGCGCAATTTAGTCGAGACTATAAACAGTTTTTCAAACGGAGCCCATTAAATGATATTAAAACAATGAGAGCCCAACTCAAAAACTCGTTAGAATAAAGCTATAATAGGGGCATTGCTTAGGTTGTGGGTGTGTGTCCCGTTACACTTTTCTAACATAAGCCTTGTAATTTCATTGTACTAAGGCCTTTGGTATTGGGTAATCTGCTGATCTTATGTTTATACATCATCATACCTTTACGACCGATATTTCTTTATTTTTTGATCATGGTCATCAATTACCAGCGCCATCCACGCGCTTCTATGCTGGTCGCATGCGCCAAGATATGCGGTCAGTGAGTCTGTCTTCGCAAAATGCTTTTGGCGCTATTATCCCGTTAACGACAGGGGCAATTAAGCGACGCTTCAATCAAGATACTGGCCAGCAAAAAGAGCCACAGGTGAATTCCAAGTTAGCAATTACTAAAAATACAGCGTTAACTGAAAAAATGCTGGCAAAGCTCTCTCAAGAAAATGCGACTTTTACTCATCCATCTGTGTTTTTACAATTGAATATGGATAAAGTGAAACTCGTGCTTTTGCTTGCAGGTCAGATATTGCAGCATGAAAAGCAAGCGTTATGGCAGTTATTGTCTCAGAGTGAAAAGTCGAATAAAAAATATGAGCTACTTGAAATGCTCAGCCACTACTGCCAACTTTCACCAGATCAGTATCTAAAACTGGAAAAGTATGCTGCTCGCTATTTATCCTTGGCTCAGATAGAAGCCTATAGAAAAACACTTCTCAAGGATAAGTCGTTTACTCGTGACTGGATTTTTGATAAGGAACAGCTTTCACCTCATATTTTGATTCAGCCTCAGTCTCAGCAGTTTAATTGCATTGCTGAATCGCTCAATATTCATGATGAATGGTTATGGGATGAGATTGCAAAGCCCATGCGAGAGCATTTTAGTTTGGCTGAAATTGAACAATTTTATGGCCAATATGGTTATAAAGTAGTGCAAGACGGGCTTCTTTTGTCCTTACCTAATTCTATTTTTATTTTCGGACATCAGCATTCATCAGGGATGCGTTTGAAACATGCAGGTAGAACAGATGATTTAGGGTTTTATATCTCCAAACTAGGCACTGCAGGTTCGGTCTTATGGGCAAGTCCAGAATCTGATGAGTGTCCTGAATATGGCAGACCTCTAGTGCAGCTTGTGAAACATAAGTAACAAAGATCTCTTCTCTAGAGACGACGGCAATGCTGCCGAATTTCTAAACGCTTTGAAACAATTCACCTGTTATAACCCCAATCCTTAGCTAAACTTAATTTTTAAGGGGTACTTAAAGGGTGTAGAGCTTGAACTCACACTCATCCTGTCACTCTTATGATAATCAAGGACAGCAAAAGGAAGATTGAGGTTTACATGAAAAACGGTGACGCAACAGCCCGCAAACAGGACCATGATAATCACGAAAATGACAACATAGTGCAGCATTTAAGAGGGCATCTCACTGAATCGCTTTCCCGTGTCTATAAACACTATTCTCATTCACAGCTTGAACAGATTGCTGATCAGCTGCTTGAGGCAATGCCACCAAAGGTTGCCAAAAGCCCTAAAGCACACGAAAACCTCTGGACAGAAAAAGAAGTGGTATTGATCACATATGGCGACTCTATTGTGAACCATCGTGAACCACCACTTGAAGTCTTGCGACAGTTTTTAAAGAACCATTTGAGCGATGTGCTCACAACAGTTCATATATTACCATTCTACCCATTTACTTCAGATGATGGGTTTAGTGTTGTGGATTATTGCCAGGTGAATCCACAACTTGGCGAGTGGGAGCATGTTGAAAAGCTTGCAGAAGATTTTCATATTATGTTCGATGCTGTTGTGAACCATATTTCTTCAGCCAGTCGCTGGTTCCAAACCTATCTTACAAGCCAAAAAGACGATAACTTATTTTTTACTGAAGCAAGTCCTCATGAAGATACATCAATGGTGACTCGTCCACGAACAAGTCCGCTGCTGCGTCGCGTTGATACAGTGAGAGGGGAGCGCTATGTATGGTGTACTTTCAGTCACGATCAGGTTGACCTTAACTTTGGCAACCCAAACCTGTTTATTGAAGTAGTCAAAGTCTTTCAATACTACCTCGACCATGGTGCAAGCTGGTTCAGACTTGATGCAATTGCATTTATCTGGAAAGAGCTTGGCACGACCTGTATTAATCTACCTGAAGCTCATGAGCTGATTAAAATTATGAGGCTCTTATTGGAGCACGCCCATCCAGAAGCAGTGGTTGTGACGGAAACTAATGTGCCAATTCACGAGAACCTTGCGTATTTTGGTAATGCTAATGAAGCTCATGTGATTTACAACTTCTCGCTACCACCTCTCTTGGTTCATAGTTTATTGTCCCAAGATGCAAGCTATTTGAAAAAATGGTTGTTATCTCTGCCAAACCTGCAAGATGGTACTGCTTATCTGAACTTTATTGCATCACATGATGGTATTGGGTTACGTCCAGCAGAAGGTTTGCTCCCTGATGAAGAAATCGACCAGATGAAGCAGCACGTCAAAGCATCTGGCGGTTATCTCACAGATCGTATGCTGCCGACAGGTGATGTCAAAACCTATGAGATGAATATCAGTCTATTCGATGCGCTCAGTGGTACTTTTGAAGCAGGTAAGGATGAGTTTCATATTGCTCGGTTTGTATCAGCTTATGCGATTGCATTTGGCTTGGCTGGTATTCCAGCTGTGTATATACATTCGTTCCTTGCAACACCAAATGACCATGAGCGTTATGAGCGCACAGGTGTAAATAGAGCAGTGAACCGTCATGTGTGGAATGCGGATGAACTGGATGCACTACTTGATGATCAAGACTCAAATCAGTATCAAGTACTGCAGCAGTTGAAAAAGCTTTTGAGGATTCGTTGCAATCAGCCTGCGTTTCACCCAAATGCAGCCCAGCACATCATGCATTTATCATCAAACTTGCTTGGATTCCATCGTCATGATCCTGTATCAGGACAGAAAATCTTTGCGATTTACAATATGTCTCGCCACAAGCAAGATTTATCAGTTTATGACCTTAATCTCAGTAGCTTAGGCCGCTGGACTAACTTGGTAAACGGCGAATGCTATTTTGATCCAAGTGAGCATATTGCATTGGCCCCTTATGAGTTTGTTTGGCTGACTGATCTGTATTTCGATTAAGGCAGTGATTGAGCCACAGGTGCAAAAAGTGCTAGTCTAGTGCTCCATCCGGTTATCTATTTCTTAATAACAGGATGGAGCACTAGTGCTGATCATATGTACATATAAGTGCTGTAATGGATTGAGAACTTCCCACAAGAGAGCACACCTGTGACCATCGACGACTATACAGCTGAACACTGGCCTCAAGATGATTTGCTTGAAACTTCATCTCAACGCCCAAGCCAACCGATGGCACCGTTAACCCTTCAAGATGCTGAAAAGAAGCTGCAGCAGATTTTTGGTTATAGCTCTTTTAGAAAGCCGCAAGACCAAGTTATCCAAACCATTCTTAATCAAAAAAATGCATTTGTTTTAATGCCTACAGGTGGTGGTAAGTCGCTCTGTTATCAGATTCCCGCGTTGCTCTTCCCTGGGCTGACAATTGTTGTATCGCCGTTAATCGCGTTAATGCAAGATCAGATACTCTCACTTCAAGCGAACGGTGTTGCAGCAGCAGGTATTCATTCGGGGATGTCTCAGTCTGAAAAACGTGAAGTCTTTAAAGCGCTTTATCAATCCAGTCTCGATATACTTTATGTTTCTCCTGAGCGTTTAGCGCTGCAATCCATGAGGGACTTTTTACAGCAGATTAATATTTCCCTTATTGCCTTTGATGAAGCTCACTGTGTTTCTCAGTGGGGGCATGACTTTAGACCAGACTACCAAATGCTGGCGCAGTTTGTTGATCAGTTTCCTCATGTTCCCCGTATTGCACTGACTGCAACTGCAAATGAAGTGACTCGTGAAGATATTATCCAAGCCTTGAGACTTGAATCAGCAGAGTTGTTTGTTGGTAATTTTGATCGACCAAATATTCAATACGCCATAGAAGAAAATCAAGGAGATCAAAAATCTCGCTTAATGGAATTTATTCGAGACTCCCTCGGTGATGGTAGCGGTATTGTGTACTGCACAACTAAAAAGAAGGTTGATCAGACATGCGAATGGTTAAATCAAAAAGGGATTAATGCCATTGCTTATCATGCAGGCATGAGTAAAAAAGAGCGAGAAACCTCACTTAATACATTCTTACAAGACGATAAAATTGTGGCTGTAGCGACAATTGCATTTGGTATGGGGATCGATAAAGCTGATGTGCGTTTTGTTGCTCACCTCAACCTCCCAAAAAGCTTAGAAGCCTATTACCAAGAAACAGGTCGAGCAGGGCGAGATGGCTTACCAAGTAAAGTATGGATGTCATATTCCTTAGCTGACATGATTCAGCTACGACGCTGGGTTCGCGAATCTGATGCCCCTATGGAAATTCAGCAAATCGAAAGTCAAAAGCTCAGCGCCATTCTTGCTTTCGCAGAATCGAGCCAATGCCGTCGACAGCTGCTTTTACAGTATTTTGGACAAGTCTTGCCAGAGCCTTGCGGCCATTGTGATAACTGTTTAAACCCGCCTGCAATGATGGATATGACTGTGCCAAGTCAAAAAGCACTTTCAACTGTGCACCATACAGGCCAACGTTTTGGTATGACACATAATATTCATGTATTGCGAGGCGCAGACACTGAACGTGTAAGGCAGTTTAGGCACCAAAAGCTGAGTACCTATGGTTTAGGTAGTGATTTATCTGAAGCAGAGTGGAAGCGTGTATTTCAGCAATTAATTTTGTGTGGCGCGTTGGAAATGGATGCTAAAAATTACAATAGCCTTAAGCTGCGTGAACCATGCCGTGCTATTTTACGTGGTGAAAACAAAGTTCATCTACGAGTGCTCACGAAAACATCTCTCAAGCAAACTGATATGGCAAGTGGTCCTCGTCTCAATGCAATGCAAGCTGCACTCTTGAAGCTGCTTAAAAATTTACGACGAGCCATTGCGAAGGATGAAAATATTCCATTTGCGAACTTATTCTCTGATGCGACACTTATTGATTTAACCATGCAAATGCCACAAAACTTGGAGGCATTAGAGCAAGTACAAGGTTTTGGTCAAGAAAAAGTGCAACGCTTTGGTCGTGTCATTCTAGACTTTTTACAGCAAGCACAATCTATGTCTCAAGCTGATTTGGAGGAAGGTTTTTCTGCTTCAATGTGGTACAGCCTTTATGAATTCCAAAGAACTGATTCCATTGAAAAGCTTCTTAAAAAGAGAGCATTAACTCGTAGCACTTTAGAATCACATTTAATTCAAGCAGCAGAAAAAGGCTGGATTGAATTTCAATTATTGCCATTTAATTTAACTGAAGAGCAAATCAGTGAAATCCGTGAGCATATTCCGCATGATCCAGATCGCTCAGAAAGTTTATCAAAGCTTTCTGCTATTCTTGGACAAAAATATTCTTTTGGTGAAATTCGATATGTTCAAAGTCTCGTGTGGTATCAACAAAAGCAAACGATAGAAGAGCCGGTTGTTTAAGCGATTTTAGGGACGTTGCCTAAATATAACTCGTATTACTTTTAAACTTGCAATTAAAAACACTGTATTTACAGTCTGAAACTAGCTTTTAATAATCAAGTGGTTATAAAATACAAAACGATTAAAACCATGAAAGGAAAGCGATACCATGACAAAAAAAGGATCACTGGCTCTATTGGTTGCTGCAGCAGGTATAGCCTTAGCAGGACTTGTTTCGATCAGTATGGCCAGCTTTAAAAAAGATGATATTGAATTACCAGTTTATGATCATTTAGGCGGTGACTTCTCTTTACAAAGCACGAATGAAAACTTTAATTCTATGAGTGCGGCTGAAGGTAAAGTTGTTTTATTAAGTTTTGGTTTTACATCCTGTCCTGATATCTGTCCAATGATGCTTGAAAAATATCGTCGTGCCTATAGAGCATTAGACCGTCTAACAATTAATGGCGAAAAGGCATCTGATCAAGTTGTTATGTATTTTGTGTCTGTTGATCCTGAGCGAGATACTTTAGATAAAATGGTTTCATATTTTAAATCATTCGACACTCGTATCATTGGTTTAAGAGGTACAGATCAAGAAATAGATGCAGTTCAAGCGTCTGTTGCTGTGGCTTCCCAAAACATTCCAAACTCAAACCAAATCTCTCATTCCGATCGCATCATGCTCTTTGATACTCAGGGTCGATTAAGAGCAATGCCGACTCTAAGAGAGCCTTTAAGAGATCTTGTGTCTCAAGTTGAAGTACTTTTGAAGCAAGAAGGCTAAATTACGAGCATCTTTGACCTCCTAAGCCACTAAGCCTCAGCTATTCTTAACAAAAGTACGTTAGGAATGAAGCGTCTTAGGGGCTAGGATATGCGTTTAGGTATTATCTCCAGTTTTAATATCAGTGCAAGTCTGATCTTGTTGGTGATCCAGGCTTATGCATTGGAGTGGAGTGACCTTCAAAGTATGTCCTTGGAAGATCTAAGCCAGCTCGAAGTTTCAGCAGCTGATAAAATACCTACGCCCCTCAATCAAACAGCAGCCTCTATTTATGTCATTGATGCACAAGAAATACGTCGCTCAGGTGCATCCACTCTTTATGAAGTCCTACAACTTGCACCAAATCTTCATATAGGCCGTCAAGATGCAAACCAATCCATTGTGAGTGCTCGAGGGTTTTTTGAAGACCTGAGTAATAAGTTACAAGTGCTTATTGATGGACGAATTCTATATACCCCGTTGTATTCAACTGTGAACTGGGATGCACAGGATTTACTCGTCAATGATATTAAACAAATTGAAATTATTAGTGGCCCTGCTGATGTAAGCTGGGGGGCGAATGCAATGAATGGTGTTATTAATATTGTCACGAAAGCCGCTGACAAAACGGCATCATTAGTTGATATAAGTGCTGGCACTATGCAAAGTCATGCTGCAGTGAGAGTCTCTCGGCAAACGTCACCTGACAGTGCTTTTCGAGTTTACGGTAAATCAGTGACAAGCGAGGGCTCAGAATTAGATAATGAAATGCCTGCAGGTGATGATTGGAAGAGGCATCAAGCAGGATTTCGTTATGATAAACAAACATTAACAGATAGCTTTCAGTTGCAGGGTGGTGCTTACCAAGCAGACATAAATTCTGATCAAGTGCCGTTAAATATGGATGGTGCTCATGTATTAGGTTCATTTACAGAAAAGCAGCAGCTTGGTCAGTTGCATCTGCTTGGTTACATTGATTATTTTAATCGAGATTATGAAAATTATTTTGAAGAAAGTGTAACGTCGACTTATATTGAAGCACGATATCTTTTGAATAAATATGGTCGCCATGCATTGCTCTTAGGGGCAGACTATCGTTATGCAAAGGATAATACAGAGAATTTGCAATCTTATGGGTATATACCTGAAGATGAATCTCTGAGATGGTTTTCTACATATATTCAAGATCATATTTCTCTGACAGAGACACTTGATCTGAAACTAGGTATAAGATTAGAAGATAATTCTTATACTGGTTTAGAAACCATGCCAACCCTGCGAATGATTTGGAATTATCAGCGAAATCAGTCTTATTGGTTTGCCTTATCTCGCAATGTACGCTCTCCTTCAAGATCAGATCGCGATTTGGTTCTCCCGAATAACCCGCCATATTATGTTATTGCAGACAACGATTTTCAGTCTGAAACAGCGCAAACACTACAGCTGGGATGGAAAGCACTTATTCAAGATAATACCTATTTAAATTTTACTGTATTCTACACCTCTTATAAAAAACTTCATGCCGCAATACTTGAAGATACGCAGTACACACTGGTCAATGGTTTGGATGCAAATACTCATGGTGTTGAATTTTGGGGTAGTATGCAGTTACTCGATCAATGGAAAGTAAAAGCCGGTGCTACTTTTGTTGATGAAGATTTTGAGTACAGAGAAAATGCCGGTCCATTTTTGAATATGAATGAAAATGCACCAGTTACTCAATTTAGTGTACAGTCGCAATATGATTTAACACCAAGTCTAGAGTTAGATTTTTATTACCGCTATGTTGGTCAACTTGCATATTCTGATGTACCTAGTAGCGATTTTCTCGATGTGAGATTGGCATGGTGGCCGGTATCAGACATAGAACTCTCTATAAAAGGCACAAATTTATTAAGTTCTCACCAAATTGAATATAGAGCTGTAGGGCAGAATGATCATTACTTTGAAAGAAACTTTAAGTTAGGAATTCGATGGTATCCGTAGATCGATGGCAACAATATAAACTTCATTATCGCTTATTACCAGTGATAGCATGCATGTTATTGTTGTTTTTTTACCCGCGAGCAGTGATTGCTGAGGCTTCTTATAGTCGAGAAGTGCTTAGTAGTGCTGCTATGATTAAATCTGCATTTTTAATGAAGTTTTGTTTGTATGTTCAATGGCCTTCCGAAAAATTTATTAAACATGATGCATCGTTAGTCATTGGTGTTGCTGGTAACTATAATGATTTTAAGAATTTAAAATATTTATCTTTTAATAAAAAATTGAGTAATAGAGGTGTGGTTGTAGTACAGGCTACACCTGGTGATAATCTCGATTTAATTCATGTGCTTTATATACCAGATCATAGCGAATATATGCTATCTCAATTTCAAGAGAAAAGTAACTTAAATGGTGTTTTAGTAGTGACAGATACTCATGAAACATTTGCCAAAGAGCATGGTATGATTAACTTTGTTGAAGTTGAAGGTAAAATAAAGTTTGATATTAATCAGGCTATGTTAAAGAGTGCAGGGCTAGGAGTGGGGGCTGAACTGCTAAGTGTGAGTCGAAAAATAATTCTGTCATCGAGAGATAAGCAAAGTATTTTGGACACTTCAGATGAATAAGCATAGTATTCAGTATCAGCTTAACTCAACAGTAATGACAACTGTTACATTTGCTTTATTGCTATCATCTCTTTGTATGCTTATTTATAGTGTCAATGTCTATTATGATAATAAAGCTGAAAGTTTAATGTCTCGTTCGCATTTGGTGGCACGAGCTCTTGTGCCCTCTATGCAGTTTGACGATTATCAGTTGGCAGAAAACTATCTTGCTACATTAAAAGCCGAAGATGATGTGCTGAATGCTTTTATCTTTGATGAAAACTTAAAAGTGTATGCTGTCCTTAATGAAAAAATAGATACAGATTTTAATCCAAATTTATTTATAAACACAGGTGTTGTAGTTGATAAAAGTACAATGATTTATATGACACCTGTTATGGATAATGGTGAAGCTACGGGGTACCTTCTTATAAAAGTTGGGTTTCATTTAACGAGAGCTCTTCGGACCCATCTTTTTATCTATTTTATTGTTTTTATTACATCTTTAATTGCAGCCTATTGGTTTTCACTTAAAGTACAAAAAAAAATAGTTCAGCCTCTCAACGGCGTTACACAGTTAATGCGTCGAATTGCGATTACAAATGATCTATCTCAGCGCTTTAACTCAGAGGTTAAAGGTGAAATAGGCTCTCTTGTAAAAGCAATTAATCAACTTTTACAAGAGTTAGAAGAAAAAAGACATGAGCTTGTTGTTGTTAACAAATCGCTTGAATTAGAAGTAAATGAGCGACGTGAAGCAGAAGTGGCCCTCAAAGCCTCCCAAAAACAGTACCTCGATCTCAATACTCAGTTAGAAGAACGGGTTAAAAACAGAACAAAACAGCTTGAAAGTGCGAACCAAGAACTTGAGGCATTTAGCTATTCAGTCTCTCATGATTTAAGAGCACCCCTTAGAGCAATGGACGGTTTTAGCCAAGCGTTGTTAGAAGATTATGCCGATAGACTTGATGACGAAGGCCAAGATTACCTAAACCGTGTACGAGCTGCAGCTCAGCGAATGGGGGGGCTGATTGATGATATGTTAATGCTTTCAAGAGTAAGCAGAACTGATATGAAATTAGAAATGACTAATTTAACCCTCATGGCAACTGATATACTAAAAGAGTTAGAAGAGCAAGATCACGAGCGACAAGTAACTTATCATCTACAGCCAAATTTAATGGCTTATTGTGATCAACATTTAATGAAAATAGCTTTAACTAATTTACTGAGTAATGCTTGGAAATACTCATCATCAAATGAACACGCATTTATAGAGTTTGGTCAAAACTTAGAGCAAACTTTTTTTATAAAAGACAATGGTGTTGGCTTTGATATGAAGTATGGTCACAAGCTATTTACGGCATTTCAAAGATTACATACAGCACAAGAATTTCCCGGCTCTGGCATAGGCCTTGCAACTGTAAAACGGGTTATGTCACGCCATGATGGACAGGTGTGGGCAGAATCGGAAATAGAGAAAGGCTCTATTTTCTATTTTAGCCTTCCGCAAGCATAAATTTGAGGAGGCCAGGATGAATTCCAGACCTATATTGATTGTTGAAGACAATCCTGATGATCAAAAGCTTGCATTAAGAGCATTTAAAAAGTGTAACCTTAGCAATACAATTATTTTCGCAAATGATGGAGTAGAAGCTGGCGAGTACCTTTTTGGCGATGAAAGTAACAAGAAGAAAATAGTGCCGGCAGTCGTGTTACTTGATCTCAACATGCCTCGTAAAAATGGGCTTGAGTTATTGAAGGATATCCGTGAAAATGATTCAACTCGCTTTTTGCCAGTTGTTGTGATAACCACATCTAAAGAAGAGCAAGATCTCATTAACAGCTATAGTTTAGGTGTTAATAGTTATGTTAGGAAGCCTGTAGACTTCAATGAATTTCTTGAGGCAGTAAAAAGTCTCGGTTTATATTGGCTGCTTTTAAATGAGTGTCCGAGCTCTTAAGGTTAATGAGCTCTCTATACCTTAAATGGTTGATTGCATGACAAATCCACAAAAGTCACCACTTAATGCACTGATAATTGAGGACAACAGCGATGATGTTCTTCTTCTTGTGCATGCTTTAAAAAAAGGTGATTTTGATGTGTCATACACCTTGGTCGAAACGCCCCAAGATCTTGAAAATATTGCAGAGCAAACCTTTGATATTGTCTATTGTGATTATGCTTTACCAAAGATGGATGGTCTAACAGCTTTAAGTATTGTTCGTAAATATGATGCAGATGTTCCATTTATTTTTGTATCAGGGACAATTGGTGAAGACTTAGCTGTAAAAGCCATGCGCCAAGGGGCTCAAGACTACATAATGAAGGACAACTTAAGAAGATTAGTCCCTGCAACTCGGCGTGAAATTAATGATTCTCAAATTCGCCGTCGAAAGCGTGAAGCAGAAGAACATATTCACTTTCTAGCCAAATATGATGATCTAACAAGGTTACCTAACCGAGTTCATTTTGTTGAGCTGCTCCAGGATGTGCTTGATCAGTCTGGTAGTCAAATGGTGCCAGTCTTACATATTGATTTAGACCGTTTTAGAAATATCAATGATTGTATTGGTTACGATGCAGGTAATAGCGTTCTGAAAAAAATTGCAGATCGATTAAGCCTTTATGTTGGTGATCGAGGTAAGGTATCTCGCCTAGCGAGTGACGAGTTTGCTGTATTTTTTAATAAAGTAGAATCTCATGCACAAATAGTTGATATTGCAAGAAGTATTCTATGTTTAGTGAATATTCCTCTTTGTGTTTATAACCTTGATTTATTCTTTTCATCAAGTATTGGTATGGCTGTGTACCCTGAACACAGCGATGATGCTGCCACTTTATTAAGTTATGCCGATGTTGCTACTTATCGCTTAAAAGATGAGGGCGGCAATAATATGAAATTCTATGATTCTGAAATGTCTTTTAGGCAAGCAAACCGGCTTGTTCTTGAAAGAAACATGCGTGCAGCATTATCAAATCAAGAATTTTATTTGAGCTATCAGCCACAATTAGATTTAAACACACAAGAAATTGTCGGTGTTGAAACCCTCATTCGTTGGAATCACCCTCAAAAAGGGATTATTAGTCCGGATGATTTTATTCCTCTTGCTGAAGAAACAGGCTTTGTTTTAGCCTTGGGTGAATGGGTTATTGATGCTGCATTCAGGCAAGCAAAGCTATGGGAAAATAGCTTTGAAAGACCATTAAAAATGGCGGTGAATGTATCTGGTCGACAGTTTTTAAATTCAGATTTACCAAGGCTAATTCAGTCACATTTATACAAACATCAAGTGAATCCAAAACATATCTGTATTGAAATTACCGAATCCATTTTTATGAGTAATTTCAAACACTCATGTGCTATTGTCGCCAAATTAAAGGCAATGGGGCTTAGTGTTGCACTTGATGACTTTGGTACAGGGTATTCAAGCCTTGCCTATCTGAAAATGCTCGAAGTGGATTATTTAAAGATAGATCAGTCTTTTATCAGACAGCTGCCGGAAAGCATGCAAGATGGGGCAATTGTTGATGCGATTATCACTTTAGCTTCAAATTTGAATTTACAAGTGATAGCTGAAGGTGTTGAAACCAAGGCACAACTTGATTTTTTAACGGCCAGAGAAAGCCAGCTTGTTCAAGGCTTTTTTGTGAGTCAGCCTCTGACTTCTACTGAGTTCGAGAACTATATGAACTCATCTCATCACTCGAACTCAATGGGCTAAACCATTGATAAATTCGATTTATTAAAATCGATATTCCCCGTATAAATGTTCTTTTCACTTGATATTAGAGTGCGTTTCCTTCAAAATTGAGCCAATTTTTCAAGGCATAAAAGCTATTTTACAGCTTCGAAAGCCTTATAAGCCCAATAGTCCTGACTTAATACCAATAACATCAGCCGTATGTTACTTAAATAATGGCTTATCTGTACTTTTGTTATTTACGAAGGCTAATTAGTTGATTTTAAGGTAAATGAGACAATCAATATGCAAGAAGTACCAACTCTAAGACAGCAAGATATCATCATGAAGGATGTACTTGGCTTCCTTAAAGTGCGCACACCACAAGCTTGGCTCGATCAAGCTGTGAATCACTTGGATATCTTATTGATTGATCATGCACATTGCGAGAAAAAAGCAGCCTCAACAGCCCTACACCTTATGTTTCGCTATGTCGATCAACCAGAGCTTCTTGAAAAAATGTCACAACTCGCTCGTGAAGAGTTGCTGCATTTTGAACAAGTGCTTGGTTTTATGAAAGAGAAGGGTGTTCAATACGATCACATGACGGCATCTCATTATGCACAGAGACTAAGGCAACATGTTCGTAAAGAAGAGCCAGGTCGTCTTATTGATGTTCTGATTATTGGTGCAATTATCGAAGCTCGCTCCTGTGAGCGTTTTGCATCACTTGCTGATCGTTTTGAGCAAGATGATGTGCATCCAGACCTTGTTAAGTATTATCGATTCCTTCTGAAATCTGAAAGCAGACACTTTTTGGATTACCTTCAATTAGCACGTGATATTTCAGGCCAAGATATTGAAGAGCGAATCGAGTTTTTCTTGAACGAAGAAGTAGTATCAATTCATACAGATGATTCTGAGTTCCGTTTCCACAGTGGTGCATTACCAAATCAGGTAAGTGCTGCGTAAGAGGTATCTTCATGAGCCGTTTAAAAATCAAAGAGCGTTTTTACTCACTGCAGGGCGAGACATCCCTGACTGGGTTGCCTACATACTTTATTCGACTGACAGGATGTCCATTGCGTTGTACTTATTGTGATAGTGAGTATGCGTTTACTGGTGGTGAGTGGGAACAAGTGGAAGACTTGATCAAAGATGCAAAAGAGCAGAGTTCAGGTCTTGTTTGTGTGACAGGTGGCGAGCCATTAGCACAGCCTGCCTGTCTAGAATTGCTTGAAGGCCTTTGTAATGCTGGTCTTACTGTCAGCCTTGAAACTTCAGGTGCATACCCTGTTGCAGGTGTTGACCCGCGTGTTATTAAAATTATCGATTTTAAAACACCAGGCTCTGGTGAAATGCATCGTAATAAATGGGAAAACCTTGATTTTCTTCAACCACATGACGAAGTGAAGTTTGTACTTAAAGACAGAGCGGATTATGACTGGGCTCGCTTACAGCTTGAGTCTATTCAGCCTATATGCTCAACACCAATTTTATTCTCGCCAGTCTATGGTGAGCTTGATCCACGAGACCTTGCTGATTGGATCGTGAAAGACAAACTGAATGTTCGCATGCAAATTCAATTGCACAAAATTCTTTGGGGTGATATTCCAGGCGTCTAACTTGAGCCTGGTTGCGCTCGTTTAAGGGAGTAATCAAATGACAACGAAAAAAGCCGTAATTCTTGTATCAGGTGGCTTGGATTCCACAACATGTTTAGCTCTAGCAAAAGAAGAGGGCTATGAGCTTTTTGCTTTATCTGTGCATTACGGGCAAAAACATGCAGCAGAGCTTAATGCAGCAAAGCGTGTTTGCGAAGAGTTTGGTGTAAAAGAACATAAGCTTGTTTCAGTTGATATTGGATCAATTGGTAGTTCTTCATTAACAGACCCTCGAATGCAAGTGCCTGAAAAACCAGTTGAAGGCATTCCATCAACTTATGTCCCTGCTCGTAATACAATGCTTTTAAGCTTTGCATTAGGTTGGGCGGAAGTACTCAACGCTGAAGCAATTTACGTTGGTGTTAATGCGGTTGATTACTCTGGTTATCCTGATTGCCGTCCAGAATACATTGATGCTTTCCAAAAAATGGCAAACCTTGCAACAAAAGCCGGTATCCATGGTACTGGCCCTCAAATTAAAACACCTTTAATCAGCCTGACTAAGGCGGAAATTCTGCAAGCGGGTATGAAGCTTGGTGTTGATTATTCAAAGACTGTCACATGTTATCAAGCAACTGATGAAGGTTTAGCCTGTGGTTTATGCGATGCGTGTCGCTTACGCAACCAAGGTTTTAGGGATGCTGGCTTGCCTGATGTAACACGTTATCGTGAACTCTAATTCGGCATAGCAAGATAAAGAGTTGGAATAAGAGTTTATTCTAAATATAAAAACGGTCCTCAAAAGGACCGTTTTTATATTTAATTGTTACTTATTTAGCGCTACATCTTCTGGCAGAGAAGTGAGTGCAGAAGCACTATCTAAGTTTAAATCACCAGATACTTTTAAGCCTTGTGGTAGATGCTTAAAGCTCACATTTGTAAAATCTGCTCCTGAAAGGTCAGCTTGGGATAATCTATTGCTATCGCTTGTCAGTTTAATTCCCTTAAAGTTTGCACCAGAAAAATCAACTTTTGGTGCCTCAATATGATCTACTGATTCAATTTTACCTATGTTGCCTTGAGACTGCTGTGAAGCAAAATCAACGCCTGAAGAAAAAGCTTGAGATGAATTACTTGTTTGAACTTGCTGAACCATTATTGATAAGCCTCTTAGGGTTTTAAGTTATAAATATATTTTCATAGCATTTTAGCATTTGGTTTTAGATGAAAACGAAGCGAACTTACAAAAAATAAAAGGACAATAAAAAATGGCAACAGCTGTTAAACATACTAGAGCATTACTGCCAGTAGAATTACAAGAAGCACAAAAAGTTTTTGGTTCAACAATTGATTTCTCAAAAGTACAGGTTGCCAATAAACCGTACAGTCTGTTGCAGGGTAGTGGGCATGTCTCTACTGTAAAAGGCATTATGTATTGGCCAAACTCATCCAATAAAACCAGCCTTGTTGAAACACCACATGATGCACATGTGTTTATTCATTAAATGGTGCATGTTTTACAATACCAAAGAGGGGTTAATGTAAGACGAGAAGGATGCATTGCCTTAGCAGCGTTAGCAGCGACTGGTGGTAAAAGAGGCAATCCTCATGAAGTCAAAGTAGGCAAAGCTTGGTGTCGGTATAACGTAGAAGAGCAGGCAGAACTAGTCGCTGATGCCTACTGTCAAAGATACTCACTTGTTTTAAAAGAACCAATTGAGCCGTTATTTCCAGATGTGGTACATGCGCCAACAGCAGGCAACCAAGAAAACCTTAAGCTGCCTCTGAAGCGATGGATTGCAGGTGCTATTTAAAGCTGCGTTTATTTTTCGCCTTTTTTCATTTGCATGGTAATGCGGCCAACTCGTTGGCCAAGCTGTGCTGCTGTTTCTAAATCACCAAATGGAGGGGTTTCAATCGGATCGCGGTTATCAGATTGTGCCATAGCACCAACAAACGAACCTAAACGGTTAATTTTTTCAGGGTGTCCAGCTTCCGTTTCTGGCGACTGATTCAGCTCAGATTGACCAACCCAGATCATGCCGTGTTGCATTGCAAATACGACAAGCTGCATAAGTGTGTTTAATTTATCACCACTCATTGAATGAGAATTGGTAAAACCTGCTGCAATTTTATCTTTCCAGTTCTGGTGCATCCATACTTTTGAAGATGCATCCATCATGGCTTTAAAAGGCGCGGCGACTGATCCCATGTAGGTTGGGGTGCCAAATATAATGGCATCCATTTCATTTAACTGTGTTGGGTCTTTGGCAATTTTCTCTGCGAGCATAAGCTTCGCTGTAACACCGTCAACTTTTTTTAAGCCACGCATCACATGTTGCGCTAGCTTCTCTGTATGGCCTGAACCACTGTAATAGACCACTGCGATTAAAACTGACATGGATAATCCTTCTATATTGATCTGGAATTGCTACTTAAGCTTGCTATAAGGCAAAATAACTTTAATTTATAATAGGCGACGTCCCTAAAGTTGCTTTGGGTCTTGCCTATTACACTATGAAGTACATCTTAAGAATTAAGGTTGAATCATGTCAAAAATCACCCTCGAAATAAGCAAAAATAGCATTCAACTTTACTTGAAAAAAGGGCAATTGCATGAACACTCTACATCTGATATCTCTCAGATTATGATGATTTATGTTGGTCATGATATATATGCGAATGATTCTATTTGTTACTTATTTGTATTTGAGCATGAATTTTGGGTGCTACCCGAGACGTTAAATGGTCTTTATGATACTCAAAAGATATTACTGGCTGAGTATAATTTGAATTATCTTGAAGCATCTTTAGATTATTTACCTTGGAATTGGCGTGCCTACAGATATTGTTTTGGTATGGAGGCTCGAACTGCTGTTAGGCATGTACAAGAATTAGATAAAATTGAGGAAAAGCTTCATTTTTTGACAAAATAACTTATTCATTTGAAGAAAGTAACGTTTACGGAAGAACATCATGCTATCAAGAGTCTGGGCAAGTCTAATCCTCATTTCAGCAACCATTGTCATGGCTGGCACGTTATTTCCTGGGTTGTTTCCTGCTGATACCAATATACTGCAAAATTGGGTTGAAGCTCTGTTTGAAATGAGTGACTTAAGTATTGATATAGCCCTAGGGCTTGTTGGTGCGCTGTGTTTTTGGATGGGCATATTTCAAATTGCGCAGGCGTCAGGGCTGATCAATGTGCTTGGTCGAATGCTAGAGCCACTTCTCATTAAGTTAATGCCATCAGTACCAAAAGGGCATCCATCCATTGGTGCCATGACCATGAATATCGCTGCAAATGTGTTTGGCTTAGATAATGCAGCAACACCAATGGGCTTAAAAGCCATGGAAGATTTGCAGACACTAAATCCAGATAAAAAACAAATCTCCGATGCTCAGCTTCTCTTTGTGGTTTTAAACACCACTAGCGTTACCTTATTACCTGTCACCATTATTATGTACAGAATTGAAATGGGCGCAGCCCAGGCTTCAGATGTACTCTTACCGATTATTCTTGCCACAAGCTGCTCATCAATAGCAGGTGTTGCCATTGTTGCTTGGAAGCAAAAACTTAAAATATGGTCATGGCACATTTTAATTGGTTTATTTGCTTATGTTGCACTATTAACAACGCTGTTTTATTTTTCTTCACAATCGCCAGATATGTTGGGCAAAGTAGGCCCAATGATTTTGCTTTTAACAGTGTCTGGCATATTACTTCATGGTTTGAAACATAAAGTAGATGTCTACGAAGAGTTTATTACAGGCGCTAAAGAAGGCTTTGGTTTAGCAGTGAAGATCATGCCATACCTTGTGGCAATGCTTGTCGCTGTAGGCTTGGTGAGAGCCAGTGGTGCTTTAGACTTTTTACTCAACGGGCTCAGCTGGTGCTTAGCCAAACTGCATATTGGCGATGACTTTGTTGGTGCATTACCAACAGCCTTTATGAAACCATTCAGCGGCAGTGGTGCAAGAGCATTAATGTTAGAAACCATGCAGCATTATGGGGTTGATAGCATTCAAGGGCGTATTGCTGCAGTTATGCAAGGCAGTACAGAAACGACTTTCTACGTGCTTTCTGTCTATTTGGGGGCGGTCGGACTGCAGCGAAGCCGTTATTTGATTTCGGCTTGTTTAACTGCTGATGTAGTGGGATGCACTGCTGCGATTATATTTACAAAAATGTTGTTTTAGATTTTTACATAAAGCTGCGGCTTTTGGTAGAAAGCCGCAATTAAAAACTTACTTAGAAGCAGCTTCACCTGCTACAAAATCATACTTGCTTAATGGCACACCATTATGGCGAAGAATATTATAGCTAGTGGTCATATGGAACATCAGGTTTGGAATGACAAAGCCTTGTACATAGTCAACAGCTTTAAATTCTAAGCTTCTGTTAGGTGTTTTAACATGGATCTGACGATCTTCTTGACCGTTGATATCGCTTGCCTGTACTGAGCTGACAAAATCCAAAGTTTTATCAATACGGGCTACAAGCTCTTCATAGGTTTTTTCATTATCTTCCCAGCTTGGTACATCCTGTCCGCTCAAACGTGCAGCACAACCTTTTGCCATATCACACATAATTTGGATTTGCTTGGAAAGAGGGTACATATCTGGTGCAAGTCTTGAGTTTACAAGTACAGTAAAATCGATGCCGCGCTCATCAGCGTTTTGCTTTGACTTTGTCATAATCCATTTAGAATTACTCAGCATTTTTTGGATGAATGGAATAGAAGCATCGTAGAGTTCAATAGCCATAGTTATGTCCTTGGCGAGTTATGTTGAATGTTTCAAGTAGCAATTTCAGATTAGATGCTTTTATAGATAAATAAAGCGTGAATAGATATGATGTTATCTGTTGGTTTGTTTGAAAAATGATCAATTTTTATTTGTTTTTAATGTAACTATGCCGTTTTGTTACCTTACAATCTGATGTTCTTGTGATGGCTTGATTTGGTGCATACAATGATGCCTTGCTAAGCATGGATGGCTTTTTAATTTTTTCTGTTTTTTTCGAATAATGAGAGGAGTGCAGCCATGCCAATTACAGCAGCTCAAAACTTATCAACCCAAGGCGCTCAGTGTCATGTGTGTTTAACTGGTTTTGAAGGGGATGAAAACGTCCTTCATCATGACATTAAGCAAACTGATAAAGACTATCTCTCAAAGCTTCATCCTGTTCATCTAGAGTGCATGAGTCAATGGAATAAAACGGCGACACATGATTTTAACTGTCATAGTTGTAAGCAGCCACTTGAAGGGTATGTCTCACATCTTATTGCCGATAAAATTCAAACAGCAGCTGCACCTCAGGCAAAACTTGGGAGCACGACTCAAGAGCAAGCCAGTGAGTTAGGTATTAAAGCGACGACAATTGAATTTAATATCGGTGATGCTAATGACACGATAGAGTTGCTGCATCAGGCAGGCACTTGTAAGGCTTCTGATGCAATTCCAGGCTTATCTCGTGTTCAAGGCGAAATAAATCAGATTAACGAGCTTTTGCAAAAAAATAATGCGTTTGAGTCGGCAATTAAGCAGGATTTAATTGCCAGTTCAGCTCAAGCCCCTGAGTCTGCTAAGGTGTTATTAAATTCATTATCTGAAAACTTAAATGTGACACCAATGCCTTTGATTAAGTCAGTTCGACAAGATATTCCTGCAAATGGCACAAGTAATAACTTTAATCAGCTTGAAAATATTTTACCTGTATTAAAGTTTCAAGTAATGCAGCGTAATAATTTAATTAATGGCCTGCTTGGTGGTTAATTTTTAAAAACTATTTTCCATTCTTTTTTATAACCAATGGTTCTGGGATTAAATTTTTATGAATCATTGGTTCCTTGCATCGAAGTTGATAAAGCCTTGCATGGCTCATTTCTGGAACTGGCGGGGCTTTCATATCAGAATACTGCGGATTACGCGCTAACTCATTTCGTTCTGCTTTAAGTTGAGTTATATATTCCTTGCACATGTTGCAGTGATATGAAAGAACCGTGTTTTGATTAGGGCTAATCTGAGGCATATAATATCTTATTTGCCAAAAAGAATTGTATGGGTATAGCTACTCATTTACTTTATTTGCTTCAAGAGGGTGAAGTTGAAATACTCTGCGAGTTGGCGGTGCTAGAGCATCTTCCATGGCAAGTTCCCAATCTTCACCATTTAAACCTTCTACAATTTGGCTCGTATTGAGCTTAGGGTTTTCATTAAAGAAATAGTATGCGTAGCGCTTAAGTAATGTGGCTATTTCATTTTCCGCTAAACTATGGAAATAGCATTGAATATCGTGCAGGCCAAGCTGTGCTAGACCAAGGGTATCCATAAGGATATTACCTTCGTCATCATTAAACAGGCGTATGTTTAAAAATCCTGCAAGCTGGTCATCTTCATTCTTAAAAATCTCCGGCTCGATTATTTCTTCGGTCACATGGTTAACGATAACAATAGCATTTGAATGATTGACCAGTGCTTTCATTGTTTGGGCAAGCATATTGAGGCGGGGGATTGCTTCAAGGTGGCTTGACATAAAGTCATTCACACTCAGTGTCCATTTTGCAGCATTGATTTCAGCTGCCAAAGCTTCACCTCTGACGCTTTCGGTTAGAAAGTCGTGGTAAATGGCTTTATCTTTGCCTTGGATTGGGCGAGCTTTCATCAGCTGCATATGACCAATATTTTGATCGCTCGGTTCAAGTGCAGGATCAATGCATTCAAATTGCAGTTGGTCTAAATCACCTTGAGCTTGGTGTTCTAGCGTAAGACCAGCAAACTCCAGTTCATTCAAAATATCATCAAGATTGATCTGAGGCTTTTCACTAAAGAGCAGTTCAAGAGAATAGAGTTGTGTTGCTTTCATAGGGATTACCGTGATGTAAGTGAAGTAAGAATGCAATCATTTCGAATCAGTGTACGAGATAACATGCTTGAATATCAATTCAAAGCGTCTTCGCTGCATCTAATATCAAAAATATTGGTCTGCTTTTAGCCTTACATGACTTATTCTTTGGTATCATTGAGCCTCTTAGAGGGCGTTCAAACGATTTTAGCAACATCATGTCTTACGACGAGGTAGGCACTTGCATGACATCGAAGACTCATAGACTTGATCGCTTTATCAGCCAGAAAAGCCAGTTTTCAATGTCTGACACTCGGCTTTTGATTGCTCAAAAGCGAATCAAGCTTAACGGTGAGCTAGCCTCATCCATACAGCAGAAAGTGGACTATTTTACTCACGTTGAGCTTGATGGGGTTTCGCTTCAGAAGAACCAGCCTCTTTACATTATGCTGAATAAACCTAAAGGCTATGTGAGCGCTACATCCGATCCAAATCATGAAACTGTGTTGGATCTGATTGATCATCCTCGTAAGCATGAGCTTCATATCGCCGGCCGCTTAGATTTTAACACCACGGGGTTAATGCTTTTAACGAATGATGGTACTTGGTCGAGGCGTATTTGTTTGCCTGAATCAAAGCTCGTTAAAACCTATGAAGTGAAGGTTGATAAACCATTAACCCAAGAGTATGTACAGCAGTTTAATAAAGGGATTTACTTTCACTACGAAAAAATAACAACCCAGCCAGCTCATTTGGAAATCTGCACTGAATTTACTGCAAAGCTTTCAATTGTAGAGGGGAAGTATCATCAAGTGAAACGCATGTTTGGCTTTTTTGATAATGAAGTTCTCGAACTCCATCGAAGTGCTGTTGGGCATATTACATTACACAATTTGCCAGAAGGTCATTACCGACTTTTAACAGAGCAAGAATTTACGCTTTAAGGAATCATTATGTCTCAAGGGCAACAGGCTCAAAAATTTGCAACACTTGGATTACGACAAGAGCTGGTCGATAACTTAAAAACACTTGAATATACAAGTATGACCCCAATTCAGGCGAAGGCATTGCCTCATATTATTCAAGGAAAGGATGTGATCGGGCAGGGTAAAACAGGTTCTGGTAAAACAGCTGCTTTTGGCCTTGGGTTACTTGAAAAGTTAAATGTAAAACGATTCCGAGTGCAAAGCTTAGTGCTTTGTCCGACTCGTGAGCTTGCTGACCAAGTTGCTAAAGAAATCCGTAGGCTTGCTCGTGGCATCCATAACATAAAAGTCTTAACCCTTTGTGGTGGTATGCCTTTTGGCCCTCAAATCGGTTCGCTAGAGCATGGCGCTCATATTATTGTGGGTACACCTGGTCGTGTCGAAGAGCATATCCGTAAACGTAATTTAGACTTATCTAACTTAAATATGCTAGTGCTTGATGAAGCTGATCGAATGCTTGAAATGGGCTTTGCTGATGCTTTGGATGCAATTATTGGCGCAGCACCTCGTCAACGTCAAACTCTCTTATTTAGTGCTACTTTTCCAAATCAGATCAGTGATATGGCTGCATCTATTATGCAAAACCCTGTCAAGGTTGAAGTTGAGTCCACTCATGAAACGACAACAATTGAGCAGGTGTTTTACAAGGTTGAAGGCGATGATGCCCGTATGGCTGCGGTAGAGCTTCTATTGCTCAAACACGCACCTGAAAGTGCTGTTATCTTTTGCAGTACGAAAAAGTATACACAAGATTTGGCAGACTATTTATATAATCTTGGGTTTTCCGCAGTGGCTTTACATGGTGATCTTGAACAAAAAGATCGTGATGTAACCCTAGTACGTTTTGCAAATAAGAGTGCTCAAGTGCTTGTTGCCACTGATGTTGCTGCTCGTGGATTGGATATTGAATCCCTTGATATGGTGATTAACTTCCATCTTTCTCGAGAATCTGATGTGCACGTTCATCGTATCGGCCGAACAGGGCGTGCTGGCGCACAAGGTAAAGCTTTTTCTCTTTACTCTGCAAAAGAAAAGTACAAGCTTTCAGAAATTGAAAAGCAGCTTGGTCAAGAGCTTGTGTTTGGAGACTTACCTCAAGAAGATGAAGTAATGCCTCATCCATTAGTACCTGAGATGGTAACGCTGCAAATTAGTGGTGGTAAAAAGCAAAAAGTAAGAGCAGGGGATATTCTTGGTTGCCTTACTGGCGATAAGCATATCTCTGGTGATCAGGTGGGTAAAATCAGCTTATTTGATAACACATCTTTTGTTGCTGTTAAAAGAGTTGTAGCAACAACTGCACTCAAGAAAATACAAAATGGTAAACTAAAAGGCCGTAATTTTAGAGTGAGAAAGGTTTAGATTTCTTACCCCAATATGGGAAATTGCCTAGCCAATGGCGCTAGGCTTTGATTATTTATCATACAATTTTATATTAATACTGCTGCAATAAATTGACCAGACCTTATGTGTAGGGCATATTCTATCCCTAAATAATATAACTTAAGGTTTAGGTTTATATCCTAATAAAAATAATTTGATTTGCAGTATTTATAAATCATGACAACTAATAGTGCCAACTTATCTACTAGCCCAGACTTTTGGAAAATAGCGCATCCAGTTTTTTCCGAGAATGAAAACTGTACCCATTTAAAGCGAGTCACAGCTCTTCCAGCAGCTCATACGCCTTGTTCTCGATATAATACTCATAGACGAGTACAGAGCAGTCCTGAAGAACTTATGCGTCATACAAGTGATTTTAAAGCGCAGTTCTTTAGTGCATTGCCAAGTGGTAAAGGTGTTGCTCAAAAACGCTTTACCTTACTACTAGCACCTCCATTAATAGATACTCGTGGCGAATCTGATGATGAGAGTGTCTTTAGTTCGACTGAATCATTACCTGTAAATAGTGAGAATCAATCAAGAGTATCTCTTATGTCGGGGCCTAGCTTTGTTAATGTGTCCCCTTGGCAATCAAGTAGCACTCTCGATCTTTTGGATGCTGAAAGTCTAGATAGAGATCTGAGTACAGATAAGATAAAAGCAATTCCCGATTTGAAAACGGAACCAACTAAAGGCTATTTAGAGAGTATTAGTGAAATAGCCACATCTTTTCTACGTACGCTGAAATCGATAGTTCAAGATCGCTTTCCTGAGTTTTCCCTTTTTAGCCAAGTGTCTGAGAAGGCTGTAGATACTCCGAGTCTTCAAACTCAGCAAAATCATGAAATGCAAACAACAAGACCGAGAACACCACAATTTTTTTTAGCATCAATTAAACCTCTAGATTTATCTGATTTTTATAATTTTTAACTAAAAAGGATAAATAAGCTTAATTAATTCTTAAAAATTAAAAGTGTTATAAAGTTTCATTCTATCATGCTGCTATTCTTATAAATACCCATAGCGATTGTGTTTTAGGTGTAAAAAGCGCCTCATGAAGTTGCTTAGCAAGGCGCGACAACGCAGCATAGCCATTCTATGTAAGGCGTCGCAACACCGCTAAGCAACTTCATGTGGTGAGAGAGATACCAAAAATTCAAACGCTATGGGTATAAGTAGTAGGGCAAGGAGATGCATCAGCATTAATGCCCAGCAGCAATGATATGGATGTACAGATGCTTGCAATTCTTCTCAGTTCTAAAATGGACCCTTTTTACAGTATTATTGGGTCCTTTCCAACCGCGATTTGGACTTTTTTTCTAGGTATATTTCTCTTTTATTGGGTTGTTGCTGTTTTAGGCTTTGTTTCCATTGATCTTATTGATATGGATGTTGAGCCAGGGCAGTCAACCCAGGGCATGAATGCTTTAGTCGGCCTGTTTCTTCGTTTTGGTCTTATTGGTGTGCCACTTACTATTAGCTTAACTATTGTAAGTACCATTGGCTGGTTCCTTTCTTTTTTCTCCATTTATTTCATGCCTGAAAGTATTCAAGGCACATTTCTCATTTGGCCAGTAGGGCTCGTTGTTCTTTTTATTACAGGATTTATTGCTTTGTGGGCAACTGGTTATATTGTAAAACCTTTAGTTCGTTTTTTTCAAAATACGCGAGCAAATTCAAGGCATACATTTGTAGGTACACAAGCTCGTGTACGCACATCTAGAGTTGATGCATTCTTTGGTGAGGCCGAAATTGTCGATGGTGGCGCAGGGCTTCTCGTACAAATACGTTGCTTCGATGAAAACACATTAACAATTGGTGATGCTGTGGTTATTTTGGAATATGACCAAGAAAAGCATTTTTATAGAGTTTCTGCATTAGATTAATTTGTTATTGGAAAAGGATAAATCATGGCTGATTTAACGGTATTATCTGGCGTCGGTATTGCGCTTCTCTCTGTCTTTTTACTTTTAGTAGGTGTGGCTGCTTTATATAAAGCTTTTTATTATAAGGTGGAACAGGGTACGGCTTTAATTGTGAATGATATGAGTGCGACGCCAAAAGTACACTTTACTGGTGCTATGGTTTATCCGATCGTTTATAAAAAAGAATTAATGCGAATTTCTTTGATTACCATTGAGGTGGATAGAAGAGGGAAAGATGGGCTGATTTGTGCTGATAATATGCGGGCAGATATTACTGTTGCATTTTATCTTCGTGTGAATGAAACCGTTGAAGATGTTTTGAAAGTAGCCAAATCAATAGGTGCTGATCGTGCATCAGATAAAATGGCTGTTAATGAATTATTTAATGCAAAGTTTTCAGAGTCACTAAAAACAGTTGGTAAGCAAATTGATTTTGTAAAACTGTTTGAAAATCGTCAAAGTTTTCGTGAAAAAATTATTGAAGTGATCGGTAACGACTTAAATGGCTATGTTCTTGAAGACGTGGCAATCGATTACCTTGAGCAAACACCTAAGCATGCATTAGACCCAAATAATATTCTTGATGCAGAGGGTATTCGTAAGATTACTGAATTAACAGCAGCACAAAATGTTGAAACCAATATTTTAGAGCGTAATGAAGAGCTTGCGATTAAGAAAAAGAATGTAGAAACACGTGAAGCCATGCTGGCTTTAGAGCGTCAAGAGGCTGATGCTGAGGCACGACAAGAACGTGAAGTGGCGAGTATTCGTGCTCGAGAAGAGGCTGAAACTAAGAAAGTGCAGGAAGAGGAACGCCAAAAAGCAGAATCAGCAACTATCGATGCTGATCAAGCCCTTGCGGTAATGCGTGAAAATCAAAAACGTGAAATTGAAGTTGCAGAGCAAAATCGTCAACGTGCCGTTGTTATTGAGATTGAGCGTGTTCAGCGAGCGAAAGACTTAGAAATTGTTTCCCGTGAGCGTGAAGTTGATATCCAGCGTATTGAAGCAGAAAAAGCCGTTGAGGTTGAAAAGAAAGAAATTGCTAATGTTATTCGTGAGCGCGTTGCAGTTGATAAGACAGTTGCAATTGAAGAAGAGCGTATCAAAGAAGTACGTGAAGTCTCTGGCGCTGATCGTGCGAAGCAAGTGCAAGTTCTTGCTGCCGAAGCCATTGCTGAAGAACAAAAAGTAAAATTTGTGAAAGAGGCTGAAGCGCAAGAAATTGCAGCGAAGCATAGAGCATTTGAAATGACAACAATTGCTCAAGCGCAATTCGAGGCAGATGAGAAGAAAGCAGAAGCCTTGAAAGTGATGGCTTTAGGTCGTAAGGAAGAAGCGGCAGCGGTTGGCTTGGCTGAGGCACAAGTACAATCAGCTAAAGCAGACTCCCTCGAAAAAGAAGGACGCGCTGAAGCTTCAGTTATTCAAGCCAAAGGTGAAGCACAAGCGCATGCAGATCGAGACACTGGTATGGCTGGAGCGGAAGTCACAGCGGCACACTTTAAAGCGGAAGCTGAGGGCTTAATTGAAAAATTCAATGCAATGAACACCATGAGTGTTGATGCGCGCTCTCATGAAGAGTATCGAATGGGGCTTGAGATTGCACTTAAAGAAGCATTGGCAACGATTGATGCAGGTACTCTAATTGCTAAAGAAAATGCTGAGGTGCTCGCAAAAGCCTTAAGTACTGCCAAAATTGATATCGTTGGTGGCGAAGATCACTTCTTTAATAACTTTGCTAAATCATTATCCATTGGTAAGGCTGTAGATGGGCTAGCTGATAAGAGTAGTACTATTACAAACCTGTTGAGTCATTTTTTAGAGTCATATTCGAAGAATAAAACTCTTGCAGATAATTCCAAGGATCAACAAGCAGCAGGTGAATAAGCGTGACTGAAATCAAAGATTCTGGTGGTTCTTTTGATGTAATCCGACAACGTTTGGCGCAGCAGTGTGAGCAGCTGCGCCAAGAAACTGATCGAGTTAATCAACAACGTTTAGCACACTTTGGTCAATCAGAAATGAAAATTTTTGGTCGTACTCGGGTGCAAACTGAAAATAACTGCATGTCTCGTGATATTGTCCAGCTTGGAGATATGCTGTTATTTGGTTATAACGTTTTTATAGGGTTAAAATCAGAAACTTTGGTTGGCGATGTTTTTTCTCTTTATAAGAATAATAAAAAAGAGAGTACGTTTGAGTTAGAACCTATTGCTATAGAAGAAAGTTTTTTAAAAGACTCGCGCTTTCAGCAGGATTTTTCAGAGCTTTATAAATATTATAAAAACACAAAGCTCATCCAGTTAATTGTTCAACATCAAAAACTTTTAATGGCTTTTCAAATTGGTGAAAGGCGCGAAGATATTCGTGTTTTTCGTTGGCATGTTTCCCCTCAAGGCTTTGTGCAAGATTATATTGATAATCGTGGTGAAAGAGACTTGCAGCCACCGCCAGCCCATGATTTTCAATGGACTTTGCTTGGACGTGAGAATCAAGTGCTTGGTCGCTTTCCACATATCAATATTGAAGATGAAATCTTTGTAGAAACAACCGGTGGTGATTTAACAATAAAAATTGAAAATAACACTTTATCAGGAGAGGGTGTTTATGCTGAACCAGTTGAGGATGCAACTCAATCTTTAGATGATGCCTCATTTGCCTATGCCAAATCTGGTCGCCTTATTCTTCTTAAAATACGCCCTTATCGTGAAGAGACTTGGCGCTATCTTGTTTACAACCGTGATCTAAAAACAGTGGTTCGTTTAGACGCTATAGGTGAATCCTGTGTTGCCTTGCCAGAAGATCATGGCATTATTTTTCCTGGTGGATATTATTTAAATTCTGGTGAGTGGCGAACTTTTAATGAAACGAATGACGGTTTCTTTTTTCAGCGTAAAATAGTATCCCCAAATGGCGAAGATATTCTGTACATTTTTTATCATAATGATGATGGTCAAGTAGGGTTATTAACCTATAACCTGATTGAGAAAAAAATTAAAAACCCAATTTATGCTCATGGCTATGCGTTGGCAGCAAATGGTGATCTACTTCTCTTTTCAAGTGAAGGTGAAGCTGCTCGCCAGCATCCAATGCAGTTATGGCAAACCCCTTTTTATGATGCAGCCTCTCAGATAACAGAAGAGAGCGATAGTCTGTTAGATAGAATTGGTAACTCTGAAATGGTGCGCTGGATCTCAGAGCTTTTAAGTGTTTGCCGTGTTCTTGAAATGAAGACAATCAATGAATCTCTTTTTGTGCAGGTGCAAGATCAGTTAAGACGTCTTTTTGATCAGTATCTATGGTTAACCGAAGAAGAGTTTCGTGAAACTTCGGCCCTTCTCAATACTTTGCAAAGTACAATTCAAACCCTGCTTGATGAATATGAAAAACAAAAGGCAATAATGGCCGAGTCAGCCAAATTGCTTAATAGACTGCTAGAAGATGTTGAACCGCTTAAATCCAAAGCAGCATCAGCACCAAATGAAAATGCAGAATACAATGCCACTCTTTTATCAGAGATTCGTCACATGCGAGGTCGCTGTATTGGCTTACAAGAACGCCGTTATGTTGATAAAGATGTTTTAAATGAGTCAGAGACTGTCTTGAATGAGCTTGAAACTAATGTTGCTCAAATTACTGTAGAAGTGCTCGCAAAACCTGATGCTTTTAAGATCTACACTGCAAAACTGCCAGAGTTAAAGCTGAACGTTGAAACAGTGACAAATGTGCTTGATCTTGAGCCTATTCAAACTCAAATTGAAGAGACTGCAAATGGGTTAGGGCTTTTATCTGATTTGGTTGCAAGCCTTGAAACCAAAGATGTTCAACTGAAAACAAATATTATTGCTCAGCTTTCAAAAATCTACGCAGAAATTAATCAGCTCCGTTCTTTTGCCGAAAAACAAAAAAAGAATCTACGCTCCAGTGAAACTAAAGGTGAGTTTGCTGCACAGCTGAATCTTTTTACGCAAAGTATTGATTACGCATTAAGCCAATCAGATACCATAGCTTCAACAGATGCAGCTTTTTCAAGATTGATGCTTCAGCTTGAGAATATGGAGTCTCAATTTGGAGATCAAGAAGAATTTCTTGTGGAACTCATGACTCAGCGTGAAGCTGTTCTGAGTGTATTTGAAGATCATAAGCAACAGCTTTCGCAAGCTTTACAGCAAAAAGCACTAAGGCTAACAGATGCTGCTAAACGTTTACTTAAAACCATAGAAAATAAAGCAGCAGCCTGTAAATCAATTGATGATTTGAACACTATTTTTGCATCAGATCAGCTTGTCATAAAAGTCAAAGAGATGATTGCACAACTGTTTGAGCTTGAAGCCAGTGTGCAAGCAGAAGATGTGTCTTCAAGCTTAAAAGGTGTTCAAGATAAAACTATTCGGCAGTTAAGAGATAAAAGTGATCTTTATTCTGAAGGTGGCAATCAAATTCAGCTGGGACGACATGCCTTCTCAGTGAATAGCCAAGAGTTGAATGCGATTATTGTGAATCGCAATGAAGAGCTGTATCTGCATTTAACCGGTACAGACTTCTATGAAAAAGTTGATGATCCTGTTTTTAATTCATTAAAACCTTTTTGGACGCAATCTCTTATTTCTGAAACGAAAGATGTGTATCGAGCAGAATATCTTGCATGGATGTTTGCTCTCGAGCATCAAGGCATGGAATACAGCGATGATATTGAGGTGTTAACTGAGAAGGTCGCTCAGTTTGCTTCTAGCCGCTACTCAGAAGGGTATATTAAAGGCATTCATGACACAGATGCTGCACGTATTTTTAAAGCAATGAGAGAAAGTGAGCAGCATGCCGATGGTCAAGATTTTCATAGCCTTGCTCGTGCTTATGGGGCTCTTTTTCTTGTGTATGCCAAAGACCATGAGCAAGTATTTGATATCTGGCTGCAAAAGGCAGCAAACGCGTATTCTGTAAGAGAGCACTTTTCATCGAAAAAGTTACAGCTTTCTTTGGCTGCTGATGTAGCTCCTCTGGTAGAGTGTTTTTTTGAAGTGCAAGGCTTTGCTACTGACTACCAAGGTGCTGATCTTGTCTCTATCTCTGCAGACTATGTCGCATTTGAACTTGTTCGGTGCAAAGGGCAATTATCAGAAATTAGCCTTGTTGTGAGTCATGAAGTGCCTGTACTGTTCGAGCAATTTAAAAAAGAGCTCCAAGCAGATGTATGGCTACAGCTCGACGCTATGTTTAAATCAATGCGTCATCAAGTTTCAATGGCATGGCATGATTGTTGGACTATCTGTTCTCAGTGGATAGAAGTATGGAGTAATGCTACTTCACGACAAATAAAGCCTGCATTGGTTGATGAGCTTTTAATGTATATTTTGCTGAATACTGATATCTCATTTAGAACATCTTCTTTTGATATGACCCTTGTATTGGAGAATTTAGCTGGTGAGCATGAGCTGGCATCTGATACTTACAGTGTTCATTTGGCAGATTTTAAATTAAAGCTTATTGATCACGTGCAACGAGTTGTTCCAGGTTATAAAACATTTCAAGCGCAACGACATGAGTATTTAAAACAAGCTGAGCAACGCTTACGCCTCAGCCAGTTTAAACCCAAACCTTTAACAAGCTTCGTTAGAAATAGACTTATTAATGAAGTCTACCTGCCTATCATTGGCGATAACTTGGCAAAACAAATGGGTGCGTCAGGCGCTGGGAAGAGAACAGACCTAATGGGTTTACTCATGATGATATCTCCACCTGGTTATGGTAAAACCACCTTAATGGAGTATGTGGCAGATCGACTCGGTCTGATCTTTATGAAAATTAATTGTCCATCCTTAGGGCATAGTGTTACATCTCTCGATCCATCTCAAACAGCAGATTCTACTGCTAAACAAGAGCTGGTGAAATTAAATTTAGCCCTGGAGATGGGCTCAAATGTGATGCTTTATTTGGATGATATACAGCATACGAATCCTGAGTTTTTACAGAAGTTCATTTCACTTTGTGATGGTACTCGTCGAGTTGAAGGTGTATGGAAGGGTGAAACCAAAACTTATGATATGCGCAGTAAAAAATTCTGTGTGGTTATGGCTGGTAACCCATACACAGAATCTGGCGAAGTGTTTAAAATTCCTGACATGTTAGCGAACCGTGCGGATATTTATAATCTTGGCGATATCCTTGGTGGTAAAGATGAGCAGTTTGCTTTGAGTTATATCGAAAATGCAATGACTTCAAATGCTGTATTAGCTCGTCTTGCAACAGGTGAGCAAGATGATATTCATGCATTAATTAAAATGGCACAGGGGAAACTTGAGGTTACAAGTCCGCTGAAGCAAGACATAGGTTTAGCGGAACAGCAAGAAATGATTTCTGTTCTGCAAAAAATGTTGATGATTCAGCAGGTCGTATTAAAGATTAACCAAGCCTATATAGCCTCAGCTGCTCAAAATGATCAGTATCGTGTACAGCCTTCGTTTAAGTTGCAAGGCAGCTATCGTAATATGAATAAAATGACTGAAAAAGTCACATCTGTTTTAACTGAGCAAGAAATGAATCAACTTATCGATGATCATTACATTGGCGAAGCACAGCTATTAACAACAGGTGCTGAAGATAACCTTTTACAGTTTAAAGCCATGCGCAATACACTTACAGAGAAAGAGCAGCAACGTTGGCAGCAAATCTGCGAGGATTATTTACGCAATAAGGCAATGGGTGGGGCGGATTCTGACGTAGGGCAAAAGATTGTCGTACAACTTATGGATCTTGTGAAAAGCATGCAGCAGGTTTCAAACCTCAGTAAAGATCACTCAACAGCACAGCATCGCCAACAGGCATCTTATATGAAGGCAAGTCATGCAGGACAGATGCTGCTGGTTGAACATATAAAAGAAATTAAAGATGTCATACATCTACTTGGTACGCAAATTAGTGAGTCAAAACCAGAGCTGCCTACGCCTCATATTGAACTTATTAATCAACCAATTCCTGAAATTAAGGCTTTGCTTGGTGCTTTGGCGGGGACAATAGAGCATTCACTTTCGCCCTTAGTACGGAGTCTCGATAAGAAAATGGAGTTAGACTTAGATCACAACCGTAAGCTTATTGAGATATCTCAACAGTTGAAAGATTTATCTCAAGGTACGTAAAAATAAAGCATTGTGCATGCTTTTTAGAATAATTTCACAGTCTGTTTAAGTGTAATAGGGTAGAGTGGACAAATGAATTACACGGAACTTCCTTCCCAAATCACTCATATTTGAATTTTTTGAATGTTAAATTCTATCAAATAAATACATTGCTACAGACTTAAGGTTTTATGAACTACTCAATTGCGCCAGAAACTCAATCCGATGCAGCAGTGCTGCACAATCTTTTAAATCTTAATCAAAATGCTTTAATCTTCTATCGCGCAGGCCAAAAAATGGCACCTCGAAAAGAAGTTAAAGATATCTATCACAGACTGGAAGAAATTCACACCAAGTGTGTGGAGTCTATTAAAAATCAAATCAGCTCTCTTGGTGAAAAAGTCAAAGCTTTCAATCACGATACCTTTGATGGCCAGTCAGTTAATATGTTAAATGCATTACACGCTATTATAGCTTCAGGCCCAGGGCAAACATTGGAACAGAAGCTTATTCAATCTGAATCAAGGTGTTTACAGCTTATTAAGAAAGCCCTTAATGCTGGTGGTTTAACTGACACAACTTCGGGCTTGTTAAAAAAGCAAGGCCATGCCATAAAAGGTGCTCATGAAGAATTATCCAAGCTAGAAGCAAAGGCCATGTAGTATGGCCTTTTTTGTATATGCTTTTTAGTGTTTTACAAAAGAATCTAAGAGTGTTGGAAGAACGGTTTGGAGGGTTTGTAGCAGGGTTGTATCTGTTGTCGGTACATATTTTTTGCTGTGGGGGGCTGCAAAAGCAAGAAAGCCGTAATCGCAGCGTCCTCTTAAAGGAATAAGTGCTGCAGACATTTCTGGGGTATAGTTTCCAAAAATATCTTGCATGAATGCTTCACGTTGAGGCCCCAAAATAATATTCTCTTTCATTACTATTTTATTCTTACATAGGTTGGCCATTTCTTCGGAGAGAATTTTGAAGTTTGGTCTGTATTGTTTCGTTTGATCAATAAGTTTTTGTGCTGCATTTGGGTAAAGGCATAGCCTAAAGTTTTTTAGTTTCGCCTTTAAGCATTGATGCTCTAGTCTAAGCATAAACATTTCAAAAGATTTAGACCCAATAATTGCTGTGATAAATTTAAGCCCCTTATCATACTCGTCTCTTTTTAAACGCTCTGCTGCTTGCGTAGAGATTACCTGACTTTCAAGCTCTTTATTTATTTCTCGAAGCTTTTTCACTTGTCTTTCAACAAGTGATGCTGGGCTACTTGTGAATGGCAGCATAATTTCTGCAAGTAGGTGAGGGTGGTCGAGCAAAATATGGGGGTGGCTACTAATGTAGTCAATGGCTTGCTGAGCAGTAATTTTTATATTTGTGGCTTCAAGCGGTTGGCTTTTTTTGTTTGACGATAAAACCATAGAACCTCCCTGGAACAGATTTTTCGTGTGTATAAGTCCTTTTATGTTTTGGTTTAGATAAACCTATCAACCTGCAGGTTTTGTGATTACCTACAGGTTGTTGTTATTTGATCATACCGTCTTTGTTGGGCGAAATATAATCATTTTATGTAATCGATGTTTTAAAAATTGTGACTTTTATCGATCTGATCATGGCGAACTAAAAGTCTACCAGTGAAGACGCGAACTGCTGGGCCAGTCATTTGAAGCTGTTTTTTATCCCAAATAATGGAGAGTGAGCCGCCTTTAAGGTGGACATCTACTTGTGTTGACGATACCTTTCCTGCTTCAACTGCCGCTATTGCTGCTGCTGTTGCACCACTGCCACAAGCTTGAGTTTCGCCTGCGCCTCTTTCAAATACACGTAGTCGAATGCTTGAATCTGTCTCTGGTTGAGCAAAGCCAACATTGACACCTTCTGGGAAGCAAGGGTGCTGCTGAAGTGTTGTCGCAATTTCTCCATCAACATCATTAATATTATCAACAAATATAACTGCGTGTGGGTTGCCTACAGAAATTGGGTAAAAAGTGATCTCTTGGCCTTTGAAATTAAACATCCACGGCTTTAAAACGTTTTCTGATGTTGTTGGCTTGCCAATAGCTGTTGGATCGAATGGAATGCCTGCTGGTCTAAATTCAGGTGTATCCATATCTACCTGTGCCTGGCCTGATTCCAAAATACGAACCTGCATTGTGTTGGTTTTTGTTGCAATGACATTCTCTGCACTTAAACTCAGCTTTTGATCAACAATAAAGCGGGCAATTGCACGAGCACCATTACCACATTGACCTGCTTCAGAACCATCACTATTAAAAATTGAATATTGGAAGTCAGCCCCTTGCGTTTCTGGTGCGCTGAGCAGAAGAAGTTGATCAAATCCAATACCTGTATGTCTGTCTGACCAAGAACGAATAAGTTCTGGTGTCAGGTTTACCTTTTGAGTCATGGATTCAATAACCATAAAGTCATTGCCAAGACCATGCATCTTCGTAAAGTTCACAAGATTATATTTTCGTCTTCTATGATGTGTATGAGATTCTGATGCTGACTCTTGCTGCATATGGCTATCTTCTATCTGTTTCAAGGTCTTTTCCTTTAAGTTCTTTTAACTATAAATTCTTGAGTTAGTCACTCTTTGGATGGCTAATCACTGGTACTGGATTAGCTTCATTTTCATAATATTTTGTTTTCACTTCTTCGCTATCCGCGCTTGGGGATACTACGTCATTCGACTTAATTTGCTCTTTTTTCTTCTTTATAGCCATTTCTTGGGGGCTTTCACCTGGCATATAAAGATCAGCCTTATTACCACAAGCAGTTAGGGTGAGGCTTGTAAGAAGTAAGGTGCTCAGGGCACAAGCTTTAAATAAAACTCTGCTTATGGTCATATGCTATCACTCTAGGTTGTATATATAGGTGTTGTGATTATACATGGCTCTATTAATTACGTCAGTATTAGCCGGGAGAAGGTACCTCTTTAGAGGCGTTGCCTCGCCTGTTTTAGCTGTTAAGTGCTTGTGTACATGTAGAAAATTGTAAAAGTCGTTTCAAGTGGCTTTTTGATGTTGCTGGTTGGGCTATGCTTATAAGAGTCATAGAATCAAACCGAGGAGTAGGTTTTGAACATATCCAAGTTTTATTCGAAAGTAGGAAGTGTTGCTCTTATTTGTATAGGATTAGGCTTTAGTCATTTTGCACTTGCAGGGCCTCCTTCATCTGAGCGTCAAGCCATGTATTACAGATACACTATGCCTGATGGTAGGACTGAGGTAGGCAGACAAGTGCCTGCATCTGCAGTTGATTTAGGTTATGAAGTGCTTGATAAACGCATGAGGTTGATTCGTAAAGTGAAACCTGCTCCTACTGCCGAAGAGCTAGCTATGAAGCAGAAGAAAGCGACTCAGCGTGAGTCTGATGAAAAGTTGCTACAAACCTTTGCAACCTCTCAAGATGCTGAAAGAGCACGTGACCGTAAGATTGCTGCACTTGATGTAATTGTGAATATTTCTAAGGGTAATATTGCCCGTCTAAATCTTGAATATGAAACCTTAGCAGCACTTGCTGCAGCAAAGCTCAGAAGAGGGCAAGAAGTACCCGAGCACGTGCAAGTGAATATGAGCAGTATTGAGCGCCAGATTCAAGAAGCAGAACTGCATATTGAGTCAAAAGAGACAGAAAAGCAGACAATTTACGATAGTTACCAGCCAGATATTGTGCGTCTAAAAGAGCTAGAGGCTGCCACAAGTCAAGCGGGGCTCTAGGCCAATTTTTCAGTGTATTTTTGAGGGCGCTAAGCCCTTTTTTATTGCTTTAAAATCAGGGCTCTAAGCCTCTTTTATTCCTGCTTGACGTTTTTTTCAATAAGCAGCCTAGTTCAATATTTATTGTATAAAAATTGTAGATCGCAAATATTAAAATAAATGGCGAATTTTAAGTTCAAAAACGCCATTTTTTTAGTATTATTGAGCTTTTTTTATACATTTTGACTTCCAATAACGCATTAAGTGCTCATTATCATTGGTATTATGCTGATTTCCATCTATAGCCATTTTTTGACGTTTGTTTTATAATCTCTTAACGCGAAAAACTGTGCACTTTTTTGGTGCTAGTGTATTTAATTTTCACAAACACTTGCGTTATTCCAGTTCATTTTGGATTATATGGAGGCTCGTTGGGGCATCACTATATTCAGAAAGGTCTAAGCGTTGATTTAGTGTCGGAGTGCACATTTCATCGAACTCTTTTGTAGAGCGCTTTTCTGGCATTGTATAGCAGCCGTCCAACAATAATTTCAATTTCATAACGAGGCTATGTTTATGCCAAGACCTACTTACTTTGGGGCGATTGAAGCCGGCGGAACCAAGTTTAATTGTGCGTTTGGATTAAACCATGAAGCTATTTTAGAGCAGAAAAGGATTGCTACGGTTCATCCTGATGATACATTACGCGAAGTAGAAGCTTTCTTTGATTACTGCGTTGAGAAGTATGGTCCAATGCAATCCATGGGTATTGCTTGTTTTGGTCCTGTAGATCTTACTAAGTCTTCAGAAACCTATGGCTATGTTATTAATACACCTAAGCCTAACTGGTCTTTCACACCGATTGTGCCACGTTTAGAAAAGCGTTACGGTTGCCCAATTGGTTTTGATCTTGATGTTAACGGTTCTGCCCTGGGTGAAATGCGCTTTGGTGCTGGTCGTGGTCTTGAGAACGTTGCTTATGTCACTATCGGCACAGGTATTGGTGTTGGCGTTATTGCTAACGGTAAGTCTTTGAATGGTTTACTTCACCCAGAATTTGGCCATATTTCTCTTCATAAGCTTGAAGGCGAGCCAGATGGTGTTTGTAAATTCCATAAGAACTGTGCAGAAGGCCTTGCTTGTGGTCCAGCAATTGAAAAGCGTTGGGGCGCGCCTGCAGAAACATTTCCAATCGATCATCAAATGTGGAAGAGCCAAGCGTATTACACAGCTGCACTGTGTAATGCAATTACGCTTGCATACTCGCCACAGCGTATCATTCTTGGCGGTGGTGTGATGACTCAACCACATCTGTTAGCTGCAATCCGTAAGGAATTCGAAGTTCAGCTAAACGGTTATGTACCTGCTATTTCACGCAGTGGTTGTGTTGAAAGCTATATAGTAACGCCAGAGCTTGATAATATGTCTGGTATTGCTGGTGCTTTTGTTATTGCAAAAGAGTCGGCGACTAATGCCGTATCTCAAAGTCGCGAGAATGATTTAGCTGCTGTTTAAGGTAGCTTATAGCGACAGCAACGAGAGTTGCATTTATCAGATGAAGAGCGCATTCTAAATTAATGCGCTCTTTTTAGTTGAGCTCAAAAAAAGCTGAGCCCCTCGGGCGCGTTATCTAAAACTCAACACTGACAAGGACTCTGTCTGATGCAACTACCACAAACACTTCTCATCGATATTCCTCAGGACTTAAAAGATCTTTCTGATGAACAGCATAAAGTATTAGCGGAATGTCTTCGTGCTACTTTAGAGCTTGGTGTTCGCTTCAATAGTAAAGTCATTTTATTTTCCCATGTCTATGCACTTGGAGCAGCTTTAGATACTTGGCTTCAAGGGAGTCTATTGCATAATGCTCGAGAAGACTTAGTTGAACAACAGCAAGTGCTTCTCAATAAACTTGTATCAGGGCTTGATGCAAAGGGGCTTACTCTGGAAACGAAAGTTGTTTGGGGGAAGCATTTAGATGACGCTCTTGTAAGTGCTTATGGTGATAATCTACCAGACTTAGTCATCCAGCCAAGTCAGCATCATTTATTTGCTGCTTCGATTATTCGTCAGCCGAATGAATGGCGTATGATTCGCATGCCAAAAGTACCAGTCATTTTACAACAAAAGGCAAATGCATTAAGAGGGCGAGTCTTGCTTACTGTTGATGTTGGAGAGCTGGAAGAAACACAAGAATCGAACTTAGCTGCTATTCGTAAGGCAAAAAAGTGGTGTGAAATGACGGATTCTGAGCTTCATATTATCAATGCATTTCCAAGTGTTGCTGATTTAATGGCTTTTGCTCCAGCTGAATGGACTGTTCCTCAAATTCAATCAACACTGAAAGAGCAGCATTCAGAAAGATTAAAAAAACTTGCAATGGATGCAGGCTTACTCCCAGATCGTGCTCATGTTGCCGAAGGGCAAGTTGCCCAGGTGGTTGACCACTTTGCCGAAGAGCTTGATGCTAATTTGGTCATGATTTCAAGTCATTGCCGTAAAGGTATGCAGGGCTTTTTTATTGGGAATACAGCAGAAATTGTCCTTGAACAAACCAAATGTAATTTATTGGTTCTCAAGCCACTTGAAGAGTAGGTCTTTATCTTCATTAATCATTTGAATATCTTCTACTGCACCACCTTTATCAGGGTGGTGTACCTTAGCAAGTCGTCGATAGGCTTTTTTAATAGCCATTGCTGTGGTTGGTGGTGAAATCTCAAAACGATCAAATGCAGCTTGCAGACGATAGGGTTGATGAAACCCTGCCTGTGCAAAAGACATGAGTTGTTGAATTTGCTGTTCTGAAGTCTCGAATAAAGGCCGCCAGTCCATATAATACTCAACGAGCGGATCTATCTGCTCAATACCCTTGCTTTGTTCTGTTATGGGCAGGGCTGGCATTTCTGGCTTGAATTCAATATTGAGTGTATGAATATCGAGCCATCCTTTCTTTGTCATAAGAAGGTGTTGGTGAAAGTAATATAATTGGTGAAATACAAAAAAGTGAGTTCGAAATAATCCTAGTGTGGATGAGAGGGCGCTTTCTGGTAACCAGTTTTGTTCTTGCCAAGCCCTAATAATTTGAAACTCTTTAAGCACCTGCTTTTCATTAATCAGCTTTTCTTCCAGCCATTGATGAAGTTGTTGAGGGCGTAGGTGAATAAACATGGCTTTCCTCGTGTGATGATGAAGAAAGCCGTATTTTTATAAGATTCTTATAGCTTCTCAGTAGGAATAAGAATGGAATCGAAGGCTTCTTCAAGCTCTTGTGGATAGTCAGTTGTAAAGTGTAGACCACGGCTTTCTTTTCTCAGTTTAGCGCATTCAACAATAAGCTGAGCAACAGTGACTAAATTACGAAGCTCAAGGAGGTCGTTTGATACTTTATAGTGGCTGTAATACTCTTGAATTTCCTGTTGAAGAAGTTGGATTCGTCTTGCAGCGCGAGCAAGGCGTTTATCTGTTCTTACAATGCCAACATAGTCCCACATTAATCGACGAAGTTCATGCCAGTTATGAGTGATAACAACGTTTTCATCAGAGTCGTCAACTTGTGATTCATCCCATGCAGGTAGTTTGAAGTTTTTTGCTTTGAGTGCTGGTAGTGTTTCAGCTTCGTATTGAGATGCGATATCTTTCGCTGCAGAAAACGCGAGAGCGAAACACTCTAGTAGGGAGTTACTTGCCATACGGTTTGCACCGTGCAAGCCTGTTGATGCTGTTTCACCAATGGCGTAAAGACCTGGTAGGTCTGTAGAGCCTGCTAAGTCCGTTACGACGCCACCACAGGTATAGTGAGCTGCTGGAACTACAGGAATAGGTTCTTTTGTTATATCAAGATCAACCTCAAGGCACTTCTTATAGATCATTGGAAAGTGACTTTTAATAAAGTCTTCGCCACGATGAGTGATGTCAAGGTACAGACAGTCAACACCCAATCGCTTCATTTCATGGTCAATTGCACGAGCAACTACATCACGAGGTGCAAGTTCAAGTTGAGGGTGGAAGCGGTGCATAAAGCGTTCGCCATTTGGTAAAAGCAAGTGACCACCTTCGCCACGAACGGCTTCAGATATTAAGAATGAGCGCATTTTTGGATGGAAGAGGCTTGTTGGATGAAACTGCATGAATTCCATATTGGCAACACGACACTTAGCTCGCCATGCCATTGCTATACCGTCGCCTGTTGCAACTTCAGGGTTGCTTGTGTAGAGGTAGGTTTTACTTGCGCCGCCAGTAGCCAACACGACAGCATTTGCTTTGACTGTTTCTACATGGTTTTCAGCTTGATTATAAACATAAGCACCACAGCAATGATCATCCTTTTGACCTGTAATAGGTTTTGCACGAATAAGATCAACAGCAGTGCGGTGGGATAGTAGTTTGATGTTCTTACGTGTTTGAACTGTTTTGGCAAGCACTTGCCAAATTGCTACACCTGTTGCGTCCGCCGCATGAATAATTCGTCTATGGCTATGGCCACCTTCTTGAGTAAGATGGAGGCTGGATAGGTCATTACTTACTGAGGTGCCAGGTGTTGCTGTATTACGTGTAAACGGGACCCCTAATTCATCAAGCCATTGAATAATGCCGGGGCCAGATTCAACAATCGCCTGGACTACGTCTTCTTTACAAAGACCGCCACCACAAATCAGGGTGTCTTGTACATGGGCATCTAGTGAGTCAGTATCATCTATTACAGCAGCGATGCCGCCTTGAGCATAAAATGTGCTTGCTTCTGTGATATCTGCTTTACTCAGAATAACAACAGAAAGGTGTTCAGGAAGTTTGAGAGCGCAGCTAAGGCCTGCAGCTCCACTGCCAATAATGAGAACATCGCACTGGTGGCTACTTTGATCGAGATTGCTATTTGTGTTTAGTTGTGTTATTCCAGTCATGTCATATCCATTGCAAGTCAGTGAAGGTGAACTTATTCACCTATCTTCGGTGTCTTTTTGGAACTTTATACCAGGATTGCATTCTAACCCAGAACAAGGCGATTCGCTTACACAAGTTTTGGTGTTTAATCATTGATTGCTATCGATAGAAATGAATATCACACAAAACCAGTTGTATGCGAGTTAAATGATGCAATAAATGCTGGGAATATTTCAGCAGTTGTTGTTGGCGTTTCGGAACCGTTGCTTAAATTGCTTATTTAAGCATCATCCTATTCACTTGATATTGTAAATCAAGTGATAAACTCTGGGGTGGAGTATGAATTCAACTGATTCTCAAAATACTAAACGAAGTAAGGCGAAGTCGACGGGGGAAGATAGCTCGTTCAACAGCCAAGCTCAGAATGTGATACCTCTAAGGAGTAAAGCCTCCGTGCCTCAAAAAGATATTGATATGGCTCTTGTTACTAGGGCTCAGTCTGGCGATTACCAAGCATTTGATATGCTTGTCAAAAAATACCAGCACAGGCTATTGGCATTGGCGCAGCGTTTTGTTGGTGATGCCGATGAAGCAATGGATGTCGTACAAGACAGTTTTATCAAAGTATATAAAGCATTAGGTCGTTTCCGTGGTGAAAGTGCCTTCTATACTTGGATTTACAGAATTACGGTTAATACCGCAAAGAATTTTCTGGCAAGCCGCCAGCGTCGTCCTCAGGGGGTTGATGTTGATCTTGAAGAGCTTGAATCTTCTGCTCATGCAGGGCAGGCCCTCCATGAGGTGTCCACACCTGAATCTGAAGCGTACCGTGATGAGCTTGAAGCAGTTGTTATGAATGCTATTGATGGGCTATCTCACGATTTACGTACTGCTTTAGTGCTTCGTGAATTTGAAGGGCTAAGCTATGAAGATATAGCTGTTATCATGGAGTGTCCAATTGGTACAGTAAGGTCACGTATTTTTAGAGCTCGTGACGCAGTCGATGAAAAAATTAAACTCGCTTCTGGTCAAAAAGAAGAGTCATTGCAAGTCTAAAAAGAAGCTGGAGTAGCTAGAGTAAGCTAATGCTGAGCAGTTCTAGTAGCTGTAGACCTGTTCAGATCAAAATTCAAACTTTTTTATCGTGAAATTGTCGATGATTCGCAACTAATTAATCGATAAGCAGTCTAAATTTACAATAGGGTATGAGGAGCAGGGTTATCAATCAGTACGACAGTTTCTGCTGAAGATAAGTCTGGTAGTCGAGTATGAATTCGAACATTTAAGGGCAAGATATGACGGGCAATCAATTTAATGTAAGTCAAGAAGACTTACAACTCTTATCAGCAATGTTGGATGGTGAAATTAGTGATCAAGAGCTTGATCACCTTTTAGATCGTATGGCTCATGAGCCAGCTCTTGGTCAAGCTTGGTCACGCTTATCTCAAATTCAAGCCGCAACTCATCATCAAGCTCAAGCAGGTCTTGATATTGATTTGAGTCAAGGTATTGCAGCTAAACTTGCAAAAGAAGAGATTGAGCAAACGCCAACACCTGTTATTCCATTTCCGGAGAAGTTTGCACAGCAAGAACAGAAATCGAATTCTAATGTGCACCAGTTTGATTTAAGCGCTAAGTTAAAAGCTCAGCTTTCACCTGATGCAGAAAAGAAGCAGGCGAGCGTTGCTCACGCTGTTTCACAAGTGATTGAAAAATCGAGCCCTGCTAAAGTGAGTAAGCTCAAAGGTAAGAGCTTTGGCAAGCAGTTGCTTGCTCATATTGCCGTAGCAGCATCTGTTGCAAGCATTACAGTATGGGTTCAAAGTGATTTTATGAATACTGAGCAGCAGCTTGTGCAGCAAGAAACTCAAGTAGAAGCAAATCCAGCGACTGGAGTGCTGCCGGCTTCTATCGTAGCTAACGGTGTTCAAGATGAGCCAAAGGCGACTTTTGAGACTGTTGGTAACAAACCATCTCAGCTTCGAGTTGACTGGTCTGTAGGCGACTCAAATTTTGATATTATTGGTACACAGCAACTAACACGTAACCATAATATTATGAAGGCATCAGCAGAGCAATAATTCTGCTGAAAGCCCTTAATCTGATTGCCCGAAAGGTTTCGTTGAAGTAGATTCGACGAAACCTTTTTCTGTTTATAAGCCTCTCTTTCTTTATTTTTTGGGCAAGCCCTGGATTTTTTCATGGTATACTCTCACACCAAAAGAGGTCGAAGGATATCCAGAGAGGCGTTCTTTCTGATCAGTATTCATTAGCATATAAGAGATATTGTGTGACTGAAATTCAACATATTCGAAATTTTTCCATTATTGCCCACATTGACCATGGTAAATCCACGCTGTCCGACCGTTTAATTCAAATTTGCGGTGGCTTAACTGAGCGTGAGCTTAAAGAGCAAGTGCTTGACTCGATGGAGATTGAGCGCGAAAGAGGCATCACAATCAAAGCTCAGAGTGTAACTCTTGATTATAAAGCTCAAGATGGCAATACCTATCAGCTTAACTTCATTGATACTCCTGGCCACGTTGACTTTTCTTATGAAGTATCGCGATCCCTTGCTGCTTGTGAAGGCGCACTTCTCGTTGTTGATGCTGCTCAAGGTGTTGAGGCTCAGTCTGTTGCAAACTGCTACACAGCTATCGATCAAGGTCTTGAAGTTGTTCCTGTTCTTAATAAGATTGATTTGCCATCAGCAGACCCAGATAAAGTAATCAATGAAATTGGTGACATTATTGGTATTGATGCTAAAGATGCCACAAAGGTAAGTGCTAAAACTGGTGTAGGTGTAGATGAGCTATTAGAAGTGCTTGTTAAGTCTATTCCTGCACCTGAAGGAAATCGTGATGGTGCGCTACAAGCATTAATCATTGACTCTTGGTTTGATAACTACCAAGGCGTTGTGTCTCTCATTCGTGTTATACATGGCGAGATTCGCAAGGGCGATAAGGTCATAATGAAGTCTACAGGTCAAGTGCATTCTATTGACCAGGTTGGTATCTTTACGCCAAAACAAAATGCAACTGGTGTATTGAAGGCTGGTGAAGTTGGTTACATCATTGCTGGTATCAAAGATATTTATGGTGCTCCTGTTGGTGATACTGTCGTTCATGCTAAAGGTGGCGCTGACGTTGCAGCTTTGCCAGGCTTTAAAAAAGTACAACCGCAGGTTTATGCCGGTCTATTCCCAGTCTCTTCCGATGACTATGAAGACTTCCGTGAAGCGCTCGCTAAATTAACATTAAATGATGCATCATTGTTCTATGAGCCAGAGTCATCTGATGCACTTGGTTTTGGTTTCCGTTGTGGCTTCCTTGGTCTTCTTCATATGGAGATTATTCAAGAACGTCTTGAGCGTGAATATGATCTTGATCTTATTACGACAGCCCCAACTGTAATCTATGAAGTAGAGCAGACAGATGGTTCTATCATTTATGTTGATAACCCTTCATCTCTACCGCCAACAAATAAAGTAAACGAATACCGAGAGCCAATTGCTGATGTCAATATTCTTGTACCACAAGATTATCTTGGCAATGTTATTCAGCTTTGTGTTGAGCGTCGTGGTGTTCAGAAAAACATGCAATTCACAGGCTCTCAAGTATCTTTAAGCTACGACATCCCAATGAACGAAGTTGTGATGGACTTTTTCGATCGTTTGAAGTCTTGCAGTCGTGGTTATGCATCCCTTGATTATCAATTCCTACGCTTTGAAGCCAGTAAAATGAGCCTTGTTGAAGTGCTTATAAATGGTGAAAAAGTTGACGCGTTAGCAATGATTTGCCATGTTGATCATGCTGTACAACGTGGTCGTAGTGTACTTGAAAAAATGAAAGATTTGATTCCACGTCAAATGTTTGAAGTTGCGCTACAAGCTGCAATTGGTTCAAAAATTATTGCCCGAGAAACTGTAAAGGCGCTTCGTAAAAACGTAACTGCTAAGTGCTATGGCGGCGATGCTTCTCGTAAGCGTAAGCTTCTAGAGAAACAAAAAGCTGGTAAAAAACGAATGAAGCAAGTAGGACGCGTGGAAATTCCACAAGAAGCTTTCCTTGCAGTTTTGAAAGCTGACAAATAATAAAGCATTGCCCCTCATGAGGGGCAGGGCTAAAGGAAAGTTATGAATATCGATATAGAGTTTTGGTTATTATTACTAGTATTGATCACTGGTATTTGTTGGGTTATTGATCGTCAGAAATTTGAGCCTGTCCGAAAAAAAGATTTAGAAGCTGCGAAAGCGCAAAAGCCTAATTTATCTAAAGATGAAGAAGAGCAGCTCCTTAATTCAGGTGGCGCAATTCAAGTTTTAAGGTCATTATTCCCAGTATTTTTACTTGTAGTTGTTATTCGTAGCTTTCTCTTTGAACCTTTTACTATCCCTTCAAGCTCTATGGAGCCAACGTTATACCCAGGTGACTTTGTTTTTGTGAACAAGTTTCATTATGGTATTCGTTTACCTGGCGTTAAAACAAAAGTCATTGATATTAATGACCCTAAAAAGGGTGATGTGATTGTTTTTAGGTATCCAATAGACCAAAAAACAAACTACATTAAGCGTGTTGTTGGTGTACCTGGTGATCATGTTCGTTATGATGGTAATAAAAATCTCTACATCAATGACAAGCTTGTAGACGTTCAAGAATGGAGCCTCAATGCTGCTACTCGCACAAAAGAGGGCATAGAGCAATTACCAACTGGTGAGAAGACGACTCACGCACACCAGATTCGAGTTGATCTAAGTCGACCTGCAACAACTGCCGGATTCCAGGCGCCTTTAGATGTTGTTGTGCCTGAGAATCAATACCTTGTTTTCGGCGATAATCGTGACCATAGTTCCGATAGCCGTTACTGGGGATTTGTTGACGATAAACTTATTGTTGGTAAAGCTCAGGGCATCTGGATGCATCTTAATGGCTGGGTGCCAAGTTTTTCCCGTAACGGTTGGATTCAGTAGACTATAATTCCTTTAATCAATTTGGATTGAAGGAGTTAGTAATGCAGAAATGGATTTCGATTGGCTTACGCCGTAAAATGAAAGGGATGTCTAATTGGGAAGCTTTTTCATTCCTAATTTTAGTTGGTGGTTACTTTTTTATTGGTATGAATCTTTACGAGCCTCTTTGGGATCGTTGGAAGATTTATGGTATTTTAGAGACCACCATGGCCGAGGAAGATACGCTTAAACAAGAAAAAAGTGTAATTGCAAGCCGTATTCTTAAACGGATGAGTGTGAACAACATTTATGGTGTCACACAGAAAGATTTTAAAATTCAAAGAACAGATAAAACTATACGTCTTACTTTTAATAAATCTCTTCCTGCGTCTATGCCTTTTGATATCGACGTCAATGTTAAGGTCAACAAAGTCATTGAGGCTAAGAGAGTTTTTTAACTTTTTGAAAAGTAGGGGGTTTAGTTGCTGGGTGCTGAAGTTGTCTGTGAGAGCTTCCCTCAGCCTCTGTTAACACAGGGTATGACTCGCTAATGACTAAAAGACAGCGCCAAGCACTTCAAGCTCTAGAACGTCGCTTAAATTATCAGTTCAAAAACTTTGACTTATTACAAGAGGCAATGAGCCACTCGTCACTTGAGGGCGCTAAAAACAACGAACGCTTAGAGTTTCTTGGTGATGGTGTTCTCAACCTTGTTGTTGCAGAATATCTTATTGCGCACTTTCCTCATGTTCAGGAAGGGAAGCTCAGTCGTATGCGTGCACAACTTGTTTGTAAAGAGGCTTTAGCAAAAGTAGCAGCTGCTTATAGTATAAGTGATGCACTGATTCTTGGTCCCAGTGAGGCTCGTGGTGGAAGCCAGCAAAGAAAGTCTATTATGGCTGATGCTGTGGAAGCTATTATTGGAGCTGTTTTCCAAGAATCAGGCTATGAAGTTGCTAAAGAAGCCATTTTACGCTGGTTTGGTTCTTTGTTAGCAGATCTCTCTTTAGATTTAGCTGCTAAGGACCCTAAAACTCGTTTACAAGAGTACTGTCAAAGACATAAATATGCTTTACCATCTTATTGTTTAATAGAAGAGCAACAAAAAGATGGGGACACCTACTTCTCTGTGAAGGCGGAAGTAGAGGAGTTAAACCTAGAATCCTTTGGTGACGGAAGTAGCCGTAAAAAAGCTGAACAAAAAGCAGCTCAATCATTACTCGACCAAATTTGTGATTAAAACTCATCCTTTTAAGGGTATTTATGGTACCCTTTGCCCAACTTAATTCTTATTTCGAAACCCAACATACAAGAATGTCAGTCTAAGACTTTGTTTATACACAGTTATTTCTGTGAAACTGTTGATCCAGGTTGTAAAAGTCCAACTGACTTAATAAGGTACGATAGTGCTCACTTTCATCTTTTTTATGCATGGAAATGAGGCTTAATCAACATTTATAAAGGTAAATAAAAGACTATGACAGAAATCAACCGTGATGAAGACCAGCAAGCCCCAGCAGATTTAACAGAAGATTTGCAAGCAGCTTTTACGAAGGGGAGAGCTCTTGATCTGGCAAGCTTTGGTATCACAGATGAAGGTCTTGTAGAGTCCCAAGAACCAGTTATTGAATTTGATGACAATGCCTACTTTGGTCATGTGACTATCATTGGTCGCCCAAATGTTGGTAAGTCAACGCTTTTGAATCATATCCTTGGTGAAAAAATTAGTATTACATCACGTAAGCCTCAGACAACACGTCACCAAGTGCTTGGTATATTTAGTGAAAATGAAGGTCAGATGGTATTTGTTGATACACCTGGTATCCATAAAAAAGCAAATAAAGCACTTAATAAATACATGAACCGTGCTGCAACTCAAGGCATGAAAGATGTTGATGTGCTTGTTTGGATGGTATCTGCAGGTCAGTTAACAGAAGAAGATGAGTATATTGGTGAGCTTGTTGCAAAAGTTAAAGCTGAAAGTGATACGCCTCTTATTATTCTGGTAAACAAGATTGATAAAAATGGCAGTCATGAAGTGTTGTTACCATATCTGTCAAACTTGCAGGCTAAGTACAACCCTGACCATTTGATCCCTGTGTCTGCACTGCAAAGCCGTAATCTTGATACGCTTCTTAATGTTTTGAGATCAATGCTGCCGAAGGGTAAACCATTCTTTGATAAAGAACAGCTTACAGATAGAACGCTTCGTTTCTTAGCAGCAGAGCGAATTCGTGAAAAGTTAACTCGTCAGCTTGGCGACGAACTTCCTCATGAATTAACTGTTGAGATTGAAGCTTTTAAAGAAGATGACGATCTTGCTCATATCCATGGTCTAATCCTTGTGGAAAGATCGAGCCAAAAGTCTATAGTCATTGGTAAGCGCGGCGCTCGACTAAAGCGTGTTGGCTCTGATGCTCGAGTTGAGCTAGAGCGCCTTCTTGGCAAAAAAGTGATGCTTGAGCTGTGGGTTCGAGTGAAGTCTGGCTGGTCTGATGACGAGCGAGCACTGCAATCTTTAGGTTATGTTGATTAAATTTGAATGATATAGACGATTTTGCACAAGCCTATGTGTTACATAGGCGACCTTTTAGAGAAACAAGTGCGCTTGTAGCTCTGTGGGTTGAAAATCTAGGGCTTGTGCGAGCCGTCATTAAAGGCGTTGCTGGCCAAAGCAAGTCTGCTATTTTAAGAAATGCATGGCTACAGCCGTTCCAGCTTATACGGGTTCAGATTCGAGGGACTCGTGATCTAAAGACCATCTATAAATTTGAACCTGTGCCAACAGGTGTTGTCATCAAAGGCGAACCACTATTTGCCTGCACCTATATTAACGAGCTTCTTCTATTTACATTAAACAAGCACGAGCCAGAACTTCATTTTTTTTCTTATTATCAAGAATTTCTTAAACGAATAACTGATATTTTCCGACCGGATACTGAAATTGAACCAGCGCTTCGCCAAAAGCAAATGATCATTGAGTTACGATGCTTCGAACAATATTTACTAGAAGCTATTGGTTACTCTTTTGATTGGGGGAGTGCTAGAGATGAAAATATTGAAGTTAATATGGCCTATGGTTTCGAGCCAGGTGAGGGTTTTTTTCCTCAAGCTAGCGGTCTTTACCAAGGTGCTTTACTCATAGCCATAGCCCAAGGGCAGTGGCAAACGAAGGGGGCTCTCGGGGCTGCTAGGGCTGCCTTGAGGCAACAACTTGAGTGGGTGCTGGGACGATCATTACATGCTCCATCCTCTCAGGGTAAGTTGATGAGGCCAGAAAATGGTTGAGCTCCATAATGCTTGCATTCAGAAGCTGTTGTTGATCTGAGTTGTCATGTCTTTGAGTTAATCTATATAACGGCTTTTTACTTCTAAAGTCGAAGAGGGTTACCGTAAATAAGTTAACAAGACTTTGGTCTGATTCTGGGTGGGCGGTATAGTCAATAGCAATCACGAGTGCATCTTCTTGGTTTTGTGGTGGTCCACTGATAAGTAAGCTTGCTTGAGCAGCCTGGTTAAATTTTCTATGAGTAGCAACTGAGTGAGTTTGCTTTTGAGGCTCTAGGATTCTTTTAACTTCTAATGGTGATATTAAGTCGAGCTGAGATGCAAAGAGCAAAAATTCAGCTATTGAGTCGCGGTTAACTGCAAAATTCACGTTTTGAGGAATTGCTCCACCTGTATAATCAGAGGCTTGTTGAACATCCAGGGTAGATTGGGCGATTCCTAGAAGCTCACCATATTGGTTGAGAATAGGGCCGCCTGAATTGCCCGGTTGAATTGGGGCTGAGATTTGGAATTGAGTAGGTTCATCTGCAAATCCAACAGAGGCACTTACAATACCTTGAGTAAGACGAGGTGAAGTACCTAATAAAGCGCTTAAAGGATAGCCAAGAGCAAAAACATCTTCTCCAAGCTCGTAAGATGTATTAGTTGAAAAGGGGATACTCGGCCAAGGGCCTATCTTCTCTGTTTTGAGTAGAGCAAGGTCCATAAATGGGTCTCTTAAAACGACATTGAATGGCACTTTCTCACCATTGTATTGGACATCAAGTTTTTCTCGATGGCCAATTACATGATCGCAGGTAAGAAGGTAGCCGCTCGAAGTGATAAAAAAACCAGTACCTTGAGGTGCAAAGAAAGTATTGCTTTCAAATTGTTCAGTAAGAATGCCTTGCTGATTAAGTGCATCAGCCATTTGTTGTGACACGTTTAAAGTGTCTGCATAGTTGGTCACTATGTAGGCTTTTTTATATTGCTGTTCAAGATTATTTACATTCTGGTTTTTAAAAACTCTGAAGCTAGACGAGCTTGAATTATGGTCGCTCACACTTGAATTCAGATGTGCGCACCCGCTGAAAAATAAGCACGTCGAGATGGCAAAAATCTGTAATCTTTTGATTTTTGAACTAAAAGTAATCTCGCGAGTCAATTTATAGTCATTATTTTGGATACTGCTTGTCAATTGACAAATTCCTTGTGCCACAACCCGTATTATATCAATAGGATGAAACCATCACTGCATCTAACTTTTAGCGTTTAAAGCGACTTTACGTAAACATGGTTTTCTGATATCAAGGGCATAATAAAAAGACATACTTAAATTAAAGATGGCATTAAGATACTATTCGGTCAAAGGAAAGATACACAGAGACTGGTTTATGTTGCTATTGGAGGCTGAATTGAACAAAAAAGTTAACCAGCTTGTGGGCCTGTTTGTCCGGTTTGGGCTTTTGGTAACACTGCTTGGCTTATGCAAGAGTATGTATGCAGAGACGAGCTTTGAACACTCTCTTATTAATATTCCACCCTTTGGCGCTGATGGTTCTCAAGCTCGTATTGCTCAAGGGCAAGACTTAAGTAACCCTGCAGATGCTCCATGGATGGCAAGTTTGCATAATGTTTACAACGAAGCATTCTGTGGTGCTGTCCTTATTGATTCACAACATTTACTTACAGCCTCTCATTGTGTTGCTCATTTGCTTCCAAATGAATTTTCAATTGTCTTTGGTCAATACCTTTATTCGAGTGAAAGACATCAAGTCGAACGAACCTGGGTTCCTGTAGGGTTTCGTTGGTCTCACCTAAGTGAAGATATTGCTGTTATTACGCTTAAAGAGCCTGTAAATATTGAACCGCTTGCAATTGCTGATGCGTCTAGTATTGATCATTTAAATACTGGTGACCCACTGCAGATTTTAGGTTTTGGGCAAATGGCAGATTCTGGCAATTTAAGCCCAACCTTAAAACAGGGCACTGTCCCATTCGTAAAGACTGATACATGTTCTTATTATTGGCAGGAGGAATACCCTTCTTTAGCTGCCATGATTGGTGTTGAAAGTCTTTGCGCCAGTGGCTTTGGGTTTGAAACAGATACATGTTTAGGTGACTCAGGTGGCCCTTTGTTGCTTTACGATCAAACTTGGAAGCTTTTGGGCTTAACCAGCTTTGGTGAGGCAACCTGTGGTGGCGCTGATAAGCCATCTGTCTATGTGAGACCAACGGCTTTCGCAGGCCCTATTGAAAAAGCCGTTCACGGTGAAGCTTATTCAGCAAACTGGACCCAAACTCTTGTTGGGGATGATCCAGCCTTAAGTCAGCAAACTCTTATTCTTGAAAATACGTCAGATGATGTGTGGCAGCTTGGTGAGCTCGCATTTGATTCCACAAGCATTTTTCAGTTTGTCGGTGGGAGCTGCTTTAATTCAATCTTACAACCTGGCTCAACCTGTACTGTTGATTTACAGTTTTCTCCAAAATCTGGAGGTTTTGTTGCTCAACGATTTTTGCTCCCACGCCAAGGTCAGTCGCCAATTTGGATAGATCTCCAAGGCTTTGGTTATGAGTTTATTGATGAGGCAGTTTTTGGTGCAGCAGCACTTTTCGGCTTTGCTGGCGGTGAGTTTATGCCAAGTGTTTCAGAAAGTAGTGGGTATTTAAATTCTGCACATATCAGCTGGCAAGGTATGCAGCCTCTTGAAACGAGTGAGTTGTATATCGGAGGTGATAAGGCTCAAGACGTTACTTTATTGCTTGATTATACTCCTGTTGAAGCGAATCAAATGCCATTGATTTATATTGAGACGCTGAATCAATACGGTCAAAAAGAGAAGTTTGAAATTGATAATCTTCAAGGGTGGCAACATAAGACTATTTCTCTAGCAAGTGGTGACTACATCCATGTAAATGTCCAAGCACGAGGTCATGGAGTAGAGGGCAAGATTAAGCTCGATATTGCTGTAGATGAACCTGCGACTACAGATATTCAAAGTGATAGCCTTGATAATTCGAGTGAAAATAATGTACAAGTGGACTCTCAGCCTAAAGAAGTTCAGCTCGAAGCTGGCGGTGGCCTAGGTCATATAAGTCTTTTATCGCTGCTTGGTTTAAGTGTGTTGAGACGAGTAACAGCTCGATTTCATACTTAATGAAAGCTTTTCAAAAGAAATAAACTTTATGGCTACTCAATAACTTTAAAGAAAAGGGTGCACATTATGAGTAATGGTATGAGTCAAGTTAGCATAAACGACTTTCAAACAATTGAATCAATTGTTGGTCGAACGCCTTTAGTTCGATTACAGCGTTTAGTTAAGCATTCTGAGCACATTATTCTATGTAAGTTAGAAGGGCAGAACCCTGCTGGATCTGTAAAAGATCGACCAGCTTTATCGATGATTAGTCATGCAGAAGCTCGTGGTGATATTAAGCCTGGAGATCATTTGATTGAAGCAACGAGTGGTAATACGGGGATTGCCTTAGCAATGGCAGCTGCAATTAAAGGTTATAAAATGACTTTAATCATGCCTAATAATGCATCGCAAGAACGCAAAGATGCAATGACTGCCTATGGTGCAACTCTTATCGAAGTGACATCTGCCCAGGGTATGGAAGGTGCTCGTGATTTAGCTTTATCGATGGCAGAAAAAGGCGAAGGTATCGTTTTAAATCAATTTGGTAATACAGACAATCCACTGGCTCATTATAAAACAACTGGCCCTGAAATCTGGCGAGATACAAAAGGTGCAGTCACTCATTTCGTAAGTTCAATGGGCACTACGGGCACTATCATGGGTGTAAGTCGCTACCTTAAAGAACAAAATACTGATGTGCAAATTATTGGGTTGGAGCCATCTGAGGGTGCATCTATTCCTGGTATTCGAAAGTGGCCAGCAGAATATTTACCAAGTATATTTGATGCTGCACGAGTAGATCAAAAAATTCAAATGGATCAAAAAACAGCTGAAGAAACCATGCGAGCAATGGCTTCTCAAGAGGGCATATTTGCTGGTGTTTCTTCCGGTGGTGCTGTTGCAGGTGCGTTACGTTTATCCGATCAATTAGCGGCAGACAAACCTGGTGAGCCAGCTGTTATTGTGTGCATCGTTTGTGATCGTGGTGACAGATACTTATCAACTGGCGTTTACTCCCCTCAAGGTTAATCCAGAAAAGTATTTTTTCTTAATTCTGATATACCTTATTTATATTTACATGACCATATCTTCAGCAGATTTGTAAGCCATACAAGAATTTAGCTTACAAATCTGTCATATCTAAGCATTAAATAATTTATATGGAATTAAGGTTAGTGTATGGCTGTTTGTAGTGCTATATCTTCTGTAATTGATACAGCTTCCAAGTATGAAATCCCTTCAATTTGTAATGTACTTGCAAACTTATGCGGATCAAGTCAAAAAGAGCAGCCAAAGTGTTGTAATGCATTAGGTGATATGAAATCACCACAGATAAAATGCACTGCTGGTCTGCATGTTCTTTCAGAGGTTGATGCTTCTCGTCGAATGACTAAATCAGTTTTACGAGCTGGCTTTCAAAAAGCATTATTTGAAAAAGGCGCTTTTCTTGCAAACTTTATTAAAGAGCCTCGGGCTTTAGCAGCAATTTCTCCACCGGAGTTTGAGTCTGGCTTTATCGCAGAAACCAATTCAAATTGGGCTTCGACAATTGGGTATCGAAAAAAAATGGGCAAAACTATGGATGACGCCCATTTAGGCCGAGCTTTTGATTTTACAGCTGGTGGTGTTGTATATAAAGCAACGTTAACAGGCATTTTTGATGGTTTTGGTGGCCCTGTCGTTTCTCGAACGATAGAGTCGAAAATAACGCCTCTTTTAATGCGTAACCTTGAACGTTTTAACCAGTCAACTTTATCCGATAAAAACATTTATAATGCATTGCGACAAACAATGGCAGATATTGAAACCTATGCTCAATCTAACTCAGATTTAGCAGAAGCCTTCAAAGAAGTGGGTAGTACTCTGAATATAGGCGTGCAAATCGGACAGCAGCTTTATACTGCAAACCTTGGTGATTCTCGCTCTATCTTGGTCAGCATCAAAAATGGAACAGTATCTATCCGTCAATTAACAGAGGATCAAAAAGTCAGTGCTGATCTAAAGGCTATTGGTCAGAGCGCATTGAATCGTGACAATGAGAATGAGCTGGTTACCGGTTATTTTGAAAGACGGGTAAAAAAAGGTGGTGGAACATATAGAGGGAACAGGGTATTCACGCCTTGGTCAAAGCAAAAAATTATGGTGACTCGAGCCATAGGTGCGCTTAATCATAAGGGGGCGTTAGAAAGCCTTGCAAAGGTTGGCAAAGTTCCACTTGATCCAGATGCAACACATATTTTTATGCAAGGATGTGATGGCTTATTTGATGTTGCAAATTCTGAGGATTATGCGCAGTTACATATTGAGCTGCAAAATAATCCAGATTTCTTGGACTCAGGCATGACAACATCAGAAGCCTTCGTTAAAAATGCATACGCTCTCAAATCGAAAGATAATTTAACATCAATGGTGACTTTAATTAAGGTAAGTCATGACGATGTAAAAATTGAAACAGATCAAATAGGGGTAAAGCAGGCGCAGGATTATATGGATGATTTGTTGAAAGTAAAAGTTTAAAAAGCTGTTATTTCAATGGGTTAAGTTGTTTATAAATTCTCCAATTTTTCTAATTAATGTAATTGCGCGTACTTATGAACGGTGCTTGATTGTTAAACTGTATTTTTTAAATCTAAGGCATAAATATGGTTACTTCCAGCACATTAAACCCATCAGGGGTTACCACAAAGAATAGTAGCGCCACTTTTGTGGAACAGTCAGAGCTCGCATCACTTGATACTGTTAATAGCACAGCTTCAGGAAAAGTTAGTGCCAATTCTAAAGACATGAAAGGGCCAATAGAGCATGGACATCAGTTAGCGATTCCTGAGATTCAGGTTGATGGTGTATCAATCGTTGCACCGCAAAAGAAAGCTCAAGATGTTCTTGTCGTGAAAAAAAGTCATGACGAAGTAAGTGATGACTCCAGTGAAGAAGCTAAAGCAGATAAGAAATTTCATTACCATGAAGGTATGAGCAGACAGCAAGCTGAAGCCTATTTAAACTTACACCCTGAAGAAGTTTTTGTAACTCGTCCTTCATCTCGTGGAGATGTTCAAGCCATGACGTTTAAAAGTAAAGTTGATGGTAAGTTTAAAAACTATTTGGTGAGTGTCCCAAAAATTTTAGATGGTCAAATGCTTGTGCATTGGTCAGGAAAGCCGACTTTAATTGGTGATGGTTCAAGCTCTGTTTCCTTGGAAAGTTTGTTGCGTTTTATTGAGACTGGCAGATAAAAAAGTAAAAGCCCAATTTTTGGGCTTTTACACTTGTATTGACGCTTTAATTAAAGCTTGACTTGATCAAGGTATCCAAGCGTTTGCGTTGCAAGTGCTTGGCGCTCTTTAGTTGCTGCGCCAGCAAGACAGAAACCAACTAATTGCTCACCTCTGTAGTAGAAAGTACGAACTGCTGGCTCTTCATCCGTGATAATTTCTTCTTTCACTGTAAGTTCTGGGTGTTGAGCATCTAGTGGTGGACATACAACCATTGGGAATGAGCTTGTTTTAACGGCGACAGGCATGCATGGGTATTTTAATTCAGCATCTTTACCAGTTAAAACTTGTGCGAGTACGCGGGCGCCTTCCATGATTGGTAAAATATATGGGAGTACAAGGCCTTCAACTTCAACGCAATCCCCAAGTGCATAGATGTTCGCTTCTGATGTTTGAAGTTGCGTATTGCAAACAATGCCTTTATTTGTTTTGAGACCAATTGAATTCGCAAGTTCAAGGCGAGGGCGCAAGCCAAGAGCACTAATGACAAGATCTGCTTCAATAACTTCTGATCCAGTTTTAATCTGATAAATTGTTTTATCATCTTGTGCTACTTCAGTAATAGACTCAACAGCAGTCTCAGTCTTAACATCAAAACCAAGCGCTTTAAATTCACGCTCTAATGCTTCACTCAGGTTTGCTGAGATAAGGCGTGGTAGAAGCTGATTTTCACGCTCAATAAGCGTAATTTGATGTTCTGCAAAATGAATGTCATTCGCCAGTTCACAGCCAACAAGACCGCCACCAATAATTGCAATACGGGCTTTATCACCAGCTGCATCTAATTTAGCACGGAAGTTGTTGTAGTCGTTAATGTGGTTAATTGCTACTGCATTCTCAATGCCAGGAATGGCAGGTGCAAAAGGTTCTGCGCCAACAGCAAGAACAAGCTTGTCGTATGCAAGGGTTTTAAGTTCAACCTGGCCTGCATCAAGCGTTTGTTCTAGATGAATAATTTGAGTTGTAGTATCAACTTTTGTCACTTGAGCATGTGCAATTGTTTGAATTTGCGTTTTTTCTGCAAGAACAGTGCTGTCTTGCATGACAAGTCTTTCAAGAGGTAGCTTTTTAATAAAAGCATTAGAAAGCATAGGCTTAGAATAAAAGCCACCTTGGTCTGCTGAAACTACAGTGATAGCTTGTTCTGGGTTTGCTTTACGAAGCTCGCGGGCAAGGCTGACGCCAGCCTGTCCACTACCAATAATAACAATTGGGTTGTTAGAAGCCATGCTGGCATCTCCTTTAGGTACTTATTCAAGTAGGTACTGTATTTAAGAAAGGATTGCTAATAGGTTTTAGAATGCAACCATTTCGAAGTCATCTTTACCGACGCCACAATCTGGGCATAACCAATCAGCAGGTACATCTTCCCATGCAGTACCTGGTTCAATACCATCTTCTGGCCAGCCTAGAGCTTCATCATAGATAAGACCACAAACAATACACTGCCATTTACGCGTATTTTCAGACATAGATAACTCCGATGTTAAAAAGAATTCTTTTGTTATAAAAACCTTACACATTTTAAGGTTGTTTATACTAAATTGAGAGGCATCACACTATCGTGAAAGTATGCCAAGACAAAAATGGTATCTACTCTATGGCGGAACGTATCAGACGTCAAGTTCTCCATGAGATGACTTCGCATAATCCATTGAAAAAGAAGCATCAGCTTATGGTGTAAAGGGGTAAATATATGAGTGAGTTACTTAATATTGATTTTGCATCTTACGGGGTAAAGGAGCATCTTCAATCCTATCTCAATGAAATTTGGCCGCAAATGCGCCTGTTTGCACAACGGCAGTTGCGTCAAGATGCACTTGCTGAAGATCTTGTTCAGGAAGCGTTGCTGTCTGCGATACAAAATGCAGATAAGTTTAAAGGACAAGCAGCAGTTAAAACGTGGGTCTTTTCCATTCTCAGACGTAAAATAGCAGATCATTTTCGTAAATCACCACGAACACCCACAGATCAAACAGTGAATATGACTGATGAATCTGAAGAGTCTTTGGATATTCTTTTTGATGAAAGAGGGCGCTGGCATCCGCACTTTCAACCTGTTGAATGGGGAAATCCTGAAGCCACGAGGGTTCAAGATGAATTCTGGGTCACGTTTGATCTGTGTTTAAATGAGTTACCTGAGCAACAATGCACTACTTTTATGATGAGGGAATATATAGGTCTATCAACGGACGAAATTGTCAGTGAGCTTAAGATCTCAATTAATGCTGTCAATGTCACTTTGCATAGAGCAAGGATACGGCTTCAGCAATGTTTGAGTATTCGCTGGTTTGGAGAACAACAATGAAACACTGTGAAGCAATTACATTTTTAATATCAGAGTCGCAAGATCGCTCGCTGACATTAGGAGAGCGCTTCCGTTTGAAAACTCATCTTATGATGTGTCGTCACTGTAGAACATATGAGCAAAGCGTGCATCAAATTCGAGACATGATGAAATCATATTCATCTCTTGATGAGGTTTCATCAACAGAAACTCAAAGACCAGACCCCCGCAATCATTAGTCAATGAAGGCTGGCACAATCATTGAGCCTAGAACTATCGGCTGTGTAGCTCCAGTAAAGTTAAATGTATTGACTGGTTTATTATAGAAGCGTTGTTTGGCAAGCCAAGCAAATGCAGCAGCTTCAAGGAACTCAGGATCAAGATTAAAGTCTTCACTAGACATAACGACGGCTAGAGTTGCTAACCTTGTCTGGAGAAGCTCCATGAGCAATGGGTTGCGTGTTCCACCACCTGCAATAATAATCTTATTCTGCCCTGAACTTGAGTGTGTTTGGCTGAGTAATTTTTCAATATGCATTGCCACGCTTTCAACTGTGAAATGATAAAGCGTTGCCTGTACATCTTCATTGCTTAAATTGAGACTTTTAAGCTGGCTATCCAACCAATCAATATTAAAAATCTCAGGCCCTGTGCTTTTGGGTGTAGGCGCTTCAAAATATGGGTGCTGTAATAACCTTTGCAGCAGGGTTATATTGCATTCTCCTGATGCGCCCCAAGCCCCATTTTTGTCAAAACTTTGCTTGAGGTGTCGATAGACCCATTGGTTTAATAATGTATTTGCAGGGCCTGTATCACAGGCATGTGTTTTAATTTCGCCTGTGATTTTATGCTCCAGAACCGTAATATTAGCAATGCCGCCTAGGTTAAGAACAACTGTATAAACAGACTGTTTTAAATCAGGTGCACTTGGGAAAAATGCTTCGTGAAAGAGTGGAGCAAGTGGTGCACCTTGGCCTTGGGCAGCCATATCCATACTTCTAAAGTCGTAACAAATAGGTGTTTTTAGTGCCATACATAGGTAGTGTGGGTCACCGATTTGCATGGTAAAGGCATGAGCACCTTTTGGGTGGTGTCTAATGGTTTGGCCGTGATTACCTATCGCTTTTAATTCTTGCTGTCCAATCTTAGCTTGATACTTAGGTTGCTGAGTGAATTGCAGAGCGCAGTCAGCATAGAATTTACCGAGTTTGACTTGTAGCTCACCAAACTGAATACAGTTAAACGTAGGGGACAAGGCTGTATGCGCAAGCTCAGTACGTAGTGCTTCTGGGTATTCAACATAGTGAGTCACAATGTCGTGTATTTGATCGCCATGAAAACAGACTGCCGCAAGGTCAACGCCGTCCAAACTTGTGCCAGACATTATACCCATAAACCATTCCAGGTTTAGGTTGCTTTTATTTGCTGACAAGTCCGCTTTTTTCATGATGGCTCTCTAATTTAACTCTAATGTTTCAGACACTTCTTGTTCATTATTTTGAGGTGCTTTGGTTTTAAAGGCAAGGTGAACTGTGGCAAACCCTGGGTAGACAACTTGGTTGTTAGCAAGTCCTACAACTTCACCTTTAAAAGGCGAGGTTAGAAGGTATTGCTCATTGGTAATAGGGTTTGTAATTGTGCCAAGTAGGTCGCCTGGTTCAATTTTATCGCCAAGTTTAACTTTAGAAAAGAATATGCCGCCATGTTCAGCGCGTACCCAAAGGGATTCATAGTAGACAGGTTTTGGAGTGCCCCAGAAACTGAGTTTTTTATACATTCCAAGAGAATCCATTAAATTTAAAATACCTTCAACGCCATGCTCTACAGCTGTTGCATCCAATATCATAGGGCCGCCAAGCTCAAGAGTAACAGCTGGAATGCCATTTTTAACCGCTGCTTTTCGAAGAGTGCCTTCTGCACCTGATGATTGAAGTACAAGTGTCGAGCCAAAACCTTCAGTCATCTCAACAACACTTGGTACTTTTAAATCTGCACGGAGTTGGGGAATATTATCTCGATAAAAAGAGCCTGTATGAACATCAACAAGTGCAGAACAATTGGTGATAACTTGGTGGAAAAAGGAATACGCAATTCTAGATGCTAAGCTACCATGCTGTGTTCCAGGGAAGAAGCGGTTTAAATCACGACGGTCTACAAGATAGCGGGAGCTTCTGAGAAAGCCTTGAATATTAACAATTGGTACACCAATAAGGGTGCCTTTCAATTTTGATGCTTTAACGGAGTGAAGCACCTGGCGAACAATCTCAATGCCATTCAGTTCATCACCATGAACTGCACCAGTGATACAGAGTGTTGGGCCTGCTTCGGCGCCATTCACAACTAATACAGGTGCTTGGCTTGCAAGACCTTTCAGCGCATGGCCTGGTCGCCAAGCAACTCGTGTTGCTAAACCTGGTGGAATTTCAGTCCCTAAGAGTGTAATAGAGCGAGATTTTGGCGCTTCTGGCTCCTCTGGTGTCTCTTGAGCGATTTCTGGTGTTACAGTTTCAGTATTGTCGCTATCAGTCGTTGCTTCAGTAACTTCATCTGATGATGCTTGCTGCTCTAAAGCTTGCTCTTGTTTTTTTTCTTCAGCGACATCTTTTTTTGGTGATTCTACACGTTCAGTAACGACTTCTTCTGTCGTTTCTGTTGTTGATGGAATTTCCTCAAGATCACTAGACTCGACGGAGACTTCATCTGTGGGTTGTGAATCCTGGAGGATTTTCGTGTCTTCCTCTGAACGATCAAGGGTTGGTGCAGGCATTTCGAGCTTTTCTGTCATTGGTTCTGTTGCAGGAAGCTCGGTTTCAATAATAGGGTTTTCTTTTTGCACTTCTTCTGCAGGTACTTCCTGTACCTTTGGCATTTTTGGTGATGGTAATGCATGAAGTTCAGGTTTAGTTGTGGTCTTTGGTTGAGCTTCTATTTCATCGCTTAATGCTTCACTTTCGGAGGCAAGTAGTACAGCCGACGGGATACATATTAATCCAGCCACTAAACAACAGCAGATGTGTTTGAATTTTGAGTTTGAGGCAATAAAACGCCGCATGTATTATATCTCCGATATACTGTGGTGAATGCTTGGGGTTGAGAGTAGGGTTTAGACTAGTTCAACTTATTAATGATGCAATTATCTGTCATAAATAGACTATTCTCTGAATTAAAGAGTTGCATTATGATTGAGGCAACGTCCTTAAAGTTTCTAAGAATGAATAACTCTACTCAAGAGTATTGCTGTGCTTTTATAAATAAAGGAAAAAGATTTGTTCCATAAGAGTATAGTCCTGTAGTAAGAAACCACTAGGTGAAAAAGAAGGCAAAGAAACTTAATTTCTTTGCATAATATGGGTAGCAGAGCCAGCAACGACTTTAGGGGCGTTGTCTAGGGTAATAGGGTAAATAGTTTTGCATCAGTTTTCAAAAGCCGATTTGAAATGGAATACGCTTGGCGTCAAAATTATTGTATTAGCATTAATGACAACATTGCTTGCCAGTCTAGTTGTTTCAGGTATTCAACTTTACCTTAATTGGAACCGAGTTCAAGATGATAAAGTCAATGTGCTTTCTTCTGTCGAGTCTCTCTATCTACCTCTGATATCCAAAGCTTACTGGCATTATGATCTTGAGCAGGTTGAATCCTTAATGAGGCTGGTTAACGCCCTGCCTTATGTTGGTCAAGTGCACTTATTAGGGCAGTATGAAGAAAATTATACTGCAGGATCTGAGGTGCCTGAGCGATATCAAGAAGAGTACAAGTTTGATGTTAATGGTAATGCGCTTCACTTTTCAAGTTTAAATATAAGACCTGCAACGGAGTCTGAGACGACTACGGCCAATCTTGCTAATTATATTGGGCAGCTTCAAATTATTCTTGATAAAAGAAAAATGCATGAAACTCTATTTTCAGAAATGCTTAAAGCAATACCTATTTTATTATTACTACTGTTCGTTTTTTCTCTGACGTGCTTATTTGGAATTGTCTTGGTGGTATCAAGGCCTATCCAATATTTAACAGCTATTGTTGAGGAACCTCAAAAATTTCAATTAAATGATCTAATACGAAATCCGCTTGCTAAAAAGTGGTCGGACTCAATTGAAATTGAAAGTCTCTTTAAGGCCATCAATAAAATGAGATTTTCAATTCATAAGCAGATAACCCAAAAATCACTTTTACAGAAGCAGCTAGGACGATATGTCAAACTTTTACACTTAAGTAATAGTCAGTTAAAGGCTGTCTTTGACTCAATTGGTGATGCTGTTGTTGTAACAGATCATCAATTTATTGTTGAGTACGCCAATCAAAATGCCATGAACGTGCCTTTGTCGAGTGGTTCATTTAAAAAAGGGGAGTCCTTTTTTCAATTGCTTTATGCTAATACCCATCAAGAAGCCTTAGAAGGTCGATGGGATAAAAAGCTATTGAATGAAAGTACTGATGTCATTCGTGTTGATCTGACTTTATTTATCGGTCAAGGTGTAGGTGGAGAAACTATCCCTGAGTATTACACACTGAGCTGTGCTTCTTTTACTGGTGTTGACGAATTAAAGTCTTATGTATTCCTGTTCACAAATGTATCAGAGCATAAAAAGATGTTTCAGCGGATTGAGTATTTGGCAACACATGACTATTTGACTGGTACGCTGAATCGCTTCTCTTTTGAAAATAAAATGGCACCCTATATTAAAACGACTCATATGAATCCATACTTTACTTTAGAGCAAGGATCAACTGAAGCAGTTTTAATTTACATCAATATCGCTCACTTTAGAGTTGTGAATGACAGTGCTGGTCGAGTAGCAGGGGATGAGCTTTTAAAGCAAATTGGCCGCTTACTTTCAAATCGACTGGAAGAAAATGACTTTTTAGCTCGTTTAGAAGGTGATGTATTTGCTTTTGTTGCGATGGTGCAAAGCAAAGATGAAGCAAATGAACGGGCCAAATCTATCCATGAATGTATTTCAGGTTACAAGTTTTACTGGGGGAGTCGTAAATTCCAAGTCTCGATTTCAGTAGGCTGTGTTCTATTACCAAGTCATGTATCAAGTATTGATAACTTGCTGCAATATGCAGAAGGCTGCAGTAAACTCGCTAAAACTACACCTCAAGAGATTGAGTTCTTCTCTGAAGATTTAGAGCTTAAAGTGATGGGGGATAGGCAGGAAGTACGTGGTTTAATGGTTTTGGAAGAAGCAATTCAGTCTAAAACATTGAGACTCTACTTACAGCCAATTGTATCAATTCATGATCAAAGCGAAAACCAAGATAAGTCATCCCATAAAGTTTTTGAGCTGCTTGTTCGAATTAGAAAGCCAAACGGTGCTCTTATTTACCCTTCTGAATTCTTACCCTCGGCAGAGTATTATAAGAAGATATCTTTAGTGGATCGATATGTTGTCGATAGCCTATTTGAGTTTATTGTGGAGAATCTATCTTGGTTTTCTACGGTTTCTCATATTTCAGTCAACCTATCTGGTCAAAGCTTAACTGAAGACTTTATGTTGGGGTATGTGTTACCTCAAGTGGAGCGTTTTGGATTTGCACCCCATAAAATTTGCTTTGAAGTCACTGAAACTGTAGCCATTAATAATCTTCAGAGCACAAACGCTATTATTGCCCAAATGCGCGAAAAAGGATTCCTGTTCTCATTAGATGACTTTGGCTCAGGGTTAGCTTCATATGGCTACTTACAGCAATTACCAGTTGATTACCTTAAGATAGACGGTAGCTTTATAAAGAAAATATGTGACTCTCAAGTTGATTTTAAATTAGTAGAGTCAATGAACTCCGTGGCTCACCATATCGGGCTTAAAACCATTGCTGAATATGTTGAGAGTGAAGATATTCTAGAAAAGTTGAAAGAGCTTAATGTTGACTACGCTCAGGGGCACTATTATGGCAAAGCAATCCCCATTGAAGAGTACGCCGCTATTATTTAAACTTCTATTAATACATTTACAAGAGGATGCCATTGCTGTGCTCAAAAGCCATGTAAAGAGCCTATGCCTTTTTTTAACAATGTTGTTGAGCTTGGCTTCCAATGCAAAGGCCGAAAATTTTAGGTTGTATGCTCTTGATATGCCACCTTTTTCTTCAGTTAATCAAAATGGTAAAGTTGAAGGTTACGCCTATGAACTTTTACTCGCACTTATGCAAAATAGCTTTAAGGATTTAGATCCTGGAAGCCAACCTATTTCAGCAAATCAAGTTCAAGTAATGCCTTTAATAAGAGCTTTGCAGGGGCTCCAAAAAAGCAGCCAACTTGGTGTTTTTCCTGTGCCATACTTTAATGAAGATTCAGTCGGTCGGTCGGAGTACTCAACTTTTGCAATGAAGGCAGTTGGGCCTCTGGCTAAAGTGAATATGAATTTATATATGAGAGCTGATGACGCAGGCGCATTTAATCTTCTTGATGACTTACGGCAAATTTCATCTATTGGTGTTCTCAAAGGGGGAGCTGCCCATAGGCTTTTACTGGATCACGGTTTTCAAAATGTGGTGACTATCCCTGAGAACGGGACAACAGATGATATTGATTTGATGCTTTATATGCTGCAGAATCAGCGCATTAATGCTGTGGCTATGAATCAGGCACACTTTAAAGATGCAATTAGAACATCAAGTCTAGAAGCTAAACAATTTTCCGAGGTGTATAAGTTTGGCCAAGTCTTTCTTTACTTAGTTTTAAGTCCTGATGTTGACGATAGTGTGGTTCGTCTATTAAATGAAGGTCTGAGAAATATGGTTGCTAATAATCAGCTTGCTGATATCTATAGAAAATATATTTCATCTGATTTTCTTCTGCCCCTGCAGCATGAATTACAAGATATGAATTATTTAAAAGAAAACCCAAGCCTCTTTAATGAAAATTAAGCAATACTTTGAAATATTCCAAAAGTTATAAATGTGCAAATTATCGAAATTGAGGCGATAAGCCTTGTTTACAAACGGTACGCGGATTCAACTCGTTAGTGCAAATTTAAAAGATTTTCCGAACACAA
>TARA_B100000686_G_scaffold28084_1_pt1 | contig 115700 bp, 100 predicted proteins | sample TARA_B100000686 | Tara Oceans TARA_B100000686 (sample SAMEA2622733) | marine metagenome | biome: marine biome (ENVO:00000447); feature: marine epipelagic mixed layer (ENVO:xxxxxxxxx); material: "saline water (ENVO:00002010), including plankton (ENVO:xxxxxxxx)" | depth 150 m
CAGATGGCTTTGACGGGGGAATTGTATGAGGTGTGGGGCGAGTAGTTACCATTGAAATTTATAAATGGAGTTTATTTGTGTTGTACAGGTATTACTTATATTGCATTGAGTAACGAAAAAGCCTAATTTACTGATTTTGCTGTAGTCACCCCACTTTTAGAAACAACTATAAATAAAAAAGGCAATTCTCTTATATAAGGCTGTAACTACTCAATATCATTAGTAAATACCAAAGGGAATAAATTCTATTACCACACGTCTAAATGTTTTTAATAGTAGTGTCAAGAATGCTATAGCTGATATATTAAAATCAGTCTATACAAGCGCAGAGTCAACTCATCTAAATTCCGATATTTCTCTCCCAATCATGTATAAAAATTTTAGTACCAAAACCTTTAAAAACTAAGACCAACCTCAAAATCTAATACTCGTTTCAACAACGCATTAACAGTGCGATGAGCTAAACAAACTGAATCCAACTTATATCTATTAATGTACCTCCAATTACAGATACAAAAGAACATATCATTCTATAGAATTTGAAACAGGAATCATTATCATTTGTATTGATAATGATTCTCATTCATGATATTGTTCGCAAAGATTAAAAATAAGGAGTAATGGCATGGAACTATTTTTACAAAAGATTATCGAGTCTGGGCCGGTGATATGGTCTTTGGCTTTAGCATCAATCATAGCTGTCAGTATAATTCTCTACAAGCTATTTCAGTTCCGTGTCTTAATGACTTCTAAAAATAAGCCTGCTGAAGCACTGAAATATATAGAGCAAGGTTCTCGTGCACAGGCGCAATTATTAATTGGTGGTTTAAAAGCGCCTAGAACACAACTCCTTTCTCAAAGCATTAAAGTATTTGATCAAAATAGCTTAAGTTTTGATGCAGCAAAAGCTGAAATATACCGCTTGGCTAAAAATAAAATTAATGCCCTTGGTAATTACCTGCGCCCTCTTGAGATCATTAGCCAGCTTGCACCATTAATGGGTTTATTTGGCACAGTTCTTGGCATGATTGAAGCTTTTAAAGTTATGGCTTCAGCCGGTGATCAAGTTGACCCTGCTCTACTGTCCGGCGGTATTTGGCAAGCGCTTTTGACAACAGCAGTTGGTCTAGCTGTCGCCATTCCTGTCACACTTTGCCACGGCTGGTTAGCAAGACGTGTCGAAGTTGAAGCTGCACATATCGATGATGATTTACAGCATCTATGCACGTTAGAAGCAAAGCGTCATAAAGAAATTGATCAAAATAAAAGCCGTCAAGAAAAGGCATCTTAATCATGCAAGGAAATGCATTTGGCGCTGGCTCATTAATACCTGTTCGTAAAAAAAGCACTATTAGTATGACAGCTTTAATTGATCTTGTTTTTATTCTTCTTATGTTCTTTATGCTCACTTCAACATTTGTAAAATGGAAGCAAGTGCCTTTATCAACTGCGAGCGTGTCGACTGAAAACACGCCAAAAAGCGAAGTAAACACAGAGCAAGATATTTTGTTTTTTAGATTATTTAGAGATGGTAGCATCGACGTATGGCCACATTCCCTACATTGGCAAAATGCTCAAGGTATTGATTTTACCGATGTGACTGATTTGAATTTAAATATGGATTTAACGCAACCTCTCTTATTAATCCCTGAACATGAAACACAACTGCAAGACATCGTTGACGTTACAGCAGCCCTCAAAAAACAGGGGTTTACTATTCAACTTACACCATCTGTTGAGGTGCACGAATAATGAGTTTAGGCATTGGACAAAGTCTTGCCCCAAAAGCATACAAGGGCAATGATGAAGACACATTAATCCCATTAATTAATATTGTCTTCTTATTACTGATTTTCTTTATGGTTGCAGGACAAATGAGCCAAGGCTTACTCGATAAAATCATTTTACCTGAAACAGCAGATCATAATAGCGTTAGTTCCAAACAAGATATTATTGCAATAAATACACAAGGGCTTGTTACATATAATCATAAGACAATGTCTTTAGAGGCTTTTATACAAGACTATAAAGCTTCTGACAGCCTTGTTATACAAGCAGATGCATCTCTAACAGCAGAGGCTATTTCACCACTCTTTAAGCTCGTGGAATCAAACCCTGACTTAACATTTTCCCTTGCAGTTTTGCCGGAGACAGCAGAATGAAAGCATTAAAATGGTCACTCGCACTCGGTGCCTCAGTTTTATTACATACAGGTGGTTTTCTGTTCTTAACTGCACATGCTCAGCCTGAGCCAAGCGTGAATGCTGCTAAAGGTGAAGGGAGTGATGGTTTTGAAATTGGCCTTGGTCAACTTGGCTCTTATGAAAATGCAGTAGCAGCAAGGCAAGCGCAAAAAGCTGCCCAAGAAAAAGCTGCCCAAGAAAAAGCTGCCCAAGAAAAAGCCGCTCAAGAGAAAGCCGCTCAAGAGAAAGCTGCTCAGAAAAAATTAGCCGAGCTTAAATTACCGGAAAACAATAAAAGCCAAATAAAGTCACAACAACAGGCACCACAACCTAAAGCGACACTAGCACTTAAAACCCCTGCTCCAGCTGAAAGCACACCAAAAGAAAGCGCCGAAAAAAAAGGCTACGCACAAGAGGACAGAGTTAAAGGTTCCGGACGAAGCAACCATAAACTTGCAGGTGGTAAAGTCGGTAACGCACCAGAATATTTTGCGTTATTACAACGTTGGTTAAATGACTTTAAAACCTATCCAGCTGAACTCAAAAAAGCAAAAAATGAAGGCACAGTTACAGTTAAGTTTTCTATTAATAAAAATGGTGATGTATTAAGCGCCTTAATTAAAACAAGTTCAGGTTATCAAGCACTTGATGATGCAGCCTTAACTTTGTTTAAAAAGGCATCCCCCCTACCCCCTATTCCCGACTTCATCGATAAGGACACTTTAACCCTTTCGATACCCATTGAGTACAGCTTGATAACGGACTAACTCAGCCCTACAAGCAAAGCTCTTTATCAATAACTCTCAGACTACGTCATAAGGAAATGTCATGACAGGAACTTTTTCGGCCAAAAAACCGCAATCACTACGTCAAAAGCGCTTTCAAGCACCAAGAAAGCATCAAAAAAGTGCTTTACTATTAGGGCTTTCAACAGCCATGATGGCAACATCACCTTTAAGTTATGCTGCTTCAGAACAAGTTGAGTCTGAGGAAATTCAGCTTGATGCGCTTAAAATTGAAGATCGAACATCTGATACAAATCCATACGCTGAAGATGGTGCTCCATACAAAGCCCGTATTTCTGGCGATGAACGACGTGTCAAACCACTTGCTGAAACGCCACAAACAATTAAAGTCCTCACGCAAACGCAAATTAAAGATTCTGGCAAGTCAGACCTTAAAGAAATTCTATCTGCACAACCAGGTATTACACTTGGTACTGGTGAAAATGGTAATGCTTTTGGTGATCGCTATATTATTCGTGGTCATGAAGCAAGAAGCGATGTTTTTGTTGATGGTTTACGTGATCCAGGCATGACAACTCGTGAAAGCTTTGCGGTAGAGCAAGTTGAAATTACTAAAGGCCCTAGCGCTACTTTTGCCGGCCGCGGCTCAACTGGTGGTGCTGTCAACTCTATTACTAAACAAGCCTCAAGAGATTATGATTTTAGCTCTATTGAAGCTGGTGTAGGTACAGATGATTACCGCCGTGTTACTGTTGATTCAAATAAAACGCTGACAGATAACACAGCTGTTCGCTTTAACTTACTTCATGCTTATGAAGAAGTACCTGATCGTGCCCCAGCAGATCGTGAACGTAATGGTTTCGCTGCCTCTTTATCCCACCACTTTAGTGAAAAATTCTCTGTCACAGGTGATGTCTATCACTTAAATGCTGATGACAAGCCAGACCTTGGTACTTATACAGTCTCTGGTGGCGACCCAGTTGAAGACTTGCCAACATATTTGCAAGATCAAGATTTCTTAAATACCACAGCAACATCATATACCTTAAATTTAAAATACATCTTTGATGAAAGTATGCGAGTTGAAAATAAACTTCGTTACGGCACAACTGAAAACGGGTATGTGACAACAGGTGCACGAGGCACAACTCGTGACGCAACGGATCCAGATGCACCAGGTGCTGAAACTGTTGGCTTAAGCACACACCAAGGCTGGCAGGATGTTGAGTTCTTTGTGAACCAAACTAACTTCTTTAAAGATATTCAACTTGGCGGGCTTGAGCATCAATGGCTCTTCAGCCTAGAGCTATCTCAGCTTAATGTCATTAACGGCCAATACGGTGTGACTAATAACGGCACGACAAACTGCGTACTTCCTGGTCGTAATAATACCGTTAATGATAGCTACTGTATTGTTGACCCATCAGGTAATTACATTACAGACAACGGTAATATAATGGGTCGAAGCATAGAAAAAATAGGCGTTGACTCAGATTACAACATTAAAACTGCATCTCTTGCAGCGATGGATACAGTTGACTTAAACGATCAGTGGACAATTCACGGTGGTGTTCGTCTAGACTCATTTGATTACAGCAACCTTGTAGGCATTTCAGATCCTGTTGATTATGCCTACTCTGATACGCTCTGGAATGGTCATTTAGGTGCAGTTTACAATATTGATCAAAACGCAAATGTATATCTTACATACTCAACGGCCACCAATATTAATGGTGGTGAATCAGATCTTGGCACAAGCTGTGGCTACGGCGGCATATGTACATCTGACCCAGAAGATGTTGGTCGCCCATCGCCAGAGAGTACCCAAAACTTTGAACTTGGCACAAAGTGGAATCTACATGATCAAAAACTTTTATTCACAGCTGCACTCTTTAGAATCGTAAAAGATGATGTCATGGAATCTACTGCCGATGATTATGATGTGGTTGGTACAATTAATACAGGTAAAAACCAAGTGCAAGGTGCTGAGTTTGGTCTTGTAGGTAATATTACCGACCATCTGAGTGCGCAAATTGGCTTTACTAAAATGAGCTCAGAGATTTTAGAGTCTTCAACTGCTGAAAACGTTGGCAAACCATTAGCTAATTTTGCTGATACTAGTACGTTTGCTCAAATTCGTTACGCTATTTCAGATAGAACTGCGATTGGCTTTAGCGGTACCTACTCCAGCGCGCTTTATGCAGGTCAACCAGACTCAGCTGCTGGGGAAAACTACAAAGTGCCAAGCTATACAGTGTTTGATGCATTTGCGAGCCATAAATTCAGCCCGCAATTACAAGCTCGCTTGAATGTTGGTAACCTGACTGATGAAAATTACTATCTTGCAGCGTACCGCAGTGGTGCATTTACCTATATTGGCGATGCAAGAAATGCACAACTATCGCTCACTTATGATTTCTAAGCAAAATCTGTAAGTAGGCTACACAGACTCCGATCGAAGGAGTAAGATAAAGAGGCTATTAATTGAGGCAAAGCCCCTCAAGTAATAGCCTCTTTCTTTTTGCTTAAGGATACTTTATGCAATATGGCGAACATCTCAAATTAATTCCACCTGAAATCTGCTCAATTGAAGACTATGAAATAAGAGCTAGAAAGCATGTGTCGCCAGAGGTTTGGACGTATATAAACAGTGGTTCCGCCAGTGATCTAACGCTCTATCAAAACCTTGTCCAATTTGATCAGATTAAAATATGGAATCGTGTTTTAAGGCAATTAACCCAAGGCCATACTCGCATAAACCTTCTTGGACATGAGCTCAAACACCCAATTATTTTAGGCCCAGTTGCACACCAAAAATTAGTTCACCCTCTTGGTGAAATTGCGACAGCTCAAGCAGCAGATGTCACTGAGACACTCATGGTTGCGAGCACCTTAGCTTCATGCACATTAAAAGATATTGCCCATGCAACACAATCGCACTTGTGGTTTCAACTCTATTTTCAACAAACAAAAGAAAACACGTTAGAGCTGGTAAAAAAAGCTGAAAAATCAGGCTATACAGCTCTAGTTATCACAGTAGATGTGCCTATTAACGGATTACGCACCGCAGTCCAAAGAAGTGGCTTTAATATTCCAGCAGAAGCGGAGGCGGTTAATATTTCCAGCAATCATTTTGAATATTTACCATATATACAGCCAAATGAAAGTGAAATATTTCAAGGTTGGATGAGCCTAGCCCCAAGCTGGGATGATATCGAATGGTTAAAAAATAACACTCGTTTGCCAATTATCCTCAAAGGTATTCTTCACCCAGATGATGCTGTAACAGCACAAAACATTGGTGCGGATGGCATTATTGTTTCAAATCATGGTGGCAGAGCATTAGATACAACACCGACGAGTTTAGAGGTGCTCCCTACAATCCGTAAAAGGTTAGGCGCAGACTACCCAGTATTAATGGACGGTGGTATTCGTCGCGGTGGTGATGTATTTAAAGCAATTGCATTAGGTGCAAATGCTGTTTTATTGGGAAGACCTCAGCTTTATGGCCTTGCTGTTGCAGGTGCCCTTGGCGTTGCACACATGCTGCAACTCCTTATCCAGGAGTTTGAGGTCACAATGGCCCTAGCAGGTTGTGGTCAAGTTGATGCAATCACCCATGATTGTATTGCACACAACCCAAGCCACAGCCTCTTTTAATTAAAACTCAGACCAACGACGAACAAGATTATGATAGAGGCCTGTCAAACGTGATACTTCTTCTGTGACAGTTTCACTTTGGTCTGCAGCACCAGTGAGGCTTTGAATACTCTGGTCTAAATCAAACAGCATGCTTCTTTCTTGAGTATCGCGAACAAGGCTTTGAATCCAGAAGAACGATGCTAAACGTTCGCCCTCTGTCACAGGTTTAACCTGATGTAAGCTCGAAGATGGATATAGCACCATGTCCCCTGCTTCAAGCTTAATTTCCTGCGCACCATATTCTGTTTCGATAACAAGTTCACCACCGGCATAACTTGTAGGATCTGTTAGAAACACAGTTGCAGATAAATCTGAACGCATTGGCTGACCAGTACCTGGGACACTTAAAACAGCATTATCAACATGAGTACCATAAGCACCACCATTCTTATACAAATTAAATTTTGGTGGGTAAATCATTTGCGGCAAAGCTGCAGAGCAAAATAGCGAATTCGTGGCTACTGCTTCAAGAACAATGTCCTGTAACTGCTGCGCGAGCTCTGTATTATCGTCAAGCTGAAGATTTGATTTAACCTTTTGTGCCAAGGAACCTGCTGTAAGAGCACCATCAATCCATTGGCCATCCATTGCACAACGATTAATCTCTTCAAGCAATTCTGGTGAAAGTACATTTTCAATAACAAGCAACATAGTTTACATCCATGATTTTTATATAAATAACGACCCAAATCTTATATGGGCAAGCTATCCTAACATACCCCTGACCAGAATTACATTGCCTCTTATTTTAGTCCGGCGCATTATAAAATCGCGTGACTTTATTTATTCGGCTGTCCATTTTAGCGCGGTAAAAATTAACAGCCGCATCCTCACCTTTTTCAGATCTCATATCAATTGCTTTCATTGCATTTTCTGCATCGGCAAGTGCATCCGATGAACCATGGCCATAATGGAAATGCGGATTCACAACAGCATCACCAATCATAAATGACATACCATTTAAACCAAATGTTTTCACACCATCACGGGGCGAAAAACGATATAGGTTATTTTCAAAAATGGCACCATTTAATGTATTCTTACGCAGCTTTCGATCGAAGCGCTCACCATGTGATTTATACTGCTGTAACTTTGTGGTTGAAAGTGTTATCTTGCCTTCAAGCTGTGTTAATGCATTAAAACCAGCCACTATAGATTCAAGGGCATGCAAATCACGAACAGTTGACACCCCTTGTACGACGAACCTTTGTATGACCTTTTCGAGTTCTTTTTGCGCATCTGTAAGAGATTTTACGGTCTCTGTAAGTGCCTTATTTTGAGACTTAGGTATATTTTTAAGCTGAACATTTATTTCACTTAGGGCAAAATTCACACTTTTAATGTCAACTTGGCCAATTTTTTTTGATAGATTAGCATGAGGCTTATCAATTAACGCGACAGTTTGAAACCACTGTTCTAACTCTTGCTGGGTATTTACTTTTTCAGGTCTTTCGCCTGCTACCCAAACAGACTTTCGGTTTGAATCACAGTACATATAGACAACTGGTAACCTTTTTAGAGTCCAGCCGTGGGCTGCAAGTTTGCGAAGTGCTGCTTTTGTGTGAGAGTCACTCTCAAGTTTTCGGCGTAATATATGACTTGGGCGCTCACCTTCTGCAAAAAATGGCTTATCACCTGCTTGCAGCATATACATACCACCTTGATACTGATAATTAGTGGCAGGTGCTTTTTCTTTTTCTTCATCAAAGTGGCCTTGTGTTTTAAAGCCTTCAACATGTGTATCTTGTACAAGCATTTGGTTAGAAGCACTGCCAACACCATCAGCATGTAACACATGCGTAAATGTTAATTGAGCAACTGAACCATTTTCATTCACCAAAATTGCAGACTGCGCATTACCATCAATGCTGTCTATTTCAACATTTGGTAAATATCTGAACCCATCCATTTCAGAAGCGGCTTCAAGCAATAAGGCTTGAAGATCTTTTGTTTTGATATGTTTATATTTATCGAGTGTTTCAATGATTGAAGCTATCGGCTTTTTATTAATCATTGTGTCTGGGGTTTCTTCTTGTAAAACCTTTGCAATCTCTAATACTCTCTTAGAGGCATAAGCATTGAGCTCAACTACACTCACGCGGTCAAAAGAATCTCTTTTTTCCACCAAGGTAACAGTTTGATCATCATCAAGCGCTTTTAGCGCTGCAATTAACCCACCAGGGCCTGCGCCAACAATAAAATGCTCCGAATCAATTCGACGAACTTGAGCCACAGCTTTCTTATCTGTGGTATGTATTTGGGCAGCAACTCGGTATTGGAAATCACGTAAATATTTTTGCTCAGCTTCATTTGTTGGTCTAACGCGAATACCATTTTTTTCAAATGCACTAGCAACGAGAATTAAGGATAAATCAAATAAGGCTCGGTGTTTTTTTACAGGCTCAAAAGACTTAACAAGATTATTCATAACCTCGAATTTCATAGCTGATAAATCAAACGCCGTGGTTAATTTATCTTTTGGGTAGTCAGCCATCAAATCATGCACTTGATCTTCAATGCACATACGGACATTCGCTAAAATAATATGAGCCTCATCCATACTTTGCTGGGTAAGCTTGCTTCGTTTATTGTCAAAATTAAAAAAACCTTCAACACTAGGTGTCACTGGCGTGCAAGCCTCTTCAAGATCGTTAAGCTCTTCAATATCTAATCGAACATTTGCATGAAAAGCACGAGCAAGATCATTTTCATCTTTAATTTTCTGAATATGAGCTTTAGCCAAGAGTGATATTGCTGCATTTTTTGAAGGATTGAGTTTCGTTAAATCCGCTTGGCTACTGCCACAACCAGAGACACTGGAAATCGGATTTGGTGTAGCAACTGTATCAAATGTAGCCCTATAGCGACCTAAGCTTTGCTGTAAAGAGCCAAATACTTTCTGAAAGGGTGATGGCATGGCAGGTGCAGTACTATAAGTTTCTACTTTTAAATTATGAACAGATGGTCTTTTATCGAGTCTTGGCATAGTTTTACTTCTTTACGTTGAACACAATACAAATCGCTTAGTTTTTAACCAGTTGCGATCTTTATATCATTTAAACGTAACCACATGCTCAATCTATAACATTGTAAAGCATCATAATTTCGATTGATTTATTACGATAACGCCAGTAAATACCTCTTTGGCTGATGACTGTCATCATAACTCTCAGAACTTACAACAAAAAAAGTATTGACTGACTTATCTATAAAATAGGCGAGCTTCCTGAGGTAAAGTCCTTAATATGCTTACAACACTAACTCGTAATAAAGATGTGGCTCCTCAGAGTTTTCGAGCGAAGGCATACGCGTAAAACCATTCTTAAGCAAAACACGGCCAGAGGCTGGGTTTAACTCATGATGCTTAGCAATCACACGTTCAAGCCCAAAAGCCTCAATACCCAGCGTTAGCATTTGTCGTACAGCCTCAGTCACAATACCTCGTCGCCAATAGTCAACACCAACCCAATAACCAAGTTCAGCTTTTTTACCTTGAATATTCATTAAAGATACGATACCAACAAGTTGTTCGCTATCAGTTAAGACAATTGCCCTGACAAGAAGCTTCTTTTCTTCAATAAGAGGTTCACAGCGCTTGATCCAGTCCTCAGCCATAGACTGATCATAAGGGTAAGGGATATTCTGCGTGTATTGTGAGACTCGTCGATCACTTGCAAGTGCTGTAATTGCTGGTGCATCAACTAAATGACAAGGTCTTAAACGTATCATTAGCCCTCCTTGAGCATGAGATTAGAATTATATCGACTACACAGATATTGCATTTCTTTATTTCAGCGCTTTAAAAGCGCACTTATGACAGCCTTTCAGGCATTATATTCATTGATCAAGCTGCTACAGCACTTCATCACTTAAAAACCTATAAGCACTTTTAAAGACAAAGGCTTTAGGTTTACACTAAGAGATACCCTCTCACAAAGAGGCTCTTTTTTATTTACTCACTTCTTAAGAGTTTTGTTCGTTCAAAGTAGATCACTTTTTACAGCGCTCTTAATTGTACAGGGGTTAAAACATGACACACGATGATACTCTCACGCTCAACCTTGAAGCGCCTTACTTCACTGCTCAATCTATTCAAGAAATCATAGATTTTAATCGAAAAGAAAATAAGCAACTTCTGCAAGAAATTCAAATTAAAGACGCAGCTCGACTTGAGCACTATCATCTTAACTCAACGCCAGAACAACTAGAACAAGTTCCATACCTTAAATATCTTCGTAATATTGAAGCAGGCACTGTTGTTGCTGGTGTTGCTGAAATGGATTTACCAATTTCGCAAGTCTATAGAGAGACCATGAAAAAAGTAGCTGATCTTGAGCTGCTTGGTTATACAACAAACTCTAATCTCGAAGTCCATCTTAGAGAAGCTTTTCTTGAGTTTATGACAAAAACTGTTGACCTCAAAGTCACTGCCGATCAAGAAAAAGAAATGCTTTTAACAAGCCATGTGATGGGTGCTATTTCGAACATTATTGAAACATTCAGTCAGGTTGGCGACGATATTCTTGTGCCTGCACCAAGCTACACAGCATTCTTTTCTGACACTCGCACACTTCAACGTAATGTTATTGAAGTGAACATGAGTATTGAAAACGGTAACTACAGACTGAAAGCTGAAGATATTGCTGCAGCAGTAACACCCAAAACAAAGATTTTATTATTTTCAAATCCACACAATCCAACAGGTCGTTTGTTTAGTGTTGATGAAGTGCAAGCCATTTTAGATGTCTGCCGTAAGCATAATATATTGGTTGTATCAGATGATATTCATTGTCATATCACACCAAATAAAGACCTTTGCTATAAGCCTATGCATAATCTTGCTCAAGCTGGTGACCGTGTTATTTCACTTTTCTCAACAAGTAAAGCATTTAATGCACCTGGTTTGAAAATTGCATTTGCCCTCTTTTCTCAAAGCGAACTTCATAAAGCCTTTACAGGTCGTATTCCAAGACACTGCTATTTATCAGCACCGGTGCCGTCGATTCTTGCTGTGCAAAATTTACTAAGATTTGGCCAGCCATGGCTTGACCGTGTCAATGCTCTTATTGCGCAAAATAAAGCGATTGCAGCACATAGGATTGAGGCAATTGATAACATTAGTACGAATATTTCTGAGTCAACCTATTTAATTTGGCTTGATTGCCGCTCACTTGACCAAACTAAATTTAAAGCTGCCTTACAAGCACAAAAGCTCGTACTGAGTGAAGGCCCTGATTTTGGTGCAGATTGGGATGGTTTTTACCGTATCAATCTTGCGACAAGTCTTCCGGTGGTTCATGCAATTTTTGATCGATTAGAGGCTGCAGTTCAGCAAACCAAAAAGTAATACCTTTTAAAGAAACGAAAAAGCCAACATTAAGTTGGCTTTTTCGTTTAGGTAAGTGCACTCATATGCCTTTAAAATCGCTTAAGGACCTTAACTGAGTCATCTACTAGCGATGAATCAATGTAACCAATCGCATTTGCATTACGAGATACAGCATCAAGCATACTTGCATCATCATCTACTTTTTCAGGAGGAATCCCCTTACCAGTGAATACTAACTTGGACCAATAAGCTTTCACTTGAGATTGCGACTTATTCAAAACTTTATCATCAAACTCATGCTTAATAGGGCTTGAGTCCTCATAGTTTAAAGGTTTAATAACAGATCCATCTGGATAAGTTTTTAGCTTCCCGAGAAATATGTGCTTAATTTCTTTCTCATCAAAAGTAATTTGATTGCTCGGGTTTACAATAAGGGCCAACTCAGCATAGGCATTCATATTTAATGCCCCAAGGCCAAGAAAAAGGATATTTCTAAACATATTAAATCTCATTTTCAACCCCTCCCTTAAAATACAACATCAACTGATGTACTTAAAAGTAATCCATCAAGATCACTGCCTGCAGAAGCTGGGTTTGATATGGTTTCCACATTAAAGCGAGTTAACTCAACTTTAAATGCAGTGTTTGTCATAAGATCAAAACGAGCGCCTAATGTAATATCTGTTTTTTTTGTCGCAGGGCCAACTGCATTGTAGAGACCTCCTTGCAAACCAGCAGGTAAGCCTGAGGTTATAAAGCTGTAATCAGGCTTTTCTTCACCATAGTTGTACGTCAAGTGGACAAGCGCTGAATCAAGCTTATAGCCTAAAGTAAAATAGTAGCTGTCATGATCTTCCAACGTTGATTGGTCTTTAACATCAAAAACTGTGTACTCGGCAATCATAAGCCATTTTTCAAGATCAATAACTGTCGCAAATGAGTAAAATGCAGCAAATTCATTTTCAACATTTATAGCATCAGCAGCAGGATAGCCTTGCTCATTTCCTGTAGCTGGCGAATCACCGAAAGACTTTAACCCGTCAATTAAGTCCTGCAACTGCTGAGGTGATGATGCCTTAAAACGAGCACCACGATAAGTCGCATTAAAGGTAAGCCAGTAATCATATACAGCTGTTACATTAAAGCCAGCCATAAAGTCAACATCACGCTCAACTGTGCCAATAGGTGTCTCAAGCTCATCTTGAACACGACCTAAATGGAATTGAAAGGTTGTGGCCCAATTACCAAAGTTTTTATCAAAAACAGTATCGACACCTTGGAAAGCACTAAAGCGCGTGTCCAAGTAAGTTTGACTTGGCGGACGAATCCAAGGATATGCATAGCCAACATCCAAATAATCAGAGTACATAAAGAACGGTGATTTCAAACGACCGACACGAGCCATCCAGTAAGGACTTATATGATAGGACATATAAACCCACTCAAGCTCAGTATCAAAATCATCAATACCCTTGGAAAGTAACTGCCCTTCTGCTGTGATTTTTTCGGTTATATCTGAGCGGATTTGCAAACCTAATTTTGTTTCAGGTTTAGTATTAAATTTTGAGTCATAACCTTCATAACTTGTAATAGCACCATCGTCATCATCAATAATCTGACCACCGGCAGCAGTTAAAAAGCCACTAAAATGAATATCAGCAAAAGCAGATGGAGATAAAACCATCAACCCAATGCAGCTTGCTAAAAGCCTTTTTTTCATTTTTTCATCCTTGAAAAACTGAACACAGTATGCCTCATTAAAAGTTAAAACAAAGCACTATCCACATCAAAATATGATGTATTTCATAATAGACAAAAAAATGAAAAAGCGATTAAAGCAGCTGAATTGGATGTTTAAATAATCAATCTGCAGGATATACAGTCACAAAAGTACAGCCATTTGGACTATGAAAGTTTTCATCAAATGTGCCACTTTCTGCAGCTGATGCCCAACCTGGACCAAGCCTCTGTTCATTTTGAAATGCTTCACCTTCCAACATAAAAACAAACTCTGGCCCCTCATGAAGATGAGAAGGAAACTTCGTGCCTGGCGCAAAACGTACGAGTTGCATTGCTTGCCCATCAACAATACCAAGATCTTTCACTTGAACACCATCAGCAATTGTTGACTCACGCCACTCCTTTGCTTGAGAATCAGTAAAAATATACTCTGGTGACATACTTAGCCATCCTCCTTACTTCCTTGTATGTTTAAACTTATCCCCATAGCGCTATGGGGATATCGGAAGTCTACATAAAAGCATGCTTATTATTCCGTTGGATTTATGTATTCTCACTTTTATCAATGGACGAATTGAGTATTCATCAAACAGTCACATGTTATTTATACACTGACAGGTTAGGCTTCAAAGCATAAAAATACAGACCAAAAACCACTACCTTAGAGTTGATATTATGGTTCCTACATTCAAAAAAGTACTGGCACTCACAGGCATAGCACTATCAAGCCATGCACTTACAGCAACAGCAATTCCACAATATCAATCAGAAAACCCATGGTATATGGATGCGCAAAACCATTTACAAGAGCAGCAAAAAAAAATTGGTTTAAAGGCCCCCAAAGTCAAAAATATTATTTTATTTGTTGGCGACGGTATGGGGGTTTCCACTGTAACTGCCGCACGTATTCTTGAAGGTCAACAAAATGATCATCCAGGAGAAGAAAATTATTTAAGCTTTGAAAGTATGCCTTTTACAGGTCTTTCTAAAACCTATAATGTTAACGCACAAACACCTGACTCAGCAGGCACCATGACAGCGATGATGACAGGTGTTAAAACCGATGCTGGTATAATTGGTATTGATGAAGCTGTCGTGCGTGGCCATTGCAAAACAGGTCAAGGCCATGAACTTACTACAGCCCTAGAGCTTGCAGAAATTGCTGGCAAATCCACAGGTATTGTGACAACTGCTCGTATTACACATGCAACTCCAGCCGCAACCTATGCAAAAGCAGCAGAGCGTAATTGGGAAGATAATACACAAGTCCCTAAAAGTGCTGTAGAACTTGGTTGCGCTGATATTGCAGACCAATTAGTTCACTTCAAAGAAAACTTACAAACCCGCTATCCCAACGCCAAAAATATCAACGGTCTTGAAGTCGCATTTGGTGGTGGTCGTCGTCATTTTTTACCAATGACAGGCTCTGTTAAAGATGAAGCGCTTGGTTATTCTCCATCAGGCAAGCGTTCAGATGATCGCAATCTCATTCAAGAGTGGCAGGCCATCTACCCTGAAGGCCAATTTATCTTTAGCCAGCAGGGGTTAGAATCGATCAAAATACAAGATAAAAGCCCAGTGCTTGGGCTTTTTAGCGACTCGCACCTTTCCTATGACTCAGACCGTGCTGGTAAAAGTGAGCCAACACTCACACAAATGACCTCGAAAGCGCTCGATATTCTAGAACCTAATAAAAAAGGTTTTTTTCTTATGGTTGAAGCTGGCCGTATCGACCATGCTCACCATGTGGGCAATGCCTTTAATGCCTTAAATGACACAATAGAACTCTCCAATGCAGTCAGAGAAACAATGAATAAAGTTGATATGAAAGAAACTCTTATTATTGTGACCGCTGATCATAGCCATGTTTTCACAATTTCTGGTTACCCGAAGCGTGGCAACCCTATTCTTGGCAAAGTAGTTTCAATCGACACCAACGAGCCAGCAAAAGCACTGGATGGTAAGCCTTATACAACACTAGGCTATGCTAATGGGCTTGGGTATCGAAATCTTGGGGAGGAAACAAATGCTGATGCTGGTTATGAAACCATGGGCAACAATAAACGACAAGATTTAAGCAAAGTGAATACAAGAGCCCCAGGCTTTTATCAAGAAGCCTTAATCCCCCTTGGCGCAGAAACTCATGGCGCTGAAGATGTCGCTATTTATGGCCAAGGCCCAGGTGCGGCATTTGTATCCGGTGTTCATGAGCAAAATGAAATATTTCATATTATGGATGCTATGGGCAGACTCACTCAACAAGCAAATGAAGCACTGTGATTAAAAACATAGCCTAGTCCAAAGATTCCGCTTCTGGCGCGTAAACCATCTTAAGTGCACGTCTTATGATGCGATATTCATCTTTATCAAACACATATTGATCGGTGGATATCGCATGCTCTATCTGAGCTTGATCTGGTTTACGAGGAAATACACCATGCAGCTGCCATTGGTAAAAAACATGCCATACTTCTTTTTCCGCCCAGAGAAGCGGTTCTGAAAATGGCCAAGCCTCTAAAGTCATTGGCATAAGTACGTCCATTAACCGATTCAACATCTCATCAACAGACTCACTTCCAGCACAGGCACCTGCGCATTTATTAATTTGAGCACGAAAACACTTGCCTTTGCCCTTATCTATCCCAAGCACTTGCAGGCATAGCTTTTCATGATCAGCAATAGATCGTATAGACTCTTTTGCACTACGAGCATTTTTATAGAGCCCGTAAGAAGGCTTCAGTAGTTTGTCTACACCCTGCTTTTGATCGAAGCTATGCAATTCAAGTTGCTCAGCTTTATCAGAAGAAAACTGCCAAGAATAAAATTTTTTTAAACGCCGCTGAGCCCGATTAAAAAGAGGAAATACACTTTTAATTTCACGATTTTCCAACACTAAAGCATGGGTTTCGCTCAAACATTCTCGCCAAGCAAGAACACAGGTTTGAGGCACAAATTTTTGTTGTCGACCAAGCTCCCCTGTTTGCTTAGACGCTTTTAAATGCTCTGTTAATCGTTGACGCATACGGATGCTCTTGCCAATATATAAAGGCTCCGTACCATCTCCATAAAAGTAGTAAACACCAACCGTATTTGGAACATCTTTGATTGCATTCGTAATGGCTTGCTCTTGTGATTGAGCATCAGTAAAAGATAAAGATCGTGTATTTAATTCGGGATAAAGCATGTTGTACTCGTAGAATAATAATGTAAGGCGAGGCCGCTAAGGTCTTATTTTACTTATAATTGATGATGAGAAAACGTGAATCTAACCTTGAAGTTATATTGCTCAAGATCACTCTGGCAACAATACTTGCTGCAGTGAAAGGACATCACACATAAGGAGCAATGTATGCCAACTCTCTCACAAGCCAGTTTTAACAGGCCATCACAAACGCATTTATCACTGCTTAACCCTCGACTTTCTCTCTTTTTTCATGCATTTCAAGCTGTAAAAGGAATTATTAGCACTTTAACTCACGCTCAAAAGCATCGAAATATGCGATCAGCCCCTCTTGAGGCTCAGCACTTAGCACGAGTCCAAGAAACCTACGCTAAAACCTGTGCACAAAGTTATCAAGCGCTACATCGTTACGTACACAACCGTCCACTCTCATTTGGACCATTAATCGAGGTCGTAGGCTATGATGCAAAGCCATACAGTGTTAATGCGCTGCGCTTTTTAACCCCCAAACAGACAGATCGCTTTGGTCGTCAGTTTGAAAAGCTCTACTATCAAGGGTTAGAGCCAATACTTGTCGAGAGACAACTTGAAAAAGCGATAAAAGCAAACATGCGAGCTGAATTTAAAGATGAAATCAGATTTCAAAGCAGAAATGAATGCTTTAACAAGACCGAACTCAAATCCATAGCCCAGTTGAAAAAAGACTTGCCAACTCTACTTGGTCAATAAATAGCCACTCCGACTACAAGACCAAGCTGTACCCTTGGTCTTGCTACACAACTCAAACAAAAACAGCATTAAAATTACTCAATGGCCAGTGAAAATTCATCTTACAGGCCAGAGCTTATGGTATATTAAATAAATAATAATGGCCATATGCCTATAGAGCTATCAGCACAACTCATAAAACCTATAAAAACTCGAGAGTATAATAATGTCCAATGAATTTCGCACCTTTGCCGCACAAAGTATTAACGATATTAAACCAACCCTTCACAACCTCTTTCATCGATTTACTCAAGGTGGCAAACTCTTAGGTGCAGATATACTCGCCCCTCGAGCAACAGCACAACAAATCTCCGCTCGATTCTTTAAAAATTCTAAACATCAAGACCTTCGATTTTCTCAAGGCTTTTCAAAGCTAACCCAAGCTATTTTTAAAACCCATAATATTGAAAGTAAGCGCCTCGGTAAGAATGAGCAAACCACTCAAAAACATGAAAACAGCAAAAATACAGAGCTGGCAGATCTAAACAACCAAGTTTCTGCCAAACAGAGTTTGGGTATTAACCTCAATACCCCCTTTGTACAAAGCATTGATAATGCTGTAGATCAGCATTTTGAATCTCTCATGCAAGACGATGAGCTTAAAGAAACCTTTGAAAACATTGATGCTGAACGCTTTAATCATGGTGCCTTTATTAATACTCACCGCCAAGCGGCCGTCTTAAATTTACAAGATGATTTTATTCGACCAGGGGCATTAAATAAAGAAACACCATCCGCTCAAGAAGTTGCACAGCACTATAAAACCCTTCTCCACACATGCTTAAAAGAGCTTGATTTAGAAAATGAACGAGCTTTCTCTCAAAGCGATAAATCTCGGGCACTCTATTTTAATATTAAAGGCAATTTACCTGGCACTCACAAAGACGTAAAAACACAAACAGAAAAAGCAAAAACAACTACTACTGGCTTTAATGTAAGCCGTGAAACCAAAGGCCAGATTGCGGCTAAAAAAGAACTCTGTAAAGCAGCTGTTAAAGCAGGTGCAGTTGAGGCTTTGTTAAACTCAAATCATGGTAGTGATCCTACAATTCAGCATTTTTTAAGCCGATACACGCTCTCTATTGCGAAATTTACAGGTAAAAAGGATGTCTTCACTGGCAGCCAATACACAATGTCTGATCATAGTCGAGCCCATCGTGTTCGTATCGCCCTTAATCCAATTAAAATGCCGTTCCAATTAGCAGGAGCTCTTGTTAAAGAGCCTGTAAGAGGTCTACGCAATAGTATTCATTCCGTGGTCGGTAATCCAATAAAAATGAAATCAACAGGCGAATTAATCCATGCTCTTAAGGATAACAGCCAAAAACTTGCTTATGTTCGACTTCAAAAAAATGGCAGTGATCGAGTCAAGTCTATCAATGATAAAATAGAAGAAGCACAAAGAGACTTCGATGATATTGCTGCTCAATTTGATCAGGAGCAAAAATCACCACAACAAAACTACAGTATTACTAAAGACGAAGTGATACAGGCTAAAAATAACCTTCGAAACCTACAAATTGAATCAAAACAACTTGATAAGAAAGAGAAAAACCTTCTTAACTCAAGACTTACCTTCCAAAAACGTCTGTTTAAATTAGTCAACCCAAGCCAGTACGACATTGATCGGGCGAAACATGGGCTAGTTAAAGCTCATACCATGACAGGTCGAGGTGAGTTTTCTGGCTTTATTGACATGCAAAACTTGAGAAAAGTAGCATTCACAACTCGTCAAAATCCACTTTTTCGTCAAAAAGTACTTGACCAAGCCATTAATGACAGTAAAACAAAAATTGAAGATGAGTTGAAAAAACTCTTCAATACAAATCAATTTGAAGATAATCAAATTGAACATTTGCTCACAGCCCTTTATACCATTGATGAAAGTTCTTTAAATATTGATGATGACAAATTTGGTTTATCAGGAAGCTTTAAACCTGAATGGGCTCAATACTCAAAAGACCCAATCAAAGGTCTATCAAGAGAAGTTGCTAAGCGAGTGCAAATTCGAATGCAGCAAGAAATAGAAACGCTTTTACCACATATATCAGAAGACAACTCTAAAACTGCTTTTAAAACACTGAGTAGTAACCTTCAGACAATTCTCAAAGGTGTCTATAAACCAAGTGCTGCTGAGCAACAACAAAAGCGAGCAGAACAGCGAAAAGCGCTTTATCAAGGTTTAGCGAAAAGTATTAATAGTTTATACGACGAAAATAAAGCAACTGGTAACTCAAAAGCAGAGCAAGCTGAGGCACTGTCAAACCATATAAAAAACCATCCTAATTTTGAAGCGTTTAAAACACATTTCGATCTTATTGCTCGTAGTAATCAGCGTGGTGAACTTTTCTCAATGCTGCATGACACTCTTCATGAAATTGAGACTCATCATTCTATTTCAAATATGGATCATCAATCAGGTGACGAAAGCATTGCAACAATTCACGACTCAATCCAAGAAACCAAAGAGCTCATTCAAAAATTAAACTTACATACTCGAAATACGCCGCAAGATATTATTATTCAAAATCTATTTGATGGCCGAAATGGTGACCTTTTGAGAGGAAGTCAGCGTGCTCTACAAAACGATATTCATGCCATGAGTGAAGCGCTACCCAAGGTTCTAGGGATTATTTTTGCTCATCGAAATGAACTCAATAAAAGTACCTTTATGATTGATGAAAAACAGCATCAAACTTTTAGCGACAACTTAAAAGATGTTCTTGGATTACATCTCTCAATTGAAACTGTTACAGGAAGTGATGATCAACTCGCTATAAATAAGGTTAAAACTGAAAAGCCAGAACTTTTAAAAGCGCGCTTAAATCAAGTCTATAAAAATGCGCTTATTCAGCAGCCAGCCTTGCGCACAGAAGACTTACTCAATACTATTGCAGCAATTGAAAGCCTGCCTCACCAGCAGGGCGAAGATAAAGATAAGCTGAAAGATTCATTGATAGATTCACTTACACATATCAGCACATATCAAAATTTAAATAAATTTGCTGCAACTAGCATTAGCAAAAACCAGCTTGATCAATTTTATTTTGATGGCATCGACAACCCATTAAAGAAATCATCCATGCCGCTCTTTATGGCTTTAAGAGACACGGATGAGCCAATAATGGAGCATGTTAAAACAGCTTATACACAAACAATCAACCCAGCATCTAAAGTCTATTTTAACACTTGGGCTAAAGCCATGGCTGTTTCACAACAACTCGGCTCTGTGCATGTGTTCCACTCACCCCAATGGTTAATTGGCCCACCTGTCTTTAATATTGCGGATATGGTTAATAGCCTTATCACAACAACACTTGTTGGCTTAACAACAGTGCCTCTTGCAAGAGCGGTAAAGTATCACAAAGATGAAACTCTTGATTCAAGCTATGAAAGTTTTGCACAGAATAATTTTAACTTGTACTCTAGAGCAGCCCACCTTGGTTCAAAGGCTCCTACTCGACCTACAGAAGATAGAGTTTTTAAAACTGTTTCTAATTGGGCTACTTTAAATTTCCACACAGCGAAATCAAATAAATTAATGAACATAAAAACATTTGATCGCCGAACGCCCCAGCGCTTTGAGACCCTAACATTCCAAATGAAAGGCTCAGAAGAAACTATCGATCTTCAAAAGCCAAAAGGCTTGAGCTATAAAACTGGAATCACGACAGTTAAACACAGCCAGTTTATGCAAGATATGAAGCAAGCAACCCTACCACTTGGCCGTGAAGCCTTAACAGCAACTGCCAAACTGCTTAAATCACCTTACACTGGATTAAAAGCTGGTTATAACGACCTCTGGGGTCAGAACTCCATGAGAGCCTATAACTTAGCTAAACAAGAAGCAGAATTGGCAACTTATAGAACTTTATTTGATAATCTGTAGCCTAAGCTACAACATAATAAAAGCCAGACCTCTGTAAAAATAGAAGTCTGGCTTTTTTTACGAATAAAATGTATCTAATTGTAATTAAAGAGGTTTATTTATTGCTAAACCATCATTTCATCCATTGTAACGCTAAAGGCACAATGATAGACTTTGGCCGTTTTCTGGATGGACCTTATTATTTTTTAAGCATGATGCTTTTACTGTATGACCTCTTTAAAGGACAGCTGCAATCATGCCCCTATTTCAACCTGCATCATCACTGCAAACTTCACACTCAAATACGTCTGTTTTTAAATTTAAAACTCGCCCATATACCATTCAAGATGCACAGGGTTCAAAAACAAGCTTAGTTCAGGATGCCCCACAGTTAAGACCAACAACAGCTGTATCTGCTGGTACACAATCAATGGATGCCCCTGGTGAGTTTAAAATAAAGAAAAGTAAAACTTTCTCTCATATAGGAACACTTAAAAAACGCTTTTCTTTTAAAACAAAAAACATGAGATCTCTCAGCCTTAATGATGCAAATACACCGCCAATACCAGAGCGTCCAAAATCTGCGCCAGTCAAAACAAGCAACTCTACTCAAAAAGAATTGCCTCCTCTTCTTTCAAATAAGCATTTACATGACATTATTAATGAAGAGCTGCTTAAATCAAATAAATTACCTTTGCCTGGTTTAGAGTCGATTACGTCTGACTTAAGGAGCTCATCAGCATTGACAGCTCCCACAAATCAAACCATTGCAGCCAAAGTATTTGCTCAAAGTGATGATCACAGAACAAGACTTGACTCTATTGATGATCATATCGAAGGACAATTAAAACCTGTTTACAATCAATTAAGCCAAGTCTACACACAGCTTTTTGATCGAGTAAATGAAGCGATTGCAGCAAAAGAAAAAGAATTAGCAGCACAGATTCAAAAAGAAATGAACACTGTACAACAGCGCCCAATATCAACATCTTCTTCTCTTTATCCTGAAGATGTCAGTGGACAAAACATCAGTCAATTTTCTTCGATGTCTGAGGAATCTGCTATTCCAGAACCACTCAAACAAAAACAAACACTTGTTCAAAAAGTAGAAGGTATCATTAATAAAGCAGAAGGTATCATTAATAAAGCAGAAAACGTTATAAATAAAGCCGCTTCGTTTATTTCAAAACTTCAATTTTATAAAAATGATAAAGATAATTTTGTCCTAAGTCATTCGCAAGAACTTGTTCAGCACTTACAGGACTTAAAAGCAATTAAGCATCAACTTATTGACTCTATGGCTAAGCAAAAAGATACAACAATGTCCCAATACACTGATAAATTAAGCATGCTAGGGGTCCCTGCATCTATCGCAAAAGAACATATGTTAATTGGCGAAGCCAACTCTCAAATTGCCACCTTAGAGAGAACGCAACATGAGCACTTTATTTAAGCTATATTCCTATGGCTATTACCTAACGCTTTATAAAAGAAACTGCTCTTCGGAGCAGTGCTTTTGAAGCCCCGTACTCTAACTTTTCTTGCTTAAACTGCTCATACTCAGTTTGTGCTTTCTTATACTTTTGATGGATTTGATTTAGTGTTGATTTAATTTCTGTTATTTCAATTTGCGCATCATGCTTCATTCGTTTGAGCTGCACTTGCAGGTCCGCCTTTTCTTGATGATATTGTTGTATGAAAGGTAATACTCGTATCTTAAGGTCTTTAATAAGCTTCATAAGTCATTCCTAGACAAGTACTCAAAGTTTTTTAAGCGAAAAACTATAACTTATTGTAATGCCTTTATAAGCATCTTAAAAATAGCCAAAACGCTGATTTTTTTGAGCGCTTTAGCCAATTTTAGACACTGTATCGTTTACGAAACGCAACATAAAGCAATAGATAACATCATTTAACGTACTCCCTTTCTCGCTGCTGTTCTTTTAGAATGTAGAGAAATGTATACAGCTGGAGGACAACGACTGTGACAACCATAGGGAATAATAATCAATCTACAGGCTACTATGATGCCGACGACTCCCCTACGACTGGCGGCACTACAGATGGTGGCTACACCTTTGAAGACCTTAAAAATATGGGCTTCAGTGATGAGCGTGCGCAGCGCTTTATCGATCGTCACAGTTCTAAGTCAAAAAACGAAGAAACAACCCAAGAAACTGTGTCTGAGCCAGAAGATACCAGCGAAACTCAAGAAAGACCTACATCACAGTCGAACTCGTCTGATGGTTATACAGTTGATGAGCTAATCGAAATGGGTATTGACCCTGAGCTTGCCGAGCAAATCGTCAATAAACGCGAAGGCGGTTCTACTGGCGAAGAATCAGAGTCTGAAGACGATGACTCCAGCCAAACGCAGGTTACCAATAGCGACATTGACTCCAATGATAAGTTTGCAGCAGAAGACTTAGAGAACATGGGGCTGGATGCAGATGTAGCTGCCTATATCACAGAAATGTTTGGCCATAAATACGGCGGTACAATTGCTAAAATCACTGGCAAAGAATTAAAAGACATCATCAAAGAAGGTAATCTGAATTTATCTGCAAGCGGTATGCTCAGCGTTAAAATGGATACCACCGATGGTTATAATATTTATGAATTGCTCCAAGAAACTGAGCTAACACAAGAAGAAGCTGAGTTTTTAATCTACGAAGCCAGTAATGATCAAACCCTCACAAAGGCTGATTTTAAAAAATATGTTGCCGCTGATGGTACTTTGTCCGATGAAGGCAAGCGTATTATGGGCGATAAAGAATTTGAAGGTAACCCAGTTGATCTTGCAGAAGTAAAAGAACTGATCGACGAGAATGCAGAATTCGATAAAGAAGCTTTGCAAGAAGAGCTTGGTATGTCTCCAGAGGTCTCTGAATACATTACATCCAAAGGCCCTGTCTCCGGTAGTGAACTTGTCAGCATGATTGAAAATCGTGAACTTAAAGCAGGTAAAGTTGACGATGAACTACAAGTGCGCGCTTACGGCTCTACAAAACAAATTCCACCAGATGGCCTTGCTATGCCTGCCTTAATCGTATCAGGCTTAAGCCAAGAAGAAGCCCAATGGTTAATGGACTCCTTCGGTCTTGACGGTAAAGTATCAGAAGAAAATATCGAAAAATATCTTGATACAAGCAAGACTGGTGGCGCGACTCTCAATGATGATGCAAAAGAATTATTCGAGCTTGGCAAAAAAGATATTGATAGCCTACTCGAAGAAGGTGCGACTCGCGATGAATTGGTAGCCATGGGCTTTTCAGATGCAGATGCCAAGTTTCTTATAGGCATGCATGGCGATAAAGACACTCAAACAGTGCCAAAAGAAAAGATTGAAGAGCTTCAATCTCAAGGCTTTATTGTTGATGATCCATCTCAAACTGATCCGCAAAAATTAATGCTGCAAGGTGAAGACGGCATGTCTGCAGATGATGCTGCAATTGCTGCTGATGACTTTGCGAAAAATACACCAGAAGATAAAGCTGTAGTCACAATTGCAAAAGATGGCACAGGTAATTTCTTTGCTGCTGGTACAGAAAAAACAGGCCCTGCAGCAAATGTTGATATTCAAAAATCCGTCGTCTACAGCCGTGAACGTGATGACCAAGGCAACCCTATAGGTGATTACACACCAAGCAACGGTAATGATGAAGGCTTATTTAATCGCGATATGCTTAAAGACCTAGGTTACAGCCAAGAACAGGCTGATGCTATTTTTGAGCATACAAAAAACAAGCATACAAATGATGAAGTCCCAGACATGATTACCATGTCCGAGCTTAGAACAGCAGTTAAAGACAATGTTGCCAACGTACAAGAAGTTTCAGAAATTGTTGGTCAGTCGGTTGTTATGCGGGTTAAAGGCGAGCCTAAATTCGATGAGCAAGACCATACGCCTTCTCCGTTTTCACCAACGCAACAAGAAGCACAGTGGCTTAATGAAAACTATGGTGGTGGCGATGGCTTATTGGAAGCCGAGCTTGCTCATGCCCTTGAAGACGGCATTGTACAAATCAAGAATGACCAAGTCATTATGACTGGCCACGGCAAATCTATGGCATTTGCTGATTTAGGCCCAACAGGTGACCTTGATCAATACAACAAGACATTAGTTCGACGGGCCTTTATGGAGTTTGATCCAAATGGTACCGGAAATGATCGTACCCTTGATCTTGATACAATGATGGATACTTATAACGGTAGCCTTTCTGAAGAAGATGCAAACCTCATTCTAGAGTGCTTTGGTAGTGGTGACACTATTTCCCAAGATCAGATGATGGAAGCGCTTAAAGAAGGCAATGTCATTATGGCTGAAAAGCCTGCTGATTCTGAAGGCAGCAAATATAGCATTAAGATTACGCCACATGGCTATGAGTCAATGGCAGCTTCAATTCTTGAAAACCCAGACAACTCGTACTACAAGCAAATTGACGGTATTCTGAATTACCCTGGTGATAAGAACCTTGAAACAATCAATCTTGAACAGCTTCAAGAAAACCATAAGCTTTCAAAAGAAGATGCCTTTAAGCTTGTATCAACATACGACCGTAACGGTGATGGTCACCTTGAGCGCAAAGAGCTGCTTACAGCGCTGCTTGCAAAAGATATTGAAGTGAGTGCAGAAAACCAAATCACCAAGGTTAACCTTGCTGAAAACAATAATATTGGCCCATACACTGTTGATGAGCTTGCAAGCAAAATTAAGAGTGAAGATCCACCAGCTAAAGACTTGGCTAATGCTATCTTCTTGGATATGGGTATCGATCCAGGCAATAGCAAAGGTGTTGAGATTACCGATGAGCAAGTTGAAGCTTGGCTACGTGACAACACTTACATGTCGCAGAACGTCAATGGTGAGATCAGCATTGATGAAGCACCATCTAAACCAGACGTTGACGATGTTTGGAACCAGCTCACAAGCCAAGAACAAACGGTTCATCGCTATAAATATAAGCCATGGCGTCACCATGACTGGTGGCCAGAGAAAGAATCACCAAAACCAGATGGCGACCCTCATTTACGTATGCCTCATAACGACCGTAGCAAAGTTAACTCAATGACATTCTACGATGGCGGCATTTGGGATACGCAAACGACCCTATCCCGTGGTGAGACATATCAATTAGCTGATTATATGAATCAAAATGGTATGGGCTACTTGGGTAATAAAGATAATCCAACAAAAGCTGAATCCAAAGATCTTCTACTCACAAAAGATGATATTAAGAAGCTGGTTGAAGACGGCATTATTGGTATCAATGGTGATGGCCTCGTTGAGCTAACACCAAAAGGAAGAGCTGAACTCAAAGCCAAGTCTGCAAGTGACTCGCTAAAATTCTTTGATAAAGCTGAAGATAAAGGTGATGTAAAATGGGATGATGATGGCAACCGTTACATGTCCAAAGACAAGTGGACTGACGGTAAGAATTATCAAGACAGTGGCTGGACAGATTTCGGTCTCGACAAACGTAGAGATGCAGGCTACGAAGTTGATGGCGATGGCACTTCAATTATGGGACTTAACTGGTCACTTAACGAAGGCTGGGAACGAGTAGTCGATGGCCCTCAACATGATGGAGAAGACGACACGATCCAGCATGAAACAATTCATATGGACGAAACTGGTAAAAACTAGATTCATTCATGTCGATTCACAAGCCCTAGCCTGACATACGCTAGGGCTTTTTTTTAAGCTCACCCGGCAACGCCCCTAAAGTATTGATTTTCGTCTATTCTATTCTAAAGTACCTTTTTATAGACTGAAGCGAAAAACTCTAAGTCTTGTTAAATTTGTTGGATCAAGAAACCATGTACCACTTCAGATATAAAATGACGCTGCGCGTCTGGCACCCATCACTAACAGCGGCAGAGATTGAGAATAGCCTTGGGCAAAAAGCACAGGTGACACAAACAGCTGGCGATAAACGTATTAGCCCAGCAGGTCACCCACTGGATGGCACTTATAAAGAGACATACTGTAGCTTTGGCGGGCACGCATTAGACACTGAAAGCGAAAGTATTGAGAGTGCAATTAATCGCATTATTCATGATCTTGAATCAAAGACTGGCTTTCAAAAAATAATGGACTCAGATGGTAAGGTTGAACTATTTCTTGGTTTATTTGCTAATCGCAATATTGCAATGACCCTGCCACCTGCGCTGCTGCTCAAAGCTGGGCAAGCTGGTGTTCATATTGCTCTTGATATATACCCTTAATAGTTACCATTAACCTTTACAAAACGCCATCAATTGACCAAAAATAAAAGTCTCTATAGCATAAATTTGGCCCTTTTTTTACCACGGATAGTATTTATTATTTTTCTTTACCCCAAAGATTAAAAAGGAATTGCTATGGAGCCTATACGATACGCCCCCAAGATAGACCATGTCTGTGATGACCCTTTTCACTCAAATGCAGAAATCACCCTTCGAGATACCAGAGTATCGCCTTATGCTTCTGATATAAGAACAGCGCCACTTGATCGAGTCAGCCTGCGACAACTAAAAGAAGAAAAATACACTGGCTCTACTATTTTTGTTATTGGCCTTAAGGAAGACCTTCGCATCGCAAAAACAAAAGGCAATGATACCTATGATCGCTGCGGTTTCCCCCGTAACAGTCATGAACATTTATGCAAAAATAATAAAAATGATCCTGAGTCAGTGCTAGGAGCTGGTGAACTTTATTGGGAAGGTGGTGAAATTAAAGCCATTAATAATTTTTCAGAGACTTTTGCCCAACCTGGGACAGACGATACTGGTGGTTATCTATTAATGCTTGAAATGAAAAAAGTGCTGGAAAACAAGCTTGGAAAAGAAGGTGCTCTCGATTTACGCCCCTACCATTCATATCATCAACCAGATTATTTTGAAAGAATTGTGCAATTTTAAATCACAACAGCTATTTGGAAACAAAATGCAACACAAGCCCTTATAAACATAATATATAAACCTCACTATTTAGATAAAACAAAACTTCACTTTTAAAAAAAATATAAAAAGAGAGGTTTATATGAAGACAAGCTCACCAACGCCAATCACATTTACTATAGATCGCCAGAATCGAGCCCCTTCTGCACAAATGGAAGAAGCACTTAAAGACCTACCGCATATTGCACAACTTGCTTCTAAGGATACAAGCTGGCCAATTCAAGGCCATATACAAATCAAGGTCTCAACGCCTCAAACTATGCTCACAGATATGAGAAAGGCTCACGAAGGCGATCCTAGAATTCCAGGTAAATTTAATCAAATAAAAGTTAAAATTGCTCATTTTAAACCTTTTAGCTCTGGTAAGTTTAAAGAAGTACACGGTCTAGCACATAGAAATCAAGCAACTAATCAAAACTTTATTGTCATCAATGATATAAAAGGCTTATCTGCAGATGTAATTAAACACTCACTGTATCATGAACTTATACACATTGGGCAATTTCAAAACCATCCTGATAGCTACAAAGAAATACAAAAACTAGGCATACTCCACCTTGTCAGTAATAATGTTTTTGGGCACAACTCAACTGAATCAAACACAATTTTAAACACCCTAAACAAAAAATATCTTAAAATATTCGAAGGCCAAGCAACACGTCTCAATGAAATCCACGATAATCACTATTTTCCAAACCAAAGCATACAACCAGCAGAGAAAAAGCCAAACTTCATCAGCGCTAAAATTAACTTAGTCAATAGATTTGAAAAAAATAAACTTGGAAATCCTCATAAAGAAGGGGCTGCTTTTTTTGCAGATAAGTCAGTAGTTGCCCCTGATGTTAATCGACATTTTATAATTCAGCTATCAGATGAAGAACAGGCAATTATTTCTAAAGTTGAAAAAAAGCTCGATGAAGGTAAAATCCCGTTCAGAGCACCAGATATAAGTCTTAATCCTTTTTCAATTATATCCAAAGTACATGAAGCAGAAAAAGCTCACACTCGTATGGACCTCGGACTCAAATAAAAACCTGAGTGTCATTTAAAGTGACACCTCGTATTTTTAACTCTTATTGCACTCATACAATAGCTTAATGTCCAGGGGTATTTTGAAAGAAATGTGCAGTTTTAATGTATCCTCCGCATAATTCAAAAAACTATAACTCCACCCTGCTATTAAGTGGGTAAAATTGTCTTTTTACAGTCACTTTTACCCAAAAATGAATCTAAAAAAGTATCAAACTGATCAAATAACACACTTTTATTTCTTATCAATCAATAACTTACACGATAAAACACAGTCTTGAAAACAGACGTTACACATTGTCACGTGATTACATTTTAACCACACCACAACCACCCAAAACGCCATCACACAAACCATTAATTCGATATCCTGTGAGAGTAAAAGTTTAACACTGGAGGACTGGCACAGTGACAAGCATAGGGAACAACACACAATCAACATCATATTATGATTATCAGGATGAAAGCGATGCCGAATCACCTAAAACAGGTGCCAAATCTGGCGGCGAGACTGATGGTGGCTATACCTATGAAGATCTGATAAATATGGGTTTTAGCGAAGAACGCGCCCAACGCTTTATCGATGAACACTCCAGCCAACCCGCCTCAACAACAGAAGAAGAAACCGAAACAACTGAAGAAACAGATTCAACAAACAATAATCAGCGCACATCAAACACAGAAGAAGAAACGGAAGCGGAATCAGAATACAATGGCTATAGCGTTGATGAGCTGATCGAAATGGGTGTTGATCCTGATGTTGCAGAAAAAATTGTCAGCAATTCTGGCGACACAATTGAAGATCAAGACGTAGACGAAGATGAATCTGAGACAATTGAATCTGAGCTTGATGATTCAGATAAGCTCACAGCTGCTGACCTTGAAGACATGGGCCTGGATGAATCAGTCGCTGCTTATGTCACTGATATGTTTGGTCACACCTATGGTACAGATGAAGCCAAAATTACAGGTAAAGAACTCAATAGCATTATTGAAGATGGTGATTTAAATTTATCTGCAAGCGGCAAGCTTTCTGTCCCCTTAAAAACATCTGATGGCTACAATATTTATGAGTTATTGCAAGAATCTGAATTAACACCGGAAGAAGCAGAGTTTTTAATTTACGAAGCCAGCGAAGACCAAGTCTTAACCAAAGAAGATTTCAAAAAATACGTTGATGAAGATGGTACTTTATCCGATGCAGGTCAGCGACTCTTAGGTGATAAAGAGTTCGAAGGCAACCCTATCAGCATACAAGATGCAATTTCTGGCATTGAAGAAGATGCAGAATTCACTCAAGAACAACTCGAAGAGCTTGGTTTATCTCAAGAGGTCTCTGAATACCTCACACAAGACGGTCCACTAAGTGGCTCGGAATTAATCAGCCTTATTGAAAATAGAGCACTTCAAGCAGGTAAAGTTGATGATAGCGTAGAGTTTCGCCCTATTGGTTCTACCACAGAAGTCCCACCAGATGGGTTAGCTATGCCCGCCTTAATTGACTCAGGTCTACCCGTAGATGAAGCTCAATGGTTGATGGATACCTATGGTCAAAAAGGGTTAATCTCTGAAGAAGATGTAGAAAAATACATTGATACTCCAAAAGCTGGCGGCGCAGAACTGAGCGAAGAAGCACGTGAGCAGTATGAACTCAAAGATAAAGATGCTGATACGCTTCTTGAAGATGGTGCAACCTATGAAGAGCTTATTGCACTTGGCTTTTCATCTGCTGATACAAGCTATTTAATTGCCTATCATGGTGATACTAAAACCAAATCTGTCGATAAAGAAACAATTGAAGAGCTACAAGAGAAAGGCTTTATCGTGGATGATCCAGATCAAACTGATCCACAACGACTTATGCTGCAAGGGGAAAAAGGCATATCAGCAGATGAAGCCAACGAGCAAGCTGCAGATTTTGCAGGTGGTGCAGATGAAGACTCGGCAATTGTGACTATTGCTCAAGATGGTACAGGTAACTTCTTTTCCGCAGGCTCGGATAAATTCGGGCCAGCATCAAATGTCAATATTCAGCAGTCTGTTATTTACTCACGAGATAAAAACGAAGATGGTAAACCAGTTGGTGACTACAACCCAACCAATGGGGATGACCAAGGTTTATTTGATAAAGATGCACTAAAGTCACTCGGATTTAATCAAGACCAAGTTGATGCTATTTTTGAACATGCCAAGAGCGCTGACACCAATGATGAAGTGCCCGGCAAAATCACAATGTCTGAGCTTAAAAATGCCATCATTGATGACGTTGAAGGTATAGGTGCTATTTCAGAAGTTGTCGGCCAAGCAGTTGTGATGCGTCAAAATGGTGAGCCACGTTTTGAAGAACAAGATAATATGGACTCCCCTTTTGCCCCAACGCAACAAGAGGCCCAATGGCTTAATGAAAACTATGGTGGTGGCGATGGCCTAACGGAATCAGAACTTGCAAATGCATTAGAAGATGGTGTTGTGCAAATTATAGATGGCAGCCTACAGATGACTGCTCACGGCAAGTCGATGGCTTTTGCCGATAAAGGCCCCACAGATGGCGATATTGATTCTTATCAAGAAACCCTTGTACGTCGTGCTTACCTTGAATTTGACCCAAATGGTGTGGGTAATGAGCGCTCTATCGATCTAGACACCATGATGGACATGTACAATGGTAATTTATCAGAAGCTGATGCGAAACTTATCCTGGAATGTTACGGCGATGGGGAAACATTAACCCAAGGCCAATTAACAGACGCGATTAAAGAAAACCATGTCATTATTTCTGAAAAGTCTGGTGATGCAGAAGGCAGTGATTACACCTTAAAAATCACACCTAAAGGCTATGAAGACATGGCTGAAAAGATTCTTGATAATCCTGACAGCCCATATATGAAACAAATTGAAGGCATTCTCAATTATCCAGAAGATAAAGGTCTTGAGACCATCAATGTTGATCAACTGCAAGAGAATCACGGCTTATCCAAAGAAGATGCCTATGCTCTTGTGGCTCAATACGATACTGACGGCGATGGTGCATTGCGTCCGAAAGAATTACTCTCTGCAATTCTTGCAAACTCAATTACGCTAAGTGATCAAAATCAAATCACCGAAGTTCATCTTGATCCAAATAATACAGAAGTTGGCCCATATACAGTTGATGAACTTGCAGATAAGATTGAATGTGAAGAGCCTGCAGCAGAAGATATTGCGAGCGCTATGTTCTTGGCTTACGGCATTGACCCTGCAAACGAGAACAAACAGCTTACAGATCAACAGGTAGAAGATTACCTGCGTGATCATCCATACCTCACGCAAGACAACGAAGGTGTTATGCGATTGGTTGAAGGTGGCGAAAAACCTAAAACTGATGATGTGTGGAATGCACTTACGTCAGATGACGATCAAACAGACATTAAAATGCCTCATAACGATGACCGTGAAGCAAGTAAAGACACTCGCTACAAAGACTCAGACTGGAAGAAAAACTCTACTCTTTCTCGTGGTGAAACCTACGTCTTATCCAACTACTTGCATAAAGAAGGCTATGGTAACCTCGGCGATGCAGATAACCGCACCGATGTTAAGAGCTCTGACTTACACCTTACGCGCAAAGACATCGAGAAAATGGTGGAAGAAGGTATTCTTACCCTTAATTCCGACGGTAAGGTTGACCTTACAGCCAAGGGTGATGCCATTATTGCAGCAAACTCAGCGGCAGATACAATTGCCTTCTTTGATTATGCCGAAGAGTCTGGTGAAACCTATAAAGATGAAGATGGTAACCGGGTTATCACTAAAGACGCTTGGACTGACGATAAGAAATTCCAAGAAGGTAAATGGGAGTGGAGAAGCCGAGATCTACAAATTGAAAATGGCTTTGATCCAGGTGATGGTGGTGCAACAATTGGCGGCCTGCACTGGGCAATCAACGAAGGTTATGACCATATATCCTATGATCCTGCGAAAGATGAGCCAGGCCCGCAACATGAGTCCATTAAAATGGATTAAAAATCACGCAAATCAACTATGCAACAGCCCTAAAGTTCAGCAAAAGCAGTATCGGTTCGCCGCTACTGCTTTTTTTATAGCATGAAATCATGCAGTATAAAGAGTCCTTACAGCCTTCTTAAGGGAACTTATACCGTGCAGCAGTTATCATTATTTCTCAAAAGCCCTCTTCGGCATGCCCTGTCGGGTACTCTTATTCTTGCTATAGCTTTTGGCTTTGGCCGCTTCGCCTACACAGCCATTTACCCACATATGATGCAAGATCATCTTATAAGTCTGCAACAAGGTGGCTATATAGCCTCTGCAAATTATTTGGGTTATTTAATAGGTGCTCTACTCTCAGTTCGAATAAAACAGCATAACGCTTCGCTTTATACACTTATTGCAACTGTTGGCAGCTCATTAGGTTTATTGCTCTTAGGCTTTGTGGACAACATTTGGGCCATTATTGCTATTCGACTCATTGCAGGTGCTTTAAGTGCTTTTGCCATGGTAGCTGCTTCAATTTGGCTTTTGCAGAACCTACAACTTAAAAACTATGCACCTCTATTGTATGCCGGTGTTGGTAGTGGTATTGCACTTTCATCAGGTCTGATTATTCTAGGAGAAACTCTCAACTTAAGCAGCCAGAGTTTATGGCTTTTTATTGGCATCAGCACACTCGTTCTTGCAAGCTTTGCAATACCAAGCTTATTGAGCCATAACCAAGTTTCGCCGTCACATTCATCCTCTGCCCTAAATACACCAACTTTAAGTGCTAAAAGGCTTATTATTGCCTATGGCTTAACTGGATTCGGTTACATCATGACTGCTACATATTTACCAACATTGGTTAAACGAGCTTTACCAGAGCTGGGCTCAACAGAACTTTGGGCTTTATTTGGTCTTATGGCTGCACCATCGTGCTGGGTCTGGCACAAATGTCACCTTAAACTTGGTCATCAAAATGCATTAATTTTAAACCTGCTCGTTCAAGGCATTGGCGTTATTTTGCCTGTGGTTTTACCGAACTCCCTTGGCTATCTTTGCTCTGCTGCACTCACAGGTGGCACTTTTATGGGCACGGTGACGCTTGTCATTTCAGCAGCGCAACAGCATCAGAAACCAAACCTCATCGCCCTTTTGACACTGTTTTACAGCATCGGGCAAATACTTGGGCCACTCGCTGCAAATATTTTATTTGGTATTACAAATACTTTAAATTCAGCTTTGATTATTGCAGGATTAGCACTTATTATTGCAGCAGCATCTTGCCTCAAACAATCTCAAGAAATTCTATAACTTGATGAGCTTATAAACTTATAATAATAAAGCATTATTTGAAACTTCCTTCATGATAACTTTCATTTGCTTAACAGAAATTGTGTGTACATATGTCTGTTTGTTTCTTGCAGGCTATCCTAAACATTTTGGATACATACTAAATATCAATTAATTTCGTAACCAAATATTCATTATAAAGCGCAGTAATTGTAAAGTAGCGAAATTAAATTGAATTAAATTAAATGACAAGCTAACATGCCTATTTTACTGGAGCTACAATGCCTATTTCAGGATCTTCAAGTCGCCATCCTCTAGATGAGTTTCTTAATAACATTCACGACATTGCTCACCAAGACGGTGAACACAATAATAATTCAAGGCTAGGCATCATTGGTACTACTCATACAGCTATCTTACCTGTGACCAAAAATTTTGATTCCTTGAAAGATGCAACCTCAAAAACTACTTTGAGCACCATTGATCCCAAACAATTTACCCCAGATCAACCAGACTGGAAAGCCTGTGCAAAACGTCTAGGTCTGGCTGAGACTGCTACACCTGAAGATGTCTCAGAAGCAATCAAAGATAAGGTGCTTGATCATATGCATCAGCAGCAAGGCCACTTTTATGTACAGGGTGCTATTGGCAAACCAGGTGATAAAGATCAGAACTGTCAAAGCTTCAATGTTACACATGCTCTTGTTGTTGAGAATGACTCTGGCGAAAAACGCCCAATTGATGATGTCTATCGTATATTCACTGATAAGCGTGTACGAGCTACTGATTCAAACAGCGCAGGTACAATTCAAGTGTTTATCCCCTTAGACAACAAATCCAATAAAATTGCTGCAACTGCCAATGAATACAAGCAGTTTCAATCTCTTTTATATAAAATTGGTAAGAAAGAAGTCTACGAAGAAATGACAGGTCAATCACTGCATAAGAGTGCTACAGCTGCATTTAGTTATAATATGCAACCCTATCGACTATTGGCACCTAACTATGTTGGCGACACTCTAAATACAAAAATGATCATGTCTAACTTTGTAAAACAACTGGGGGGTCCAGAACGATATATGAAGTGGGCCCAAGATTCAATTGCACACCTAACTGCTAATCGCAGCATTACAGCTCGCAACACTAATGGAGATCCAGTAAAGCTAGGGCCATTGCCTATTAAAAAGCCACTTGATTTTATCAAAGCGGTGTATTTTGATAGTGGTAAAGCAATTGTTGCTAACAAAGTTTCAGATATTATCAACAACGGAATTTCATCTGATTTTGAACTCAGACGCAGCACAAATAAAGCTTATGATCCAATGGTTGAGGAAAGCTATCCAGATAATCCAAGTGTTCCAAAACTTCCAGTCATTATGGACCTTATTGGACAATTTCAAGCAGACCCGTCCAAAATTAATTTTAATAATCCAGAGCATGTCTTTGCTATTTCTTTATTGCAATACCATATTGAAGGCTTGGCGGTTCAGCATGATTTCAACTTAAATTTGCAAAACGAAGCCTACTCAAATAGAGCCAAGGCGACTGATACAGGCTATCATGGTATTCAAGCTTTAAACGAAGCTATGGAATCCAAAGAAGTTGCAAATATGTTACAAGGAGTCAAACCTGTAATACTAAAACAAGAAACCGCTTATTTACAGCTAGCTGACAGCGTTCCAACTTTTAATCTTCTGAACGATAACAGCTTTAAACATATCTCAGGCTCATCAAAACTCCATCCACAATTTGATCGAATTTTATGGCAAAAGCTGCCTATAGTACTTGGTGATGAAGGCTTTTATAAAGCTACCTCATCTAAAGAAAACTTTACAACTGCAGCAACAATGCTTGGATGCACAAAAAAACAAATTAAAGAGCAGTGGTTTGCTTTTGAGAATTGCAAAATTAATCATGTGACAGTGATTCAAGATGCTCCACATGATACCGATGATCAAGCAGCTGTTGCCATGCTCATGATCCTTAAACTTCATGGTAAAATTGATAAACTTACTCTTGCCGATAGTGCCAAGAACGTTGTCCAAGCCAAGGAATTTAAAACCAATTTTCCACGTGTATACTTAGAAACAACCCCATTTCTAATGATGCGCCTAAGGCACGAACCAGACTTTGAGTTGAGAACACTCTACCCTAAAAACGGTTATGAAATGTTCAAATATGATAATGGTTCACTCTATAATGCAAAAGGTAACTTCGCAGGTTTAATGAACTTTGTGCAAAAACAAACTCATGTAACTCAAAATGCAATGGTATCCAGAACAGATACATTGGAGTCATGGCAGGGCAAAATAAAACCATTTAAAGTAGCTGAAGATATGGCAAAACTAACGCTCTTCATAGGCCCTACTTCATTTATCAATGCGGTTTAAAGCATAATAGATCCTAGGTGGTGGTTTAATGGTCATACATTAGCCCCCTCTTTCCTATAATCGGATTATTTCTGGCGTTCTGGGTAACCAAGTAAGAACGCTAGAATAGTTTCACGGTATTCAAAATAAGATTAGTTCAATCCTCTACCTGCATATTGCTTGGCCAAGCGATGCATACTGGCTTCAAATAAATCAGGCAAGGTTTCGAGCTGCCAACCTAATATGCCCGCTTCCCCTTTAAATTGACGACGATCAATTAAAGCTTGACGGTGACGAGCATAAAGCCATGTTGATACAGCAACTGCGTCGCGGCCTCGACCGAAATGGATTTCACACTCAGGCCCCTTCTCCTGCATTGGCAATCCTGGGTCAGCCAAAATTGCAGCAGTATAAGCAGGGTCTTGTGGCTCATCGAAATCTATCTCATCAGCTGAAATCATATCAGGGTCAAGAGGCGAAGTGACTTGCTGCTCAGCTATCTCAGCTCTTTTATTCTCAGGATTTAGGGGAACGACTGGCGTATTAGTAACCTTCGGCGAATCAGCAGATGCCGTACTTTGCCCGGTTGACGCTTCCGCATTCATTAACTGCTCAATAACAGCATCTAATTCTTGAGCTTCTTGATCCAGAGTTACACCACCACCTGCTAAGTCTGGACCAAAAGGATGGGCTTCAGAAATCAGCTTAGGACGAGTCTGCTGTTGATTTGGGCGTGTCGCTGGCTGGTATTGAGCTTTGGAGGCGACACTATCCGCCTTGTCATCTTTATTAAAAAAATGACAATGTTTAGGTCGAACTAAATTACCCGACTCACTGGATGCTAAACGTATTACTAATAAATAGTCACTTGGGTTTTGGTAGCTGATACGCTGGAACCATTCGTTGTTTGTTAGAGTGCTTTCGGTTGTATCAAAATAGACATCAGCAAAGTATTGACCAAAAGTGCCACGAATCACATTTTGGTACATCGCCTTTTCTTCAGGCTCTAAGTCTTTTAGGGTTTCAAACCCTACATAGAGCCTGGAGTTATGAGGTAAGCGGACATTTAACGTTTGTGTTTGTGAAATGCCGCTCTTGAGTGGTATGCCTGTTAAACTGTGGGGCACTGTCTCGCACCCTGAGAGTACGAGACAGCCACATAGGCCTAGAGATGCGGCAACACCTTTAAGCCTCCGGATATTATTCCATTTCTTGTTCGTCGACGTTTTTAAGCCTTGAGCGATTGCCCATTTTGACGGCTGCATCCATAAGGAAGCTAAAGAAGCCTTCTTTATCTTCAATGCGATCTTTGTAGAACTCGGAAGAACAGAGCCCAACAGCGCCATGAACCAAGGCCCAAGCTGCTGCGATGTGGAAGTATGGCGGCACATCTGCCAGCTTGCCTTCTGCGATACGTGCTTTGATGACTGTTTCAAGTTGATCAACATTGGACTCTCGAATCTCATGTAGACGCTCAATCAATCGGCTTAGCGATTCATCTTGAGCACATTTTTTTTCAAGACGATCAAAGAGTGCGTATCGAGCTGGATCAGCCATTCTGAACTGAAAATATTCTCGAACTAAACGATCTTTGTCGTCATCCGGTTGAATATTTTGCAAGATTCCTGCCAGTTCTTCTTCGTAGCGAATTAAAAGTAAAACATAAATTTCTTGTTTGGAAGTAAAGTGTTTGTAAATAGTCCCTTTCCCAATACCAACAGCATCAGCAATTGTTTCCACAGTTACTTTATCTTCATCCTGCTCTAGGAATAATTTTAAGGCTGTATCAAGGATTAATTGTTCTCTTTTTCTAAATTCCTTGACTCGTAATGTTGCCTTCTCTAATCCGTCCACGAAGAACCTCCTTTTCTTATATTTGGCAGCTGAGCATTGCAAATAAGGCGGCACCGCAATATCAAAACAATACTTAATCACGCATTTTTAGCTAATATTTATACAGTTTTATACCTGTTACTGCGTTTGATTTCAAATCAAAGAACCGAAACATCCAAGCAGTGTCTTATTGATTATTTTTTTACGCCCGTATAAAAACGTGATTGTCCCTGTCTATCTATACCATTAAGCCTTGCTAAAGGAAACATTACTACTAAACTCTGGTCATGTTTTTATCGATCATTTTTAAATACGCACACTCAAACGACATTAATCTGCAATCAATCTTGTGTTGTTTTCAGTGATTTATCACAGATTATTCTTCTAATCTTGGCTATTATTAAAGTAAGAGATTTCTCAACATATCTAAAAATATCAGGTATTTCAGCCTAAACAAACTCATTTAATTAGACAAGGTAAACACACTTTGAGCGGATCAGCCAAAAAATCAATACGCAGTAAACTTGTGCACTGGTTGAATTACGACCCTGTTGTTCAACCTGAAGCCAAAAGTGATTTTGAGAGGCTTCGATACGAATTACGTCCATGTGACGTTATTCTTGTAGAAGGCTACTCTCGTGTCAGCCGCGTCATACGTTGGATCACAAATAGCCCATGGACACATGCGGCGCTTTATATTGGACGATTACACGATATAGAAGACGAACAAGCTCGAGAAAGGCTACAACAGTTTTTAAAATGCTCCCCGGACACTCAAATTGTGATCGAAAGCCAGCTTGGCTATGGCACTATCGCAAACCCTCTGAATCTTTATCGGAATGAACATTTACGTATTTGCAGACCACAGGGCCTTAATCACAAAGATGCTCAAGATGTAAAACGCTATGCCATATCCCGTTTAGGTGTCGATTACGATGTGCGTCAAATTTTTGACCTTGCACGCTTTCTATTGCCATGGAATTTATTACCAAGACGTTGGCGCTCAAGCTTGTTTAACCACAAGCCTTCTAAAGTTCAAAAAACAGTCTGTTCAACCATGATTGCCGAAGCATTTGGTTATGTGCAATTTCCAATACTGCCTTTGGTGAAACGATCAGATCAACATGGCGTACAACTTTTTAGACGCAATCCAAAGCTGTGCACACCATCGCATTTTGACTATTCACCCTACTTTGAAATTATTAAATATCCGTTTTTAGATTTAAGTCATCAACCATCTCATCGACTCCTGCCATGGAAAGGCAATGTATCGCTTACTGCACGAGAAGCGAGCCTCTATATGGCCGACGAAATTGATCAAAGAGCACCTCTTTATGGCGAAGAGCTGCTGAAACAAGTCCAAGAAAAAGAAAAAGCAGAAGAGGACGATTCAGGCAAGGATAAAGCTTAACTATGACGCAAGAAGACGCTCTCCACTTTTTAAAAGCTTACGATCAATCAGAAGCATCTTTAATGAATCAGTTTCAAGTGTATGCAGATCATCACAATGAGATTGATCGTGCTATTACATCTACAGCAATTCAGATCATAGAGAAAACAAGGCAAATCCCACCAAAGTTTTCTTTAAGACAAGTGTTTCAACGCTACCCTATTCAAACAGGTGAAGGACAAACACTTTTTCAACTCATCTCCCAACTGAACCATATTTCAGACTTGGAAGCGCAACAAGCCTTTATTCAAGAATGCTTCTCTATAGCGCCTTGGATGCGTGACGATGAAAGGCGTGACCGATTTTTTAATACAACATCCACTTGGGGGCTCTCTGTCGCGCAACGTTTTTTCTCATCTTTTAAACGTCGCAAAAAAAATGAAGACTCTTTTGGTGGCCGCTTAGCTGACAAATTTGGCTCGCCAATTATCCATAAGTCCATTATGCAGGCAGTGCACCGCCTCACTGAACCACTCATTTATGCTGATGAAATTGAAGATGCACTGGCAAAATCAAAAACAAAAACAGCATTCAAAAAATTGCATATAAGACCATCATTTCCCTATGCAATATCACATTCGATTGCACTCAAAAACCAACAAGGTTATATCGATCTCATTCAAAGAGTGCAAAAAAGCATGAGTCAAAATAGCAAAAAAAATACAGATTCAATCGCAGCTGCAAGCCATCGACGAGCCAGCATACATTTAGAATTACACCACCTCACTGGCCCTTTAGATATTCGCCAAGAAATGCGAGTTTTATCATTACAAGAGATGATAAAGCCGATTATAGAAGCAGCACAACAAGCACAAATAACCATCATATTAGCGACAACTCACAGCTATGGCATGCCTGTATTGCGGCAGATGGTATACGAACTCATCGATGCCTTTTCGACACAACCAAACCAATTTCAACCATGGATTGGTATTGAGATGTCTGCAGCAGAACCGAGTACTTTTGAGACACTTCAAGAGCTTGTTGAAATTGCAAAAAAACATGATATTCGAATCCCTGTTCGCCTGACCAAAGAGCGAGGCAAACCTTTTATAGAGCGCAATAACTCGGTACACCTTGCTTATATTGCGATGGTGCAATACACACTAAATAATGCGAAACACTTGCTCCCATTGTACGTCACTCACAATGCCTATAGCCTTGCAACAATCCACCATATTGCTAATGCACACAATACGATTGATTTTGAGATTCATCATCGCTGCGGTATGGGACGCCGTTGCCAAGAAGCTTTTGAGGAAGTCACAGAGCGCCAAAATATTCGATATGAAGCACCAATTGGCGAAGTGAAAAATCATCACCATATGATCCTGCAACGTTTGCGTGAAATTGCAGACCCTCATGCATTTTTAAATCGTCTATTTGATAAAGACACAACAACTGCTGGGCTTGTGACAAACCCTTTTTATAAAATGGATAAACAAAAACTCTCTCACGTGGATTTTTGGCGCGATCGCAAGCTTAAACCACACCAGCCCCATTTATCTGTATTAAATATAAGCGCAACACCAGAGCAGAAACCATCTCTGCAGGATCTAGCACTGCATTTACAGGCTTTAAAACAGCAAAAGCCTCTACTACAGCCAATCGAAAAAAGATATGAAATGCTACAGCAAGCCCATGCAAATGCTGTTGAACTTGGCCTACTTCTGGTGAAGCTTTTTGTTGATCATATGAATATTCCTCGCCATATTGCGGAGCTTCATGTGGAAGGTGCCTTGCGTCAACAAGCCCAGTTTCTAGATAAACCTGTACTCAAAAACGCGGCCCACGTGCAAAGTTTTCCTCAAGGGCAAATTCTTTGGATTGGCAGTGGTCAGCGCCCGCTTTCACCGCTTCTAGAGCAAATCACACGAGGACTATTACTTGGAAACCAAATCATTATTAAGCCAGCAACTGCAACCTATGACTTAATTGACCAGGTAATCCAATCATTCCGGCAAGCTGGCTTTACCGAAAACGACATGAGTGTAATTACACCTGATCGCACTGAATTGCAAAAGCTACTACAGACAAGTAATACCCTTGATGGCGTAATTTTCGACGGCTTACAGTCCCATAGTCGCCCTCTTGCAGAGCTCACACATAAAAACCAAAAGCAACCAAGTATTTCTTTTTGGACAACACCAGCAGGCCAATGTCGCAGCCCCCAAGGTGTGTGCTATATCGACGACACTGCATCAATGCAAGAGCTGTACAACCTAGCTCATGATGCATGGAAGCTTGGACCAATGGTCATCGCAACGACACCAGCTATTAGACCGCTAGTAGAACAAGCCTTACAGGAGTGGCGCGAATCACTCGTGATAGGTAATGCAGAAGCCCTTGATACCCACCTATCTCAAACACAAATGATGGAACCATTTCCTATTGAACTGTCACCTATATGCGTTGAACTCAACATAAAACTGCCAACAACAATTGCAGCCCCACAGCAACCAATGGCGTTTTTCCAAGTTTTAGAGCTAAACGATGAGCATCTTTTACCTTTCTTAAACCGTTTATCACAAGAAACGCAACTGAATCGCATTACACTTCTCACTCGAATGCCCATGCGTATTAAACATATTATTGAGCAGATACGAAGCCATGAAGTGCATCTTGGCTGGCCAAAAGACCAGACATATTTTGTCTTTAAAGGGCTTGATAATGCTGCGTTTGAGCATAGAACTCACCTTTTGCGCCACCAACGCTTGCACCCATGGAACAATAGCGGCCAATTCGACATTACAGAGCTTTAAAATGAAGCCCTAGTACATAAATTTAAGACTGTTTTTGTCGGCTTTCCCCCTCCCCATATAAAGCATGTTTACTCGCTCTCAAGGCATAAACATGCTAATCTCATCTCTCTTCTATTTGAATTGAATGCATAAGGAACTCCTATGAAAGACGTGACCATCTATACAGACGGTGCCTGCAAAAAGAACCCAGGACCAGGTGGATGGGGCTGCATCATGATTTATGGTGAGCACGAAAAAACACTTTGTGGTGGCGACTTAGAAACAACAAATAATCGCATGGAGTTAATGGCTGCTATTCAAGGCCTTGAAGCTCTCAGCACACCTTGTAAAGTCGATCTCTATACAGACTCAAAATATGTAAAAGACGGTATTTCTCAGTGGATTCATAACTGGAAAAAACGCAACTGGCGTAAAGCTGATGGTAAGCCAGTGCTTAATGGTGACCTTTGGAAACGCCTTGATCAAGCTCGCGATCAACATGATGTCACATGGAATTGGGTTAAAGGCCATGCAGGTGATCATTACAATGAAATTGCAGATCAACTTGCCAATGAAGGCGTCGAAAAAGTCTTAGCTGGCTCATAACCAACGTCTTTAACAAAAGGAATCTCATTCATGACAAGACAAATTGTACTGGATACAGAAACCACAGGTATTGAAATATCTGAAGGCCATAAGATTATTGAGATTGGTTGTGTTGAAGTTATTAACCGTGAAATTACTGGTAAGCACTATCACCAATACATCAAGCCAGAACGTGAGATTGATCCTGAAGCGCAAGCAGTTCACGGCATCAGTCAAGAAATGCTGGCTGACAAACCTGTATTTGCAGGTATCTCTCAAGAGTTCATCGAGTTTATCCGTGGCGCCGAACTTGTTATTCATAACGCGCCCTTCGACGTTGGCCATATCAATGCCGAATTTGCACGTCTCGCTGAGGCTGGCTTAGCAGAGCCTTTAAAAGTTGAGGATATTTGTACTGTACTCGACACCCTTACATTTGCTCGACGCAAGCATCCTGGCCAAAGAAACAGTCTTGATGCACTTTGTAAGCGATATGGTATAGATAACAGCTCCCGTACACTCCATGGCGCGTTACTGGATTCCGAGATTCTAGCAGACGTTTACCTTGCCATGACTGGCGGGCAAATGGAGCTCAGCTTCGGTCTGTCTGAAGGCAAGTCCTCCAATGATGCTGAAGGCTTTAAACCTACGCGTTTAAACTTAGGTGAGTCCAGCCTTAAAGTTATTCATGCGAGCGAAGAAGAACTTGAAGCACATCGGGAAATGCTGGCTAAGCTTGAAAAAAGCGGCGGCCAACATTATTGGGGCGAATAGATTGAGGACGATGGATGATCAGCAGCCTTAAAACCGCTGATCATCTTGATTTGACTGAGTCTTTTTCGATTGATTCGTTGGAATGCGTGCTGTTGCCGCCTCACGAGAAATAGCCGCAGCATTGCCCATCGGCGCCCAGATCGATTTTTGCTGGTACTCTGCACGACCGACCATAGTCCCAGAAGAATAAGTCTTACGCATGCGCAGGCAATAAACGCCGCCAAAGCGCTCACGCAATGTCTTTCCTAAGCTTACTTTAGCAGCACGCCAAAATGAACTTTGAACCAGCTCGCGACGGGATTCAGGTACGGCAAATGTTTTCTTTTTAAATGGGTTCAGATTCGACCCACCAAGGTACTCAACCTCAAAATTCATCAGAGAAAGCCAATCATATAAACGCTGACGTCGCACAAAATGAGCTTCACTTGGAATTTGCTTTCGTAGACCTGGTATATAGCGAGCCCAGCCAAGTAAACTTGCAGGATTAAACCCAATTAAAACAAGCTGACCACCTGGACGAATAACACGAGATGCTTCACGAATGGCCTCATGAGGGTTCATTACACAATCAAGTGTATGAAGCATTACAAATGCATCAAGACTTGAATCGCTAAAAGGAAGCGCCCCCATTGATGCGACTACAGGCTTACCAGCAGGCTTATCCCCAGGGTTCAACTGGATACTCGGCGATATCACATTATAGATTCGACGACAGGGTATCTGCGGCATTAATGCAGCAGTATCATAAACGCTGGATATGGCGCAGTGTGCACCAAAAAAACGCTGAGCTGCTCTCTCAACCAATGCCAGTTCTGTTGCAATAAACGGTTTGCCTAAAGAAGACTTAAACCACTGCGCGAGTAACTCTGGAGAGTAATAATGAGCTGTCATACTAATTTGCCCTATTGATACTGATTAAATGACCTTTACTGAGATCAAATGCCTATTTTTCGGCCCTAAACGTAAAATTTCCGTATAATTTGACGAAATTTCAACGGTGAGAGCGTTTGAATACATTTTATTTCATAGAGCTAAGGCAATATACTTCGCTTTAGCTATTTTAGTGTGAATAAGTGTATCAAATGCCTGCTTAGATATTACTCTAACAAGATCTAACGCCTATGAAAAGTTTGCCAAAGTCTCGAAAGGACCTCATTTATGACTCAAAGTAACATTGATGTTCAAGCAATCCCTATCTTTAATGATAACTACATTTGGATAATCATCAACGTGAACGCCAAAACTTGTGTTGCCGTCGACCCAGGTGACGCAGCCCCTCTTATTGCGTTTTTAGAATCTCAAAAGCTCACGTTAGAGGCAGTTCTGATTACTCATCATCATCAAGATCACACAGGCGGCCTAGACCAATTGCATAAGCAAATCTCTAATCTAAACGTCTATGGCCCTGAACTTGAATCAATTCAAGGGGTTACTCACCCACTTGAAGATCAACAAGTGGTGAAACTTGCAGCAATTGAAACTGTCTTTACTATCATGCATACACCTGGACATACTGCTGGTCATATCTGTTATTATGCCGAGCATCTAGGTGAATCACCCTCTTCAGACCAACAAAAGCCTTGGTTGTTCTGTGGAGATACACTTTTTTCTGGTGGTTGTGGCCGGCTCTTCGAAGGGACGCCAGCACAGATGTATTCATCATTACAGCGTATTTCTGGTTTACCAAAAAATACAAATATATGCTGTACACATGAGTACACATTGGCTAATTTGCGCTTTGCAAACCTTGTTGACGAGTCAAACTCATCACTGAAAAACTACATCACAAAAGTTGAAAACTTAAGAAGGGACGATCAAATGAGCTTACCTTCAAATCTAGCACTTGAGCTTGAGATCAATCCATTTTTGAGAGCAAATAAGCCAGCGCTCATTGCCGCTGCAAGTAGATTCAAAGGTGAAAAGCTTGAAGCAGGTGTTGATACATTTGCCGCACTAAGAGCTTGGAAGGACGTGAGCTAGACACTGCTCCATCGTTCTTAGGGCATGTGGCTCAAATTTTCAGCTAAAATATATAAACTAAGGTTGCGACTTATGTCCCAAAAACACAGAGCAACCAAAAAGAAAGATAATTTGTACCCATGTTAAACTTGAGTTACAAGACTTGTGTTTATTGACTATAAAGAAAATAAACAATAATGATGACCTCAAGGGTTAATATGGATCATTTTGACAGCAATTAGGCTCAAATCTATGCATTATCAAAACGAGACTAAGTCTCAATCACAGTCCAGGCGCTCAAAACCATTTCAATTGACGCTTCTCTGTACGGCTTTATTTCTGACTGGGTGTCAGTCATTTTCCGGTATTACTAAAGTACCCCTTAATCAACCAGAAGTACGCCCAAATGCACAGCAAGTTCAAAACAAAAGAACTCAAGTGAATCAGAATAAACCTGTAAAGACTTTGACTGAAGTCAATGTTGCACCAGAACCTGTATTGCCAGCAAATGCTTGGGAGTTTATTTTAGCGAACCCAGGCATTGACTATTCAATGAATCGTCGAATCAAGGCACAAAAAGATTGGTACTTACAGCACCCTGCATTCCTCAGTCAGGTGCTTGCTCGTTCAGAACCATTCCTCGGCTATGTTATTGATGAAGCAGATAAACGTGGCCTACCACGTGCCCTTGCGCTTCTTCCTATTGTTGAAAGCCGTTATAACCCTCATGCAATATCAAAAGCTGGTGCAGTAGGCACATGGCAGTTTATGCCTGCCACTGCAGCACACTTTGGGCTGCGTATGAACTGGTGGTACGATGGCCGCCGTGACATTGTCACATCAACTGATGCAGCGCTTACATATCTTGAGCAACTTCATAAACGATTCGGTGACGACTGGCTATTAGCACTTGCGTCCTACAACGCTGGTGGCGGTAATGTGAATAAAGCGATTCGTCGTAATGAAAATAGAGGGCGTCCAACGGATTATTGGCACCTTCCTCTACCTCGTGAAACAACAGAATATGTACCTCGTTTACTCGCACTTTTGGAAATCATCCAAGAGCCAGAAAAGTACAATGTAAACCTGCCTCAAATTCCAGTAGAAGCAAAGGTAACGGCGGTAGACACTGTAGATCAAATAGATGTAGCACAACTTGCAAAGCTTGCAGGTCTGTCGGAAAAAGAATTTAGAACCCTAAACCCTGGGCTAAGACGTTGGGCAAGTGACCCTCAAGGCCAGTACAAAGTATTACTACCTACAGACAAAGCACCTGCATTTATTGCAGCACTTCGAAGTCTACCAAAAGAGCAACGCACGACATGGCGACGTCATACTGTCCAACCAGGTGACACAATCAGCCAAATCGCCAATGCACATAATTTACCGACAAGTGAGTTTAAGCGTATTAATCAGCTCAATAGCTCGTTTATTCGTGTAGGTCAAAAACTACTTGTACCTCAAAATGTGCAAACCCTTGCAAGCGCTGGCTCAAGCACTGCGAAAATACAAAAAACAAGTAATTCACCAAGTAAACTTGTTACATCTAACAATGGTCAAGCTGTAACCCTCTTGCCAAAAAGCGTAGATCATACTGTCCAAGCAGGTGACACCCTCTGGGACCTTTCAAAACAATATAAAACATCGGTGCGATTGATTGCTGCGGAAAATAATTTATCAACACGCAAACCTCTTAAAGTTGGGCAAGTGCTTACGGTGACTTTATCAGATGGTGTACACACTCAACGAGTGAGCTACAAAGTACAAGCTGGTGACTCTCTTTATGGCATTGCAAAACGCTTTAAAGTCTCAATAGGTGATATTGCCTCTTGGAACTCGATTGATAAATCCAATCATATCAAACCTGGTCAACAGCTCACGCTTTTCCTCAATAACGAGTCTTGACCATTAAAGAAACAGCTTTGCTTGTAAATACCCAGAGTGTTTAGGCTAAGCTGTTTCTAATGCCTCCCCAGCAAAATTAACCACTGTTACCCTTGAATGATATCCTTCCGCAGCGCTTCCTCGGCGACTTAATAAAAATTCAGCCGTATCTTTATCGACTTGCGACCAAGGTTCACCATATGAGTTCAAGCTTTCTCCAGAAATAATATCCTCAAGTTCTTCATCTGTCATTTGCAATGAGATACCCGGGGCATCATTGCTTGCTTCATTCAAAGCATCGTCGAAAATTTGTTTATTTTCTGGTGATAGCGAAGCATAAAATCCTGTTAAGGCACTTGGAAGTTCATGGGAAGCATCATCGTATATATCCGCCCCCTCATCAAAATAAGAAATAAGTTCTTGAGCCATTTTTTCTTTGACAGTCTGACCATCAGTCCCTACTTCATGCTCAGGCAGGTTGTCGAAATACTCATCAGCATCTTCATGGCCTTGGCGAACACCCTCTACAATTTTGGAAAATTCTTTATTAAACTTCAGCCCAGACAGGCTGTCTTCTTCTAGCTCTTCTGAATCTTCATCCAGCTCATCTGTTTCGTCTAACTCTTCTAGTTCAGGCGTTTCAGGATCAAAGTCAATTTCAATCAGCATCACCTGCTCTTCAATAAACTGACTTAGCTCTTGCGCCTCATGCTCATCAATAACACCATCATCAAGCATACCCTCTTCAGCTGCATGCTCAATGGCTCGTTCTTCAATTTCATTTAAGAGTGCTTCACGACGACTTGCGGGCTCAACATGTTCAAGTAAACGATTGGACTCATTGAGAGCGTCTTTCAATAATTGGTCAGCATCACCTTCAAATTCAAGATCTCGCTCGTGCTCCCAACCATTTACAGAGTTGATGCGGTCGGAATAACGAGATGCCTTCTGGCTCCACTTCTCTTGCAAAAAGAATTCTTTTGACTCACCCTCATCCTCAAGCCATTCCTGCTTGCCTTCTGAGTCTTGAATGCTATAGCTCTCTTCACTTTGAGATGTTGGACTAGAATTCAGTACCCTCATCGTTTACTCCTCCAAGATAAAATCCTTCTTTTTCCAAGCTAGCATTGTTGAGATGGCATTTTGTAACTTTAGTGTTAGTATTCACTGATAATTATGTATATAACTTAGAAATACCCTCTTTTCATTTTCGTTATACCCTCGCTCAACATGGCTTTAATACTTGTTTTTATTCTAAAAATCAGGTTTCACCGACGAATAACATTACAAACTTTATTTTAATCGTTTTTTTAAAGTGTTTTGGCTATCGAATTGAAGTTACTTAAGTCAATAACTTTGCTACAGAACCAATCTAGCTATTCAGCTAAAGCAGCTTTACTATCAACTTAAGCAGGAGGCTTAAGCGTTAAGAGGGAAAAATGAACGCGCTTATTCTAATTAGCTTTCGTTTCGGCTGATGAAGTCATTGCATGTTGCACCGAACTAAGGCAAACAATAATTATAAAAAATTTTTTGAAACTCCGACCTTAAACTCAGGTGAGACGCGTTTAAATCAGTAAGTCATAGATTTAAACCTTTTCCAGTAATCCAGAGGTCCTCATTCAGGTAAGGATGTTACATGCAAACACAGATATCAGAAGCATTGAACAACGTAAAAAAGATATTCGCTGCAAAAAAGGCGCAACTCTTTCCACAAAAAAAGAAATTTAACGTCACAGCCGAGCAAAAAACTCATTTAAAGCTTGTCAATGCTTTAACGAAAATTACAAAGCTTATAGACACACAACCAGAAGTCATGAAATCTTGCGAAAAAGCAAAGTTCCTGGTTGCTAATGCCCCTCTTGGCACTATACCTAATAGTCGAAAAATACTGGAAACAGTTGTTGAGCAGTTAGAAGCAGTTAAAGACCGTGAACCGCAAATTAGATACCCCCTTGAATATTTAAAACCGCTTATTGAGGAATACTTATCAGCGGGAGGTCATGCTAAGGCAAGTTAAAAACGCTTTTTATTTTACCCAGTCTTTTAAAAGGCCTAAGTCACGAAATTGGCCTTTTTCATCAATTGATAATCGCACATCACTTGGGACACCACTTAAGTTTTGACCTTTTAAACAGCTGGTGACCATCTGAGCATCATTTTCAGATAAAAAGATCACTTCTTTTAAACGTCCATGCCCTTCTTTATTACCTTTAAGCGGTTTATCCCCATAAGTACCGCCCTGCATGTCTATTTTTAGATTAGTAAAGCGCAGAATTGCTGGCACTGTATTCCCACGATTAATAATTGTTTCTGGTGACAAATGAGACTGTGCATAGCTGCGCATATAGGTGGCCAAATCAGCATCGAATGACTTAGATGCTGCAAGCTTTTGACGATCTTCTAAGGGTATACGAGAACTCAAAGCATTTGCTTTTACTGGTTGAGACTTAGAGAGGTATTGACCACTGGCTACGCTTGCCATACTTCTATAGGCTTCAGCATATGGTTTTGCACATTGCCAGTCGCAAAAGACTTTGATAAAAAATAGGTGTCTCCAAAAAAGAGACGACCGCCTTTTTGCACCTTGTCCATTGAAAGTTTGCCAGAAGTTAATATCTGAGTTGTGTATGTTGTTCCATGAAACTTAGAATAATCAGCTGCTTGTGGCATATAAATAGTCCTAGTTATTTAAAATAATATGCAAAAAGCCATTATGCATAAAAAGGTAAAATAATTTCAACCCTTTTAAATTCAATATGTTAGGACAATAAAGGCAACTTCTATCGGACGACCCGATTATAAAGTGACATCAAACACATGCTCAGTTAAGACTTCTTCATCCAAGGTTTCGGTCGCAACACGCCATCGACCCTGTTGATTTGGGAGAAGTGTTTTGTAGGAACTTGCGCGCCACTGATCACTTTTAACATCTATAGCAACGCGAGACATAAGAAGACCTTGGTAATACCAAGATTGATAGAACATTTCCCCATCAGAGTTTGTTATTTCATTAAACCAAAATAAACGCGTAGGCTGATTTTGCTGAATACGAACCTGTTTACCGAATCGGTTAGCTGGCTCCAAATCAACAATATTATAGGTTAAAGCTGAGCGAGTAATTCGATGGTCTGTTTTCGGTGGCTTTAAATCTGAAAACGGAAATGAGCGCTGGGATAACCCTAAATAAAAAGGTTCGCGAGCATTAGCATTATTAAGTTGATGAGACTTTTCTGGCGGTACAATTGGCTCACTTTTAAAGTTCAGCTCTGGCATTTTTGATTCTTGCAAAGGCATTGGGTTCATTGAATCAAAACTTAAGCTCTGACTTTGCGCAACTTGAGGTGCTTGAGACTCTCTTTGCTTCGTCTCCTGCGTTAGTTGAGTGTCTTGAGGCACTGCCAATGCCAAAGGATTCACACTGATATTCTCTTGTGCAGGCTTTTCAATAATGGCAGGTACTTCTTCTACAATAGAAACACGAGCATCAGCAATCATACGATTTAATTCAGCATCAGAAACTGGTTTAGATGGGCTGCTTGAGGCTTTGGATTGAGGTGATAATTTCTTCGATGAACCACTCTCATCAAGTTGCACTGCTTGCGGCATGGCAATCTCAAAGGGTTTATCATCGGAAAAGTAACGACTATTTGTGTCATCCCAGAGGAAGCTAAAAACACGATTCATTTTAGAATCCCGAAGGCTTGAATCATCGTAGTCAGCAACAGCGTAACGTGCAGAAATAACAATAAGGCCAATAAGAAAAGCCACTGCGACGGCCAAAACAATCCCTAAAAACCACCAAAGTGGATTCATTATCGGCATTTGTTTAAGTAATCGGTTCATTGAAAGCCAGCTTTTTTTGTCATTGTTAAGCCATATTTAGGCTATTTTATGCCTCCAATAGTATCGCATCTATACCGATTACACTATTAAACTTATGTAAAGGGTTTGTAGGCGCAGAGCATCAAGAAGATGCTCTCTTTTCAATCACTTAAAAGATATTAAATTTATTTATCATCAGATGATTGATAAATACTCAAGCTATCTGCTGTACCAACAAACGGCAAGCCACCCTTACCTTGAGCATAGGTGATTAAACCTACATAGACTTCATCCCCGTATGCTGGTGCATCACCAGGAAGCTTTGCATGGGCATTATATGCAATCCAGCGATCCTTTAACTCACCTGGTTTAGGGTTAGGTACCTGCCAAAATACCCTTAATGTTTTATCTTCCAAACCTTGGATTAGGATATCAGCACGGCCATTCAGTGCTTTATCGACGCCAACATCTGTTACCCAAGAATAGCCATTAACAGTGTTCTTTCCTTCAACAGTATTAAAGTGGCTACCACGATGCCCTACTACTACATGAGATGACACACGCTCATCTAAATTTAAACTATGCACTTGCAAACCTGCAAATACGTAGGTGCTGTCGCTATGTTCCGGGGTAAGCTTTACATCATCAGGCTTATGTATGCCAATATTTCGCACCACAACTGTAAATGGGAATCGAACCTTTTTGGCATCTAGCCTGCCTTGAGACTGGTTAAAATGAAGGGTTTTATCATCAGTATTATCTTCAAGGAAAGCTTGATACCGACCATCTTTTGCTTCCACCAAAGGCAAGACATCAGGATTATTAACAACATAATCACTTAACGGACCATTTGTTGTGAACTCATCTTGAAAAACAAGGGTGCCAAAATCTTTTTCAACAGGCGCGCTTGTACCACACGCTGTCAGCCCCATACCAAATAAGACAGAAACCGCTTTACGCTTTATTTTATGCAGCATAAATAATCCTTTAACTCTTTAAATTAAACATTTTTTTATGGTTTAACGAACGATGAAGCAAAAGCAACAAGTTGGTCAGACATGGCTTGTTGAGACTCTGGCTCTGATAAAATATGCGACATTTCAGGCTTGTATTGAACGGAAACAAGCCCTTTAAAATCAACAGTTGAATGCATTTTAAAAAACTGAGACTTGTGATTATATTCGCCAGACCAATCCCCTGTATAGACAAAGCTCATACGAACTTGACGAGCTACAAGTGTACGATACCCCGCTTCCACTTCTTCTTTAGGTGGGTAAACCCACTCAAAACCACCATCACCTAAATCAATAGCTTCACCGGTGACCATTGGCATGGCTTTGCCGATAAGCTTTTTAAAACGATTAATCCAAGGGCTCAGCCTAAAGACCTGCTTGACATAGTGAACACAATAATAAGACCAATTTTGAAAACCAAAATGATCAATGCCCATAATGCCAACAACTCGATCATCTTTTACGGCGAGCTTAAAACTATTCTGAGAACCGGAACACAAACCATACATGACCACTTTTGCAGTGTGCTCAAGCATATAATCAGTAATAACCTGATCAAGAACAGCTTGGAGCTCTTGTATTGTACGCTCATCATCCGTCATGCTTTCGTTGTCTAGACGAGTGCTTGAGTCACCAAGTTGGCATAAGTCTACGCGCAATGCCAAAAACCCTGCTTTCGCTAAAGCTCGTGTAAATTGAACACTTGAACGACATGTACCCACATGGTGAACAAGCCCTGAGTTTGGAATAACCACAAAAGGACGATCTGGAATAATAGTTTCAGGCTCAACAATGACACCGTGTAATTCAAATTCAGGTCGGTCAACTGTAAAAATACGCTCTTTAATCATAAATCTGGCCTAGTGCTGAATCAGTCGTGTGAGAGAAGTATTTAAAATATCAGTTGGATTCACAAACCCACCGACAGTATTCACAGTGCCCCACTCACTTTGAGTATCTGCAGGCTGAGCATGCTCTACCTCGTAAGGTAAGTGTGCTTCCTCTCTGTCCGCAATCCACTTCTTGAATATTGAAGTTTGAGGCGCGCCATAAATCACAACATTGGTATGCAATGTTTGTGGGTGGGCTTTTACCTTTGCCAGACCATCATGGAATGATGGGCTAATAGGATAGCCATTAACCCACGTCATACCTGCTTTTTCAAGCCTTGAGGTAATATGTGGGCCTGATAGCTCATTTAAGTATTGTTGACCATCCAATATGGGATCCCAGCAGATAACATCGGTGAGCTCTTCAAATGATGCAAGTGCATTAAGTGCAATCAGTGAACCAAGCCGTACAGCAAAGACTTTGACTTGACGTGCTCCAGTGGTTTCAAGAAGCCAACTCATAGCAGCTTTCGCATCTTCTAGAGCGGAATCAATAGAAAACAGCTGATCAGAACCACCACTGTCACCTGTGCCACGATAATCAAAACGTAAGCTTGGAATCCCTTTTTCCTGCAACTCCATGGCTAGTCGACGGATACCCCTATGTGAGCGTACATATTCCTGCCCCCACGGGTATAGAAATAAAACAGCATGATCTGCGACAAAGTGTGTTGTTGGCTCGTGGAATACACCATAACAAGCACAGGCAGACAGCTCAGAAACAGGATAGGACTTATTGACTTCTTGAGGCTCAAAAGTCGATTCTTGCTGTTCGATCTGGAAGAAAAAGGGTTTCATAGAAGCTCGCAAATCTGGTTAATCTATTCGCTCGAGATTATACCAGATCATGGTTTACTAGATAACTATAAGGATTACAAGAAGGCAGGACTACCATAGGATTGTGCAAATTACATGCGGCTCAAAAAGTTAAAATTCGAAGCGCTTTAATAGACGTGACACTTGTTCAGCTTTTGGAAATGGTTCAGCAAAAAGAGGATTGCGCATCTCAGATCTTAATCTAAGGGTCCAATAAGGGCTTGCATCTTCATGCCATATCACCTTCACATTCTTTTGCTTAAACATAGCTTTAACCCCTTTCATAAAGGCAAACATATCAGGCCAGTCCGCCCCCATTTCAGCCAAAGCTAAAAAGAGTTGCTGTGCAACGCGGTTTGCATCCTGTAAATCAGAGCATAAGGTAAAGGAGGTTTGCAATTGTTTGACTTGAGAGACTTTAAAGTTATTACGGTCTTCAGGAACCTCAAAATACTCCAACCAGCGAAGCTTTAAATGACTTTGCAAATACATCATCATTTCATGAGAAATAGCAACCTGACCTACAGCAATCTGGCCTGGCATCGTAATCAATAAGCGCTGTTGCGAAGTCATACGACCAATGGCAGGATAATCAATCTGGCCACTTGCATAAAACTCATTAAAGACAGAAAACATATCGTCAAGTTTATGTTCAGTGAGAAGCAACAGCCCCTGACCGATAAAAAACGCTCGTGTTCCAAGTGTAATAGCAAGTTTGCCCTTTGAACTAAGAGCAGCAAAGCCCATTTTAAAACAAGTGTTTATTAAAGCCCGAATTGGCAGCGCCTTAATTTTAAATTCAGAGCGCCTCTCGCCAAGCATAGCTCCCAAACCATGAGCCTCACCCCACTCAACGACACGCAATAATAATAAATGAACTTGAATAAAATACCCGTCAGCCAAGTAGTCTTGCGCACCTTCTAGCTGACCAAGCTCTTGAAGTTCAACACATAATATTTTAAAGGCCGATCGTCCCGGATCAGAGTCCGGCATAGCTTTGACACTTTCAAACAGTGTCTGGAGGTGGACAAAACGCTGCAAAGCATTGCGATATGGCTCTTCAAGCGTGAAATTAGTACCTGTATCAAAGCCTAAAATTTTAATGAGCTTGGTGTCAGGTAAATATTGAAGTTTAGAAGCAAGCATAACTTCTCGCGCCTGCAAAAAACGATTAAATGAAGCTTCAACATCTTCGGGATGTTCAAGTAAAGCCTCTGCATTTTGCTGATTCATTGCAGACTCAATAGCGGCAAGTTCATTTTGCGTTCGCCTCGCCAATGCATGGAGCTTATGTTGGTGTGCTGGAGGTAATTCAGCTAAATCAACCGTTTGTTCACAACGACGCAATAAATCAAGAACACCAAACAGGTAATCTTGTTTATGGGTTTTTAGATCAAAAAGCTCTTCAGGTGACTCTTTAAGATCCTGCGCGGAGAGATAGAGTTTTTGTGCTGCAAACCAAAAGGCCGCCGCTTTACCAAGTGCAGGTGAATATTGTTCAGAATCAATACCTAAGCGATGCGCTAAAAGTGCAGGTGCTTGCTTGACAGCTTCCATAAAGAAGCTTTTAGCGATCGCTGTAACCTTACTCTTTGATTCTTCGCTCAAACCTGCTCACCTTGTATATATAAATCTCTTCGTTGGGTATATTATAGTGAATATCAAAAGCTTAAATGTAACAAGAGTTTACATCTGATTCTTTTTTGCATCCGACCTTAGAAACTGATTATTCAAGACAAGTGTGTGATGAGAAATAATATCCCAGGGCTGTCTTAAAGCAATAACACGCTCTTGAAGGTTTGCCTGATCTAGAGTTCCCGAGAAGTATAAATTTGTATTAAAAGTAAAATACTGACCTATGACCATACCACGGATTGAATAACCCACATTTGGCCCCTGCCCTGGGTACCGCTCTGGCTCGACTTTTTTTTCACTATCGTCATCATAGACGAGTGCAATTGGCACATTAAAGTCTTCATCGAAATCAACAAAAGTAAGAAGGTCAAATCCTTTCTGAGTGGAAAACCAAATCCATGCATCTTGTCCAGATACTTCCTTATCAGCAAAGGCCTTTTCATGTTCGTCCATTGAACCATTGACAACTAAGGGCTCGTCAGGCCCCCAAGATGTCTGTATTTTACTTCCCCACAAGTTATAGCCATCAAGTGACACATTCACTCGAGGGGTTTTCACAATCATTTTCGCAATTGGTGGGATTTTAAAACGAGTCATCATTTCAACATGACTTTGATAAAAGTGCACCATAATTTGCATATCAAGCACTTTAGCACCTGCAATTTTGACTTTAGTTTTAGCGAACATTGAGTCAAACACAGGGCCATGCTGCACATCAACAATTTGTGTCTCTAAATTCGAATTATCTAGCTGTATTCGTGCAGACTCACTGAACAAGCCAGCATCAATCATAATTTTAAGTGAATCTAAAAGTGACTTTCCATCTGGTTTGCCATTTTTAAAATTAACCCCTTTAAAATAGAAGTCTGTCCAGATTAAAGAGTTTTCATCATCTAATTTCAAAGAATAATAGTCTGAATAAGCGCGCTTTTCATGCTCAGAAAAATGCCCTGCCTCATCGTAAGAAGCAGCTTCAAGAGGCAGCCCGGAACTGACAAGAGCACAGACATAGCGCCTTCGTTCACTGGACATATCGCCATGACGAGGATCAACCTGAATTTCAACTAGCTTATGTTGCCTATGTTGACCATTATAATATTGTACGGCGGCGTCTCGACAAGATTCATTGCCAAGGTGTTCATACATAAAAGACACTCGATCATACTCATCAAGCCGCTCTAAATGTCCTGACATTGGTATTTTTTTATAAGCAGGTGTGTAAACTGTCCACTCATCTGTCATTTGCGACCACTGAAACGGCACATTAGAAAGCTGTAAATCGCCAGACTCATTTCTATTAGCTTTAACAAATTGAATATTTTTAATGTCTTCGCCAAATAAATCACTAAAACTATTGGCAGAGATACGAACAGGCACTTGCGCTTGTGGTAATGGTTGAAAGGTTGTATTTTGAGCTGCATAAATTGGAGAAATAAAAGAACAGATAAGCAACCCTGCAATGAGAAACAGTCCTTGTTTCATGGATACATATACCCTTTTTTATTTTTAATTATGTTGATTCTTTTCCAAACTCATCTGCATAGGCGCTTAAAGTCGCCATTGCAAGATCCCTCATAAATGGCAAATGCTCCAAGGGTAAATCACCATGAATTAGGTGAGCCATAGTATAAAAGTCCACAGACTTTGGTCCACGTCGCTTCGCATTTGAGTGAGCCCAAAAAGCCATACGATACAAACGAAGAGCCCATTTTTGACGAATCGGTTCAAACACATGTTTCACACAATGTTCTATCACATTTACAGCTGCATCTGGAATATCGTTTTCAATATAGGTTTCTACATGATCACCAGCCTCAAACCAACCTGCAGCAAATTCACCTTGACGTAACCACTGGCCACTCGCATCCATCCCTTGGCGAATTTGAAATGGTGTTGGTTTTGTATCTGGATCTAGGTCTAATAAATAGACATAGTCATCTGCATCAAAACTCCGTGGGTTAACCTGCGTATCGTGTAAAAGCTCTACCCAATGTAAAAATTCAGGCTTAGGAATAATATTGGAAATACTGTTCCAGTGAAGTCCAAGTCTAAAAATAAACTCAACATACTCTTGGGTGACCTCAAGCGTAAATATGCTTTTTTGGAATGAACGGATAATGCGTTCACAAGCTGTCTTAGTGCTCCAGTCAGATGACCATACATCAATCCAACCAATATTTTCTTTGACAACACCAACAAAAATCTTAAACCCATGTTTACTTTTCATAAGGGTCATAATATTTTGTGCGCCAGAACCGTCAATACTGCTTGCAAGGTGTTTCACAACTTCAACTTCAGGCACAAGAGAATCATCTTCATTACAAGCCTCAGAGTTGCGAGTACGAGCCGCTCGAATAACATGGTCCAAGTCTGTATGCCTTGATGCGGGTAACCAGTTACGCATGCTGATGAGGCGACGTAAACCTGTTGGCGATAGTGTGTCAATAAAGTTCTCAAGCACCTGCAGCGCAATTAGAGAAACCTCTTCACACTTATGTAGCGCCATTAAAGGCATAAGCTCACGTATCTCTGAACGCTCGAAACTTAAGCCATGACTAAAGATATCAGCAAGGGTTTGCTCAGGTAAAAAAACCAATTGATTTTCGATACTATTAAAGCAATCAAACTCATCAACGACTTTGCCACCTTCGGAAATTTGATTCAACATGCTCAGAAAAGGATCTTGCCACTGCCAAGCACGATCGACCACATTGGATTTTGGTTGAGGAGCAGATGATTTCTTGATCTCTTCGTCAAATGCCATTTCCATCCAATTACGCATCACTTGTCGAACTTCGTAAGAGAACTGAAAACCAACATCACCAGCTAAGAGTAAAAAGTCGCGCAATGGCTCTTCAATAAGATCGATATGCTCTGTTTGCTTTTTAGTCTTCATTGAAATGAGATTTTTAACGGTTTTAACGATAGTCTCTTCAATTTTTTTCCATGCCTCTTGCGCAAACTGGCGAGAGTCACGAAAGTGAACGATAAGTTCATGCAAGCTTGCATGTACAATTTGCGCAAATGCTTCTAACTCTGCAGCTCTAGATCCTTCAGGATCAGTAGAAGTCGATGCTCCGTTTAAAATAAACTCATTCACAAGAAGGACTAGAGCATGATCAACGCGAGTCACGCCAGGTACATCAATGATGTCTTGCCATGCAGCTGGGTGGCCGCCTTGGAGTAAATGCTCACCATATTTTTGCAGTTGAGCCCGAATATCATTTTTATTACCATCTAATAGTGTTGGTGTACTCAAAACTCTCTCTCTTAAAAATAAAGAAGAAATAACTTAGATAGGCAGCGCTTCTACAATCTAAGCAGGTATATTCATTGGCGTATATCTATGTGAATACCAACATTATATACCCAAATTACAAGAGGGTATGAGCTGTCGGCAAAGAAAGTTAACAGATGGCGTGATCAGACAGATCTAAAACCAAGAAAAAACAATTCTATATATAAAGTGATTTGCATAAAAGGCTTTAGATATAGAACGTCAATAGACAGAGTGTATAACGGAACTGTTATACACTCAAGAGAAGAAAGCAGAGCTAGCCCTGCCCTTCTAATGTATCACTTATAGAGCAGCTTCAAGCTCAGGAAGTGCTTCGAAAAGGTCACCAACAAGGCCATAATCAGCCACTTGGAAAATTGGAGCTTCTTCGTCTTTGTTGATTGCAACAATAACTTTAGAATCTTTCATACCAGCAAGATGCTGGATTGCGCCGGAAATACCAACAGCAATATAAAGTTCTGGAGCAACAATTTTACCTGTTTGACCAACTTGATAATCGTTAGGCACGAAACCAGCATCGACTGCTGCACGGCTTGCACCAATAGCAGCACCAAGCTTGTCAGCAATACCTTCAAGAAGCTTGAAGTTTTCACCACTGCCCATACCACGACCACCAGAAATAACAACGCTTGCAGCTGTTAGCTCTGGACGCTCAGACTCTGCTAGCTCTTCTTTAACGAAAGAAGAAACGCCAGCATCCCAAGAACCTTCAAGCTTGGATACTTCTGCACTGCCGCCAGTTGCTGCAACTGGATCGAAAGCTGTAGCACGAACTGTAAGCACTTGCTTCGCATCTTGAGACTCTACGCTTGCGATCGCATTACCAGCATAGATAGGACGCTTAAAGCTCTTGGCACCAGTGACTTCTACAACATCACTAATCATACCAACGTCAAGCGTGGCAGCAACGCGAGGCAGGAAGTTTTTACCAAGACTTGTCGCAGAAGCAAGAATTGCATCATAAGCTTGACCAACTTCAGCAACAAGCTTGCCTAGATTCTCAGCAAGGCCATGAGCAAGGCTCGCATCGTCAGCAACAAGTACTTTTCTTACACCAGCAAGTTGTGCTGCTGCTTCTGCTGCAGCATCAACGCCTGTACCAGCAACAAGTACGTCAATGTCGCCACCAATTTTTTGTGCAGCAGCAAGAGTGCTTAACGTAGCGCCCTTGATTTTGCCTTCACCGTGTTCTGCAAATACTAAAACCGCCATATTAAATCACCTTCGCTTCATTCTTAAGTTTGTCTACTAGAGTTGCAACAGAATCAACTTTAACACCACCTTGGCGCTCTGCTGGTGGCGCTACTTGCGTTTGCTGTACGTATGTTTTAAGCGTTACACCGTAATCAGCAGGTGTTTTTGTTTCAAGAGGCTTTTTCTTTGCCTTCATGATGTTTGGAAGACTCGCGTAACGAGGCTCATTCAAACGAAGATCTGTTGTTACAACCGCAGGAAGGTTAAGCTGAACTGTTTGAAGACCACCGTCAATTTCACGAGTTACAGTCACTTTGTCACCTTCAACAGCAACTTCAGAAGCAAATGTACCTTGGCCAACATTCATAAGTGTTGCAAGCATTTGGCCTGTTTGGTTGTTATCACCATCGATAGATTGCTTACCAAGGATAACGAGCTGTGGCTGCTCGGCATCAACAACACCTTTAAGAAGCTTAGCAACGTCAAGTGGCTGAGCAGCTTCTTCAGTTTCAATATGAATTGCACGATCAATACCAAGTGCAAGAGATGTTCTCAGTTGCTCTTGTGCAGCCTTAGGGCCGATAGTCACAGAGACAAGCTCAGTTGCAACACCACGCTCTTTAAGGCGTACAGCTTCTTCTACAGCAATTTCACAGAATGGGTTCATTGCCATTTTCAAATTCGTTAGATCCACGTCGCTGTTATCAGCTTTTAACCGTGGTTTCACGTTGTAATCAATAACGCGTTTAACGGCCACTAAAATTTTCATGCTTATCCCCATTTACATTTTTTGTCAGTGCTCGAAGCAACGCCCTTTACACTCACTAATCAAAATTCCGAGCTCGTTAGCACTCTACATTCAAAGAACACGAGCGTGAACAAGTTTATCAGCTACTTCAAGATAATGCCCTAGCCTTTAATCGTCAACCTGAAATTAAGGCTCTTAACCACTTTAAATTGGTTTCAATTTATACTACACGCACCTGAAGAGACCATAACTTCAGTGAAAAACTCCAAAATACTAGGCTTCGAACAACACCTAAAAACAAGCCGCCAAAGTCCACAAAATTTTCGTAGAGTCTTAACAGTATTTTCGACATATCCGAATCAATTGTACTTCTCTAGGTATATGAAGTCACTCGTTAAAATTTCAAGGCTTCTCTTCATCATCTTTTTTCCGCCCCTTTGAATCAAATTGATACTCATCTGGAATTTCAAACTTCTGAGACAGGTATGGCTTATCTTGACGGCCTTTCTTGTATTCTTGCATTTGAAATACAAATGCAAGAATCTGTGCCACAGCTTTATACAAGCCACGAGGTATTTCTTTATCTACATCTGTTGTGTAATACACAGCACGACACAGCAATGGTGATTCAATTTGCATTATTTTATGGTGCGTACCAATTTCTCGAATCTTGAGTGCGAGTATATCAGCGCCCTTGGCGATCAGCTTTGGAGCACCGCCCTCGTCTGGTTTATATCGAAGCGCCACAGAAAAGTGAGTCGGGTTCGTGATAATAACGTCTGCTTCAGGGACATTGCCCATCATTTTACGTTGCGATAACTCTCGCTGTAGCTGACGAATACGGCCTTTGACTTCTGGTTTACCTTCAGTGTTTTTATATTCGTCTTTCACTTCCTGCTTTGTCATTTTGAGTTTTTGGCTGTTTTGATAGATTTGATAAGGCACATCAATTGCAGCGATAACAAAAGTCGTTGCCACTAATAAAAAATACCCTACAAGCAGATGTCCAAGGCTACGGACAATGGCTTCCATGACAGGCAAGTTGGCCAAATCCATGTATTCACCGAGATGGGTGTAAATCCAAAAAACCCCAACACTGCCAATTAAAATAAATTTAATCACAGCCTTTACAAGCTCAACTAAGCCATTTTTAGAGAAGACTCTTTCAGTCAGGCCTTTAATTGGGTCCATTTTTGACAGCTTTGGCTGCAGGGCTTGCAAACTAAAATTCCAACCACCAACAAGAATTGCAGAGGCAATTGCAGCTAAAAAAACGCCCACCAGTAGTAATAAAAAAACCTTTGCGACTTCGAGAATACCTGCCACAAGTGAGTCAACCATAACATGTGGCTCAAATGCAGCCATAGGCTCAAAGCCAAAGTTCACTTTGGCTACATCTAAAATTGGAGTCACCAACATAGAGCCAAGTGAAGTTGCAAAGGTTGCAGTCATCAGAAGTACTATCGCAGAAGAAAACTCTCGAGAGCGTGCCACCTGGCCCTTCTCTTTCGCTTCCTCCTGCTTCTTACTGGTGGGGTCTTCGGTGCGATCTTCACTTGAATCGTCAGCCATAGAACCCCCTCATAAGAATTAGGGCTTGTTCGGTGAGGACTTCAAATGTTGGTAAAATCCGTGGGAGACTGACACCCACAACGAGAATACCTACAACAACCGTAAAAGCGAAACCAAAAGAAAAAACATTAAACTGAGGCGCCATTTTTGAAATAACACCAAAGGTCAAGTTCACCATAAGAAGAGAAATAACAACAGGCAGAGCTATCAATAAACCTGATGCAAATAACCAAGTGACAGTCTTAAACATAGACTGATTAATGAGTGATACTTTATCCCAAGCACTAAACCCAACAGGTAACTGATGAAAACTTTCCGCCATGACTTGAAACACAGCTAAATGGCCATTGGTACTAAAAAAGAAAATATTCGCCATCAGCAAATATAATTGTGAAATAGCAGCAACACTGACACCATTCACAGGATCAACAAGCTGTGCAAAACCTAGACCTGCTTGCATGGCTATTGTCTGACCACCAACAACTAAGGCTTGAAAGAGCATTTGCACAACGAGCCCCATTGCAACACCAATTAAAAGCTCCTTTGCAGCAAGTACGACCCAGAGTAATGTGCCAGGCTCTGTTGCCGTCGTGATAGGTATCTGAGGCGCAATTGCAAAGGTAATCAGCATTGCAAGGATAATTCGAACAGACTTACCAACCAGCTGAGTGCCAATCAAAGGCATAACCATAAGCACACCACCGATACGTGTGAATGGCAATGCATAGCTACTTATGTATTCAGTGTAGTAAGTCCCTAAATCCATAGTACGAGCTTCAATGAATAAAATGTTGTAAGTCGATCATAATACGACTGGTAAAATCTGCAACCAATGTACCAAGCCAATCGCCAGCAATCATAAGTGCAGCAAATGTTGCGAATAAGCGAGGTAAAAAACTCATGGTTTGTTCGTTAATTTGAGTTGCAGCCTGAAACATCGACACAATGACACCAACAACCAAGCTTGGCAGTATAATGACGCTCACCATTGCACCGCAGATATAAATCGCTTCATAAAATAAATCGACGACATCTTGAACCATAGGACACCTCTTCTAGGTTAGATTCCGCGGAAACTCGTAGCCAGGGACCCTATGATTAATGTCCAGCCATCAACGAAAACAAACAGCATAATTTTAAAAGGTAAGGAAACAATGAGCGGCGATAACATCATCATACCCATCGCCATAAGAACACTGGCAACAACCAAATCAATAATCAAAAAAGGAATAAAGAGAATAAAGCCGATTTGAAACGCAGTCTTAAGCTCGCTGGTCACAAAAGCAGGCATAAGCACAGCCATTGGAATATCATCTTTATTTACTGCACCAGTTTTACCGCTGATATTCATAAAAAGTTGGATATCATCTTCACGTGTTTGCGCCATCATAAATCGCTTAAAGGGATCTATTGCGTTTTCTAATGCAACACTCGATTTAATTTCTTCGTTTAAATACGGCTGCAACGCATTTTCGTTTACCCTTTCAAACACAGGTGTCATGATAAAAAATGTCATAAACAACGTTAAACCAATTAAAATCTGGTTCGATGGTGTTTGCTGTAAACCAATGGCTTGTCTTAAAATTGAAAAAACAATTAAGATTCTTGTAAATGACGTCATGCTTAATATTAAGGCTGGTAATAACGTCAGCGAAGTCATGAGAAGCAAAATCTGTACAGATACAGAGTAATCTTCCCCACCTTCGCTATTAGGTGTGGTTTTCATCACTGGAAACTGAATATCGTCAAATTCCAAGGCGAAACTTGTTCTGGAAAGAAAAATGGCAACGAAGGCCAGTGTTGTAAAAAGCACTGATCGACACCAATGCCCTTTTTTAAAAATTAAACTGCTTTTGTTAAGCAGAAGCGTCGCGCTCTGCGGAGTCCAATACTTTTGCAAATTCTGCCTCACTGTGAGCATCCTTGTTCACGTCAGAATCAGACTGCTGCTCTTTTCCATCCTTAGAAAATCGATGCAAAGTCTGAATTGAGTGTTGCGTGATACCAAGCAACAACTCTTCACCATTCACCTTGAATAGTGCAATTTTTTCTTTTTGTCCAACCGAATAGACACTAATGCAGTCAATATTATTATGGCCGCCTCTCATGCGTGCAAGCTTGCCTGATTTTTTAAGCCAGTTTGATACCCACCAAAAACCAATGAGTAGCACAGTCAGCATACCAATTGTTTTTACGCCTTCCTGCATTAATGATGGAGCCTCTACAGCTTCTTCCGAAGTAGGCGCCTCTGGCTCATTTGAAGTAGCTTCAACATTATCAGGATGATTTATCACAAGCTCTTTTAAAGGCTTATTTTCTGGTAGCGCCTCATCAGATGGTGTTTCTGCAGCCGCAATATCTTGCATTTTTTTAGCATCATCAGACTCGGCTGCATTTTCAGTTTTTTGTTCAACCACAGCCTCGGTATTCGCTGAAACTGCTTCTTCCGCAAACACATGAGTTGTACTGATAATCCCAAAACAGCTTAGACCAATTACCAGCCCTGCCTTCATTTTTATTTGCGTTGTTTGCAGCAAGTGTTTCACGTTTACCTCTTTCTTTGCTTTATCCCAATTTTCGAATACGCTCACTGGGGCTAATAATATCTGTCAAACGAATACCAAACTTCTCGTTGACCACAACAACCTCACCATGAGCAATTAAAGTGCCGTTCACCTTAACATCAAGGGCTTCACCAGCCAAGCGATCTAGTTCGACGACAGAGCCTTGGTTGAGCTGTAAAAGATTTCGAATACTGAGATCAGTAGAGCCAACTTCCATCGAAATAGTGACCGGTATATCCAAAATAACGTCAAGATTTGGCGAGTCTTCATCATTTAATCGACTTCCAGTATCAACTAATGGCTCAAGCTCAGCTTTTTGTGCTTCCGCCATAAAGTCTTCTGCTGACATATCCCCCATATCGCCACCAGACTCGCCATCTTCTTGTTCACCAAGTGCAGCGGCCCATTCGGCTGCGAGAGCTTCATCATCTTGTTCATCGCTCATATTGACACCTCATTAAAAAAAATCTGTATTACTTTTGTTTCTCGCGCAGTGGATCAGTTACAACTGGCTCTGCAACAGGCGTAGATTGTGGACGTGTTACTTTAATTTTATCTTCAATTTGCACTGCATATTTGCCACGTGAAGTGCCAAGCTTACCTTTAAAAATAGGGACATCTTGCGCATAGAGCGTTGCTTGCTCTGGCATATCCACCATGATAATGTCGCCTTTTTTTAGCTTTGCCAGCTCACGTAATTTCATTTGATGTTTTAAAAGTTTTAATTGCATATGTACATTAGCAAGCATGATATCTTCACGCATTGCTATAGCCCAACGCTCATCAGTATCATCCGTATCACTTTGCACACCAGCATCAAGAATTTCACGAATCGGCTCTAACATTGAATATGGAATCGTCAGGTGGATATCACCCCCGCCACCATCAAGCTCAACGTGGAATGTATTAACGACAACCACTTCACTAGGACTTACAATATTTGCTAAAGAAGGATTTACTTCCGAGCCCATATATTCAAATGTCACAGGATGAACTGGTGACCAAGCCTCTTCCATATCCTCAAAGGCTTTTTCCAACACAATTTGCACAACTCTGTTTTCAGTTGGGGTAAATTCACGACCCTCAATTTTTACATGACGCCCTTCTCCACCAAAAAAATTATCAACCAGTTTAAAAACAAGTTTTGCATCAAAAATAAACAAGCCTGTACCTCTAAGTGGCCGCATTCTGACAAGGTTTAAACTTGTAGGTACTTGCAAACTGTAAAGGTATTCAGAAAATTTAATAATCTGAACACCCCCAGCAGCAACATCAGCAGTACGTCTTAAAAAACTAAACAAACTAATACGCGTATAACGAGCAAAACGTTCATTAATCATTTCTAGGGTCGGCATGCGACCACGAACAATACGGTCTTGAGAGCTTAAGTCATAACCTGATACGCCATCTGGTGAAACATCAGATTCAGTGTCTATATCGCCATCACCGACACCATGTAAGAGCGCATCAATTTCGTCTTGAGATAAAAGATCTTGCACTTCTAGTCCTTACAAAAAAATGTTTATTGCAGCACAAAAATTGTGAAATATAATTTTTCTACTGTAGGATCACCCAATTCATCAGAAAGCATCGTTTGCAATTCTTCAAGGGCAATATCACGCATTGCTTGTTTACCCTCTGGACTTCTGAGTTCTTCAAACTCCTGACTTTGAAAAACCTCTACAAGCTTGCTTTTGATTAAAGGCATATTTTCTTCTAATTTGGCCATCAAACCTGCATCACGCCCCATGAGCGTCACTTCGAGTTGAAGAAAGTGTGTTTTGCCTGCAGTATTAGCAAAATTGACAACAAATGAAGGTCTAATAGGCATGTAGATCGCTGGTTTAAAAGAGTCTTCAACAGGCGCAGCTGGCGCTGGCGCATCATCACCAGACATAAAGAAAAAAGCCGCACCACCAGCAATAATGACGAGTAATAAAACAATCACAATCAACATCATTTTTGATTTCGGTGCTTCCTGTTCCACATCCATTTGCAAATCTTTATCAGCCATTGCCTAAGGCTCCCTATCAATGTAATAAACACTTTCCGACAGTGTTTGAAAAATTTAAAACGATAAAAGGTTCTTATGAGAATAGACAAAAAATACGTTATAACCAGATTGTCTATTTTGTTTTACACCTTAAATATAGCAATCAACTCGACCTTTGCTTGAATTTCCAACAATAATTGTTGATTCGACCATCTCGTCCTCACCAGTTGCTAGCTCACCCAAGCGCTGATGGCCTCCAGATTTTTGTTCAGAGTTCTGCTGCTGTTGACCATCTTTTGTCTGCGCATCAACGGACTGAAACCCTTGTGACTCCAAGGCTTCACGCAAACGTGGTAAATGTTGATCAAGAATTTCTCGTACTTGTGATGAGTGACTTGTCATCGTGACTTGTGCATGTTCGTTTTTAATCGAAACTTCTACTTTCAGAGGCCCCAAATCTGGTGGATCAAGTCGAATCTCAGCCTTTTGCTGTGTCGCATTTGCCATCCAGCGAACACGATCCATGACTTTGTCACCCCAATCTGGCTCAGAAACTGGTTTAGCAATACTCATTTGAACAGGTTTATCATTGACATTTTCTAAGGTAGGTAGAGTAGATTGCCCTGTTTTAGTTGTCTGATTTTGATGTTCAGGTAACTTAAAATTCTGCAGGTCTGTATCAACATTTTCTATAGTTTGATCAGCTGAAACATCAAGGCTTAGATCAGCGGTTTCAGTATTTTCAGTTTGTGCCCCAGTAGCAGCGACTGCCACCTCAGCTTTTAAACCAGAAGATGACTGCAAAGAGTCGTCTACTTCAAGAGATGAAGTATCTTGAGCCGTGGCAGTTTTTGCCGTTTCCTGCACCACATCTTGTGCTGTAACAGCAGTTGTTAAAATTTCATCTCCAACACTTTCATCGACAATTTCTGTAGTATCATTTTCATCATCAGATTCGATGTCATCATCTGTCTCAGAGGAGGCATCAACCACCTGACTCGCAGCCTCTGCCTGATCTAGTAAAGAAGTATCAGTTACCTCTAAGTCTTCCTCATCGGTGACTTGAGTAGAATCGCTCTCAGTATTAAGTGTCAAAATTTCTTCCGACTCATCTATTGCTTCAGCTGTTTCTTCATCAGTTTTTTGACTTTTCAATGCTTCAGCAAGTAGTGCTTCTTCCGTTGCACTCGCCTCTTTCGATACAGCGTCCTCTGCAGCAACTGCTTCTTTATCATCAGTTTCAGAAGCAGTTGCTGCTTTATCAGAACCTACAGCCTCATCAGATGCATCTTCATTCTCATCAGCTTTTTTTGACTCATTTGTCTTCGACTGGCTTTGTGTTGCCTGAGACGAATTTTTTTGAGTATTTTTGGAAGGTGGTTTAGCAGGAGGCGCATCATCATTTGAGTTTTGACGCTGACTGTTTTTTGAATGAGCATTAGAATAGACCTCATCAAAAGACTGTACGCCATATGATGAGTTGTCAGATTGGTAAGCATTCTGTTTAACGCTACTACTAAAGTCTGGGACAGACTGGGCAGCGCCATTTGTCGATAACAAAGACATAATACACTCCAATAAGATTAATGATGCTTATTGAAGTGCAAACATTATGCCAAATTATTAAGAGCCTCTAATACAAGCTGACGATTTTTTTCAATTTCAACAACAAGGGCTTCAGCGTTAGCTAAATTCCCCTCATGAGCTTGTGTTTCTAGTGTTGCGCACGCAGATGAAAGCTCAACAGCCCCCAAATTACTAGAACTGCCCTTTAAACTATGAGCTGCACGCCTGACAGCATCAGAATCTGCTTGAGACACTGCTTCTGCTATAGCTTGGCATCTAACATCCATATCATTTCGAAATGTTGTTAGAAATAATTCAAAATCATCGCCAAGCATTGACCTTAAATCTTCAACCATATCTACATCAATTGCACTCAAAATAGCTCTCCTAAATACGCCATTCAAATTCAGCTTCTACTATATTACCAGTTCCAAAATATTCAAATCTACGACACATACCAAGTAGCAAAGGAATACCACGACCACAATAGCCTTCTTTTGAACTCAGTTTTTTCTCAAAACCCTTGAAGTCAAAGCCTTTACCTGTGTCTTCAACCCGAATAATTAAAACCCCTCCACCTTCTTCTGGCTTATGTCTTAGAACAAATTTAACAGAACCTTCAAAATCTTTTGATAATGCGGCTTCACGCTGGCGATAATATTCTGCGAAGCCATGCGCTGTTGTTTTTAAACCAGAACTGATACCTAAAACACCATGCTCTAATGCATTTGAATAGAGCTCAGCTAAAATTGTATACAATTTGCTTGAGTGATTTCTTAAACCAGGCACTTCCATCAAAACGTGTGTTAATAATGGCAAAGGATTAAAGTCTTTTAACGTTTGCGGTAGCAGTGTGTATTCTAAACACCAATCCATTGGCCCTAATGCTTTTTGAGATAGTTTTTCTTGTTTTTTCTCACCAAAATAAGAATCAAACTCCTCTTGTGGCACCATGGTAATTTCAACGAGAGTATGATCGTCGTCTTGTTCTTGTCGACCAGTATACACATCGACAGCATCTAAAATCTCATCAAAAATCTTCGTGCTATCATGATTTTTATTAAAAATATCAACGAGACGCTCACTACCGAACATTTCACCTTTGATGTTATTCGCTTCAAGAATACCATCAGTCCATAAGAAGAATCTATCACCTTCTTGCATCTCAAACACTTGTACTTCAGTATTAAAACGTTGAGCTGAAAGCACACCTAAAGGCAAATGTTTTGATGGCACATTAATTATTTCGCCACCCTCTCTCGAATCATCAGGACGATAAATAAACAAATCAGGTAAACCACCGGACCAAACTTGAATAATATTTTTATCCATCGAAAATTCAACAAGCGCACAACAACAGAAAACACCTACAGGCAAAATATGCGCTAATTTTTTGTTAATCTCAGCGATAATTTCTTGCAGCGAAAAACCTTTATTGGTCATGCCGTAGAAAATTTCAGAAGCTGGCATTGCACCGATTGCAGCAGGTAAACCATGACCAGTAAAGTCCCCAATCAGAACATACATACCACCATCAGGTTTTCGTGATGCTAAGACCATATCACCGTTAAAAACAGACATTGGCGATAAATGCGCTCTAACACAAGGCGCATTTATACAGCCAGGGTGAGCAATATTATCAAACACCCGCTTTGCAACTTCTTGCTCACGAATTAAATGCTCATGATGCACTGCCAACCGATCACGTTGCTCACGCACCACTGACTGTAGTCGCCTTAATCGCCCTAAAGCTCTCACTTTTGCTGTAAGAATTACTTTATTATATGGCTTACTTAAAAAGTCAGTACCACCAGCGTCTAAACATTTAGCAAGGGAGTTTGCATCCTTGAGTGAAGTCAGAAATACTATTGGGATAGCCTCTTCTGCAGCAAGCACCCGTATTTTTTCTGCAGCCTCAAAACCATCCATTACCGGCATAAGCGCATCAAGCAAAACAATATCTGGCCGATGCTCAATGTAAAAATCAACGGCCTCTTGACCATTACGAGCACAAACCACTTCGTGACCAGCATTTTTGATAATGGTTGAGAGAATCAGTCGATCAGAGTCATTATCATCAGCTACGAGAACTTTGAGGCTGTCATCTTGATGCGCTTCAAATGAGCTCATCTCTTTTTCAACATTGAGTTCCAAAATTCACCTCGACTATATGTGTATTAGCTAAACATAAAGATATATTTTGCTTGGCACTTTAACAGGCCCTTTTTTCAAGTTTAGACAATACTCAGCAGCTTATTAAACAATTAATAGAAATCTAAACAATAAAAAAAGGCCCTTTTGAACAATACAAAGGGCCTTTTTTATATTTAAAGTCTATTTTTTAATTTTATTTAATCGTAAAGAGCTGCTCAAAATTAGATATTGTTAGAATCTTCTTCACATCATTATTACAGTTTACGATTTCAATATGGGATGTATCACCACCAGCATGATCTCTAAGCAGAAGAAGCATACCTAATGCAGAAGAGTCAAGATAGGTTGTTTCGCTCATATCAACAACATAACCTTCCGGTTTAGAGTTTGCTTTTTCATAAGCATCCCTGAATTCTTGGTGCGCACTAAAGTCAAAGCGGCCCTGAATTTTAATGGTCAACTTGTTGTCTGCGCCTGATTCGTTAGCCCAAATCGCCATATTACACTTCCCCTTAATGGTTATAAAATATTGAAAATTTCAATAAAACACACAACTTCCAGAAAAATGCTATTCATAAAGCCTTAATCTGTAGGTCCTTCTTTTACTTGAAGCCTTAAAGTTTTTAATCCGTAAAACTTCATTTCTTAATTTTAAGAATAGTCCAATTCGAAACAACTCAAAGTATGTCGTTAACAAAGGATACAATTTTTTCCTTTTTAAAAACTGATAACTTAACCAGAAGTTACTGCTTAACCACCTTTGTTTGATACAAACTTACAAGCCTTTCATTTAAATTATTGAGATGCTCTAAAAATTGTTTATCAACTAGTCCTAAGCGATGAATGAGATCAACTTTCATCAATACAACAACAACAATTTTATGCATCTCACCAATAATTTTACCGTAAGCTTCCGTATTCACAATTCCAGCAGACTCAAGCAAGGCTAAACCTTGAAGCTGCCCAATAAGCTGATCTACACCTGAGCGTGTCTCTAAAGCAATATGCAGGTCTGAGACAACCATTTGATCAACCATAGCTGAAGTAGCTTGAACAGAGTTTTTTGCTTTTTGCATCTCTGTTTTAATATCGCCACCAAAATTTTCTGATTGGGCTGAAAGGCGTTGCACCTCTTTCGCCATATAACTGTATGTTCTACCAACATTACCTGATTTAGCAGCTTCAATTGCCGCATTCAAAGCCAGCAATCCTGTCTGATCGGCAATATGTCGCAGACCATCCACAAGCGAAAAAATTGAATCAATTTGTTTTAAAAGCTCTTCAGTCTTGCTTACAGCATCATGCCCTTGCTGGCTGGCATTCACGATGACTTTAACGTAATCTCGCATAGTGCCTTCTATTTCGACAACATAGGCCTCAACACTTAGCTCACGTAGCTCTTGCACTTCAGGTAATACAATATGTTGTTTTAACCCTTTAATAGCATTGCTTAGACGGTCTGCATTGGCATTATTGTCAACTAAAGACTTAAGTTCGTTTAAATCAAGATTTGATTCCATCGAAGTAAACTTTTCAATTAGGCCCTCTACCTCTTCCTGGCATTGCGTAGGAAGGAAAAGCACTTGCTTCGCTGTAGTTTCATCTAAATCCATAGTAAGCCTATCTTCAAGTATGCTGTTTTTACGACGTTGGTATATGTGGTAGCCAAGGGCTGAACCAATCACCAAAAAGAAAATTAAAACAACAATAGCCATATTTACAACCTTTTAATTAAGAGTAGTCAAAGTCTTTAGACACGTCATGCATCTATTAGCTATATCCTAGTATTTACTGACAATTCTATAATGACAGCAGTGATTCGCCTAGCTAATTAAGCTTAAAAAGACAACATCTCTCACTCTTTTTTATGATGAATACAGAATACATAAATTAATTAAAGTACAAACGAACTAAGGAGGTGTGAATGATGAAGATATTCAATGGAGAGTATAAAAAGGAGAGACAATAATTTTATCGAATAAAAAGAAGCTCTTTATTCGTCACTGTCGAAATCCATTTGACGCATAAAGCCTTGGGTTGCAAGTTCATCAAGAAATTCAGCTTCATCTTTATCTTGCTTTTCTTTTTCAGCAGCATTCTGCGCTGCCGCAATTACGTTATATGACTCTTTAGTCTTATAAAGCTCGAAAAGATGGGCTTTCATTTGGTCTAAGCGCTTTACCTTTTCCGCAATAAGGCCCTGCTGCTGCCTCATAGCATCACGAAGAGAGGCAACAAAGGAGTGCTGACGAGTGATACTTGAAACAGATTGATATTCAGTAAGTTGAGTTGCTTGCTTTTCAGTTTGTGTACAATATTCAGCAAGTTGTGTGAGCTGATTTTTAGATGCATCAAGATCTCGCTCGAATTCAGCAACCTGACTTCGAAACTTCTCAAGATCAATATTGACTAATTCGCCCATTCGGGTCCAACGATCACCTGCTGCCATATAATTAACCTAGCACACCTGAACAATTATTAGCCACTTTAATTACATTATTTAACTTGATACAAGCTGTAATAATGCTTTTTTTGAATCAGCAAAGGTACGGCATTCTTTCATTTTCTGTACAAGAAATTGTCGAATTGCATCTCTTTTTTCAACAGCTTTATCAAGCTCAGGATCACTGCCTTTTTTATAAGCACCAATTCTTAATAAATCTATATTTCGCTGATAACTGGACATCCAACGTCGCATGGTAATTGCTGCTTCACGGTGTTGTTCATCCACAATAGCAGGCATGACACGAGATACAGATTGTTCCACATCAATTGCTGGGTAAATCCCCTCTTCAGCAATACGTCGGTTCAATACAATATGTCCATCTAAAATAGCTCTTGCCGCATCAGCAATAGGCCCCTGCTGGTCATCACCTTCAACAAGCACTGTATAAAATGCAGTAATAGAACCACCACCGCTTTCGCCATTACCGGCTCTTTCAACAAGCGCAGGTAATTTAGCAAAACATGAGGGTGTATAACCTTTAGTAGCAGGAGGTTCACCAGCAGCCAAACTAATTTCCCGCTGAGCTTGAGCATAGCGAGTTAAAGAATCCATGAGCAGTAAAACACTTTTACCCTGCTCTCTAAAATATTCAGCAATTGAAGTAGACGTTTGTGCACCATACAAACGCATCATTGCAGGATCATCAGCAGGCGAAACAACAACAATTGCTTTTTTTAATCCATCTTCACCAAGAATTTCATCAATAAACTCTTTAACCTCTCGCCCACGCTCTCCAATTAAACCAACCACGATAACGTCGGCATTGGTATTTCGAGCCATCATACCCAATGTCACACTTTTACCAACACCGCTACCAGCCATTAAACCTATGCGTTGTCCACGTCCTACTGTAAGCAATCCATTAATGGTACCGATGCCTACATCTAACACTTCTTTAATTGGTGTACGTGCAAGAGGATTTATTTTTTTAAATTGAAACGCTTCGTGTCGCACATTGTGTAAAGGCCCCTTACCATCAATTGGACGACCAAGCGCATCAAGAATGCGGCCTATTGTGCCTTCGCCAGCAGGTAGCGTTAAAGGCTCACCAGTTGGCGTCACCATTCCACCCACAGCAAAACCTGTACTGCCTTCAAGAGGTGTTAATAAAACATTTTTGCCACGAAAACCAATAATTTCTGAAACAACAAAGCCACCATCAGCGGTTTCAACATGACATAATGTGCCAACAGGTGCGCGACAGCCTTGTGCCTCGAGTAATAAACCCACTGCTTTTACAAGTTGACCACTTACTGCTGGTTTAGGCGGCGCCTGAATTGTAGAACGCCATTTATGAAGTTCGTCTTTAAAAAAAGTATCCAAGTAAACCTCTAGGCATTATCTTTAAGCTGTTTAATATACTGATCTAGCAGCTCAGGTAAATTAATTTTGACTCTAGAGTGACCGGACTCAAGAAAAACATTACCATCACTTAATTTATTATTAAGCTGAACTCGCCAACCACTTTCATCCATATGATTCGCTAATGCATTTTGCACTACTTCACTATTATGTTGATTAACATGAATAACAATTTGATGATCTGTCGGCAGTAATTGCTGTACGGACTCATCAACTAAATATTCTAACAATGCTTGATCTTGACTCACTTGGTGATGCAAGAATGTTGCACAGATATCAGTAGCCAAGGTTTTCAGTTCGGAAACAAGATCCTGACGGTAATCTTGAAAAGGGTGTTGCATGGCTTGAATGAGCTGACGAATTTTCGTCATTTCAATATCCATTTTTTGAGTAAGTTCAGCCTGCCCTTCTGCTAGACCAGCAGCATAACCTTCAGCCTTACCTTCTTTAAAGCCATCATCATAACCTGCCTCACGAGCATCAGCCATTTCTGCAACTGTAACTCCAGCATCCTTTGCTGGTGATCGAAACCCGGCACGACTTTCTGTCATATTAAATCATTTCCTCGCCGCCTTTACTGCCAAGCATAATTTCACCGGCATCAGACATGCGTCTTGCAATGGATAGAATTTCTTTTTGGGCTGCTTCAACTTCAGACACTTTTACAGGGCCTTTAGACTCTAAATCATCACGTAAAAGATCGGCAGCTCTCGAAGACATATTGCCGAAGATTTTTTCTTTAACTGCTTCATCAGCACCTTTAAGTGCAAGTATAAGCACATCCGAAGAAATTTCACGCATAAGCGCTTGAATACCACGATCATCAACTTCACTTAGGTTCTCAAAGACAAACATGAGATCCTGAATCTCTTGCGCCAAGTCCTCATCAACTTCACGTAAGGACTCAATAAGCTGACTTTCAGTTGCAGTATCAAGGAAATTCATGATGTCAGCAGTACATTTAATACCACCGAGGTGTGCTGTAGCTGAAGAGTTTGCAGATGAAGCAAATTGTTTTTCCAAAATATTGTTTAATTCTTGCAGTGCTTGTGGTTGAACCGATTCGATAGATGCAATTCTTAAAATAATATCTAAGCGGACTCGCTCATCAAGGTTACTTAATACTTCTGCTGCTTGGTCAGGGTCTAGGTATGCAATTACAATCGCCTGTATCTGAGGATGCTCAAAACGAATTAAATCACTAATAGCTCGCCCATTCATCCACTTCAGCGTATCTAAACCGGAAGTGTTGCCACCCATCAAAATACGATCTGCAAGACTACCTGCTTTTTCTTCGCCAAGTGCTTGTACAAGCATATTTCGAATATAGGCATCCGAGCCAATCCCCAAACTTGTTTGTGTTTGCACATGCTCAAAAAAAGTGTTTAATACATTTTCAACTTGATCACGTGTCACGTTTTTTAATTGGGTCATTGCAGAACCAATGCGTTGCACTTCCTTAGGACCTAAATGTTTTAAAATTTCAGCGGCATCTTCTTCGCCTAAAGACAATAATAAAACTGCAGCTTTATCCACTGGATCTGAAACGCCACCTTTTTCTTCAGCCATATTGTGTCCCTAAAAACAAGTGGGTCAAACCTTGACCCTACAAAATAAACTTTTCCAATTAACCAGCGTTAAGCCAGCTCTTCACAACCTGCGCTACCCTGCGTGGATCATCAGCAACCATACCTTTAATTGCATTTAATTGAGACTCATAACTTTGATCTGGCCCAGGCAATAGTGACTCAGGACCACCTGTGAGGGTAATTTCATCCAACTCAGGCTCTGGCGCTAACTCCATTTCATCAGGCAGTTCAAAGCTATTTTCACCCTCGGCAACAGACGCCAAACGGCTTAGAAGCGGCTTCAAGAAACCAAACACAAGGATAAACACTAAAAGAATACCTAATGCTCTTATAGCAAAGTCTCGTACACCTTGCTGCTCCCATAAAGGTACTTCTGGAATTTCAACAAGATCATCTTCAAGTCGAACAAATGGCTGATTCATCACATTAACACTGTCACCACGGCTTGCATCATAGCCAACAGCATCTCGTACAAGAGCAGTTATACGCGCAAGCTCTGCTTCTGGTATTGGTTCATATGTCACTGTTTGTTCTTCACCTGTGCCAGTAATCACACGACGATCATCGATAACAACTGCAACGGTTAAGCGTTCTAAGCGTCCAACCTGATGGCGGGTATGACTGACCGTACGATCAAGTTCAAAGTTTTTTGCAGCCTGTTTACGCTCGTTAATCGCTTTTGCTGTACCACCTTCGACAGCATCATTTGTCGCCTGTTCTGGTGCAACACCACCACCTGGAGGCGTATTTGCAAGAGCACCAGGCACACCCATGGCGCCTGAGCCCTGCATCATATTTTCTTCAACAATACGTTCGCTTCGTAATGCATTAACATCTGGGTTAAATCGCTCTTCTGCTTGCTCAACCACTGTGAAATCGACATCTGCAGATACTTGGGCGCGGAAATTATCATTACCAACGATAGGTAAAAGAATATCGTCTAAACGTTGCTGGATTTTCTTTTCCAAGCTCATTGTGTAATCAAGTTGACGAGCTGCTCGAACAAAGTCTTCGTTTTCTTGATCGTCAGATAACAACATACCTTTGTTATCAACTACAGAAACATGCTTCGCCTGCATTTCGGGGATACTGGAACTGACTAATTGCTGTATAGCAACAACCTGATTTGGTTCTAATTTACGACCAGGATAAAGCTCGACCATAACAGAGGCCGAAGGATTACGTTGCTGGTCTATAAAAACAGCAGGTTTCGGGATTGCTAAATGCACACGTGCACCACGAATGGCAGACATACTTGCAATCGTTTTAGAAAGCTCACCCTCTAAGGAGCGATGGTATCTGGCTTTTTCCATAAATTGGCTTGTGCCAAATTGTTGCTGTTTATCAAGCAACTCATAACCATTGGTATCACCAAGGGAATAACCAGCTCTCGCTAATTCAAGTCGTGCATCATGTATACGATCCGACTCTACCATGATCACACCATTATTAGTGTCAACTTTAAATTTGATTTCTTGCTGCGATAAAATATCAACAATTTGACTCGCATCAGCATTACTCACATTGGCCTGTAATGGGCGATATGTTGGTTCTTGCGACCAAAGAACAACACCAAAGCCTAAAGCAACACTCGCTGCTAGGCCAATCATGATACCGATCTGACGAAGAATCGAAAGGTTACTTAAACCTTCCATTACTGCATTGCTTCCAGAATATTCAGCTGCCATGGGTATTCCTTCTTTATCGCACTACTTTCAACATGAGCTCTATATTTAATTTGCTAACTTAATGCTCGGCATTAAACTGGCATATTCATAATTTCTTTATACGCATCAACTAGTTTATTTCTCACATTTAACATAGCCTCAAAACCTATTGAAGCTTGTTGAGATGCAATTGTGACTTGCTCTAAAGTGACACCAGGGTCACCTAACTCAAATCGAGTTTTTAAATCAGCACTTTCCATTTGTGCATCACTGACTGATTTTATTGCGTTTTGAAAAGTTGACTGAAATGAGTCTTCATCCGTATTATCAACATTGAATTGACCAACACTCGAATCCATGTCATCGAAGCCAGCACGAATCTGGCGGATATTATTTAAAATGCTTTGAACCGATGCCGTGTCGCCGCCGATAGATTGCATAACAATACCCTCTTATTCCTTTATTTCATGATCCACTTGATTAAATTTCACCAAGTGCTGGCCAACATTCTTTAATTTTTGCAATTTTATATCGCAATGTACGTGGACTAATACCGAGCATTTCTGCTGTCTTTTTACGGCTGCCATTATTTTTTTGCAGGCATTCCACGATTGTTCTCAATTCTTTTGTTCTTAAATCTTCACCCTGCATGTCACCAGCAAACAAAACCTGCTGGGCATCTAAAGTGTCAAAATTATGTGACTGATCTTGCAAGCTGTCTTTGTTACTCTGCTCAGCCGTCGTCAAAGTTTTGCCACTTAAAGGTTTTTCTTCTTTAATTTCAAGCACTTTACACTTTGACTGATCAGCATCTGTCACTTCAATATATGTACTTGCATTTTTAATGCCAGAATCAGTCATATCAATTAGAAGATCAGCGGCAGTAATTTGATCATTTTGCACAAGCACCAATGCTCGCTGCATGACATTATCAAGCTCACGAACATTTCCAGGCCAGTTATAAGACATTAATTTATCTTTAGCTTCTTGCGTTAGAATTGGACGAACTGTTTTACTGGATACATGTCGATTTAAAAAAGTTTCAGCTAAAGGAATAATGTCATCACGTCTTTCACGAAGCGGTTTCCATTGCAATGGAAATACATTAATTCTGTAATACAAATCTTCTCTAAAGTTTTTTGCTGCAACTTCTTCAGCAATATTTCTGTTCGTTGTCGCAACCACACGTACATCAATTGCAATAGGCTCTTTACTTCCAATTCGTTCAACTTCTTTTTCTTGAAGCGCACGAAGAATTTTGGCCTGCAGACTTAAAGGCATTTCAGTAATTTCATCAAGTAAAAGAGTGCCGCCATCAGCTAATTCAAACTTACCTGGCATGGCTTTATGAGCACCAGTAAATGAGCCTTTTTCATGCCCAAATAAAATAGCTTCAAGCATATTTTCAGGGATTGCAGCACAATTAATTGCTACAAAGTTTCGGGAGTGCCTTGGAGAACTGTCATGAATATACCGTGCCAATACTTCTTTTCCAGTACCACTCTCACCAGAAATAAGAACATTGGCATTGGATTGGGCTACTTTAGCCGCCATAGCAAAAACTGCTTTGCTTTCATTACTGACCATGACAGGCTGATCAGCCTGATAATCTTCAGCAAGTGTTTGCGTATATTGCTTCACTTTTGCTGTTAATTGAGAGAGGGAAAAAGGCTTGGCAAGGTAATCAACCGCCCCACGTTGTATTGCTTTAACAGCACGGTCAACACTTGAATATGCTGTCATTAACATGACAGGCAGGTATGGATATTCTTGACGTATTTGTACCAGTAATTCTTCCCCACTCATATTCGGCATATTAATGTCGGAAATAACCATATGAACACTTTCTGACTTTAATTGAATCAAGGCTTCTTCAGCAGAGTTAGCACAAATCACATCTACTCGCTCAAGCTCCAAGGATTCACGTATCGCTGTTTGTAGGGACTTATCATCTTCAACTATTAATACTTTTAATGCCGCATTTTGTGTTTGATTTGAAATAAACGTCATGACATATCTCCTACTGCTTAAGAATTCATAAATGGCACACTAATAGAAACGCAACTGCCTTGCTTCTGTGGTGATAACAACAAACGACCACCATGCTTATTTGCCACTGTTGATGCAAATCTCAGGCCAATACCACTTCCAGATTTTTTTGTTGAAAATGCTTTTTTACCGAAATTATCTTGCGCTTTCTCAGAAAAACCACAGCCACCGTCAAAAATATCGAAATAAAAAAAACCTCGTCCGGATTGCTGACACTGCATTCGACGAACAGCAATCCGGACAACGGCTCCAGGTTTTGAAGCTTCACAGGCATTTGTCACTATATTTGAGAGCGCACCAATAAGTGCATCGTAATGACACTGAATATGTTGAATAGCAATATCTGTATCGCATTGAATAACCGGATGCATATTTTTTATTGCACTTTTGCTCATTTGTAATACTGCATTTAAAATATCACCGACAGTTTGGCTTTCCTCTACAGGCAAATCGCCTTTAACGAAAAACAGCAAATCATTCACTTGTCGATTCATATAATTCAATTGATTCGCCATCGTATCGCAGACAGTTTTGCGTCTTTGCGCTGGCAATTCATAATGGCGAAGCTGATCTGCATAAAGCAGACATGTTGATAAAGGCGTACGTAATTGATGGGATAATGTTGCGCTTAGAGCACCTAATTCTCGCAAGCGATCTTCTTGATCAACTTGCTGCTGTAAACGTCGTGTTTCCGTCACATCACTTAATAAAATAATTTGCTCAAGTTGTTGTGGGTTTTCCAGGCTTGGTACAGCTTGTGTTGAAACATCTAGCCTACGTCCATTTTTAACAAGCACCTCAAAACCAGGTTTACTTTGCGGAACAACGCATGCATTAATAACATCGCGCCATAACTGGCCAATCATCTGCCCTTCAAAACCTAAGAACACTTTTGAAAGTTGATTTTGTTTTTTAATCTGTCCTTTTTGATCTAACCAAATTAACCCTAAAGGTAATGATTCAAGAAACTGCGTAAAATACGCTTGAAACTGATTAAAACTGGCTGATTCATTCCAATATTGCGCCGCTGTTGACATACTTGCTCCTTCGAGTAGATCAATTTTTGTTCAACACAACAACTCTAAGGCAAGCAACGTGCCAACACGGCAATATATGCCAGAAATCAACTATTAAGGTGGCAATATTTGGAGGATTAAGCCTAAATCAGCTTATTAATAAGATAAATCAAGCTAATTCAGCTCATAAAAAAGTAAATGAATAAAATTTTTTAATTAAAAAATTAATAAAAAGTGACAAAAAAATGACTCTACAATCACCGCTTGACCCGTATTTTAAGAATACGTACATCGATGACATACCAGTGACAACTTATTCTTTATGATCAAATTATCAAAAACAGCTAAACCAAAAATGGATTTCGTTTTTTAAGAAATAAGGAGTCTACACATGGACACAAGTATCGACCCTATACATTTACAGCAACAGGAATTGAATCAACTACCAGCAAATAGCAGTGCTAATAATGCTAACAACCCTATACAGAACGAAGCTGTGCAACATTTATTAGAGCAAGACATTGAGCTTGATCAAGAGGTAAAAGATTCTTTTAATAATTTACTTGATAAATCTAAAATAGACTCTGATGCTCTTTCCCAAGAAGCTGAATTTCCAACAGAAGCGTTATCTACCATCGACCAACAAAAAGTAAATACCATTAGCACAATATTTAATAAAATGGAGATTGGCACTAATGGTAGCCAAGTGACTGACGATGATATTCAAACAGTAGAACACATGGTCAATAATCATCTTGATGCCCCAATGGCAGTTGCAGAGGAAGCAGATCAACTTGATGCTCTCATTAATGAAACTTCAGATTTAGATAATACAGACGAGGTATTAAATGCAGCTCAAGAAGAAGGTATGGCCAACCTAGAAGATTATCAGGGTTGGCTCGTTCCAGTGGTTGCAACTGCAAGACGACTCCCAGAAGTTGAACTGAGGAGAGAGCTTCCGACTGAAGAAGCCCATTCAGAAAATTTAAATCGAATAGAAGAAAAAACGCTAGACTCTGACTCTTCTCGTTCAGGTAGTGGCTACAAACAACAAGAAGCCCTTGAAGAAATGAGAATGATGCTTGAAGAGTAATAAACTTACCTTGTGGTAGCCAAGCCTACACCAAAGCATACAAACAGGCTGCCACTTGCTTTATTTAATAACGACATGCCTTTTTCTGATGAAAGCTTAGCTTTAGCCATGCCTGCACACATAGCGTAACTTGTGTGAATAACTACAATTAAAAGACAAAACGTGACCGCTAACAGCAAAAATTGGGGCAAATAAGCTTCCTGCACATTTATAAATTGTGGAAAAATCGAGATAAAAAAGACAAGCCCTTTAGGGTTTGTAATAGAGATTAAAAAACCTTTGAAAAAAACATTGAAATAACTCATTTGAGCGTGCACAGCTGTCGTTTGCAATCCGCCCTTGGTACGAAACATCTTCACACCTAAATATATCAGATATGCAGCACCTAAAACTTTAATAAGTGTAAAAGCAACTAGTGAACTTTCGAGGACAAACCTAATACTTGTTGCAGATATACTCGCTATAGCAAAAACACCTAAAGAAACACCACATATACCAGCAAAAGTTTTGCTAAACCCTTTCATAACAGAGTTATTCAAAGTAAAAACAACAGCTGGACCTGGCAGCATAATCGTTGCAACAACAACACCTATATACACCAAATAATTATCCATTCACGCCCCCTTAGGCCCATGCTTTAAAAAAGCAATTTTATCGAAAGATTTACTTTTTCGATAGTGATAGATAAAAAAAAGGCCACATTCTTTCGAATGTGGCCTTTTAAGAGCTTTAAACTCAAATCTGCTTTTATTCAGCAGTCTCTTGTGTTTGCTCTTGTGCACGTGGTTGTTGTGCTTGCTCTGGGTCTAACTGACGAGTTGCAGTTACAAGAGTTGCTGCACGTCTGTTACGACTACGACCTTCTTCAGTTTCATTCGTTGCAATTGGCTTTTCCTCACCATAACCAACGATTTCAAGACGATCTTTTTGAATTTCAAAATCACGTACTAGAATATCACGAATTGCTTTTGCACGTTTTTCAGAAAGCTTCTGGTTGAAAGCTGATGGACCTGTTGAGTCAGCATGCCCTTCAATTGTTACGATACTGTCTTTGTAAAGTTTCAAGAAAGTCGCCAGTTCTTTAACATCAGAATAGAATTCTGGCGGCAGGTTTGAACTTTCAAATGCAAAGTTCACGTTAAGATCCATTGAAACTGTATTTTCGATAGGAATTGCACAACCGCGCTCATCAACCATTAGGCCAGCAGCTGTATCAAGACACTCATCAATATTATCAAGAATGCCATCACCATCTGCGTCAGCAATCATCTCGCCTTGCGCTGCACCAGCATCTACAAGATCAATATCACCTTCACTTGAATTCTCATTGCCGCCGAACGTCATTGTTAATGCAAGACTAGCAAGAGTATCTGTGTAATCACCTTCAAAGTTATCAATTGCTCTGAAGTCACCACGAACTGAGAAGTCTTCGTTGAAGAAGTAACGAACACCAGCACCAACGTTAGCAATAGTGTCATCTAAATGAATATTTTTTTCTTCTTGATCAAGGTTGATCATACCAAAACCTGCTGAAAGGAAAGGCTGTAGTTTTCTTTCAGGCATAAAATAATAGTGACCATCTAGGCGATACTGTTCAACATCATACTTTGCAAGTGAATTGATTTTCTCATGTGTTTCACCATTCATGTATTGCACTTCAGCTGCAAGATTTTGAGTAAAACGGTATTCAAAACCAATAGCAGGTATTGTTTTATCTTTGATAATAAGGTCTTTATCAAAGTTGTAATAACCAGCACCTGGGTTAATAGATAAACCTTCGCCATAAGTTTCTGCCTGTGCAGTAGCAGCGCCAAAAAGGCTTAGTGCAACAATTGCAGATGTTAAACCTGTTAGTTTCATAGATAATCCTCTCGTAGATTACAGGTATGGTGTGATCTTGTTGTTTTCTATGGGTTAAGTCTTGCGTTAAATACAGCCAACAAAGAATCAAACCCTACTTATGTGTGGTTACCGCAAGCTAGATCACGTATAAGTCCTAAACCCACCACATCATACACATTTTAATTTATAAGTATATTTTTAGACAAAATAGACCATGTTCAAAAATAATCCACAATTTTTGTGGATAAACCTGTGAAAAACATTAGCTATTTCACCTAAAAGCCCCATAGATTGGAAACCTCAAAAGATTGATCAATTTTTAACCAACCTAACTATAGGCCTGATGCAGACACTTTACGGCTTATTTTATGAACGCAAAGTGAAAAGGCACAAAGCCCATAAAATTAATAACTTAGACCGTTCACACAACTTAGACACGAATTTGTACTTTTTTTATAAGTCAGTCAGAAAAAAAATATATTGTGATTATTCTGTCCTTAAAATGTTTATTCACAACTCATATCTTGCAAAAAATTCACATCAAGCTATTATTTCAAATAGTTATAGAACAACCTTTCAAAAATTGCTTTTGCGCTATTAAAATACAAATAATATCCACAATTTGTGTGGATAAACCTGTGCGTTACTCTAAAAAGCACCTCCAAAACCCCCATTAAATCGGCACATCTTAAAATTGGTTATTTTTTAACCGCTTTATATCTTGACCAGATACATTTTGAAAAAAAAATCTTTGACAATTATGTAGATTCACCGTGTCATTTAGTATTGAATGTGTCAGAATCCCTTGGACTGTTTTTCAGCTATACATATTGTGCTTATTTGCTTGAAAGCGTCAGTTCCAGACATGTCTCTGCGTTTACGCTTTGTAGCTTGTGAATCCCTTAGTGTATGCGCTGGTTAAATATTCAACTTGCCGGAACTTTAATAGTGTTACCGAACTCTGATAAACTTGTCAGAATTTTTGACACCCCCATTTAGAACCTATCTACCCCACTTCTAATTACTGATAGAAAGTTGGTTGGATATCTATAGTTTTTGACGAGAGAAACACCATGGCTCATTGCTTCGCAAGGCAAAGACACGATAATAAGACAAACAAAAGTGCCCTTTTCATGAATCGAATTTTTACTTTTTCCATTACACTTTTCGCTCTAATCTCGACAGCTGCACAGTCAGCAGAGCCAACCTACCCAGATGATCAAAAGCAAATTGTGGGTACAGCAGCCTCTATATCTGAAGAGACTCAATCAGTTTGGGTCTCCGGCCCTCTTATAGATGTTTATGCAGGCCCGGGTCAAAGCTACCCTATTGTTCACACTTTAGAAAAAGGTGAGAAACTTGAGCTTCATAAACAATACACACGCTGGATTAAAGTCACATCTCAAAGTGGTATTGACGGCTGGATTGCAGCAACAGACACAGCTAAGCTTTTTGATGCAAATGGAAGACCGCTCACTGAACGTAAGCCAATCAACGATCATGCTGGTCGTTTTTCATTACAGCTTGCATTAGGTACATTTGATGGGGATAGCTACGGATCAATGGGCATCGGCTATGGCCTTTCAGAAAACCTCAGAATTGATGGCATCCTAGGTCATTCAACTGATGGTCCACTTCAAGGTCGCCATCTCTATGGCGCTCTAACCTTAGATTTAAAACAATTCAAATTTGTTGCAGAAAAACCATGGCAACCTTACGCAAGCTTGGGCTACGGTGTCTATAACGCTGATGGTAATATAAATGGTATTAAAAACTTCGATACGTTCAAATCATCTATTGGTGTGAGATATAACTTCTTTCAAGAGATTGAAGCAACATTCGAATACAGTCGAGATGTAATTTTAGTAACAGGCAACAATAATATTCATGCAGACGGCCTTAAAGTCGGCGTAATGACATATTTCTAAACAATTTAAAGTTTACACCCCCATTATCGAATAAATTAAAGCAATGATTCAGGTACATTCACCATAATGCTGCTTGAATCAAGTTGCCCTATGCTGGCAAACATATAATTGATTTCAAATGCGCATTTGCATTGACGAGAGGCATAACAGTGAGATTGACCATGACAACACAAAAACGAAAGCAGATTTTCAACGCATTATTAGGCTCTACAGTGCTACTTACATCTATTCAAGCAACTGCTGCTGAATACCTGCCTAATATTGAAAGACGTGAAGTTGTCACACCTGGTATTGATACTGAAAATTTTGAAATTAGTACATTTATGAGCCTTCTCAGCGTACAAGACTTTAGCGTTGAGCCTCACTTTAGTGTACGCCTTGCGTATCATGCACATGAGAACTGGTTCTTCGAAGGTAGCCTTGGTCAAGCGGATATTGGCGCCTCTGCAATGGAACGTACTTTTAATGGCACAGGTGGTATTTCCAACTTAGAAACAGTCAGCGACCGCCGTTACACTGATTACCATTTCAATGTTGGCTGGAACTTTCTCCAAGGCCAAACATCATATCTTGGCAAAAAAAGCATGATTAACAGCACTTATTTAACAGCAGGCGCTGGTATTACAAACTTTGCAGATCAAAATAATATGACAATTAACTTTGGTATTGGTCAACGCCTCCTCTTTAATGACAATCTGGCTTTCAGAGTTGAAGCGAAAGACTATGTTGTTTCTTATGACAACCCACCTGGCGGTACTAAAAGCAGCCAACATAACCTTTCCATAGGTGTAGGTCTTGGTCTTTTCTTCTAAAGCAAGAAAAGAAACCAAGTCAAAATAAGATTAAGGAAACCATACCCTATGCTTACACTTAAAAAACTAGCACTGGCCAGTAGCTGCCTTCTTGCCGCACAACTGTGTTCTACACAGGCAGTTGCTGCTAATGCAGATTCTACATATCAGCTTATGCAACAAAGTTACCTCAAGCTTGATGTTGTTGATGCAGCTTATGGTTCAGCAAAAGACTTCTCTGAATACGTTGGTGCACCGCTGGTTATTTACTTTTGGAATGATCTTTGCGACCTTTGCTTACAAGATATTGAAACACTCAATGATTTCGCAAAAGAGAACCACCTCAAAGCAGTTGCTATCCGTTTAGGAGGTCAAAAAAACACAGCATTTGGTCCTAAAACACAGTCTGAAATTCGTCTGCAACAACGTCTAGCTGGATTTGATCAAATTGATCATCTCTATGCTCCGTACTTAAAGAAAAACCAGCTTGAGCTACAAAAGTTACCAGCTATTCAAGTTTTAAACTCATCAGGTAAAACTGCTGCTGTCTACCCTGCATTCAAAGGGCAGTGGTCTGAAATTGCGACCCTTGTAGAACAACTCGATACTCTTGCATTCCAAGATTACAGCATTCAACAAAAGCCTGAATTAATTGAAACGCAGAATAAATATGAGAACCCGCTTAAGTTAAAACGTATTTCAGAAGAAACCCTTGATCGAGATGATGAGCAACCATTATTTCTCACTCAAACTTTTTTTGCTGATTCATCGCAGAAGCGTAACGCTCTCAATCACGATGGCATGCCTGCAAGTCATGATCTTGGCCTAACAGCTGCTGGTTCATTTGTGAACTATAACTTTCAAACTGGTGCAAAATCATCATCAAATTGGCAGGGCTTGCAATTTGCATATGTCCACCCTCTCAGTATTGATGAGCGTTTGGCTTTTTATAGCCAATTTGCAACCGCAAGTGGTTATGAAACTCAAAGTGTAGCAGCAGAGATAGACTCTCCAGAAAATAATATTCTAGGTATCAACTACGAAACTTACCTCAGCACAACTCGTGTTGCAGTTGGTCTATACCAAGAAACTCAATCTTACAGAACTGACACTGGTTTAAAGTTTGATTTTGCATCCATGTTTTGGAAAGACAGAACCAAAATCACAGTAGGTATGGACTTATTTAGCGCTACACACGAAGAAGCAAGCACTATTACTGCCGCTGATGATGATACAAACCGTCGTCACCGTGTTGGAATATCTCACCGCATTGATGAAAAGCGCCGTCTTGTTTTTAACTGGTATCACGACGCCCTTCAAGGCGTTATTGAAAATCCAGATGAGATGGTCGACTACAGATTTAACGGCGGTAGTACTCTAGCTCAGCAATATGCTTTATACCCTGCAACAAAAACACAAAACAACTATGTTTTACAGCTTGTAGAGTCTAAAGAAAAATACGATATCGCTTACGGCTATGGTGCATATGACGACTCTTGGGGTACTGAGCAACATCGCTTGTTCACAAGCATCAATACCCAAGTTAACCAGTGGCAACTTCAAGGGACTGCTCGTCTAACACATCAGCATAGAGCTGTTATGTTCAATGATCTGTATCCTATGGCAAATGCTGAAACCCTTATGTCTCGTAACCCTGATTTAGCTGGCTTTGATAGTTTAGGCGTTGGCGTTAAAGGTGTTTATCCCGTGCAGTGGTCACTTTGGCAGAAACCTACATTTGTAACCCTTGGCGCTGATCTTGATTATTATGATTTTGAAACATTATCAGACAACACAAAAAGCACAAATGTGAATGAGAGAGAAGCACTGCAAGAGCTTATTATCAGCACATCTATTGGCTTAGAAATTAAACTTTAATTCTTTAAAAATAAATTTAATAACGGTCTTACAAGCTTAAGCAACACAAGCATAAGACCTTTAAGGTTATCCAAATTAGTAAGGAACACCACATGAAATTAAGCGTAAAACTACGTCACTTTCTTCAAATTTCAAGCCTTGGTCTTTGTCTGTGTGGCATGGGCCCAGTTTCAGCAGAGCCTCTAAAACAAAAAGGTGATGCTGCTAATGGTTCTTCATTTGCAAGTGCTTCCTTAGAAGAAATCGAGCAACTTAAAACAGATATTATTGAGCTTAATGCCGAGTTCAAACAGCTTGAACAAGATCAACTCTATCCTGCATCAGTAGATACAGCTTTATTTGTTTCTGTTGATACTGGACAGTATTTCCAACTTGAAGCGATTGAAGCTCGTGTTGATGACCAGCCTGTTATTGGTCACTTCTACACAGACAAACAACGTGGTGCTCTTGAAAAAGGCGGCATTCACAAACTATCACAGATTCATGTTAAGCCAGGTCAACACCAGCTTGTTATTACGGTCATTGGTAAAACACCAGATGGTCAATCTATTAAGCGTGGCATAACCCATGACTTTGAAAAAACAAAAGACTCTCTAGGTCTTGAGCTTCAGCTTTTTGATAGCCTTAAGAGCCTATCAATGGAAATGCGCATTAAAACTTGGTCCCTCTAAAGGACATTTAAATCGCTTCCAGATGCAGATTAGATCGAGCAATAAAGTATAAGAAGTGCAATGCACTTCTTATGATGAATGATAATTTTGGATAAACAGTGAAAATGCTCAACATGATGATGAACTCACCTCAATTGGATCCAAAGGGCGCCAGAGGTCAGAATGAGACTTCGGCTCTGACTCGAATGAAAACAAAAACAATGCAACTTTCGAGGTTAGCCGCTGCTGTAATAGCTCTAACGCCTCTCATGAGTGCAAGTGTTCATGCAGAACCAAGAATTAGAGCTAACAATGCCGCCTACTTCCAAGATGAAGACTTGGCAAAAGCACAATCTCATAAAGTTGATAGCCTTGCCTATGGCGAAGCTATTTATTTAATGCATTCAGATCAGGATCTGAAGGCATTGGTGCGTCTTGCACAAGCAGGCCTTGAACATCAGCTCAGTGTATATCCAACATTATTACAAGCATCTATTGCTTCAAATCAAGGCTTAAATCAGCACGCAATGCAGGCGCTAGATAAAGTAGCGACTCAAGAAAATACACAAGATGATTTAAACCGACTCTATTTATTCCAGGCCGAGCTTGCTTATGAGCATAAAGATTTTGACAAACTTGCAGAAAAAATCATGCAAGTACGTCAGCCTAATGGTTTAGAAGATCCTGATCTTTATTACTACCTACGTATTCAGTCTGCTCTTGAGCGTGATCAAGTTAATAATGCAACAGACATGATGGGCCGCATGGCTGTTTCACCATGGAAAGCAATTAGTCATACTAATATTGCCCTGTGGTATTACAGACAAGGACAGTTCCAAAATGGGATCGATACTCTTAACCGCGTGTTAGAAGAGCTTGATACAACATCAACTATGGATGCTTACGAATACTGGTATACAACTGGTCGTCGTGCCTCAACAATTCTTGGCCAAGAAGAGTTTGAACGCCAAAAGTACGAGCTGCAAATTCTCAGCGAACGTGTCCTCAATTTGATTGGCTTTGGCTATGTTAAATTAATGACAGAACCTGGTGTTAGTGTTGGAAGTCAAGTCTTTGAAGATTCATTAGAGTCTGCACAGAATGCGATTTTCCAAATTCCGCAAGATAGCATTTATGCAACACAAGGTCTTGAACTCCTTGCCCAAAGTTTGATGCAAGTCTATGAAGGTCGTGAGTCTAAAGAAATTAAAGACAGCATGATCGTTAATGATGAAAAACTTGAAGCACGCCTAAAAGATGATAAAGCAAAGCTTAAATCTATTTTGACTCGATTAACACAGCCTACAAACCCTGTTCTGACTCGTTTAAGAAGTCACTTTGCACTCCTTAAGCTTGAAGAAGACAACCAAGACAAATACCAAGCAGCACAGGCAAAGCTTGTAACAGTGATTGAAAAAGAAATTGCAGAACGAACCGCTGTACTCAATCGATCTGATGATTACTTTAATCGTCTTGTTGCGCCTTTTTATAGCCTAGATCAACTTGGTAATGAGTATGGTTTTGACTTAGAATCTTTAACAATTAAAGATTACCCTCTTCACCCTTCTACTCTTATTCACTGGTTAAGCCAACCTCAAACTCGTGAATATTTAAAAACACTGCGCTTCTTAAATGAAGGTCTTGCATTCACACAAGAATGGGAAGCTAAAAAAGTATTATTTAATCTTTATGACGATACTGTATTAGAAAATAAGCGTAGCCTAGCCAAGCTGGAAGCTGCTCGTTCAGAGTATGCAAAACTAGAGAAAACCTATGCCTCATTAAAAAATCAACTTGAAAATACACATGTTACATCAACAAAAGAAAAAGACATGCTGAAATCAGTTGATTCATCTTTAGAAACGCTGCAAAACTTAGCGGCACAATCACCTGAAGATGCAAGCGGGACTCAACGCCATATAAATCAACTGCGCTTGTTTAAAGGTCAGCTGATTTGGAAAGCAGAACTTGAGCAATCCACTCGTGATGAACAAGCTAAAGTTGCCCTTTCTAAAATTAAGCAAATGATGGCTCAAGTTGAGCGACACATTATCAATATTGAAAACGCGCCAGCACAAAAACCAATTGACCGTGAAGCTGTACTTAGCTTAGACGATCGAATTAGCAACTTAGATATGCGAGTTGAGCGTGCCCTTTCAAGCAACAAAACACTCTTTACCGATTCATTTAAAAATCTAATCGGATACGAACAACAATATCTCCAGGCAGCACTTGTGAAACTCAGACTACAACAAGCTGTCTCTATTCAGAATTCAGGAGAGCCAAATGAGTAATAAAAATATATATGCTCGCATGCTCGCCTTAAGCGCATTTGCTCTTATTACACAAGGCTGTTCAACAGCACCAAGACATGAGCAAGCCAACTTAGGTGATTGGTATAAAGCACAAGATGAATCTACAGATGCACAAGAAAAAATGCCTGTAGAGGAAACTGAAACAATTGCAGAAGTCACGCCAGAAAAAAGCAAAACTGAACAAATGCAAACCGAGCTTGATATCTATAAAAATGCATTAAACAGTCTTGATAATAATGAAGCTAATCCTGCTCTTGTTTCTACGCTAAAAACAAAAATTCTAGCGATGGAAATCAAAAAAGCAGACGAAGCTTACAACGAAGCACCAGATCAAACGCAAGTCTATGAACCTGTTATTCGTGACCTTAGAGTATGGCTTGAGAAAAACCCTGACCATGCTTTAACGCAAAGCTATAAATATCAACTTGCTCGCTTATTAGATATTACAGGTCAATCCACTGCAGCTGAAGAAACATTAACCGAACTTCAGCAAACAGCTTCGACAACATCAAAAAATAGCGAAGTCCAGTTCCGTCTTGCAGAAGCTGCATTCTCTCAGCGCGACTATGACAAAGCGATTGGACATTATTCAAATGTATTAAAAGATGAATCAAGCAGCTCATCCGACAACCGTAATAAAGCAATTTATATGCGTGGCTGGAGTTACCTTCAAGTCAATGAATTTAAACTTGCAGCACAAGACTTTCTAACACTTTTAACAAACAGCAATTTCTCTATCGATAATCAGCAAATGCTAGATGACACTTATCGTGGCTTTATATTGTCGATTAATGATGCAGGCGGTGTTCAAGAAATTCCAAGCCTCGTTTCTTTAGATGAATTGCAACCTATTGCAATGAATTTATATAAACAGCTTATTGAATTCTACACATCTGAAGAGCGCTGGAGTGAAGTTATCATGGCTTATCAAGCGTTTCAGGATCATTACCCTGAATCGCCACAAGCAATTGAAATGGAACTCGAACTTTTATCTTTCCTCGAAAAGAAAAAGCAAAAAGCCTCATTACGTGAAGAAAAAGCCAACTTTATTGAGCGTTATGCTGATCGTGCACCTGAAAAAACAGCAATCTTTACTTTAGAGCTAGCTGAATACAACAGAGCTGAAGCACTTGAGTATCGTAAAGCTGAAGATAAAAAACAGCGTGACCTTGCGGATAAATCTTTTGCTAAAAGTTTAGAGTATTATGAATTTTTCCTCGAAAAGTTTGCTGATAGACCAGAGTTTGCTGTTATTAAATTTAACTATGCAGAAACACAACTTGAAGCTGGATTTATTGAAGAAGCTCGTAAAACCCTTGCAAGCTTAGACACGCCTGCAATACCAGAAGCAACACGTGAGAAAGCAGCTTATCTATCCATCACTACACTGAACGACATGATTCAAGCAATGTCTTCAAACTCTATGGATGTAGCAAAACTTGAAGAAGAAAAGTATTTACTGGCTGAAAACTTTGTTAAAAATCACCCTCAGCATGCTAAAGCAAGTTCTATTTTAAGCTGGCTTATGATTGAAAGCTTCAAGCAAGATAACTTTAAAGATGCTTTAGAGTTTACTGCTATTGCTCAGCAACAGTTCCCTGCTCTTGAATACCAAGCAACGCAAATTCGAGCGGATATCTTGTTCGCTCAAGAAAACTGGAATGAAGCAGCTCAAACTTATGAAGCTTTATTAGTGATGACACCTGTAAATGCAGAAGATGCAGCGAAGCCTGAGCAAAAGACAATATGGCGTGATAACGCACTTAAAGCTTATTATCAAGCAGCTCGCCAAGAACAAAATCCTCAAGCAGCTATTGCGCTTTACGCTCAAGTTTTCGATGGTGCTCGCAATCATGAGTTAGCACCTGCAGCACTTTATGAGGCAGCGATTCTTGCTTCAACACAGGAAGACCCAGTTTATAAAGATAAGTCTATTGAGTTGCTCAAGCGCTACATTGCTCAATACAAAGCTGGCGAACAATTACGTGACGCGAAGATCAAGCTTGCCGAAATATATGTTAAAGAAGAGAACTGGGCTCTTGCAGCACCACTTATGCAATCTGTGGCAGGCCAAATTGATGATCCTAGCTTGAAAAGAACAGCTGTTCTTGAGGTGGCTGACCTTTACCGTAAAGGCGGTAATGCAACTCGTGCAATTAAGGCCTATAGCTCATTTATAACAAGTGCTGACGCAACAACGCCATACCAGGATATCAGCAAAGCACGCATGGCTTTAATTGAACTCTATTACGATAATGGTCAAAAAACACAGGCTTACAAAGAAATGAACACCTTTGTAAACCAAGATCTTAATGCAGCTGAAGCGACTAAAGAAACCCGTAATGCTGCACTTGAGTACGCTATTTTACTTGCAAATAGACAAGCGAAAGCTTACAGACGCATTCGTCTCACAGGAAATCTGCAAGCAAGCTTCCAGCGCAAACAAGCAGAGCTGGAAAAAGCAATTGATGCCTACAAGCGTCTTGAGCGTTTCGAAGGTGAAAGAGCCAAACAAACTGTTAATGCTGGTATAGGTGATTTATTTGCACACTTAAGTCAATCATTACTAAATGCACCAATACCATCACAGCTCTCTGAATTAGAGCAAGAAGAATACATGATGATCATTGAAGAACAGGCATTTCCTTTCGAGGAAAAAGCCCTTGCATCTCATGAAAAGAATGTTTCAGAGCTTCATAACGGCCAGTGGTCACAAGCAATCCAAGACAGCTTGAGCACTCTGCGTCAATTAATGCCTGCACGTTTTGACAAGCAAGAACAGTTTGAAGGAGCAATTACTCATGTTGAATAATCAGGCTCCTGAAAATCAAGCGATTTTAAAAAATGATAAGTTTATGAATAACAAACGTTTTGTGACAGCTTTTAGCTTAATGGGCATTGTTCTTTTAAGTGGTTGCTCTAGCGTCCAGTGGCGTGAGGGCTCCATTTTTGAGCGCAATGGTGGTGCTCGTGCTCAAGACGAGTATGTCGTTTACAACGGTGAAGAAGCTGAAGAGCAAGCATCTGAAGCCGAACAAAAACCTGATACAAATCAGCAAGAGCCTGCACCTATCGAAGCTGCACCAGAAGTCGCTGTCGTAGAAGCACAAGCTGAAGAGGTCTTGCCTGAAGAAACCCAGGAAGATGTTATGGCAGCAGCAGAACCTCTACCAGAAGAGAATATTGCAGAAGCAGCAAACCGTGTATTCACCCCTGCCCCATACCCTGCTGGTGATCAAGATGCTGATGATTTGCGACTCAAAGAGAACCTTGAGTCAATTATCTCAAGAAGTTCTTCAAAATCAGATATTCCGGCTCAAATGCAAGACTTGGAATTACTGTTACAGGAGAAGCCTGATTCCTCTGGAATACTTTACCATCTAGGCAGACTTGCGTTCTTCAATGATCAGCCAGACCAAGCAGTCCAGTATTTGGATCAAGCACTTGAAATTGAAGATAAAAATTTCTATGCTGCAAACCTATTAGGGCTTGTCTACCGCTCACAGGGTCAGTTTGATCGTGCTGAAGCAGCCTACAAGCAGGCTCTTAAAATCTGGCCAGACTATGCTACGGCTTGGTATAACCTTGGTATTCTTCAAGACCTATACCGTAATAATTTAGCAGATGCTTTAGTTGCTTATAAGAACTATCTAGCCATTGACGAGTCTAAGACTTCCGAATCTGAGGCTAGAACAAAAACACGCCAACATGTTGAACTTTGGGTAAAAGATCTTGAAATGAGACTTTCACGCCAATAATATTTTAAACATGCTGAAACAATGATAATGGAATATGAATCTGTTCATATTCCATTCAGAGGCGAAAGTATATTTAGTCACCAAGACACCGTACGAGAAAATTTATGAAGCAGGACATGAAAAAAAGCAAAAGCCATACGAGGCATTCACACAACAACCTCATATTCGGCCTTATGATGATTCTCGGATTATGTTCCGCCGCAAGTGCCGCACCAGAAGTGAAGCAGCCAAGTCGGCAAGTCATGGAGCTTGAAAGTCAGGTTCAAGGTCAGAGAAGCCAACCAAAAGTTCTTTTTATTCTCCCTTGGGAAGAGTCTGTTGAGACTCAAGACCTAGAGATAGATGATAGTATCATCAGCGAAGAAGACTTCTTGGCCCCCATCGATCGAGCTGTTTTTCAACAGACAATAAATATGTACAAACAGCTGGACAATAGCCAGTAGTTTGGCAGAATATGGCAAAATTATAGCCAAATTCACAACAACTTAAACAATAAAACCCTAATAAGGTCATTAACATTTCGAGGTTTCACCCCATGGATAATATTGCACTTTTTTTCCAAAACGGCGGCTCTTTCATGCTTCCAATCGCTATCGTTCTTGTGATCGGTCTTGCTATTGCAATCGAAAGACTTATCTATCTTCTACGTTGCCAAAATAACAATAAAGCAATTTTAAAAGAACTAATGCCATCTTTTTCTCGCCGTGACTACCGCACGCTTGATACACGTTCTTCAAACTCAACAACTGCCGTTGGTCGTATGATTCAATCAACTATTCAGTTTCTACAGAAATCAACTGACCGTGAAGCGCTTTCAAACCTACTTGAAGAAAAAATTCTTGAAGCAACACCTGCGATTGAAAAACGCACTCATTACCTAGCAACACTTGCAAACGTTGCAACCCTATTAGGTCTTCTAGGTACAATCATGGGTCTTATCGATGCGTTCACGAGTCTTGCAGGCGCTGAAGCAAGTGAAAGAGCAACTCTACTTTCAAGCTCTATCTCTGTTGCGATGAACACAACAGCATTTGGTCTGATGGTTGCGATCCCTCTGCTTCTTATCCATACATTCCTTCAAAGCAAAACAAATCAGATCGTTGATACGCTAGACATGAGCGAAGCAAAATGTCTTGCTCTTATTAACGAAGAATAATCTGTATTTGAAATCTTGATATGTTTACAGAGGCCTTTAAGATAAAAAACTTTTGTCATAGGCCTCCAGATAACCATAAAAACAATGAACTAAGGAAATGACTGTGTCCCGTCAATCGAGAGTGCATAAACGCCGTAAAAATGAAGAAGTTGATTTAGACATTACCCCTTTCATGAATCTCATGATCGTGTTGGTTCCTGTACTTCTTTTATCGATGGTATTCACACATATTCGCATTCATGATGTTCAACTTCCTGAATTATCGCAGCGTATCTCTGATGCTACTGAAGAGAAAAACTTGGAATTAGTTGTCAATGATGAAGGTTTTAAGCTTTATTTTCCTGCGGGCAATCTACTTAAAGAATTCCCTGCGAAAGAAGATAAGTCCATGCCTTACCTCGAGCTAAGAGACTATTTAAGACTTGTTAAATCAACATTCCAAGAAAAAGAAAAAGATAAGTCAGATATTACGCTACTTGCTGCTGCTGATACAGATTATCAGACACTCATCCTGACCTTAGATGCAGTGAAGTTTATTCCAGAGCAAGTTGGAGAAGAAGTTGTCATGGCGGCTTTATTTCCTGAAGTTTCACTAGGCAGTGCTCCTGCACAATAAAGCCACGCCTTATTAGAGAACAATTTTTATGAAACGACATCGCAGCAGACGAAATAAAGAAGTTTCAAAACTGAATCTTGTTGCACTGATGGACATTTTCACCATCCTGGTATTCTTCTTGATGGTGAACTCTTCAGACGTGCAAATTAAAGAAGTGCATGAATCAGTTCAACTTCCTGAGTCGACGACTACGGCTCTACCAGAAGATACATTGAAGCTGTACATCACTAAAAACTATATGTTTATTGATAACGATAACCAGCAGATCTCACTTGATTCTCGCGCAGAAGATGGAACATACCCTCAGCTTGTTGAGCGCTTAAATGTGTTCGCAGAAAGACAAGGTGAAATTCCAGAATCAATGAAAGAAACAGGTAGACCTATTACGATTCTTGGTGATGAGACAACAGACTACTCAACACTTCAGCAGATTCTTGCTACATGTGCAGAAACTGACTTTAGAAACGTATCACTGGCCGTTGTTTTCGAGGAAGCCCAGGCTAGTCTGAATGACCCTTCAGCTGACGATGTTGCCAGTTTGAATGCCTCAAGTCTAAGTCGATAAATGAACGGAGTGATTAAGACAATGGGTGCTGCATTGCCAATAAAAACAGAATCAGAATTCTGGAACACAAGTGCTCAAGATAAAAACTTCAGAAATATTTTTCTATTTCTTTTAAGTTTCTCTATCGCATTTGGTTTCATGATTTATCAATACCAGGTTCCCGTACAACCTCTGCTTGAAAAACCAGAGAAGAAACCTGTTATTACCCAAATTAAATTAGAAAAGAAAGAGCCACCAAAAGTTGAGGAACCAGAGCCAGTTCAGCCTAAACCTGAGCCAAAGCCGGAACCAAAACCAGAGCCTAAGCCTGAACCAGCGCCTGCGCCGGAGCCAACACCTGCTCCACCAGCGCCAGAACCTGCTCCAGCACCTAAGCCTGAGCCAGCTCCTGCTCCTGCGCCACCAAGCCCAGAGCAACAGCGTCAAGCAGCACGTGCAGCAGCTCAAAATGTTGGTCTAGCAGCTCTTTCAAGCAACATGTCAAGCCTGACTGACCGTGCAAATGCTGCACCTCAAGCAAGCGCTTCGCAAGTTGTTGCTAAGAAAAGTGACTCAGGCCAAGCAACTGAAAGACTCTACTCATCTTCAGCTTCCCAAGGACAAGCGAACCTTTCAGGTCAAGCGTCCTCGGCAAACCTTGAAGCTCGTATAGACTCTTCTACGACAGGCGGTGCTACTAGCTCTGCTGGTGGTGGTGATGCTGTCCTTGCTTCTGGCGGAGGCAGTGGTGCATCTGGTAATGGCACTTCAAATGTTGCAGGTAAGCGTGATGAAGCTTCTGTGCGCCGAGTATTTGAACAAAGTAAAGCCAGTGCATCAGCACTTTACAACCGAGCACTACGCCAGAATCCAACTATGTCTGGTCGTGTAACATTTGAAGTTGTCATTGCGCCAAATGGCAGTGTAACTTCAGCACGTATCGTTGAAAGCCAACTTAACGATGCAGACCTAGAACGTAAACTGCTATTGAAAGTTCGTTCACTCCAATTTGGTGCTAAACCAGTTGGTGAACTACAACTCAGATACAGCTATGACTTCCTTCCGAGTTAATCTTGGAAGTTTAGTCAATAAAAAACCCGGTTTTGCCGGGTTTTTTATTGCTTTGAATAAAGAGAAAAGGAAATAAAAAGAAAGTCTACTCGCTACACATTACTTAACCAGAAATACTCACTAAATCCATAATGCCAAGAGAATCATTACTTTCATCAACAAGTAACCCTGCTTGCTGCATATCATCTCGTAATGTATCAATAATAAGCTTAAACTGCTCTTGTTTTTGAATAAAAATTTCTCCACGCTCTTGACGATAACCAAGAAGATTTTTAAAAACGAGGGAGTGTATATCTTCAAGAGTAACTTGCTTACCAGCATCAAGTAATTGCTTGCGAGCATCAAAATAGGTAATCAGAGAACCTGTCCGTCCGACCCCCATACAGCAGTGAATAAGAACTCGTTTACCCAAAGCTAGTTGAGCACCAAGTAGATCAGCCAGTTGCCTTAAGCCATCCGATGTTGTGATACTCGCATCAGGCCAACGCCTGTACTGAAATACTTTAAGATTTTTTTCCAAAAGATTTTTAAATCGTAATATAACATTTCGCTCACGAATAATATTTGAATAGTCTCTATATCGACCTTTAATTGTCTCAATGTCACCTGTAACAAGCTTATTTTGAAATACTGGTAAATATCCAATTACATCAGACTTAGTCATATCGAAATGGCTTCGAATATCAAAAACAACATCAGCAACACAAAATAACATTTTCATATAATTACTTTGGCCACTCACATTTTTAGGCGGGTGCTGCGATGCAATTAATTTAGCTTCAGGCATTGAATGAAGCGTAATATAATTTGCGTGATATTTTGAAGAATCGCCATCTATTGAAAATCGAACCACCGATGCTTCAGGACACTTAAAGTTTTCATTCGCACATTTAGTCTGGCTATTTTTAAAAGGAGATAAAACCAATTTAGATACTTCAAATTTTGATAAATGCTTTAACGCCTGCCAGAGATCATCAAGTTGTTCTTCTGGCTTTTTCGCTATGGCGCTTTGTATAAACTGACGAGCCAAAGTCTGTCGCTTATGTAAAGGTGGTGGCTGGGCTTCATCTTCAGTTTCTTCAGTTGCATTTAACTCAGGCCCATCGAGTCGGGCTGTTTGTGAATGCAGTATTGGACGCTCAATCTGCTGTTGTTCATATGACGCGGAAGAATTTACACTAGATGTATAGTTAGCCCACCTTATTTGATCTTGATCAAAAGACCGCGAATAAGCACCCTCAAATTGATTGCTCAGATGCATGCCATCCAATTGATTTGATATTGAATTATAATCTTGATACTGTCCTTGAGGTTGACCCTGCATACTTTCTATGGTTTGCATGCGCTGCCTTATACTAGGCGTGCGTATATCTTGGCTTGATGAGGCACTCGAAGAGCCGCCCCTCGATGACGCAGAGGTACGTTTAGTGACTTGTGATAAGTTGCCTTTTTTATCACGTTTAAATTGAATAACTGGTGCGCTAGATGAAGAAGCGCTCCCCTCTGCTTTTTTAACCAAGCGTTAACTCCAATCTTAATTTATCCCAATAAATTATTGAGGTGGTAAACTTAAGAACGCCTGAAACGCAGCCTCTTGCCCTTTCACTGGAACAAGTTCGCCACCTTGCTTTTCGGCGACCAGTACAGGTGCTGTATTCTCTTGATCATTTGAAAAAAGTTTAAAGCTAGAAACATATGGCAAATAGTCTTTATACATGTGCGTAAGACTTCCATTTGTACTTCGAACTTCATTTGGCTTAAGCTCACGACCAGTTTCTTCTGCGCGTTTTTGAGCACGATTCAAAGCTATTTCAGGGCTTGAAACAAAAACACCTACCATGGTTATTTTTCTATTTTTAGACGTGTCTTTTAAAGTATTTATTGAGTTTGTTTTAGTTTTGGGATCATCTATTGAAGGTGTCAATGATGTACCTTCTTTACGAGTTATCTTTTTATCTTCAACGATGGAACGTATGGCAGAGTCCATGCCTGCATGTAGCGGCCTAATTTTCCAAAAAGTTGCCTTATGATCATTCGGATTATAGGAAGGAATATATGGCCAAACATCTCTTTTAAATTCAAAATCTTTTGCTTTATTTAGCAGCTTTCCTGTTGACTTTAATTCACCAGACTCTTGCTCTTTCGCAATAGATTCAAGGGTTGATTTACCTGCAGCAAATCCACCAACAACAAACAATGATTCAGGGTGGAAACTTGCATGAGCATTACTGATATAGTGATTTAATGCCTGCTCAAAGTTTTGAGCATGCTCACCCTCGCCTTTAAGAAGCGGCTCAAATTCTTTCTCGATGAGTGCTGAAATTTCTGCTTTAAGGGCAGCCGCTTTCTCGTCTGAAAAAGGCTTGCTCTTGTCAAAATCAGGATGAGCTTCGATTGCTCTATCGAGGCTGTACTCTTTCATCGCTTTAAGCGCAACATTTCTTGCTTTATCGATTTCTGCTGTACTTAATGTCAATCTTGCAGGTCTAATATGCGTTAATGCATAACTCGAATGTTGAGCAAGCTCTTTCAATGAATAACACCCGCAACCAATGCGACCTAAAACGCTTTCAGAAGTTGGCGTTACTTTATTCCAAAGCTGACTTAAGAATTGAACAGCATTTGTTGCTACTGAAGATGGCGCAAGATGTACGTGCTTTGAAGAAATCTGTGACATATCAGTATTCCTATTCAAAAAAAGTGAGCGACTCAGAAAAATACGAATGAATATATCATGAATTTCAACCCAACCTCTTATATTCATTACATAAATAATATCTAGGTAACGTCCCTAAAGTCGTTGCCTGCATATCCGCTAAGGCAAAGCTGATTTATATACCAATAAAAAAATAGAAATGTTAAAAGAAAAGCATAGAATACAAGAAAACCACTAGAATAATCGCAATTAATATTGATAAGCCCTAGGGAATCTATATGAAAGCTCAATCCTATTTAACATGCCATTCATGGGCAGAAAAACTTGGTGTAAATCAAGGTACTGTTATTACAAACCCTCACCTTATTCAGCAAGTTTCGGGACAAGAGCGAGGTCGAGTACGAGGATTTATTGCAAGCATGAATCACCCGCGGGAAGCCCGATTGCAAAAACTAGCCCATATTCAAGAACCGCATGTTTCACTGGACTGCTTGAGACAGCTTTGTTTTGATAAAGATAAACATGTTAGAGAGGCTGCTATTAACCGAGCACTAACAACCTGCTTTATGGCCATGTCAAAAGTACCTGAAGTATTTGACTATGAACCATTTACATCCGAAGACACGCCAGCTGTATTAAAAAGTCTTGCGACAGAGCAATTAAAGCTTGAACTTAAATATGGTGATCGTATTAACCAGGCCACCCTTGAGCACTTTACACATAACCCAGTTCTAGAAGTGCGAAATGTTGCACGAGAGCGCCTCTTTAGATTATAAGTCGCTCTCTAGCTTGAAACGAGGCTAGGTTTCTAGCACTCTGTTTCTGTTTCCATCTTGTCCTTACTGCTTTGTATGGCATCATCAAGTAAACTTTCACGAGAGCTGTCTTCTAAATACTGTCCAACAATTTCAGAGCGGCTTTTATTCTCGCCTGCCGTTTTCTGAGCATACTCATCAAGTTGATTGAATATATTTCTCTCAATATCACAAAGGTTTGTTTGATCAACAGCTGCTAATGCTTCTTTTAAAGCATCAATACTTTCCGAGACATGTTGCGGCAAATATTTTGGTGTTGGAGAACCACCTGTACCTACACCTCTAGACTGTGATTGAGGCTGTGCTTTGCCTGGCTTAACGATATAGGCCATTGCCAGATAAAAATGAAATTCTCTAAATTGGCAAACAACATTCGTCCATTGTGCTAACAGCAGTGGGTAATGAGCTTTTAGATACTGACGTACTTGCAAACGATTCTGCGCTTTCTCAACCATTTCTAAAAGATCTGTATGCGGCTTTGGTCTGTATGCTCGAAACTCTCTCAGCATTTTAGTGAGAGGGTTATCCCCTTTTGCATAAAAATCTGTAATTCCAAGTATATTATCAAGCAATGGAATAATAGAGCTTTGTGCACCAGTTTGCCCTCGTATATCATTGATGTATTTAGGTTGCTGATCAGCAAAGAAACGGCTGTTATACAATACGCCTTTTTCACCGAATAACTTACCATCGCCACAGTTGCCCACAAGCCCTTGAATTTGTGGTCGTACATCTGCTGAATAAAAGGCTGGGCGGCTTAGCTTCGTCATTTGCTTAAGACCTGCAAGCATTGTTTGGCTGACATCAATACCAGTTTGTACTGCTTGAACAATCTGTGCATCTTTATTATGTTCAACACCATCAAGTAGCAGATGGATCGCTTTAAACAATTTGGGGGTTTCCCACTCAATAATAGAATGGACTGTTTGGAAGTAAAACTCATCTGGACCACCATGCCATTGACGTATGAGCTCTACTTTATCTGCCGTAATTTGCTGACCAAAAATACTATTCATCAACACATAACCAGAAGCATACTCAAGCCATGGCTTTTGACCAAAAAGTTGAGCTAATAAGACTAATGGATTGGCAATTTGTGGTGGTAGTTCCTCTGAGCCCTGAGCTGCACCATGATGAATAGGCTCAAAAAGATACCCCATCTTTAAATATTGGTAGTCTCGAAAAGCAACAGCTAAGTCCATCGCAAGCTTATTCTTTTCAGATTCAGCCGTTGTTTCATCTTCAATAAGCTGCGCCCAAGCTAAAAAAGTATCGGCATGGTCATCTAAACTCGCTGCAGTTATACGAAAGGTATTTGAGGCAATAAGACCAGCAGAACCATCTTTTTTAATAACAGGCATTTCATCAAGTAGGTTATTAAGCCCTTTAAACTGATCACCCTCTAAGCAATAGGGCATTTGTAGAGGGAGATAGCCATTCATTAAATTAAGGTCTGCTCTACCCCATACACGTTCAGAAATTGTCAAAGGCTTGGTATTTGATACTTGTGGCATTATCACTCCCTTTTTCTATTATTGAAATCCATTCAACCGATAAAAGGAAAATATCTCAATATTCGCAGTAAAAGCAACATCATATCTAAACCTGCACATAAGCTGTCTATTTTTCAAGCAATGGGCCTTTGACTCTCACTTTTCCAGTAATGAGCATGAGATACCAATAGCAATTTAATTGTAAAATACGTAAACCTAGTACATTTTTCGCTTGCTTAGAGCTTACTTCTGATTGTAAACTCCAGAAAAAAAAACAAAAACGCACCCTTTAGGTGCTATTTACCAACAAAAGCACCAGAATAAAACACTTCAACACCCCTAAAGTATTTTTAAGTATTTGTTTGATAAGGATAGCCCTTCATGACGGATTTGCAGATTCAACTTGCCAAAGCCTGTGACTCTATCACCAGCCAGATTGGTTCAGGTACTACAGCACAATATATTCCTGCTTTGGCTCAGGTTGATATTAATAAATTTGGCGCATCTATCGTTACTCTTGATGGAGAGGTCGCCACATTTGGTGATGCACAGGAGCAATTCTCCGTTCAAAGTATTGCTAAAACACTTATGCTTGCTGAAAGCTTAAACACAATTGGCGACACACTATGGAATCGTGTTAACCATGAGCCATCTGGCAATACATTTAACTCAATTGTGCAACTTGAAATCGAAAAAGGGATTCCGCGCAACCCCTTTATTAATGCCGGAGCACTTGTGTTAAGTGATGTTATGCTTGGCAAAAGCACGCCTTATTTGCAGCAGAAAATTTTCTTATCAAAAATTAGAGACTTAAGCCAAGATGAAAGTATTGATATTGATTATGGCGTCGCTAAATCCGAAATTGAGCATGCCTTTAGAAATACAAGCTTATTGAGCTTTATGAAAAGCTTTAATAATATCGATAACACCATTGATGATGTATTAAAGCTCTACTGCCATATTTGCTCCCTTTCAATGAACTGCCTTCAAATGGCACGAACATTTTTATTCCTCGCGAATGAAGGTGTAAATCCATTAACTGGTGAGCGAGTTGTTTCTGCAGAACACAGCCGTCAAATCAATGCCATTATGATGACTTGTGGTCACTATGATGCATCGGGAAGTTTTGCTCTTAAAGTAGGCTTACCAGGTAAGAGTGGCGTTGGTGGCGGCATTGTGACAATCGTCCCAAACAAAGGCGTAATCACCGTATGGTCTCCTGGCCTAAATACAAATGGTAATTCCATGGCAGGTACTGCTGCCTTGGAAGCTATTGTAAAAGAAACTGGCTGGCGTATCTTTTAATTCGCAACACAATCCAAAACGACTTTAAGGTCTTTGCCTAAGTGGTGTGAAAACACCACTTCCCTTTATTACTGATACACTTCTCAGATAAAACACATTGTTTCTCAATAATGACATGAAGTAACAAGACGACCAGTCTTCTCCACAAGTAATATACCCATAGCGTTTGAGTTTTAGGTGTAAAAAGCGCCTCATGAAGTTGCTCAGCAAGGCGCGACAACGCAGCTGAGCAACTTCATGTGGTGAGAGAGATACCTAAAATTCAAACGCTATGGGTATGTAACTGACTATTTCATATTTTCTTGTTTAACTGGTCTTTCGTATGACTCAAATTACTTCACAACCCAGACACTCTGTTTTCGAAAGTATTTTTAATCAGAACAACTGGACAATTTCACGAAGCCTCAGCAGTGAAGACCCTAGCAGTCATTTTGGCAAACCTCGTTCGGCATACTCCCCTCGCGTCTTCTTAAGCCAAGTTAACGCTTTTATGAAAAGCCCATGCGAGCACATTAAACATCTGCTGCATATAAAAAAAGCATTACCTGCAACTCATAAAGACTATGCAATAGCATTAAAACAAGATATCCAACATGAAATTCCTATTAACGCCGTTATTAAAATAAACTTAGATAAGTTACCAGGTGCTGTAGCTGTAAATAAAATACAAAAGCATGCAGCCACTGCCATGAATAATACTCACAGGCACTATCAAGCAAATTATTGCTCAGTAAGAGCTTGGCAAATTAATGATAAGGTCGCCTCTAATATCGGTGCAGCACATTGTTTTACGCTGACGGTTAAGCCTCTAAATGGAGGGCTGACACCAGCAGCAACACCTTACTTCCAAGGGGTACGCTGGTCGTATCATTCCGTAGCAGCTGTACGTGGTCAAGATGGGCATACTTATGTGCTTGACCCTGTTGTTAATCCAAACAATGCCATTAAAGTAAGTGATTGGCTTAAACATTTTAAAGGGCCTCATCAAATTGAGTTTTTATTAACACCCAAAAACTCAACGGCACGCCCTAATACAATCAACAGCAGCGAAATGCGATCTGAAGATTTGGCGATAATAAATGAATCAAAACAAATAATGAATGAACACATCACTTTAAATACACTACAAACATCAGAACCATTTTTACCAATTGCCAACTTTGCCTATCATTGCCAAGCAAATCGACAAGGTGCAACTTACTCTTTCAGTAAGCCACTCATACAAGACATGACGGAAATGAATGTCTTTTTAAATCAAAAATTATTACAAACACTTGAGCTAAAAGAGTCAGGAGAGGTTGATATTAATCCACTTTTTTGCATTGAAAAAAAAGGCCTACTTTATGGTTTACAAAAGCAGACCTTTGAAAATGAGCTCATACGGCGCGGCATACAACGAATTGAAATCACCGATATTCCTTGCAACCTAAGCGACCCAAAGACATTCAGAATATTAGAAAGACATGCACCGATCAAACTGCCCTACATAACTACGACTCATCCAGCTTGGGGCGAAAGTCTGATCAAGTCGTTTAATACATGATGTTCTAAGCGTAGATACTCTCTCCCTTGAAAAGCTTCTACTCTGGTGCTGGTGGCCGGCGAGTACCATCAGGGTGCGGACCACCTTGATGGAAACCACTTGGTCCATGACGTGGAGGTGGTGGAGGCCCCATACCCTCACCTGGAAACCCCGCAGGCATGGCATTTTTAAAAAAGGCTGACCGTTGTTCTTTATCAGGTATAACCGATGTTATTTCACTGAACATATCACCAATGTATTCGCCCATTTTCTCGTGCTGATGTGACATTTCATCAAATAAGCGTTTCACTTCTTCGGGACTTAGATCACCTGTAATTAATTGCTCACGGACTTTTGCAAAAACTGCATGACTTTCTTCTTTATGCTGGTTTATTTTTTCATCCTGACGCTCAATAATACTTAACACTTGAGCGCGAATATCTGGCGCTAATTTTTCAGCATGCCTCGACATTCTTTCTGCAGGATTAGGCCCTTTATGACCACCTTTAAAACCTGGACCAGACACAAGAAATCCTAATAAAAAACCATTGACCAATAACGAGGCCACAAATAGAACATGGACAGGTTTTTTCTTAATATAACCTAACATTTAAGGCTCCTTTGATTAATAACCGTAGGCTGTGCCAACAGAAAAATAACTATAATCAGATTGTTGACTGTAATGGTCTGTATAGAAATTCCCCAGAGTAAGACCAAACCCTAAAAAAATGACAAAACATGCCACTTGTAGCCATAAACCATTTTTGGAATCCTCTTTCATCACCAAAACATCCGACATTGTTTGTTGTCGTATTGCACTTAATGTTGATGATTTTAAATGTTTTGATGGTGTTGGCCATTCTACTTGAAATAAAGCTGTTTCCATCTCACTCATGGATTTGTATTCAGGCATAGCCATAATAGATTTAATGTCATTCGAGCTTGGTGTTTCTGGCCAGCGTGTAAGATCACAACCATACACATCTAAATACTTCAACCATTGATCATTTTGTTTCATAGTTGAGTCCTCTTGCTTGTAACTCTTTTGCATTTGCGACTTTCTTTTTTAATTCCCGTCGTGCACGTGCGAGAAGCGAATCAAAAGCAGCTGGTTTAATATTCATAATGCCCGCTGCTTCTACGTTTTGAATATCCATGTAATACACGAGTGTGACAGCTTCTCTTTGTCGTTCTGGTAACGTAAAAATAATATCTTTTATTTGGTCACTGTATTGCACTTGGTCAAGGCTTTTCTCAACACTATTCATCTCTTGATGACTTGATCCAAATGAAAATAAATTTTGAAAAAAACCTTGGTGTTTTTTATTTTCAGATTTTAATTTTCGAAGCACATCAAAACAATGATGTCGTGCCAGTGTTAGAACCCAGGTTTTAAAAGTTGCATCACCTGGCTGCCATAAATTACCTTTATGCCATACCTTAACGAAGACATCTTGCGTTGCATCTTCTGCTCCTTGGTGATCTAAAAGAATTGAGTAACAGAATTTAAATACTGCACTCGTATAACGATCAAACAAGCATTCGAACGCTAACTGATTCCCTTCAGTCATAAGTCCTAAAAGCTCGTGATCACTTAAGCCGCTATAGTCAGCCATATTGTCTAATTTCCTGTGAGAATCTAAGTCATACCTATTCATGACTCAGCACCGTCATAATGGGTCTAATTCACACTTCTAAACGGATACCAGCACCGCACCCTGTCGCTATTACATCAATTTTTTTTGAGTTCAATCCTCAAGTCTATTAATAGCCTTTCTCGCATGAATTATGGCTTGATTTTCAAGCCACTACCCACAATCCAAAAAACTCGGTATAGTCTTTAAAGATACAAATCTCTCTTTAGGAACACGGCCTAAGTTAAAAATAAGACGTTCATGTCTAAAACGTCCATGGATTGAGGAGCAACGAATGCCAATAGAACAGACAGTTTCAGAATCTCAGGTCAATCCGGCCTTATTACGCCAAGACATTCGTCTTCTTGGAGAATACCTCGGTAATACACTCAAGGAACAAGTGAGCGATTCAACTTTCGAACAAGTTGAGCGCATTCGTCAGCTCGCGAAAGCTGAAACCACAGATGACAAAGATCCAAAGGATTGGAATGCATTAATTGATTTATTGACCAAGCTTCCAACAGAAGAGCTTGTGCCGATTACTCGTGCGTTCGCACAGTTCCTTCAATATGCCAATATAGCTGAACAACACCATAGAGCAAGACACGTAGAAGCTGCATCAGATTTACCAGATGCCGAAGTTCATGCTAACTCCCTACGTAAAACAATTGACGAACTTAAAAATGCAGGCCTCAGCAACGATAAGCTTATCGAAACCATCAACAACATGAATATTGAATTGGTTCTAACTGCTCATCCAACGGAAACAACTCGCCGCAGTATTATTCGTAAACATAGCGATATTCAGACTATTTTGACGTTACTTGATCAACCTCTGCCACAAAAAGAAAGAGCAGCACAGCTGCGTCGATTAAATCGCCGTATTCAGGCAGCATGGCAGACTGATGAAATCCGTCGAGAAAGACCAACACCTGTTGATGAAGCCAAATGGGGCTTTGCCACGATTGAAACAACACTTTGGGATACTGTGCCCGACTTCCTACGTGATGTGAATAATTTACTTGAAGCGAAAACTGGTCAAAGCTTACCACTCACTTCAAGTCCAATTAAATTTTCATCCTGGATGGGTGGCGACCGTGATGGTAACCCTAATGTGACATCTGTTGTCACTGAAGAAGTATTACTCCTTGCGCGCTGGCAAGCAGCTTATCTGTTCTACAAAGATATTAATGAGCTTCGCGCAGACCTTACAATGCACACAGCAAATGCATTCCTAACAGAAGCAACTAACAACCATCCTGAGCCATACCGCGAGTATCTTCGCCCCCTCCGTGAAAAGCTTAAAAACACTCGTGATTGGTGCCAAGCTCAACTTGATGGCGAACATTTCGACACTGCTAAATACCCGATCATGCAGTCCACAGAAGAGTTCTTGCAACCGCTTCTTCATGTACATGACTCCCTTGCAGAGTTGAATATGCATGCCATTGCCAATGGTAGTCTCGTTAATATTATTCGACGCGCAGCCACTTTTGGTATTCATTTACTCCGTTTGGATATCCGCCAAGAATCTACTCGCCATAGCGACGTTATTGCAGCCTTAGTTGAACAGCTTGAAATCCGTACCAGCCAGGGTCCATACGACACTTGGACAGAAATTGAGAAACAGCACTTCTTAATTCAAGAATTAAACTCGCCAAGACCATTAATTCCGCATCACTTCACAGCATCACCAGAAGTTGATGAAGTGATTCGTACATTTAATGCTCTTGCAAAACAGCCTGCAGAAGCATTAGGTGCTTATATTATTTCCATGGCACGTCAACCTTCTGATGTGTTAGCGGTTCGCTTACTGCAAAAAGAAGCAGCAAGCCGTGCAGGTACAAACTACAAACAACGTATTGTGCCTCTGTTTGAAACTCTAGACGACTTAAACAATGCAGAATCCACAATGGAGCAGCTGTATGATGTTGACTGGTATCGCCAAGATATTGGTCAAGAACAAGAAGTTATGATTGGCTATTCTGATTCTGCTAAAGATGCAGGCTTCTTTGCCGCTGCATGGGCTCAATATCAGGCGCAAGAAAAACTCAGCGAACTTTCCAAAGGTCGTGGCATTGATCTTACACTCTTCCACGGACGTGGTGGTACTGTGAGCCGTGGTGGCGGCCCTGCTCAAGCGGCGATCCTTACACTTCCACCAGGCAGCGTCAATGGTCGTATCCGTATCACAGAACAAGGTGAAGTGATTCAGTTTAAGTTTGGCATACCAGCACTTGCGCTACATAACCTTGAGCTCTACCTTTCAAGCACACTGAAAGCGACAATTGCGCCAAGTGGTAAGCCTAAAGCCGAATGGCGAAAAATGATGGACACGCTCTCCAAGGATTGCAGTGAAGTCTATCGAGGTCTTGTACGCCATAACCCAAACTTTGTGACTTACTTTAGACAAGTGACACCTGAGCAAGAGCTTGGTCGTTTAGCTCTTGGTAGTCGTCCTGCAAAACGTCGAGCAAGTGGTGGCATCGAAAGCCTTCGTGCAATTCCATGGGTATTTGCTTGGACGCAGTCTCGATTAATGCTGCCAGCATGGTATGGCTCATCTCAAGCATTAGATAAGCAAATCAAAGAAGGCAATGGCGATACAATCAAAACCATGCTGCAAGATTGGACTTATTTCCATACGCTGATCAATATGCAAGAAATGGTATTGGCAAAAGCTGACCCTCAACTGTTCAGTTATTACCAGCATCGACTCCTTGAAGATGAAAGCCTGAAAGATTTCGGTGAATCTCTCATTGCAGCACTAAAAGAAGCCTATGGCGTTATTCAAGGTCTACAGGATCATGAGATCTTAGCAACGACACCATTCCTTGCCTCTTCTATCCGCACACGTGAGCCATACATCAGACCACTGCATGTTATCCAAGCAGAACTGATGAGACGTTTGCGAGAGCTTGAGCGTACAGAAAGCTACGACGAAACAGCTTACAAGCAAATCGAGCGAGCATTAATGGTTGCAATCACTGGTATTGCAGCAGGCATTCGAAATACAGGATAATCTATTCGATTATTTGATAAGGATCTCAGTGAAGGTCCTTATCACTTTTTCCGCCATCAGAATATGTCACATCATATCAAAACCCCGTCTATTATACGCTTTGAGCCCAGATATGATTGTTTCAACAGCGTTATCATCTTTGATATGGGATGTTACTGCCCCCCCTTTCTTGCAATTTCGATGTAGAAATTTGTTTTTACCTACTGCACTTCTTGGTTTTCTCCTGTAGAATCGGCCTCGGTATATAAATAGCGAGCTTATAGATTCAATTGAGTAAACATTTCAGATCAATGTGGAAGGAGACGATTCCCCCTATCTGGACAGGTTACTTTTTTGACACAGGTGCAGGTTTGAACCAGCTACCAATCTTAAATTTTTCAAAAACAGATTAAACATTAACCAATTATTTGCTAGAATGACCCGACTCCATTTCGCTCACTAAGTGATATACTCCACGGGAGCTTGTGATCATCACATTGACTTATTTATGTTTTTACTCTTAAAGGCAATCAGTAATGACCGATAAAATAACATTTAAAGACCTTGAACTTGCACCAGAAATACTTCAAGTGCTTGAAAAAATAGGGTACGAAAGTCCGTCCCCTATCCAAGAAGCCAGTATTCCACACCTCCTTAACGGTGAAGACATTCTTGGTGTAGCTCAAACAGGTACTGGTAAAACTGCTGCTTTTGCACTGCCTTTGCTTAGCAATATCGACTGTAACAGTCCAAAAACTCAAATTCTTGTTCTTGCACCAACTCGCGAACTTGCAATTCAGGTTGCTGAAGCGTTCCAGACTTATGCAAGCAAATTTAGAAATTTCAAAGTTCTTCCTATCTACGGCGGTAGCAATATCGGTACTCAACTACGTCAACTTAAGCAAGGCGCTCAAGTTGTTGTTGGTACTCCAGGCCGTGTTATGGACCATCTACGTCGTAACACATTGAATCTTGATCACCTTAAAGCTGTAGTGCTTGACGAAGCTGACGAAATGCTTCGCATGGGCTTCATCGATGACGTGACATGGATTCTTGACCAAACACCTGACAACACGCAAGTTGCTCTATTCTCTGCCACTATGCCACGTCAAATCCGCGCTGTTGCTGAGCAATACCTGAAGTCGCCTAAAGAAGTGCGCATTCAGCCAAAAGAAAGCACAAAAGCAAACATTGAGCAAAGCTACTGGACGGTAAACCACCTTCACAAGCTTGATGCCCTAACACGTATTCTTGAAACAGAAGAAACTGACGGTATCATCATGTTCGTAAGAACAAAGAACCAAACAGTTGAACTTGCTGACAAGCTAAACGCTCGTGGTTACAGCGCTGCTGCAATCAATGGCGACATGGTTCAAAAATCACGTGAGCACACAATTGAACAGCTTAAGCGTGGTTCAATTAACATTCTTGTAGCGACAGACGTTGCTGCTCGTGGTATCGACGTTGAGCGTATCAGCCACGTAATGAACTTCGACATCCCATACGATGCTGAGACTTATGTTCACCGTATTGGTCGTACAGGCCGTGCTGGTCGTAGCGGTAAAGCTATTCTGTTTATCTCTCCACGTGAAAGACACCTTCTTCGCACTATCGAGAGAACAACAAAGACGCCTATTACACCTCTCACAATGCCAACTCGTGAAGATGTTAACAACAAGCGTCAAGCTGAGTTCACTGAAGCTGTATCTCAACTTCTAGATTCTCAAAAACTAGAACAGTTCGAAACACTTATTCAGTCTATGCAAGCTGAAATGGGCACGGATCCTGCTCGTCTTGCTGCAGCTCTTGCGTACATGGCGCAAAAAGACAAGCCCCTATTCTTAGATACGTCTCACGATCCAGTTCATGCGTCTGCAAACAACCTGCGTGAGCGCGGTGGTCGTGGTGGTCGCAATGACAGAGGTCGTGGTCGTGATCGCGATTTCAACCGTGAAGACCGCGGTGGTCGTCGTGGTGATCGTGGCGACAGAGGTGAGCGCGGTGAGCGTGGCCCACGTCGTGAGCGTTTTGGTAACGAGCAAAAAATGGATTGCTACAAAATTTCCATGGGTCGCAACCAAAACCTTCGTCCATCAGACATCGTAGGTGCAATTGCAAACGAAGCAAACCTAAGCAGCCGTGACATTGGTCGTATCCAACTTCACGACAACCACTCAACGGTTGAGCTACCACAAGATCTTTCAGCTGCTACATTCAAAGCGCTGAAAAAGCTTCACCTTCGCAACCAACCTATCGCTCTTGAGCGTGCAGCTGGTAATGAGCGCGGTGGCAATGAAAAAATGGCAGGTAACTCAAGCTACAAACGTCGTGGCTAATTAAACCTTCATTTTGTAAAGAAGGCGCTGGTATCTTTGATACTGGCGTTTTTTTTTGGCAAAATTCCATGGTCGTTATATTTATTAGAACAAACATGATAAATAGCCCCTATAAAAGGAATTCATTATGCCTGCATCAATCCAACAAGCTGACAACTGTACTATTTGCGTGCAGACACTTGACCCAAAAATCAAACCAACAAGACTCAGCACACTTCAGCCTTGCGGGCATCAATTTCACTCAAACCCATGCTTCAACAACTATATGCTTCACCTTGTTGAACCCGCGCTCAAGAAGAATGTTGAACTTGCATCACTTATCACCTGCCCTAACTGCAAGGCTGACGTTAAATTTATTGATGAGAATATGTCTTCCTCAAACTTGATTAACTCAATGAAAGATAAGCTTCATAGAAGTTAGTTGGCTTATTTGTACGCTCAATACTCTATACAAGAGCAAAAAAAAAGCGCCATCACGGCGCTTGTTTATATTAATTCAATTTTAATTCTCTTAACTTGAGTTCCAACTGTCTTTGCTCTGGTGCTAAGCGGGTATCGCCAAAAAGATTCACGGCAAAGACGATATCAGTCTTAGAATCACTAGTGCTTACCATGACAAAAGCATCAGCCTTTTGCATTTCGCCAGTAATATTTGTTTCAGACTGGAATTGATACACATTCCACTGCCCCCACTTATGGTTTTGATACACAGGTACAGACTTCATTTGATAGCTTTTGCTTGCACTGGAATAAACACCTTCAGCAAGCTCACGTTGTTCAGCCTCACTAAACACACGATCAAGAGAAGCCAAGTGTGTGACAATTAAAGACTCGCCAGGTTCTTCAGTGACTGATAGCACTAATGTATCTGGCTCAGACTGGTTACGACCAGTGGTTTCCGTTTCAACGCTCCAGGAAGAGTCATAAGGCATTGTGATTTTCTGAGTGCTTATCAAGTCCTGAGCCCAAGATATTGACGATAAAAAGACAATTGATAGTGCGATTAACTTTTTCATTATTATTGAACTCCTGCTACTTGAACCATGCTTGGAAATATACTCATTGCTATGGTAATTAATGCTGCTGTTTTTGTTGTAAATCGCTGCCACGCTTTTTTAAAACTAAAAAACGATGCTATAAGCAAAATGCAATACATGAATAAAGCTGTCAAAACGACTACGCCAATCACATGACCACTTAACTCGTAGAGCGAAACTGTTTCCACCATGTTTTTATCCTCAAATTATTGTTTTTGTTCTTGTTTCATGTCATAGAGCCATTTTACATCTTGAAAAAAACTGATCAACTCAGAAATGCGAAAAGTGTGACGTGAATCACACATTTATTTTGAGGAAAAAAAATGCATACATATTACAAATAAAAAAGCCCTCGATGGGTATAACCAACGAGGGCTTAATCAAATGCTTATTTAAAGGTATTTATATATATCAATAGTTCGGGGAGTTTTCGAGGTGCTGCGATTAAAAATTAATC
>TARA_B100000686_G_scaffold62221_1_pt1 | contig 114546 bp, 87 predicted proteins | sample TARA_B100000686 | Tara Oceans TARA_B100000686 (sample SAMEA2622733) | marine metagenome | biome: marine biome (ENVO:00000447); feature: marine epipelagic mixed layer (ENVO:xxxxxxxxx); material: "saline water (ENVO:00002010), including plankton (ENVO:xxxxxxxx)" | depth 150 m
AAGTGAAGTATTTAGGCTACTCTAGATTGCTTAGAATGAGCGCTTACATTGAACGGTTGGTATTAACACCATGGCAACACTTAGAGCAAAGAATTGGCCAAGCACAGTTTTATATACAAGATTGTTTTGGTATCAAAAAAATTGGAGCTCGCTGGAAGGATTTTATTGAAACAAAAGCATTTATAAATTAGGCAACCAATAAAAAGGCCAGCAAATGCCAGCCTTTTAAATAGTATTTTTTAACTTCTCCAGAAGCTTGGGGTCATGATAATTAAAATTGGAAAAATTTCCAAACGACCTAAAAGCATACCAAGACAGAGCATATATTTCGTCACACCAGGAATATCACCATAATGAGCAGCAACATCACCGAGGCCAGGACCTAAGTTATTTAACGATGCAGCCGTTGCAGAAAAGCCTGTCACCAAATCTAAACCTGTTGCCATAACACAAAGTAATAGCACGGTAAAAACGACAATATAAGCACCAATGTAACCTGAAATAGCTTCAATAATACGATCGCCTACAGGTTTACGGCCTATCTTAGTTGTCGACACACTGGCAGGATGCATGAGCTTGCGAATTTCACGATGACTAAGTTTAGTTACCAACCAAACGCGAATCACTTTAATGCCGCCAGCGGTTGAACCTGCACAGCCACCCATAAAGCTTCCCAAGAACAAGAGCGTAATAATTAAACTTGGCCAAGCTGCAAAGTTTGCAGTACCAAAACCTGTCGAGGTTGTTATTGCGACCGCTTCAAAAATACTAAACCTGAATGACTCAATTGGATCTGTATAGGTATTTGTAAGCCAGAGATAGACTGTAGAGACTGCAACAATGAATAAGAGCACATTAAAGAAAACCCACATTTCTGCATCTTTCATATAATGGCGTAGGCCTTTTGTTTGCCATGCAGCAAAGTGAAGACCGTAGTTCAAACTTGAAATCAACATAAACACAATACAAATAGTTTCAATTGTTGCTGACTCAAAATAACCAATACTTGCATCATGCGTGGATAACCCACCAGTTGCAATCGTTGAGAAGCCATGCCCTATTGCATCAAACGGTGTCATGCCTGCTAGCCAGTAACAGAAGCTACATATAATCGTTAAAATTAAATAGATATACCACAGGGCTTTTGCTGTTTCAGTAATACGAGGGGTTAACTTAGAGTCTTTAACAGGGCCAGGTATTTCAGCCTTGTACAACTGCATACCACCAACACCAAGCATTGGTAAAATAGCAACGGCTAAAACAATGATACCCATACCACCGAGCCACTGCATTTGCTGACGATAATAGAGTAAAGACTTTGGCATTGTATCCAAGCCAGTAAGAACTGTAGCACCTGTGGTTGTTAAACCAGAAACTGCTTCAAAGAACGAATCCGTAAAGCTAATGCTTGGCTCTTGAAAAAGATAAAGAGGAACAGCACCGAAAAAGGCAAGTACAGTCCAGAACATACTTACGATAAAGAAACCATCTTTAGCTCGAAGTTCTCTTCTTTTTCGTCGAAAAAGCATGGCCCAAATAATAAGACCAACAGAAAAAGTGACGGCAAAACCACATAAAAATGGGACAACACCACCATCGCCATACCAAAGCCCCACCATCATAGGTGGAAGCATGGTAATGGAGTACGCCATTAAAAGGACACCAAAAATATATCCGATCGTATTATAATTCATAGTCAACCCAGTAATACTTACAGCAAAAAGCTATTTTTAAAGCTCTTAGAAAAAGCCAAACCCAACTTCAAATAACTTCTCAACGTCACGTATACGACGTTTATCCATAAGAAATATAATCAGATGGTCTTCTGCAAGAATTACTACATCATCATGAGCAATAATAACTTCTTCACCACGTACAATTGCACCGATGCTTGCACCTTCTGGTAGATCCACATCACCTATAGCTCTACCTACAACTTTAGATGATCTTTCATCACCATGAGCGATTGCTTCGATTGCTTCTGCAGCACCACGACGAAGTGAGTGCAAGTTCACAATATCTGCTCGACGTACGTGGGTTAACAAGCTACCAATCGTTGCTTGCTGAGGGCTAATAGCAATATCAATATCGCCACCTTGAACAAGATCAACAAAAGCAGGCTTATTGATTAACGTCATCACTTTGCGAGCGCCAAGACGTTTAGCCAGCATGGACGACATAATATTTGCTTGATCATTATTTGTGACCGCAAGGAATACGTCCGTATCTTCTATCCCTTCTTGCAGTAACAGCTCTTGGTTTGTCGCATCACCACGAAGAACAACCGTTCTATTTAGGGTTTCAGCCACAACTGCACTACGAGCTTCATCACGCTCAAGTAGTTTAACTTGATAACGGTGTTCTAAGGTTGCAGCCAGACGCTCACCAATATGCCCGCCCCCTGCAATAATAATTCTCTTATATGGATGCTCAAGACGTCTTAGCTCTGACATAACCGCACGAATATGATTACGAGCCGCAATAAAGAAGACTTCATCATCAACTTCAATGACCGTACTACCTTCAGGCAAAATTGGACGATCACGTCTAAAGATTGCAGCAACACGAGTATCAACATTAGGCATGTGCTGACGAAGATAGCGAAGCTCTTGACCAACAAGAGGGCCACCATGATAGGCCTTAACAGCAACAAGCTGCACTTTTCCGTCAGCAAAGTCCAATACCTGAAGTGCTCCAGGAAATTCGATTAAGCGACAAATATAGTTTGTAACGACCTGCTCCGGGCTGATGATAACATCGATAGGTATTGAGCTTGATTGAAATAAACCTGAGCGGTTGAAGTATTCCGGCGCTCTGACACGAGCAATTTTGGTAGGTGTTCTGAAGAGAGTGTGGGCTATTTGGCAGGCAACCATGTTGACTTCGTCACTATTTGTGACCGCAATCAGCATTTCTGCATCTCTTGCTCCAGCACTTTCCAGAATATCTGGATAAGAACCTGAGCCGCAGACAACCCCAACATCGAGTCGATCTTGCAGGTCTGTCAAAAAAGCACCATTCGTATCGACAATCGTAATATCGTTTGATTCACTCGCTAAATGTTCAGCGAGCGAGCCGCCAACTTGGCCGGCTCCTAATATAATAATTTTCATCGCGGCTTCCGTAATAACACGTAATAAAAACCATCACCATCTGAGTCAGGTAATGGAAGCCTTTGATATCCATAAGCTTGCTGTAAACCAAGTCGTGCGTCCATAGGCACAACTTCTAACTGACTACCACCTTCGGTCATGAACCATTCGATGTTATCAGTGTTCTCACGTTTTAAAATTGAACAAGTTGCATACATAAGCAAACCACCTGGTTTTAAAAGAGCTTCTGCTCTCTTTAAGAGGTGGCGCTGAGTTTCAACTAAAACTTGAATATCTTCCTCGCGTCGACACCAAAAAATATCAGGGTGTCGTGCTATCACACCAGTACCACTGCACGGTGCGTCGAGTAAAATAACATCATAGCCGCCATCATGTGCAACTTGGTCAATTATTTCATGTGGTTTTGATAAATCGGCACAAATGAGTGCAAGATTTTCACTTAATACATTAAGCCGATGCATATTTTCACGAATGCGTTCCACTCGTGAAGACTCTATATCAACCGCATGTATCATAGTCTTTTCAGGCAGTAAATCAATAAGTGCTGCTGTTTTTCCACCTGGTGCTGCACAAGCGTCCAACACTTTTAAAGGCTGTGATTTTGCCACGCCTTCTGCTTGAAGCCAACCTTCTGTTTCGATTTGATTGACAAGTGCTTGAACACAGGCCTGAGCAGAATAATCCTGAATACTTAATAAGCCTTCATGATAGCCAGGTAAATCTGACACACGTTGCGACTCTTCCAGCTGAATACATTGTGGAACAGGCATAACCGTATCTGGCAAGAAACGAACAGAGATCTCTTCATCTTGAAGCTGTTGTAAATAAGACTCCATCGAGACTTTTCGACTAATACGCATATAAAGAGGTGGTTTTGAAGCATAACCTTGCATAATGCCTGGAAAATACTCTTTACGCCAATTTTTAAAGAGCTCAGCATGCAACCAATGACCTTCATTTAAATAGTCATGTATTGCTAAAGGCTTTAACTCTCCATTGGCAGCTTCAATATTACGCTGAACGCCTCGTAAGACGCCATTAGCAAGCCCTACTAAATGGTCGTAACCAAGTGTTCTAACAATTTCAACCATAGAGTGAATAACAGCACGGGCAGGCGTATTCATTGAAGTCAACTGATATGCACCGAGAACAAGTAAAGCTTCAAGCCACTTACCACTGGATTTAAGAGGTTTCGCTAAACACTTTCGTACTTCCATCTGAAGAGGAATATAATCTCGCAGACTCCCCATAAGTAGCTCTAGAGCAAAGCCTCGCTCTTGTGGTGAAAAGTCTTGAAATGCACGGTCGAGGCTATGTTGTAGTGAAGCGCCTTTTTGCACTTCCAACATAAGCACTAAAACTTGCGCTCGAGTTTTGAGCTGACCAGGAATTTTCTTGACATCATCAAAAGAAGGCCCCTTTTTAGAGACCTTTTTTTGAGAAGAACTTGGCGCTGCTTTCTTCTTAGGGTTATTCATTCTCACCTGCCGATGGCTTTAAGCTTTGGCCTTTTTGAAAATAGTCAGGCTTACCATTTAAGAAGTCTTTTACGTTGACAGGTTTACCACCAGACACTTGAATCTTTTGAATTAAAAGACGTTCAGAACCATCACCAGCAGCAACCTCTATACCTTTTGCATCTACAGCAATAATAGTGCCTGGCTCACTAGATGCACCATTTACAGCTGGTTGAGCCTCTAGAATTTTAAAAGCGTAGCTTTCATTTTCAACCATAACACTTGGCCAAGGCTGTAAAGCACGAACCTTTGCATCTAAGGCTTTGGCTGCTAGAGTCCAGTCAATCGTTTTTTCTGACTTATGAATTTTATGAGCGTAAGTTACACCTTCTTCTGGCTGTGCCACAGGTGGGAAAGATTCGGGTGCTTCAAGGACTTCAAGAAGAGAGTCAACACCAATAACAGCCAGTTGATCTAAAAGCTCAGCAGATGTTTGTCGCTCAATAGGCAGATTAATTTGATGTCTGACTGGACCAGTATCTAAGCCTACATCCATTTGCATAACACACACACCAGATTCAGCATCCATTGATTCAATAGCTCGTTGCACAGGAGCAGCGCCACGCCATCTTGGCAAAATTGAACCATGAACGTTTAGACAGCCTTGAACCGGCGCATCAAGGAATGCCTTTGGAATTAAAAGACCATAAGCAACAACAATCATAAATTCTGGATTTATCGATTTGATTTGATCAAGCACTTCATCATTATTTTTTAAAGATTCTGGTTGGAGCACTGGAATATCATGCTCGATTGCAACAGCTTTTACAGGTGTAGGCTTTGTTTTACGACCTCGACCAACACGAGCATCCGGTTGAGTTAATACAAGTGCAATCTCATGACCAGCAGCAATTAGACCTTTTAAATGCTCTGCAGCAAACTCAGGCGTGCCAGCGAAGATAAGCTTTTGTTTATTTTGAGTGGAAAAATTACTTGGCACTTTTCTTCCCTTTCTTCAGCTTTTCTTCAATACGACGACGCTTAAATGCTGATAGATGGTCTATAAACAACTTACCAACTAAGTGATCCATTTCATGCTGGATACAAACAGCATGCAGACCTTCCGCTTCCCAAGTGAACTCTTCACCTTTCTCGTTCAGTGCTTTAATCTTAACGTGACCAGCACGCTCAACACCTGCACGAGCCCCAGGCACAGAAAGGCAAGCTTCTTCATACACTTGATGCCCATCAGCTTCAATAACTTCAGGGTTAATGAATACCATTGGCTCATTGCGCTCTTCAGAGAGATCCATGACAAGTAAACGGATATGATGATTTACTTGAGTTGCAGCAAGACCAATGCCCTCTTCGTCATACATTGTGTCGAACATGTCTGCAACAAGCGCTCGAATTGAGTCGTCTACTGTTTCAACTGGTTTTGCTACTGTACGCAGTCTTGCGTCTGGGAAGTGAAGTACCTCTAATACCGCCATCACTCTTCTCCTATTGCTGAATAATTCAATTGAAAAATATTTTTTTCCATTAGCATACCTATAGCTTTTGAGTTTTCGGTGAAAAAAACGCCTCATGAAATAACTCAGCAAGGCGCAACAACGCAGCATAGCTATTCTATGCAAGGGGTCACAACACCGCTGAGTCATTTCATGTGGTGAGAGGAACACCTAAAACTCAAATACTATGGGTATATACAGGTAATTATATAAAAACTGGTTCATAAATATTTAACTAACATAGTCAGAAAAAATGACCATTATAACCAAACAAGCCACAACAGCTTAACTTTTTATAAGCTTTTAACAAAAGCTTACCTTTTTAGCTGCTTAAAGCGTGCTCTAATGAAGTTCTGCGACTAATCTTACAACAATGATATAGGTAAAATCAGCCAATGATTGATGATTTGCATTTTCTATGAGTCACTTCAACATCTCAGTGGAGAAAGGTAAACGTGACTTAGAGTTTGAGTATATCTGTGTTCAGATTATAAATTAATTACTTAAAAGCTATAATCTGCCCAAAAATATAAGTCTAGAGGTGCTTTGCAGAATGAATCTTGTTCGATCAATTCAAAACTTCACAACTCACATCTTAAAACAGAGTCTCGTGATAGGCAGTTTAACAGCGCTATTAGCTTTTGCATCAAATGCGCATGCTGCTCAAGCATTTAAGCAATCACCCCCTGAAACATACCTTGTTCAAAATGGTGATACTCTTTGGGATATTGCAGAAAAGTTTTTGGAAAGCCCATGGTTATGGCCGGAAGTATGGCATATTAACAGTCAGATTGAAAATCCTCACTATATTTATCAGGGTGACACAATCAAACTGGTTTACATCGATGGTAAGCCTCGTTTAACAGTTGATAGAGGTACTGGCTCTGATAGCCATAAACAGTATCTTCCTGATGGCACACTTAAACTAACACCTCGTAAGCGAGTAAGCCACCTCACAACAGAGATCCCTTCTGTCCCTCTTGATGCAATCCAAAGCTTCTTAGTGAACCACCGAGTCGTTGATAAATCTACTCTCGATAATGCACCTTATGTTGTGGCAGGCAATGATAACCGTCTTGTCATGGGAACATCTGATTACTTCTATGCAAGAGACTCATTAAACAATTGGAGTGATGCAACTCTAGCCTATGGTATTTACCGTGGTGGCGAACCTTACTTTGACCCCGAAACTGGTGAAAACCTAGGCTATGAAGCAATTCAAATTGGTTTAGGTAAGTTTCTTGAGCAAACCGACGATATTGCTCGCGTTAAGCTTGTTGAGTCTGATGAAGAAGTTCGTATTAGTGACCTGTTAATCCCTACTCTGGAACAGCGGGTACAATCAGTCTTCCACCCAAAATCGCCGAAGCAAGAGATTGATGGTAAAATTATTCACGTTTTTGCAGGTGTACGTAACGTAAGCCAATATGATGTTGTTGTCATTAACAAAGGTGAGCGTGAAGAAATGGAAGTTGGCGATGTCTTGGCCACTTACCGTGTTGGTGAACGAGTTCGCGACCGTAAAACAAACGAGCTACTCCAGCTTCCAAGTGAAAGATCAGGCCTCATGATTATTTTCAGAACATTTGAAAAAGTCAGTTTTGGCCTTATTATGAAATCCTATAAAAGTATTACAGTTATGGATGAAGTTAAAAATCCATAATGGACACCTCTCTTTTAAAAAAACGATGCAACTCTGCATCGTTTTTTTTGGCTTTTATATCGTGCCCTTCTACACTTGTCTTTCTGCATTTTTCATGTTTTGCGCAACAAGCTGATGCAAATCTTGCAACTGCTCACCAAGTTTTTTTGTATCAGCCTCAAGCTGATTTATTTGTACAGGCATAAACGACTGGGTCGGGTCTCTATCACAAGGGAAGTAGCTTGCAACATAACTATCATGAGTAACAAATTGAAGGCACTTCATATAAATTTGCCCCATAATTTCATTATACGCATCAACTTTTTGTTGAATTTCATCGTACTTTTGAGTGGACAAATCAGGAGTTTCATCTAGATAAATATAATCAAACACCTCCGTTGCAATTCCATGAGCCTTTTCAAGCTGCTGCATGATTTGCTGTAAATCTTGGTCACCATGCCCAAAACGTGCCACTAATTCTTTAAACTGTGGTAAAAGCTCATGAATATTCTGAAACTGGCAGGCGTGATCAGAATTTCGGCCTTGACGATGGGCTTGTGCTAACCGCTCTAACCGTTCTTTCTTCTCGATTAATGCAAGCTTTTCTTTACGATTGGTTGCAGTATTAATATCAATTGCCGCTGCAGCTTTAGTTGCCTCTTCGGCAGCAGGGCGTAGTCGGTCTTGAGCTCTTAAGCTTACAAAATATATTTTATCTGAAGACTGTCTGGTTGGTACAAGATCTTGAACAGTAGTTTTGATACTTATGCCTCCAGGATAAGACTGACTACGATCATCATCACCATCGCCAATATCAATTAATTTGACATGGCCTTTATCGTCCATCATCCACTGGCCATCGTGAAACTCATATTTAGTACTCTTACCTTCTGAGTCACAGCCGACACTTTCTGTTAAGTTGCCATGAATTAAATTACAATTGGCTAAACACGCAAGAGAGCTTACCATTGGACCAAAACAATGTTTAAAAATCCTCAGTTGATCTTTAGGATTCTGAATTGCTTCTATACCACGAATTATTTCAGCACCACTCACTGGGTAATATGGCATAATTAAAATATCTTTATTAAAATCTTTGTCAACGCCAGTTTTATGTTTAAGATGCTGCTGCATTTCATCAGTAAGCTTGTAAGCTGTAAATAAGTGATAAGCACTTGGCATTCTTTTACGTATATGTTTATCAAATAAATAGGCATCTCGTACCGAATACCCTTTAGGCTGATCGCCATAGGTTGTACTTGTTAGTTTAATGCAATAATATTTTGACTCTGTACCTGTTTGCGTACCTGACAAGGCTGGCATAAAATCTGGCTTGGCTATAAAGGTAGTGGCCTTTGTACCAAACTCATTGCCTGTTTTATGGTACACAAAGTCAGCAATATCATAAGCCTGTAATTTCACAGAGCCAGTCCTCTTATAATGACTTTGTTGGAAGGCTCTATTTTCCGGTAAATATGGGTCTTGTGCTTCATGCAGTTGCAAGCCTATTTGCTGTTGCTGAGACTCTTGAATATTTGCAATTTCGTTATTTTCCTCAGTTTTTTGCTTTTCTTGAGCTTCTTCTTTTTCTTGAGCTTCTTGCTTTTCTAAAAGTGATTGCGCCTGAGTAGTACTTATATCACCAGTGGCTGGTTGAGTTATTTTTTGAGTTTCGGTGTAAACAGGTGTTTGCTTCAACTCTTGTATCTGTAAATCTCGTGGTTTAGATTCTGGCACTGAAGGCTTTTTACCAAACGCAGACCAAGCAGCGTAACCGGTTAACACAACCCCCATAGTAGCAGGTAAAACAGCGAGCAAAGGTGGTGCCATCACAGCCGCTGCAATTGTGGTGGCTATTAATGCAATACCAGCAATTGCTGCACCAATTTTAATAATTTTCTTGAGCTGGTCAGGCATTTGCTGGCGCATATCACGAACATATGCTGAAATACTTGGAGAAGGTTGCTGAACTTTTGGCTGCAACCCTTCAAGTGTATGAGAACTATGCAGCACTTGCTGCGGTGCTGGTTGAATTTGCTGTAAGGGTGACGAGCTGTATACTGCCATAGAAAGCCTCTCTTATTATTGTGAAAGACGCTTCATCCTTGATACGTCTTTATGGCCATTAAAGTGCGTGATCGTGATCAGGGTTATCATCGGCTACATCAACACAGCGGTGTATTGGTGTATGAGCCGGCTTAATATCACTTCCTTCTTGCTCAAGAGCATCAATGGCTTCTTCTGAAGCCCAGTCCACATCAGATAAAGATGCGACAACTTCAAGGGCTTTTAATTTGAGGCTTTGGTCAATCTTGGCAGAACGAATGCCATCAATCACTGCTTTTGCCATTGGCCTTGCATATCTGTGAGCATTACCGACATTCACATCTTGACCTGCACGGCTTAAGTAAATATGCACTGCAGCGTTTTTTAGATCTGGATTTGAGATCGCATGAGATGCGGTCTTTGCAGGATTATGATTTTGACTTGAAGAGAGTAAAACAGCGTGTAAAAACTGCCCTTCTGCCGTGCCATCGTTCGTTACGTTTCTATTAAATTTGTCATCCCTTGCCCCTACTGCCAAATGATGAATATTACGCTCTGCTACTTGCACTGCCGTATTTGCAGCTGGATTAAAAAGACCTGCGGCCATAAGACTATCTCCTTGAATACATTCATATTTCCAATTTGTAACGCTTTGTAAACTCAAAGCAAAATTAATGCTAATGATAATCGTTATCATTTACAAGCCCTTTTGTAACATTATGTACAGAAAATAATCGGAATAAAAAAAATTCAATTTTTGCAGAATAAAAGACTTGTTTTGAATAACAGAATTGGTTAATATTCCAGCCCATTAAATGAAAATGATTCTCAATTGCATTTAATGATAATGAACTAAGTACAGCGAGAAGTAACGTGAAAAATTCAAATATCCAAGCTTGGCCTACGCCAATTGAAATTATCCTGCCAAACGTCAGCGAAGAAACAGCTCAAAAAAGCCTGCAAGATAAACCAAGACTGGAAAGCATAAAATCACCTCAAAAGCTTGGAGCAACTCAAGTGCCAGCAAGTTCTGCATCGACGGCTAAAACAAGCATGGCCAGCCCCATAGATAATGACCATGATTTTGAAATGATTGAAAAGTGTGATGTACCATCCCATGAGGTGGCAAAAAAAATTGGTAAGGGTATGCGCTAAGCATATTTTAAGATCGAGGTAACGCCTCTTATGGCATTACCTCGCGTGAAATGACCTAATTTCGTTCAGGCTCATCTCTATTTTTATCTGATGAAATCTGAAACCCTGAATATTCAATAGCTCTTTCTTCATCAATATTCTCTTCAAACTCAGCTTCCATTGCAGCATGATGAGCTGGCGGTACTCTTGAAGCAGTATTCACCTGTTGAATATTAGCTGTCGAATGAAGGTCTTTCATATTCTTAATACTTGCAATCGTTTCTCGATTATCTAAGAAACCACGCATTTCATGAATTATTTTATCCAACTCATGATTTGCACTGTGCATTTCCAATATATGACGAGGATGCTCAAGATTCTTCTCCCCTGTTGCTGTAAAGCAGCTTGTTACTAAACGAGAAACAAGAATCCATGGTGTCATACTAGAACGAACCAACACATTTTCTGAACGCAGACTGTCATAGATACTTGTCCCAGTTGATAGGCGTGACTCAGTAAATGTGCCCTGACATTGAAAGAAAACAACCAAAGATTCAAAACACATTTCAGACCAAAATGCATGTGCAAGTTTCGATAAAATACTGCCAAACACCCACAAAATCGTCACAAAGAAACCAAGCCCAATACAAGTATAAAGCTGCTCTAAAAACATTTTTGCACTTAATGGACGAAGTAAATCAACAAACTCACCCATATTTTGATAAAGGCTAACAGCAGCCCAAAGCAATGCAAAATGGCCAATTAAAGTTGTTAGATAACGCACTTGCAAAAACATTTTCGACCAACCAAGTGATTTATACACTGGCTGTGTTTCTTGAATTGTTTCTCCTGTAAATTGGCCTTTATCGTCACTTCCCCCTTCATCTAGATCAGCATTGTAATCTCGATATAATCGGTTTGGTACTTCTTTATAGCGACGATTTGCCATAACAATATTTTCAAAGTTAATAAAAATTTCTTGTGGATGAATAGACTCTTGCCAGTTGTTTCGCATTTCAGATACTTCAGTTTTAGGATCAGCTAGTGACGCCCTTTCTCGCAATAAAATAAAACTAAAAATAGAAGTAACACCTGCAAAGACAAGAATTATCATCATATAGTGGCTCGTATCAAAATGAAGTTTAGGCAACTCAAAAATATAGGTATCAAACGCCAAAAGAACAAAAGGTAATAAAATTGAAAAAGCAATCCACGCCGCTATTGTAGGAATACCTATAGCATCAGGCTCTTTTTGAAGATTACGGCTGAGTGGCTTACCACATCGTGCCCATACATAGATAAAATACACGGCTAAACCAAGTGCTAGCCATTGCAGCACATTAGTGTCATCAATACTGGTTAGTCCAGAAGCACCTGAAAACCATGCCAAGCTAAAACATAAAAGACCAAACAAGCTTTGCGCTAATGCTTGCCCCAATTGCTGAGCAATATTTCTGTATGCGTAAGGTAGAAAAATTAATCGTGGAAAAATTGAATGCACCAAACGAGCAAACCACCCTTCTGGCTCAGAAATTGTAATGTTTTTTCGACCTTGCAGCATTTGCTCAAGATCTTGTGCACTATAGACAATATCTGTTTCTGCTCGATGAGCTTCACTTTTTGCACGATTCTTAGCAAGACTTGTAGGCACGCCTCGGCCAACAAAAAAGCGAGTGACTTGCATAATGCCAAATGAGGCAACTGTCATACCATGAACAAGTAAGAGTACACCTACGCCTAGAGCAAACCAGCCACTTAAGTGCTGTCCACTTTCGACAAGACCTTTTACAGTAAAGAGCGCATAGACACCAAGTAAAGCAAGAATTCCGCCTCGTGTTGCCCTAATACTCCCCTCTATTTTAAAAGGGTTTTTAATCCCTAAGTCGGTTGAACCATATTCATATGCCATGGATAGTCCTCATCTCGATTGGCGTGGCTGCGGGTTAAATTTATTCTGTAGCATCAGCCACTTATCAAGCATTTTGCCACCCTACTCAGTGAAACAAACGTGCTTAAGGGTAATTTTATCAGATAATCCTTATAAAGAAGTCAGCAGCATTATGATATCGCGCAAATTTCAGACAAAAAAAAGCAGGCTAAACGCCTGCTTCTTCAATCACTTTAAAATATTATGTAGTGATTTCAACGTTAAGACCTGTCATTTGAGCAAGATCTTTAAAGCCAGGGAAAGAAGTTGCAACGTGGCCTGTATCTTTTACAAGAATAGTACCGCTTGCTCTTAGAGCAGCCATAGAGAATGACATTGCAATACGGTGATCGCCGAATGTTTCGATTTCACCTGTTCCAAAGATAGGTGCAGCTAAGTCACCATTGCCTTTACCTTGAATAATAATGCCATCCGGCTGTGCTTCAGCATCAATACCAAGGGTTTTAAGACCTGCTGCCATAGATGCAATACGGTCACTTTCTTTTACTCGTAGCTCTTCAGCACCTGTCAGCTTTGTTTCACCTTCAGCACATGATGCAGCAACAAAAATTGCTGGGAATTCATCAATCGCAAGAGGCACAAGCTCTTCTGGAATTTGAATCCCTTTCAGTTGAGCAGATTTTACGCGGATATCTGCAACTGGTTCACCGCCAACAAATTGCTCATTTTCAAGGGTAATATCAGCACCCATTAACTTAAGGATATCGATCACACCTGTACGAGTTGGATTCATGCCAACTTGTTTCATAAGCAGGTTGGAGTTTGGCGCAATAGAAGCACCAACCAAGAAGAATGCTGACGATGAAATATCAGCAGGTACAGTAAAGTCTGTAGCGACAAGCTTCTGGCCGCCTTTAAGGCTTATATTGTAACCATCAACCTCAACTTCCACACCGAATGCTTTTAACATTCTTTCTGTATGATCACGAGCAGGGCCAATTTCTTTTATTGTTGTTGTGCCTTCAGCGTAAAGAGCTGCAAGAAGAACAGCAGACTTCACCTGTGCACTCACAACTGGCATATCATAATGAATCGCTTTTAATGGACCTTGAGCTGGTTCGATCACTACAGGTGGTGTACCTGCGTCGGAAATTGTAATGTTTGCACCCATAGAATTAACAGGGTTTGCAACACGACCCATTGGTCTTTTCATAATTGTTGGGTCACCAACCATTCTTGATGCAAATTGTTGTGCACCTAAAAGACCAGTCATTAAGCGAATCGTTGTGCCGGAGTTGCCAACATAGATTTCACCTTTTGGTTGCTTAAGACCATGAAGACCTACACCATGAATAACCACTTCACCGTCTTTAGGGCCTTCAATAACAACACCCATATCTCTAAACGCTTGAAGTGTAGCTAAAGCATCTTCACCTTCAAGGAAACCTTTTACATTTGTTGTGCCTTCAGATAAAGCACCAAACATAATAGAACGGTGAGACATTGATTTGTCGCCAGGAATTGTAATTTCACCAGAGCATTGACCACCTGGCTGCAGAAGGAAATGCTGAACGTGTGTTTCACTCATATCTTTTGAACTCTCTTTTGACTGTTTTTCCAGCGATGAAAATGCTCGCTGTTCTAAAATCACTTGGAAATGCTGACGAGCTGCTTGAGAGCGTGTCAGAATTCCCATTATTCCTTCATGATTATCCGTTTCTAATGCACCACGAAGTGCATTCAGTCCTTCACTAAATTCGTCGATTGCTGATAGCATATTCTCTTTATTTGCAAAGAAAATATCATGCCACATAACAGGATCGCTTGCCGCAATACGAGTAAAGTCTCGAAAACCACCAGCTGCGAATTGAAATATAGCTTGTTGTGCAGGGTCCCCTGCTAAGGTATCAACTAAGGAAAAGGCTAAGAGATGTGGTAAATGCGATGTCACAGCAAAAATACGATCATGCTCTTCCACTGGCATTGTTTTAACAAGAGCCCCTACCCCTTCCCAGAGCTGTTTAACTTTATCTCTAGAACTTGCAGACTGTTTACCACTTGAGCTTTCAGTGATAACAACCATATGCTTTTCATAAAGAGATGGATTAACAGCAAGAATGCCTGACTTTTCTGAGCCTGCGATTGGGTGACCAGGCACAAACTGCAAATCGGGGATATATTGATTCGCAAGTGCAATAACAGAGCCCTTAACGCTACCAACATCAGTCACTACAACGTTAGGGGCAAGCCAGTTTTCAGGCAGCTCTGATAAAGCTTGAAAAACTGACTCAAAAGCAGCAACAGGTACTGCTATAACAACAAGGTCTGCATCTTTGACACAACTTTGAATATCTGAGTAGCCTTGATCGATATACTCTAAGTGTTCTGCTATTCGTAAATGATCTTCTCGCGGTGTATACGCATTCACCTGCCCCACTAAAGCTTTTGCTTTAATACCTGCAGCAAATGAACCACCAATTAAACCCAAACCAATAACTGCACACTTTTGAAAGATCACGGCCTTATTCTCTAATATTAGTCACTTAAAATGTCACGAAGACTTGTTAAAAATGCTTGGTTTTCTTCTTCAGTACCAACAGACACACGAAGTGCGTCAGGCATTTCATAGTTTGCAAGCGGACGAACAATTACACCACGCTGTAGAAGTGAATTAAAGATACTACGAGCATCTCGATCACCAATAAAGAATGTGATGAAGTTCACTTGGCTTGGTAAATAGCTTAGACCTAGATCATCAAGGCCTGCAAAGATTTGCTTTAAGCCTTTTGTATTTTGCTCAACGCAAGCTTCAAGACCAGCAAGATCTTTAAACGCGGCAAGCGCTGCAGCTTGAGCAAGTGCATTAACATTGAACGGAGGTCTTACACGATTCATTCGGTCAGCAACTGCTGGGTGGCTAATACCATAACCAACACGAAGTGCTGCCAAGCCATACACTTTTGAGAATGTACGAGTAATAATAATATTTGGGAATTCTTGTAGCAGTTGCACCGAGTTAGGCCAACCTACAAGCGGCTCGTCTTGATGTTCCATAAATTCGCCATAAGCTTCGTCAAGAACAACAATAACGTGCTGAGGTACTCTTTGAAGGAACTGTCTAAGCTCTGCTTCTTTAACCCATGTACTTGTTGGATTATTTGGGTTTGCAACGAAAACAACTTTAGTATTTTCTTGAACTGCATTTGCCATGCTTACAAGATCATGGCCATAGTTTTGAGCAGGTACTTTAATCACTTCTGCACCAATGGCTTGTGTAGCAAGATCATAGATAGCAAACGCGTGCTGTGAAACAACAACAGAATCTGTAGGCTCAACAAAAGCTCGTACAGCAAATTCAAGAATATCGCTTGACCCATTACCAAACGTAATTTGGTTATGATTTACAAAATAATGAGAGGCAATCGCTTCACGTAACTCATAAGCATTTCCATCTGGATAGCGATGCAGTTGAGTTAATGCACGTTGAATAGCATCAATTGCTAGTGGGCTTGGGCCTACAGGGTTTTCGTTGCTCGCAAGTTTATAAACAGTATCAATACCCATTTCACGCTTCAGCTCTTTTTCAGGCTTACCTGGCGTGTAAGGAGATAGGCTTTTTACTGGATCTGCGGTAATTTTTTCAACAATACTTTCAAACTGGTCTAACACAGGCTAGCCCCTCTCACATTATCAATTTTTTGAAATAAAAATGCTTTCAACCACGCTCGTACTGTCTGAGGTGTGTTGAAAGCAGTAGTCTATACCCATAGCATTTGAATTTTAGGTCCTTTTTACACCTAAAACTCAAACACTATGGGTATACAAACAGTTCTATAAAAGAATCAGTCAACACCAAGTAAAGAGCGTGGATATGAACCTAGACGTCTTACATAGTTTGCTTCACTTTCAATCGCTGATATTGCATCTTTTACTCGCTGCTCATTCATATGACCTTCGAAGTCAATAAAGAATACGTAGCTCCACTTTGCAGAACTTGCAGGACGTGTTTCAAGACGAGTCATAGAAATGCCATTATCCATCAAAGGTTGGAGTAATGAAAGTAGCGCACCTGGACGATCTTTTGTCGATACAATTACAGACGTCTTATCATCACCACTGGACTCAAGCTCTTGGCGACCAAGCATAAGGAAACGAGTCGTATTATCTGGGTTATCTTCAATATTTTTTGCAATAAATTGAAGGCCATAACGCTCTGCAGCCATATCACCAGCAATTGCTGCTGAATGCCATTCACCTTGAATACGTCGTGCAGCTTCACCATTTGAGCTAACAGCTACTCGTTCAACATTAGGGTAATGCGCATCTAACCATTTACGGCATTGTGCAAGCGCCTGCTGATGAGCATAAACTCGTGTAATTTGGTCTGTGCGAGTAAGATCACTTTTCAAGAAGTGATGATGTATACGCAGCTCAACTTCACCACAAATATTCAGGTTAGAGTTCATGAAGCAATCAAGAGTATTGTTAACCATACCCTCTGAAGAATTCTCAACCGGCACAACACCAAAATGACAGGAACCTGATTCAACTTCGCGGAATACTTCATCAATCGTTGCTAAAGGCACGCCTTGAACTGCATGACCAAAGTGCTTAATTGCTGCAGCTTCAGTAAATGTACCTTGTGGGCCTAAGTATGCAATTTGCATAGGCTGCTCTAAAGAAAGACATGTCGACATAATCTCTCTAAAGAGTTTTGCCATATCTTCAGGCTTCATTGGGCCACATGGACGGTCAATAATTTTCTTTAATACTTGAGCTTCCCGCTCTGGTCTATAGTAAACAAGCTCTCTGTTTGTATCACCAAAATTAAGCTCTGCTTGCTTTACTTCTGCAACTTCAGTAGCACAAATCGCTCTTTCAACGATTAGTTTTTGGATCTGCTCATCGATGGCGTCAATTTTAGTTCTAATCGCCTGGAGCTTCTGTTCAGACTCTGACATAAACCCATTCCTATGAATTTCGAGATTTTAAATATTAAAAGCAGCCCTAAGCTAAGCGCTTGGGCTGCTTCACTGGCTTTAAAGCACAGTTAATACTATACAACTTATAGCTTGAGATATTAAAGGTTCTTTTCGAACTCTTTCATGAAGGCAACAAGCGCATCAACAGACTCTGGAGCAACAGCATTGTAAATACTTGCTCTCATACCACCAACAGCTTTGTGACCTTTTAATCCTGATAGACCTTGTGCAGCAGCTTCACTTAAGAAACGAGCTTCTTGAGACTTATCAGCAAGAGTAAATGGCACATTCATTAATGATCTAAATTCTTTTTCAACTGGGTTGTTAAAGAACTGGCTTTCATCAATACAAGCATAAAGTTTATCTGCTTTGGCTTTGTTGATTGCAGCCATAGCATCAAGACCACCTTGCTTTTTCAACCATTTAAACACAAGACCTGAAAGGTAAATTGCAAACGTTGGTGGCGTGTTATACATGGAGCCTTTAGCTGCATGAGACTTGTAGCTCAACATGTTCGGCAATTTATCAGCAGAACGGGCCAATAGATCTTTGCGGATAATAACAAGCGTTACACCAGCAGGACCGATGTTCTTCTGTGCACCAGCATAGATCAAACCAAAATTATTCACATCCATTGGACGAGAAAGAATTGTGGAAGACATATCACCAATTAGTGGCACATCCTTTGAAAGACCTTGCGGGAAGTTAAAGTACTCAACACCATGAATTGTTTCGTTTGGCGTGATATGAAGATAAGACAAATCTTCTGTTGAACCCCAAGTATCAAACGCAGGCACATAGGTGTAGTTTGTGTCTTGTGAGCTTGCAAGCACACGAGTGGAGCCTACTTTTTCTGCTTCTTTAATAGCGAGCTTAGACCAGTGACCTGTATCAACATAACCTGCAGTTTTACCATCGATACCTAAGTTCATAGGAATAAGAGCAAACTGAGTTTGAGCACCGCCCTGCAAGAAAAGCACTTCATAGTCATCAGAAATACCCATAAGCTCACGAAGATCTGCTTGAGCTTGCTCAAACACATTCGCGAATAATGGGCCACGATGAGAAACTTCCATCACAGTAACGCCTTCACCGTGGTAGTTAGGAAGATCTTCTTTAACCTGAAGTAACACCTCCAGCGGAAGCGCCGCTGGACCTGCTGAAAAATTATGAACCCGATTCATCTGATTCGTCATCTGCTGCATCTCTATCGTTATCAGTGCTATCGCCTTCTTGATCAGCACTGTTATTAACAGGAGAAGACGTTCCATTGTCTTCTACATTACCTTCTGAATTTTCAACCAATTCAGCATCTTCAATGTCTTCTTCGCTACCAGTGTCATCTACACGTTCAACACGAGCTAGCTTCTCACCTTCGCCTAAACGAATAAGAACAACACCCTGGGCTGAGCGACCACTTACACTGATACCTTCAACAGGTGTTCTTACAAGTGTACCGTGATCACTGATAAGCATAATATCGTCTGACTCATCAACTTGAATAGCAGAGACCATTTGACCATTACGTTCGTTAACCATAATGGCTCTTACGCCCTGAACCCCACGGCCTTTCACCGTAAATTCTGACACATCTGTACGCTTGCCGTAACCGTTTTCACAGGCAAGCAATAGAAGCTTATCTTCTTGTGGAATAATCAGGGAAATGATGGACTCACCTTCAGCAAGCCTCATACCTCTAACACCACGAGCAGTTCTACCCATGGAGCGTACTGCAGACTCTTCAAAGTAAGCACACTTACCACCAGAGGCAAACAACATTACTTGTTGTTCGCCATTCGTTACCGCTGCACCAATAAGCGTATCGCCTTCATCGAGTGCAAGCGCAATAAGACCTTGGCTTCTTGGTTTTGAGAATTGCTCAAGTGGTACTTTCTTTACTGTACCTAGTTTAGTTGCCATGAATACATAGTGGTCTTCTGGGAAGTCACGGATAGGCAATAAAGATGTTACGCGCTCATCTTGTGCAATAGAGATAATGTTCACAAGTGGACGACCACGAGCTGAGCGGCCACCTTGTGGTAATTGATACACTTTTAACCAGTAACACTTACCGTTATCTGTAAAACACAAAATAGTATCAAGCATATTAGCAACGATAAGATGCTTCACGGAGTCATCTTCTTTAAAGGAAGCAGCAATCTTTCCACGACCACCACGACGTTGTGCTTGATATGTACTTAGAGACTGTGCTTTTGCATAACCTTCTTCTGAAATCGTGACAACCATTGGCTCGTCATCAATCAAATCTTCAACGCTTAGATCATGTTGAGATGCAGAAATTTCAGAACGACGGTCATCACCATACTCACTTTTAATCTCTTCAAGCTCTTCACGAATAACTTCAACAAGTCTTTCTGGGTTAGTTAAAATAAGTGCTAGAGCACGCATTTCTTCAAGTTTCTCTTGGTATTCAGCAAGAAGCTTATGCTGCTCCATACCAGTTAACTTTTGCAGTCTTAAATCAAGGATTGCTTGCGCTTGACGCTCTGATAAATGGTATTTGCCATCAACAAAGCCAAGACCTGCAGGTAAATCATCTGGACGACATAGATCTTCTTCGCCACCTGCTCTTTCAAGCATTTCCAGAACATCACCTGGAGCCCAAGCCTGCGACATTAACTGCTCTTTTGCATCAGCAGACGATGGAGATGCTTTGATCAATGCAATAACAGGATCGATATTACTTAAAGCAACTGCTAAACCTTCTAAGATATGGCCTCTTTCGCGAGCCTTCTGAAGTAAATAAACAGTACGACGAGTAACAACACGTCTTCTATGCTTCAAGAACTCTTTAAGAATTGTTTTAAGGTTAACAAGTTGAGGCTTACCATCAACAAGCGCAACCATGTTAACGCCAAATGCAGATTCAAGCTGTGTTTGAGAATAAAGATTGTTAGCAAGAACTTCTGCGTTCTCACCTTTTTTCAGCTCAAGAACAATACGGATACCGTCTTTATCAGACTCATCACGTAGCTCTGCGATGCCTTCAATTTTCTTCTCTTTCACAAGTTCAGCAATACGCTCGACAAGCTTTGCCTTATTTAACTGATAAGGAATTTCCGTAAATACAACTGTCTCACGACCAGAACGCTCAGTTGTCTCGATATGATAACGAGCACGCATAAGAACACGGCCACGACCTGTACGGTAGGCTTGTACGATACCTGCACGACCATTGATGATTGCTGCTGTTGGGAAGTCTGGCCCTTTTACATATTCCATCAAGTCATCAACTGTGAGCTCAGGATTATCGAGCAGAGCAATACAAGCTGACACAACTTCAGTAAGGTTGTGTGGAGGAATATTTGTCGCCATACCTACAGCAATACCAGACGTGCCATTAATTAATAGGTTTGGCACTTTAGTCGGCATTACAGAAGGCATCATTTCTGTACCATCGTAGTTAGGTACGAAATCAACTGTATTTTTATCAAGATCAGCTAGAAGTTCATGCGCTAGTTTTTTCATGCGAACTTCGGTGTAACGCATTGCAGCAGCGTTATCACCATCAATAGAACCAAAGTTACCTTGGCCATCAACGAGCATATATCTCATAGAGAAAGGCTGTGCCATACGAACAATTGTGTCGTATACCGCAGAATCACCATGTGGGTGATATTTACCGATTACGTCACCGACCACACGAGCGGACTTTTTATAGGCTTTATTCCAGTCATTGCCAAGTTCTTTCATTGCAAAAAGAACGCGTCTGTGCACTGGTTTTAAACCATCGCGCACATCAGGTAGTGCCCGCCCAACGATGACGCTCATCGCATAGTCAAGGTAAGACTGTTTAAGCTCATTCTCAATATTAATCGAAGAAATATCTTGTGTTGACTCAACCATATTATTTTGCCTAAATCCCGAAGTTCCTTGGATAGCAAGTCTTTCACAGCAGAGTTGCTAGTCGCGTTTGAAGAAAGGCTAATTCTACCACATTGCAGCCAAACAAGCATCTTTATGCGTTGTGACAAGCAAATGATTAGCCCCTTGAATACATCTAGCCTCTGCTGAAGGCAATAAATGTTCAAGTGCATGGATAATAGCATGAGCTACAGGAGAGGATTCACTTCCAACAACCAAGCTCACAGGAATACTCAATGCGTTTAAATTGTCCTGATTATAACTGGCTTGGGTGCATATTGACCAATGCCGTAAGTTATTCTTTTGTAAGAGAAGCAATTGCTCCCTAACCCCCTCAGGAAAGTGATTGAACACTGGGGCGTGACACCAAAAATCAATAACATCACCACCAACTGGCATGCCCTGCTTAGCCTTTGGGATGTAATCATTTAAAAAGTCACGTAGTAGTTGCAAGGCCTTTTTCTCTTGAACCAAGTCAAGAACCCAAGTCGATACAGGCTCATATAGCGTCATTCCCAGCACAGGCCATATCTGCTCTAAAGCAAGAGCCAAAGCAACAACACCACCATAGGAGTGACCGACTAAGTGAAACCCTTGAGGACATTCTTTCTGAATAATACCATCCAACAAAGCAAATTCTGTCTTAACTGTTGGCTTATCAAAGTCCTTAGGGTCAGACAAGCCACAGTGCCCGGGCAATTTAAATAAAATACATTTATGGTTTTTTGAAAGCTCTTCTACTAACTTTTTCCATGTTGACGTAGACGCATAGCTGCCATGAATAAAAAGAATCGGCTGGCCTTCGCCATAAATCTCATAGTAATTTTCGATGCCAAGACTAACGCTCATATCATTCACTCTATACTTCTAGCACATCCTGTAGTTTATTCTCAGAACACCCGAGGGCTCATTTGCTTTACATGGATTATAAAGTTATTGGATACTGCTAAACATATACCGAAAGGTTACAGCTAACAAGAAAAGGATTTCTTATGATATTAGAACAATTAAATATTGAAGCTCGCGAAGGGTTTGATATTAACAATCTTCCATTTGGGGTTTTCTCTAATGGTACTGCTCATAAAGCAATAGGCGTTGCTATTGGCAACAAAGTGCTTAATCTATCCTACTTAGAAGAGCAGCAACTACTTAGCATTACAGCAGGTAAAGTTTTTAATACAACAACGCTAAATGCTTTTGCAGCCCAAGGCCCATTGGTCCGCCAGCGAGTACGCGCCCAAATCCAAAGCTTATTAAGCTCGCCTGAATCTCGCTTACTTAATGTAGAACATGTTCAAAAAGCACTGATCGATAGAGACTCAGTTTCAATGCACTACCCTTTTGATACACGGGGCTATACTGATTTCTACTCTTGTGAAAATCATGCTCGCAATGTTGGTAGCCTCTTCAGAGACCCAGAAAATGCCTTAAACCCAAATTGGAAACAGCTTCCTGTTGCATACCATGGTCGCACATCAACACTTGTGGCTAGCCATATGGATATTAAAAGACCTCAAGGCCAAATCCTTAATATGCAGACAAAGCAACCAGAATTCAGTGCCTGTAAAAAATTCGATTTTGAAATTGAAATGGGCATGTTTGTTGGTCAAGAAAATACATTATTCGAACCAATTCCCGTCGCAAAAGCGCGAGAACACCTCTTTGGATTCACAATAGTGAATGACTGGAGCGCACGAGATATACAAGCTTGGGAATATGTACCACTAGGCCCATTTCTCGGCAAAAACTTTTTAACTTCAGTATCACCATGGGTCGTAACTCCTGAAGCACTTGAAAGCTTTGAACAAGACATGCAACAGCAAGAGCCTGTACCTGTAGAGTATTTACAACAGGAGAAGCGTAAAACCTATTCTATTTGCATCGAAGCAATTCTGACTACAGCTTCAGGACATACAGAAGTAATAAGCACAACAAGCTACACACATCAGCACTGGAGCCAAGAACAACAGTTTGCTCATCACACCATTAATGGTTGCAAGATGAATACAGGCGACCTTTTGGCAACGGGTACACTGAGCGGAACAGCAGAAAATAGTCTTGGGTGCCTTCTGGAAATGACGCAAAATGGCAAAAAACCAATAGCGTTATCAAATGGAGAAACTCGCACATTCCTGCAAGATGGCGACACTCTTACACTATCCGCGTACGCAAAAAATAAAGATACAACGATTAGCTTTGGGTCCATTTCTGGCACAATCACTTAAAGCTAATATTTTCAATATCTTACACAGGGCATGCCAATGCCCTGCATTACTCAAAATGTCACAATCCTCTATGAGTTCAAATTAGAGCCGGTTATAATACCCCCCAGTCAACCTGCGATATTGAAGAATAACCATCCTGATAGGATATTCTGATATACCCAGTCAATAATTGCCGACACCATTTTTACTGGAATACTATGAACTTTATTTCATATCAATATGCATTCTTTCTTGGCGCTGTTTTTCTCCTCTATTGGAGGTTAGGTAGAAAGGCTCAACATTGGTTGCTTCTCATTGCAAGCTATGGCTTTTATGCATGTTGGGACTGGCGTTTTCTTGGTTTGATATTTTTGACAAGTTGCATTGATTTTGTGAGCGGCAGACAAATTCATAGTGCGCTCAAAACTCATTCATCAAGTCATAAAGCAAAGCTTTGGTTAGCTTTTACACTCGTTACGAACCTGAGCATCCTTGCTTACTTTAAGTATGCAAATTTCTTTATTGAGAGTTTTATCAACTTACTTTCCAGTCTTGGCATTGAAACTCATACAGGGACTCTCTCTATTATCTTGCCTGTAGGTATTTCTTTTTATACTTTCCAAAGCATTAGTTACTCTATTGATATCTACAGAAAAGAGTTAGAGCCGGAAAAAGACCTTATAGACTTCCTTACATTTGTAGCCTTTTTTCCTCAGCTTGTTGCGGGCCCTATCGTTCGAGCTCAAGAGTTTTTATACCAAATGTCGGAGCGTCGAAAGTTTAATTGGGACGATATACAAGAAGGCATCCACCGCATTTTTACTGGTATTATCAAAAAAGCAATTATTGCTGATACACTTGCAATGCAACTTGTAGACCCAGTATTTAACAACCCCGAAGAGTATTTGAGCCAAATGCTATGGGTTGCGGCTCTTGCTTATGCCGTGCAGATTTATTGTGACTTTAGTGGCTACTCAAATATTGCGATTGGTTCTGCACGTTTGTTCGGATTTAAATTGCCAGAAAACTTTAATTACCCATATCTATCCAAAAACTTTTCTGAATTTTGGCTTCGCTGGCATATGACAATGAGCCGATTCTTTAGAGACTATGTCTATATTCCTCTTGGTGGTAACCGTCGGTCAAAGCCACGCAACCTTCTCAACCTTGGTTCAACAACCCTTGTCAGTGGTTTATGGCACGGTGCAGCTTGGCATTTTGTCATTTGGGGTGGTTTACATGGTGTGCTACTTGTTATCCAAAGGCTTATCCCTGCAACCATTCGAAAAATAACACCCTGGTTTATCACTTACCTTGTTGTACAGTTTTTTGTGCTCATAACATGGATCTTTTTTAGAGCAACTGATACCTATCAAGCGGCTAACTTCATCCAAGGCATGTTCGCAAATCAGCCAGGTGACTTTTTACCTATTACAACTGTTGCATGGCTATGCTTCGGCATGTTTATTGTTGACCATATTTACGGTGCATATCCACAGCGTTTTAATGCAGTTCTTGCTAAGCCTTTAGCAAAAGCCTGCTTCTGGGTACTTACTATTGCTATCGCACATAATGCAATGCCTCAAGGCGCAAATCCATTTATCTACTTCCAGTTTTAGGTGCTCAAATGTTAATTAAATCTACTGTACAAAAAGCGCCAACTACACTTCTACTATTTCTTACAGCATGGCTTGTAACTGAAGTTGCATTACTAATAGCACCTTCCTTGCTACCTGATACTTGGTATTTAAAAGGCTATTTAAGTGAAACAGCAGAAGAAAAAACATTAGAATTTCTTAACAACAAGAACGCCACGATTCCTGATGAAGACTTAGGCTGGGTTAATAAAAAAAACCTATCTCTAGGCTCTTGGGTTATTGACCAGTGGGGCGGACGTCACCACAAACCTATTGCTTTAGATAAACCAGAAAACACCTATCGCACAGTGATTCTAGGCAGTTCACTCATGAATGGTAATAATGCTGTTGATAATAATGGAACAATTTCTGCAATTCTTGATGAGAACTTAAACAAGGAAGCTCACGAGCTTTTACCACAATTTGCTATTCATAACCATGAAGTGCTTAATTTTGCCACGATGATGTACGGCATGGATCAAATCCTTGTTCAAATAAAAAAATCTATTATTAATTTTAGCCCTGACATGCTTGTAATTGGTTTACATGAAGAACCTATTGATAGCTTGAATAATGTGTACATTCCTTTCCGTCTTCCAGAAGAAGAAAATATGCCTTATGTAAAACCACAGTTTGAAATACAAGAGAATCAACTTGTATTTCATAAGGCACCTCTAAAACTGCTTAATCCAATGTCTCAAGACACTGTGGATTACTTCAAGAAGCAAGACCACTTTTTTTATAACTTTGAAAGATTCCAACATTTTGGTTTTATGCCTCTAGGAGATGAGCTTTCTAAAATCTATCTAAAAGCTAAAAACATGCTGACTTACTGGACAGACCAAGGTAATGAGTATCTTTTATTAAGAACATTAATGGCTGATTTACAGGCATACGCTGACCAGAAGGGCATTAAAGTCGTTTACCTTTATTTACCAACACCCAGAGGGTTAGACCGCGGCAGCATATGGAAACTCATGCCTGATTATTATGCTCAGCGATATGAATGGCTTCAAAAGCCATGGGTGCAAAATGAGCTAATACACCTAGAAAAAGCACCAAAAATAAAACAACCAACTGTCATTAATATTCGTGACTATTTTAGGCAGTCAAATATATCTACAGACAAGCTTTATGCAGAAGATTACTTTCACTTCTCTAAGCAAGGCAATCATACAATTGCACATGCTATAGAAGACCTTGTGTTTAAATCTAACTAAGCATGTCTAGCAAAACATGGCCATAAATAGTAGGAGTCAAATTTTGATAAAGCTATTATGGCCAGATATTACATTTCTTTAGCTCAAAAATTCTAGCCTCATCATTAACTTATTCTCCAGTTACGTAAGTAATACCTTCACCCTTTCAATATTCTACTAATCTAAAGTTATAAGCCATTGGGGCAATTCTTATTTTAAATTAGCTAATGTCAACGCCATTTTATTTTTTTATAAATAAAATAAATATTTAATGACTTTTACATTATTTGTGACATAATTTTTTGAGTATTAGGAAGTATGCAAAAATTAGATCCAAATTCTAAAGCGCAACCTTTATTTAGGCTAAAAAAGCTAATTAGGTCCGTCTTACTTATCTCGGCAGCAACATCTTTACCTTTATCGCCTGCTTTACATGCTGATGAACTCGATTTCATTTGGCAGAATAATGAAGGTTCAGGCACCAACATCATGTTTTTGCTTGACTCATCATCTTCTCTTGATTTGCCATACATGTTTATTTTTGCCCTAGTTGATCCTGCGACCAATCCAGGCAATGCAGATGTGCAAGCGGTGAATGCTGTTATAAGCTCATTTAATTCTCAGCTTGAAAACAAAGACTTGGTCACGCCATCTCTAGGTGTATCTCATGATCAAAACCACTGTCCTCCAGAGTATGCATCTATTCAAGGTGAAGCTCATTATAATGTTTGCCCAATACCTCTTGTAGATCGCTGGTATATTAAAGAAATGGATATCATCCGTGATGTGGTAAGAGACTCTTTGCCTAGCATGGTTGGTAATAATGTTGCGGTAATGAGAACAGCACCAAATAATCAAGGTTTCCGTGCTTGGGATGCAGCGGGTCGACCAGCCTACACATCTCGTAACCAATTTCCTGACCCCGGCCAAACAACAAATGGCGCCTTTGTTATTGAAGCCTTCCGCCCTATTAACTCTGTTGCAGATGCTCAAGAGCTTGCAGTGCATCTCGAAGATACATATAGATCAAACGGTGACGATGCCCTCTTTTTGACCCCAATTACCGAAAGTATTTATGAAGCTTACCTCTACTTTACTGGCGGCACTTCACCATGGGCGAAAAACACAGGAGGTGGCTGGCTTCAAGCTCATCTAGATGATATTGATACCAATGCATACTCTGGCGGTATTAATGGTGCATATGAGCCACAGATGACCGGCTGCTCTAGTAATCATATTATTATGGTCAGCGATGGTGAGCCAACTTACGACTGGCATGCTAACAGCCAAATCCAAGCCCTAGCAGGTGGTGGCGTTGCATGGCCAACGACTGGTGATATAACTGTCGATACAGCTGCATCCCATACACTTCTCGATGAATTTACAGGTTACCTGGCAAATACAGATTTAATGCCCGACGTAAGCGGTCAACAAAGCATTATCACTCATTTTATTTCAAGTTGGCCTGATGATGTATCAAAAGAAATATTGGATACTGCTGCAGCAAATAGCGGTGGTTTCCATGAAGCTTTAACCGATGTAACAGAACTCCAAGCAACCCTCAAACAACTCCTTGAAGAAATTGAAACAACATCAGCCCCTATTGTAGGTTATAACGCCCTTTCTACAAGTGTCACAGGAAATCCTTTTGATGCCATTGACCAAGCTTACGTCAATATTTGGGAATACAGAGACGGCCACTGGGCTGGTAATATGAAAAAGTTTCGTATTAACGAAGAAGGCGAACTAGTTGATAAAAATGGAACTCCTGTCATCACCGAAGAAGGAAATATCAGTTCAAACTTAACAGATTATTGGAGTAATGGTTCAGACGAAGGTATTACAACAAATGGTGGCGCTGCCAGCCATTTAAGCGCAGTAGGTCAAAATCGTTTTAGCATTCCACGCAATCGACTTGGAAATAATGTCAGCCTACGCCAAGCTAATTTCACACTCCGCCCTGGTAATAACCAATTCTCTCCTGCTGATTTAGGTGCAAATGGTGCAGCTGAACGCAATGAACTTTTAAATTGGGCAGCAGGCATGGATACACTTGATATCGATGGTGATGCAGATTTAACGGACTTAAGACAAAGCCTTGGTGATCAAATATTTAAAGCCCCTACTATTGCAATGTATAGCAATGGAAACACAGCAACTGCAACTGTGTTTACTGGTAGTAATGACGGCTATTTGCATGCAATTGATAGTCAGTCTGGTCAGCACCTCTTTTCATTTATGCCATATCAAATGCTCAAAAACGTTAAAAACCTACAGGTCTATGATGAAACAAAATATTACGGCATGGATGGTGATTTAGTCGTTTGGCATAACGATCAGAACGGTGATTATAATCTGATGGGTGATGGCGGCGGCATTGATGCTAATGAAAAATTAATGCTCTATTTTGGTGTCGGCCGTGGCGGCTCTGGTGTTTATGGTTTGGACATTACCAGCCGAGAAAATCCTAGAATTGCTTGGGCTGTTGATGAACAAACAAATGGATTTAGCCGCATGGGCGAATCATGGGGCAAAGTAAGAACAGGTAAAGTTAAAACAGGCTCAGACTCCTCAGATGTTATATCAATTATCCCTGGAGGACTGGACACAGGCATTCGAACACTCGAAGGCGGACAATCGCCAAACATGGGTAATGCTCTTTACGTTGTTAATGGCTTAACAGGTCAAAGACGTTGGACAGTTTCAAATACTGGTGCAGATATCAATATTGCAGGTATGACCAATTCAGTTATAAGCACACCTACCGTTGTTGATTATAATAAAGACGGCTTCATGGATGCATTTTTCTTTAATGATATACGCGGCCAAATATTCCGATGCGACTTTGAACTTGATGGCAATAATATTAGCCTTGATTGCGGCATGATCGCTAATGTACGTGAAAATAATGAAAATATTTACTTTTTAAGTGACCTTGATGTCTCAATGATAAAAGGGACGCCATCGTCCCCTGCAAATAGGTTATCCATTAGCCTCAGCAGTGGTAATCGTTTTGACCCTCTCAATGATGGTGAAGCCCGTAACAAACTTGCTGTTATCTTTGACTATTACACATCAGGTAAACCTGAGTCATATAATTATGGCGGTGCTGGTCCAATCTCTGCAAACCAACTATCTGCAGCCGGCGAAAATACAGTAATGTCCTCGAATCAAAAGCAACTCGGTTGGAAATTCACATTCAGCCATCCTGAATATAAAAGCTTTGCCCAAACATTGACTTACGATAATAAAGTCTTTGTTTCTGTCCATCTTCCACAACAACCAGGCTCCTCCTCTGCAAGTGCATCAAGCCAAGAATGTATCCCTGCAGATTTAGGCACAGCCAAAATATTTGGCTTCACTTTATCCGACGGAAGCCCTATCAAAGTGAATGGGCAATCATTAAATTACGAGCTTTGGAGCGGAGCTGCACGTGGAGTGCCAGATACACCTTATATGGTTACTCGAGCTCAAAGTAATTCAATAGCTAGCTCGCTTAATTTAGGGGTTGAAAATACCGATTTAGATTTAGTTGTAGACCCTCTGGCTCGTACATACTGGTTACAACTACCATAACTAATAAGCGCTATTAGAGACACTTAACATAAATACTACATCAAAAATAATAACTTGAATTAATCTGAAATAAGTGGCTCTTTTTTTTAAACTGCAAAAACAGACGAACAGATTGTAGCTTCTGTTTAAGGTTATAAAATGCAAGCAAAACATATTTTTGAAAAAAAATTTAATCTCCCAAAAGTAAAAAAACTTTGCTCTGCCGTTATGAGTACTCTAATTTTTATGGGAGCACAAACAGCATTCGTACCAGCTGTACAAGCAGATGAACTTGATTATATTTTTACAAGCTCATCGACTGATACAGATACCAATATTTTATTCGTGCTCGACTCATCACAGTCAATGAATGAGCCATATCTATATATTGTTGCCTTAAATGATCCTGCAACAAATCCTAATGCTGCTGATGTTCAAGCTCTTAACGCAGAAAGAACATATTTACAATCGAAGCTTGTGAATACCAGTATTATTCCACCTGCAATGGATTATTCATATGATGAATGGCATTGCCCTCCTGAATACGCATCCCTCATTGCAGAAGGTGTATTTGCTGGCTGTCCAGTTGCTAACTCGCCTCGTTGGTTTTGGCGTAGAATTGACATTGTTCGAGACGTCGTAAGAGATACTCTTCCTCTCCTGCAAGGATCAAATGTAGGCATGATGCGAACAAGCTTAAACAACAGAAGCTTCGTACCATACGCAGAGGCCGGATACCCTGAAGGTGTTAACAAAAGAACTGCTTATCCTGATACTGCCAGAGAAAGTAACGGCGCTTATGTTATTCAGGACTTGTCACCTATAGATTCAATTTCTGATGCACAAAACATGGCTGCACGTCTTGATGCCACATACTTTTTCCACCCTGATGGCGTGACAGATTTTAACGCTCAAACACCTTTAGCTGAAAGTTTGTTTGAAGCTTATAAATACTACACGGGCCAGAGCTCTATTTGGACAAAAGCCGTATCTACTGGCTGGCCGCAATATCATCTCGACAATATTGATCGCGCAGCATACTCTTCTTCAAATATTAATGGAAATTATGCAAATCAAATGACTGAATGCAGTAGCAATAATATTATTGTTATCTCTGATGGTCTTCCAACCTATGACTGGCATGCAAATAGCCAAATTCAAGCACTTGCTGGAGGGTCAGTAACAGCACCTGTACCAGGCCCTGGTGTTGATGAAGTTGAGGATGTATTACCTGAGCACACCCTCATTGATGAGCTCAGCGGTTATATGGCCAACAATGATTTAGACCCGAACCAAACAGGTGAGCAAAATATTGTGACTCACTTTATTTCGACTTGGGGCTCTGACTCAAATACTGCTGGTGACACAACTGAAATTATTGATGCAGCCGTTGCAGCAAGCGGCGGTTTCCATGAAAAGATTACTGACGTTACCGAGTTGCAATCTGCAATTCAAAGCTTAATTGGCAAAATTAAAGCAGAGAAGAAACCTATCATTGGTTATAATCTTATTTCTTCAAATGCTTCTGGAACACCTTTTGATCGAATAGATGAAGTCTATATAAATATTTGGGAGTATAAAAATGATCGCTGGGCCGGTAATTTAAAGAAATTCCAAATACTTGAAGATGGTAGCCTCGTCGGCAAAAATAACCAACCTATTTTAACCCTCCAGGGTCTGAATCAAGGCACTATGAGCATGTGGTCTGATGAAGTGGACGGCGATGATACTCTTCATGGTGGAGCAGCAGCGCATTTAAAAGCAGTTGGCACAAATAGATTTAGTGTCCCTAAAAATAAATTAAATAAAAATACGTATATTCGACAAGCTCAATATTTATTAACACCAACAAACAATCAGTTTAATCAAAATGATGTAGGCGCTGCCAACAATGCGGAAAGAACAGCGAATTTAAACTGGGCTGGCGGTATGGATGTTTATGATGTCGATGGTGATAATGATGTACAAGAAGTTCGTCGAAGCCTAGGTGATCAACTTAACTCCCCCCCTCTTATCGCTCACTATTCAAACGGTCAAAACTCTAACCCAGTGGTATTTACTGGGAGCAATGAAGGCTATCTCCATGCATTTGATACAGATGACGGTGAACACCTTTACTCATTTATGCCATTCCAACTTTTACAAAAATCAGGCTCGCTTACAGGCCAAGGTGAGGATAAAGAGTATGGTATCGATGGAGAACTTGTACTTTGGCATAAAGATGTAAACAGCGATTTCAATTTTTATGAAACCAATGGCGGTATTGATACTGATGAAAAGCTGATGCTGTTCTTTGGCTTAGGACGAGGTGGCTCTGCTGTATACGGCTTAGATATTAGCAATAGAACAAACCCATCTATTGCTTGGTATATAGACGCAGACATGAACGGGTTTAGCCGGCTTGGTGAAACTTGGGGTAAAGTTAGACCTACATTTATTAAATCAAGCACAACTGAAACTCGCCCAATAGCCATTATTAATGCAGGCCTTGACCCTGCACTCAGAGCGGGTAATGCAGCCTCTCCAAATCTTGGTAATGCTATTTATATTTTAGATGCAGAAACAGGCGATAGACTTTGGACAATTTCCAACTCAAATGCAGATATAGTTTTGCCTAAAATGACAAACTCAATTATTGGTGCCCCGGCCATTATTGACTATAACCGTGATGGTTTAACTGATGCATTTTTTGTAAATGATATTCGTGGCCAAATCTTTAGATGTGACTTTTACCTAGAAAATAATCAAACAGCAATGACTTGTGGCAATATTGCAAATGCACAAGACTCAAATGAAAACTTACTCTTTATGAACAGCCTAGATGTGTCAATTAATAAAGGCGCTGGCAATGCTCGATCTATAGTTTTAAGTCTAAGCAGTGGCGATCGATTTAACCCTACAGCATCTACTGACAGAAATAGACTTGTTGTCTTTATTGATCCATATGGCAGTGGAAAACCAGCAAATTATAACTATGTCAATGGTATGCCAATGTCATTAAGCAATATTACTCAAGTACCAAATACTGGTACATTAAACTCAAGTGCTTATCAATATGGCTGGTATTTCTACTTTGATCACCCAGAAGAAAAAAGCTTTGCGCAAACCTTAACTTTTGATAATAAAATATTTTTGTCAACGCACTCCCCTAGCTCTGGAAGTACTGGAAATAGTTGTTCCGCAGTAAGTCTAGGTACAGCTAAGCTTTATGGGTTTGAAATTTTAAATGGTTCGACAATTAAAACTGACAGCGGTGATGCAAGCAGTCATTTACTATGGGAAGGTGAAGCTAGAGGTCTGCCAGATACGCCTTATATGGTAACAGATACACAAATTAATGCGTTAGCAGGCTCACTACGTCTTGGGGTTGATGACTCTAGTCTAGACTTAATGGTAGATCCAGTATCTAGAACTTACTGGTTACAATCAAAATAGAAAGAGGCTTCGGCCTCTTTTTTAAATGGGTCGATAAGATTAATGTACTTGAGTAAATATCTGGTAATCTCTGTCCTTTTATGCAGCATCAAACCAAGCGTTCATGCTGCAGAACTTGATTACCTTTTTGCAGATACAATTAAAAAAAATGAAACGAATATTTTATTTATCCTAGATGCTTCGACATCACTTAATGAACCTTATCTCTATCATGTCTCACTCACGAACCCATATACAAATCCAAGCTCATGGGATGTTATTGGGCTTAATGTAGTTCGAGATACAGTTCAAAGCGCACTTAAAAACAGTGACATAATCGCACCTTCAACAACTTATAGCACAGATACACTTCACTGCCCCCCTGAGTATCTCACCATACTTGGTGAAGGTATTTATGCAGATTGTCCGATTCCACTTCAAGACCGCTGGTACTTAAGACGAATAGACTTAGTCAGAGATATAGTAAACGACTCTCTGCCACTTCTCATAGGCAGTAATGTCGGCTTTATGAGAACTGGCTTAAACAATAAAAGCTTTGTGCCTTATGCAGAAAGTGGATTCCCAACGGGTATCAATCGCAGAACCGGGTTTCCAGATTATACGAGAGAAAGTAATGGCGCCTATGTTATTCAAGCCATGAAACCTATAGATACCCTTGAAGATGTTATTGCAACAGCCAATAGGCTCAACAGCACATATTTAAAAAATGTTGAGTGGTCGAGCCAATCCCCACTCGCAGAAAGCCTCTATGATGCCTACATTTATTTTACTGGTCAGACCTCACCATGGACAAAGTCATACTTAACAGGTTGGCCAAGTGAGCACCTCAATGATATAGATCCGAATGCCTATTCATCAGGAAATATCAACAGCGCTCATGCTCCTATCCTTTCAGAATGCTCAAGTAATCATATTATTGTGATGAGCGACGGTGTCCCCACCTATGACTGGCATGCTAACAGCTATATCCAAGCATTAACTGGGGCAACGCCAACGCCTCCAGTGCCAAGCCCTGATACAGATGAAACAGAAGATAGCTTGCCTGAGCATACTCTTCTTGACGAACTTGCTGGCTACCTTGCTAATACAGACCTTGCCCCTTCAATGCCTGGCAACCAATCTATTTCAACTCACTTTATTTCAACATGGGCAGCAGAATTCGCGACATCAGAAGAAGCAAATAATCTACTTGATGCAGCTGCGGCTGCAAGTGGTGGCTTCCATGAGGCAATTAAAGATATTAATGAGCTTCATGCGGCGCTCTCCTCTCTTCTGACTAAAATAGAAAATAGCAATAACACTCTTGCTGGATTTAGTTTTACAACATCAAGTGACACAGGTAACCCGCTAAAGCCTATAAGTTCAACATATATCAACTCTTGGGAATATAACAACGGCCAATGGCTTGGCAATTTAAAAAAATATAATGTGACCAAAAGCGGAATATTTAAAGACGCAAATAATAAAAATGTATTTAATAAAGACGGGAGCATAAACACCAAAACTCAAAGCTTATGGAGCTCATTAACGGATGGCGAAAATGCAATACAAGGTGGTGCTGCTGCGCAATTAAGCGATGCAGGTGCTAATCGCTATACTATACCGAGACGTGCATTAAAACCAAACACTCAAATTAGACAAAAGCAATTTATAATTTCTGCACAAAATAATGCCTTAAATATTGAAGACCTTAATACTAATACAGACGCACAGCGTGAACTCTATTTAAACTGGGCAAGTGGAATTGATACTCAAGATATTGATAATGATGGAGTTGTAACAGATCTACGAAATAACCTGGGTGATCAAGTCAATACATCACCAGTTGTTGCACACTACGCAGACGAAAACTCATCAAGTCCAGTTGTATTTACTGCGACAAATGAAGGCTATCTTCACGCGATTGATGGCGATACTGGTCGACACATTTATTCATTTATGCCTCCAGAAGCGCTGGAATCAGTAGACAAACTCATGCAGAGCCAAGTCAATAAATTTTATGGAATTGACGGGCAAATGAGACTTTGGCATAACGATTTAAATCATGACTTTAATTTACTCTCTAGCAGTAATAGCATCGATAGCAATGAAAAACTTATGCTCTTTTTTGGGCTTGGTCGCGGCGGCTCTTCCTACTATGCTTTAGACATCACAAATAGAGAAGATCCTAAGTTGGCATGGGCTATCAATCAAGAAACAGAAGGGTTTAATCAGCTTGGTGAAACTTGGAGCACAATAATAACAACGAATATTAAAACTGCTGCAGGAACGCCGAAGACAGTAAGTCTTTTTGGCGGTGGATTATCTGCAAAGTTACGAGACTCTGGTCAATCTGACAACATGGGAAATGCTGTTTACATCGTAGATACTGAGACAGGCACCCTACTTTGGCGCATATCAAATAGTAATTCTGATATTAACATCAAAGAAATGCAAAATTCTATTGTTAGCTCGCCAGTGCTTATCGATTACAACAAAGATGGTTTAAGCGATGCCTTTTTTATTAATGATATAAGAGGTCAAATTTTTAGATGTGACTTCTCATCAGAACTTAATAGTGAGCTAAGCTGTGGCACTATTGCCCAACTACAAGAAAAAAATGAAGATCTCTATTTTATGACAGATCTCGATATTTCTTTTATTGGGGGAACTGATCAATATCCACATCGAAAACTTGTTCTTAGCCTTAGTAGTGGTAATAAATTTAAACCAATTGACCCTGATGCCTCTAACCGTATAGCGGTTATTTTTGACTCTTACACCAACTCAGCGCCGGCGAATTACAACTATATTGGCAACAGCCCTATTACTTTAAATGACTTAACATCTGCTACATATGAATCAGTAGAACCCAGCGACTATGGCTGGTACTTTAATTTAAGTAAACCTGGTGAAAAAAGTTTTGCGCAGACACTTACATTTGATCATAAGCTTTTTGCTTCTACATATTTACCAAGCGAAGCGTCTACAAACTGCAACTCATTAGATGTAGGTACCGCAAACCTTTATGGATTTTCCATTTTTGATGGAACACCTATTCCAGTTTCAAAAAACGAGCATTTGCTTTGGTCTGGCCCGACTCAACTTTTACCACAAACCCCTTATATGGTTGTAACAGAAGAAAAAAATGAAGTGCAAGGTGCCCTGCATATTGGCGTAAACGATGCAGATATCAGCTTTATCGTTGACCCAGTTAAAAGAACTTACTGGTATCAACGATAAAACTCAAATGAAATGGGTCTATATGTACCTAGTGATTAATGAGTCTGCCGTAATCTAACATGCCATAATCAGATAATGGCGCTTGAAACTTTGTCCTGTGTATTTCATCACTCTTTTCCCAAAACTCAGGATTTGTACGACGAATCGCATAATGATCCATAAGCCTTGTCACATCTTCTTCTGATTCCAGCATCATAATCTCGTCAACAAAGCGAGATACATCCTTCTCTTTCACAAAGAAAATGACATTTGGATACGCACTTGTAATGCCGTTCGTGACAGTGACAGTATTTTCAGCAGGTACTAAGCGCTCTTCTTCATCAAATAATGAATCAAGATTTGTATGCGCACTATTTTTAATAATATTCAGCTGATACTTTTCATTTTGCCCCTCAACTTGTACAAATGATACATCTGGTAGCAAAGCAACATCTTCACCACCAAAGGATTCAAGCTTTTCAAAAGGCTTTCGAATAGTTTCAGGCAATGCCTCAAGCTCACGGTCTTTTGAAATAACAGGCTCAAGTTTCGTGCGAAGCATTTCTAATACTTCACGCTTAGGATGATTCGTTTTGTAGTCTATAGCCAAAGGTACATTTTGATCTGACTTCGGATACTTTAAATACTTTACAGTCTTAGGATCTGCATCTCTATACCAAAACTCACGCCAGTGCTGACGAGCTTCTTGTGGAAGCAATAAAAGGAAATTACGCTCACCATCCATGCGTAAAAAATCCATATGTAAACGAGATAAAATTTGATGCCCAACATTCCCATAGACGTCATAACCTGCGGCAAGCAAATAATGAATTCGCTCAAGCAATGGATAGTCGATTAACCAAACTGTATTTGGATCATTTCCTAACAGGCCTTTCTCAACAGAGGCGCTATTATAGTGACGGAAAATGGTAAGCGCAGCATTATCATTATTACCATCGCCATCCCAAATCATATCAAGATCAAATTTAAAACCTTGATCAGCTTTTTTCATTAAAAAACTATCTTGCAAATTAAGTAGCTTTGTTTCTTTCTTTAAATACCTATCCCACTGATAAGGAATATTAATAGTTGTATCTTTTTGATTAGCTAGCGCAAATACTGAGCTGTACTCTTCCAGGCCTTCAGTCAAACCATCATTAATCATCGAGTCTGGATTAACAAAGAACACCCAAAATTGATCTCGTATTACATTTAAAGAAACACTGCCCCGACACACAGGCCCTTTAATAAAATTCATCACTGTAAATTGAGCTTCACTTAATAAAAATCTGTAACGGCTATTAGCAGGAATAGCTTCAAAACTTTTAAATGGATTTGTAGCTACATCAAGTTTATAAGAAGGTAATTTTTTTACTTCATAGTCAGGCTCAAGAAAAAGCTTTGTCCACAGTTTCATACGCTCATCATCAATTTTATAAGGCATACTGGTTTTGAGCGTTACAGTTTCTGTATAAGGCTGGATTCGATAATAAACACGATCAACCTTAGGATCATCATAAGGACGCCTTGTTGGAATAATTTCTATTTTTTCACCTGGCGGTGTTTTTGATCTATATACTTTATAAAAACCATTAAAGCCTTTTTCGTCAAAATAAAGATTTGCTAAAAATAAATGCTCATACAAATAACGAGCCATTAATTGGTTTTTAAAATCATCTTTATTAAGAAACTCTTCCCATTTTTTAATATTATCCAACGCTTTTTTATCAAGCTCTTTTTCTTGAGGCAAATGAGCCCCTTGTGCAATCCATGTTTCTAATGTACGCATTTCTTGCTTAGACAGTCCTGGCAATGCATAGGGCATTCCCCAAAGCGGGGTTTCTTCGGCTATGTCATCTTGATAATCTTCAGAAGTTGAACAAACATTTTCTCGCTTAATACCAAGAGTAAAGCTCTCATCAAGTAATTTTGTGTTCGGTAGAGGATGTTGTTTTTTTAGCATAATGGCTTGCAATAACAACGAAGATTGGTCCGTTAAAGGAGCCTTATCATCAACGATTGGATAAAAACCCATTTTACGCCAACCAGCTGTGCTTTGAGCATCGATACCAAGCCGTGTAGGGTCTGCGGCAAGTAATCGTTCTTGCTCATAAACAGGCGTATCAAAAGCGCCTCGTGCTACACCCTCTGGTGAGGTTAATTTAATTTGACATGGTGCTTCATAACAGCCATGGCATACAACACATCGGTTATCTAATATAGGTTTTACCTGATTCCAATAATCAACTGTATTTCGCCCCATTGCCAGCTGTTTTGCTTTTGCTTCATCTAAAAGCCCCACATTATTTTTATCTGCGATACAACCAGTAAGGACAGCCAAACTTATGAATACCAGACCAGAGACCCAATAGGAAAATTTCTTTATAGTTAATATCATTCAATACACCTTGAAATAATAAGGCTTAAATACAGCAGATCGACCGCCGTGCTTTCGTAATTTGCTTATTATAGAGGCAAAAGAAACAAAAAAGCCCCAAGTTCACATGACGTTGACGTCATTCGGGCATAATTTTCCGAATAGTGCCAATATCTGTTCCACTGGGGCTTTTTTAAGCTGGAAATGAAGTAAAAGAAAAAACTATAAGATCACTTTTTCTTTTTAACGTGCTTCATTAAACGCTTCTTACGCTGTACTTGTCGATCTGTTAGTTTATTTCGACGACCAGCATATGGGTTTTTACCAACACGTAGCTCAATCTTAATTGGCGTACCTCTAATACCAAGCCTTTCACGGACGAAGTTTTCAAGATAACGCAAGTAAGACTCAGGTAGTGATTTAAGCTGATTACCGTGGATAACAAGAGTTGGTGGGAACACACCACCCCAGTGAGCAAAGCGAAGCTTAATACGACGACCACGAACCGCTGGTGGCTGATGCAATTCAACAGCTTCATTTACAAGGTCAGTAAGCTTGCTTGTTGAAGTTTTACATTGCGCACCCTTAAAGGCTTCTGACACCCACTCGAATAAGTGACCTACGCCAGTACCATGTAATGCAGAAATCGTTTGCATACCAATGTAAGGTGCAAATGATAAGCGTCTATCTAATGCAGTTTTGACTGCATTTTTCTGATCATCGCTAAGTCCATCCCATTTATTAATTGCGATAACAACGGAACGACCAGAGCGTAAAGCATGAGTTAACATGTGTAAGTCTTGCTCTACAAGACCTTCATGCGCATCGATAACACAGATAACAACGTGCGCCATTTCAATGGCTTGAAGTGTTTTAACAATAGAGAACTTTTCAACTGCCTCATCAACTTTAGAGCGGCGTCTTACACCAGCAGTGTCGATAAGAACATACTCTTTACCATGCTTAGTGAAAGGTACAGCGATAGCATCACGAGTGGTACCTGGCATGTCATAAACAGCAACTCGGTTTTCACCACAGATACGGTTAACAAGTGTAGATTTACCAACATTTGGTCGACCAATAATCGCCACGCGAACAACATCTGCATCATCTGCAGCACTGAGTTTTAAGCGCTTTTGCCACTTTGCTTGCATTAACATATTAGAGTCTAGCTGTTCTACAACTTCTTCTGGAACAAGATCAACAGCACTGTCAGTTGTGGATTCATCAGACTCATCGTCATTCTCTTCAGCAGATGAAACAGCATCTTCGATAATAGCGTCTAAATGCTCCTCATCTTCATCAATTTCTTCTTCGGGTTCAGCTGGTGGCTCTGGACGCTTGTGTTCCGGGAGCATGTCAACAACAGTCTCAGTTAATTGCAAGAAACCACGGCTATGAGCAGCGGATACACCCATCATAGGTAGGCCAAAGCTATAGTATTCAGACAACATGCTATCTTGCTCTGAGCCATCGACCTTATTAATGACAAGAAGAACAGATTGCTTGCGCTTACGAACAATATCAAGGAACTCTAAGTCATCAGGTGTTGGCCCTGTACGGCCATCAACAACAAACAAAAGCAAGTCAGCTTCTTCCATGGCTAACATGGACTGCTCTCTCATGATTTCATCAACACCTTCGCCATATGCGGCAACACCAGCAGTATCAACAACGATCATATTGCCAAGAGCGGACTCCCATAGTCCATACTGACGATCACGCGTAAGACCTGCTACATCAGCAACAAGAGCATCTCGTGTACGAGTACAGCGGTTAAAAATTGTAGATTTACCAACATTTGGTCGGCCAACAATTGCCAGGCAAGGGGTATACATAATGATTCTCAATTCATGAACAGTTTAAAAACTGCTTTGTAGTGAATAAGTGGAGCACTGTAAGGTCCACAGCGTCTCGATTGGGTTTCTCATGATACACATTTAGAATTAAATTTTCAATTTACTCTGTTACTCAACAATGGTACTTAAGATTCGACCAGAGAATACTTTGTTATAAGATCACCTAGTGCTAAACTCATCTCTAGGACAACCTCCTAGATGACTTGCTTCCCGGCAGGTAGGCTTAAAGTGAGTCAATATATATTTAATAGGACTCAAAATGCACCTTTGTCAATTCTTTAAAAAAGCCCTTATGAGCACTTTAGGGGTATTCACTGTATTCACCAGCTCCTACTTGTTTGCTCAATCGCCGTGCCCACTTATATTTGATTCAAATTGCACTATTTCTACACTTAAAACAGCTCTAGCAAATAACTCATTGGATGAAATAGATTTATTTGACCAAGCATATATCGTTCAGCTGGGCACAGAATTATCGCTTCCGAAAGCATTCCAACAAAAAGCTTGGCCATATCACTATAGAGACAATCGAGTATCATTGATCAAAAGCGCTCTAAATCAAGCTGCAATATCCCAAATTTATAAGCAAGTAAATGATCACAGCACTGTTTTAAAACAAGAAATTCAAGCAGGCCATAACTACTCATTTACCTTTAAAGAGTGTATGTCGGTTAATAAAGACTGGTATCGACCATTTATTAAAGCTGCATATTGTAACTCACGGCAATTAAGAAGGCCGAGAGATATCAATACTATTCTTAAGTACATAAAAACACTAAAAGAAGATGAGCAACTAGCGCTCTACAAGTTTATGTATAAAGACCTTCTGGAACATGGGGAATTAAATAAAGCTGCAGATGTTGCTGCTCAGCTTATTTATGTAACTGCTGTAGAGCCCGAACCTGTTAAGCAAAGCGCAAGGCTATACTTGATATCAACTCAGCTTGGACTAGGGCTTGATAAACTTGCCACACAAGAAATTGCTGCTTACATCCCCGATACAAACTCAATATTACCCACACTACAAAAACTCGACTTTTATCACAAGTGGGCTGCTGCAATTAGCGATATTAGTGCGCAGAATCTTGCACAATTTGACGATAATATAAACTCAGCTTTTTCTCTAATTGAACTCCAGAGTCATATTCAGCTACTTGCTGAAATATCCACCCTTTCTGCAGCTGAACAAGCAAAAACTCATAGACTTTTTGCTCAAAGCCTTTTTTACTCATACTTTAGCGCTAATACTGCTATTGATACCTTACTTGGTTTTCATATGCAGAAATGGCAGGAGATCTATGAAGGGTTATCACCTCAAGAGCAAGTTGAAGAAGGCCTTAAAATGATGCTCTTAGAATTAAAAGCAGCAAGTTTTTTTGATCATCATGCTCGAAAAATAAAATATTTTATTAAAAAAAATGCATAAAAAAACTGAGAAGCCTAAATATCAGTCTTCTCAGTTCTTTAAAACTAAGGTCTATCTTGGCAGACGCTTTCTTAAACCTGCAACACCAAAGAGTGCTAAAGAAAATAAGCTTAAAATAGCAGGTTCGCTTACATCAACTTGAGCAGGCGTATTCTCCAGTGTGACTTGATACTGATAGTCATCACAAATCCAGTTGCTGGCATAGCTAAATATATAAAGCGAGTATTGCCCTGCAGCATCTATTCCAAAATTGTCCAAACGAGGGTCACCAAAGGGGCCAGGTACATTAATTTCATCATCAGCAAATGCCAATCTGTGACTCATTAATTGAGATGAATCACTTGCAACACCTTCATATAAATAAAATGCTGGATCAAGCTGACGAGTAAGGCGATTTACAGTAATAGAAACCAGGTCACCAGCACTAGCAGAGAATGACCACCACTGACCACTTGCTGAGCCATTTCGAGTTAAAGACCCTGTTTGTGTTTGACCATTAGTTAAATCACCAACATAAGAAATTGGAGCGGCGTAGCTTAATGCACTTACTGAAAGACACACCGCAGCAATACCAAGCTTGAAAAATGAATTCATAAGACACCACACTCTTCTAGTTATATTAAATTGAAATCAATTTTATTCAGAAGTTATGGTAATTGCTGAGCACTCGCCTATCAACGCCCAAGTGCTCTAGTTATGAGGTATTAAAGTGAAAATATGTAATATTACTTAGCTAATAAATTACGTTTTCTTAATCCTAGCCCACCAAGCAAAGCTAAAGCCATTAAGCTCAGTGTTGCAGGCTCAGAAACATCAGAAGAAGGCGGAGTCACTGGTGGAACATATGTCTCTGCATTTGAACCACTCACAGTTAAGCTGTAATCATACATATAGCCTGGAGCGTAAAAGGTTGAGAATGGGTTTGCATAAATATGCAAGGCATAATCTGCTGACTGAGCAATATAGAAATTACTTAACAGTGTATCGGCACCTGTATTATTACTAGCGCCATAATACCCTAGCGAGTAACCAGATATGGAGCCACTAGGTGAGGTAGACATCCTTAAAAGCTCAAAGCCTGCACTTAAACTAGCCATAGGGTCAAGCAAAATAGAAACTAAATCACCTCCCATAGCCGAAAACATGACATAACTACCGTTTGTATAATCACTTTGCTGTGAAGTGCGAGGCCCACCTGCATAATAAGGCACATACTCGAGCGAACCATTAACCGTTGTATTTGTTGCATTCCCCTCAAACGTTGCCATATCAAGTGAAACAGCAGAACTTGTAGCTGCAACGAAAAATGCGCCTAAACCAAAAAGTGTTTTTATTAGTGTTTTCATATTAGTCCTCGAAGTAATCAAATATATGGCCTTGAGCAAATACTCATCAAAAGCTCAAGAACGATACTACATAGCCATCATACTAGTTACAACAAGGCAGAGAAACAACATGAAACTGGGGCGTAATGTTCTGTTAAATCATAGCGTTAGGTTAGCTGAACCAGCTAAACAGTATATTTTTATTTAGCTAGTCTGGCTTTTTAATTTGAAAACGAACTTAGACAAAATTAGGAATGGTTAAGGCTCAAGCCAAAAAATAGCTCTTATGACTTCATGATCTCCATAGACATACCCTTTATACTTTAAGAGCTCTTGCTGGGAAAATTGAATCTCTCTTGAATCAATACTGACGACCTCAACTTCATAGACACCAGGTAATGACTTCACTGCTTTTAAGTGAAAATCAGCCTCTAAAAAATCTAGGTATGCACCTGTTAATGGATAACAGCACTTGTAGAAACTTTCTTTAGCAGCAAAGATATATTTCGGCCAATACGTGGGCCAACAATGCTCTTTGGCTCGTTGCCATTCGTTTTGAGTAATAATTAGATCCAAAGAATCTGCGGATAAGTGCTCTATACGCTCAATATCAATACCAATTGACTTGATGTGCTTTTCAAAAGCCACAACAACACCACAAAATTCGCGAGCACTATGAGAGTCATGGCTTTCAAATTGAGAGTGAGAAATACTCCCGACAATCCCCTTTGGCCATAAAGGCTCACGAGAGTCGCCGACAGAAATCGGTTTTCTAGTTAAATGTTGATAGTTTGTACTGGAAGCACCTGAGGTAGTAAGCTTTGCAATGCAGCGACGGGCGGTATTGCGCCCAGCCCTGAATTCACGTTGACGTTTTAAGACTGATGTTTTGATCCACTGCTCTTCTTCATCTAAGGCGCGTCTATCCCAATCCTGCGGGTTTGACCAATAAAAGACCGCCTGCGCGGGTAATGGGCAGCCAAAGTCCGTTGGCATATTATTTTGCATTCCCATTTCACATACTCCACTGCTCTTAACGAAAACCTTCTACCTCAAATACGGTAGAGAAGCCACATCAACATGGCTCCTGAAGGTCGCGGCAAAGCATAACCCATTGCTTATTAAAAGTTTATGAATCTTGTTCAGCCATTAACTTCTTTTCCCACTCATAGGCTGAGCGAACAATAATTTCAAGATCATTGTATTTTGGAACCCAGTTAAGCACTGTTTTAATTTTATCGCACTTTGCAATAAGAATTGGCGGATCACCAGCACGACGGTCTTCTTCAACAACGTTGAGTGGCTGACCGTGAACTTTTTCAACCATTGAAATCACTTCACGAACGGAGAAGCCTTTACCATATCCAGCATTAAGAATTTGCGATTCACCACCAGCAAGAAGATATTTCAATGCATCAACATGAGCCTGAGCCAAATCAACAACATGGATATAATCGCGAACACCAGTACCATCATGAGTATCGTAGTCTGTTCCGAAAACTTTAAGTTGCTCACGCTTGCCGAGCGCTGCTTCAACAGCCACTTTTGTTAAGAGCGTTGCATTAAGCGTGGACTGGCCAATACGGCCTTGAGGGTCAGAACCTGCAACGTTAAAGTATCTTAGAATCACAAAGTTAAGGTCAGTGGCCTTACCAAGATCCTGCAGCATCATTTCGCTCATAAGCTTAGACATGCCGTAAGGGTTTATTGGCGACTTAAACGTATCTTCATCACACTCTGGTGCATCAGGAATACCATACACAGCAGCAGTAGAAGAAAAGATAAAGTTTTTAACCCCGTTATCTTGACAGGCTTGAAGGAGATTACGAGTGGAACACGTATTATTGCCATAATACTTAAGAGGATTTTCAACAGACTCTGGAACAATTGTATGAGCTGCAAAGTGAATAACAGTTTTAATTTCATGCTTTTGCAACAGTGAGCTTACCAACTCATAGTCACCCACTTTACCAACAACAAGCTCACCATATGTGACTGCTGACTCAAACCCTTTGGATAAATCATCAAGCACTATTACTTTTGGTCTTTCAGACGCATCCATTTGACCGAGAAGTTGGACAAGATGGCTGCCTATATAGCCTGCGCCGCCAGTAACGAGAATAGTGCTCGACATGATTTGCTCCTTTAAGCATTGAGAGAGCTGAGCAGATATGGGTTTAAATCACATTAAACAGACTCAGCATTTGGGTTCATTTTTTTCCAAACTGCAGCTTGCCACTCTTGGCTTCTGCGTGTTTTATCTTCCACTTGGCCAACAAGCTGACCACAGGCGGCGTCAATGTCTTCCCCACGAGTAGTTCTTACTGTTGTGACAAAGCCCGCCTGAGACAGTATATCTTTAAATTTCTGAATGCGTTGACCATTCGGTCTTTTATATGGGGCATGCGGAAACGGATTAAAAGGTATCAAATTGATCTTACATGGAAAATCTTTGAGCAACTCTATCATTTGATGTGCATGCTCAATTTTATCGTTTACATTATCGAGCAAAACATACTCAATAATAACGCGTTTACGCTCACTAAATTTCGATAAGTAGTAACGGCAAGCGTCTAATACTTCGGCAATTTTATATTTTTTGTTGATTGGAACGATTTCATCTCTCAACTCATCATTTGGAGCATGAAGAGATAGAGCAAGTGCTACATCAGCATGCTCAGCTAATTCTCTGATTTTTGGTGCAATACCAGACGTACTTAGCGTTAATCGACGCTTCGAAACACCATAAGCAAAGTCATCAAGCATGACGTGCATGGCATCAACTGTTGCTTTGAAGTTAAGAAGAGGTTCACCCATTCCCATAAGAACGATATTGGTGATAGGACGGTGGCCAAGGTTCTCTGGCACACCAAATGAAGCAGCAGCTATCCAGACTTGAGCGATAATTTCACTTGCTTTCAAGTCACGGAAAAAGCCCTGCTTACCAGTTGAGCAGAACTGGCAATCCAGTGCACACCCAACTTGCGATGAAATACAAAGAGTTCCGCGCTGGCCTTCGGGAATAAAAACAGTTTCAACACGGTTTCCACCCTCAAGCTCAAGCACGAACTTACGTGTTCCATCAGTCGAGAAGTCTTGTAAAACGACCTTAGGCATATCAAGGGAAGCTTGCTCTTTTAGCTTGTCACGTAGCTTTTTGGAAAAATCAGTCATCTGATCAAAATCAACAACCTGACGCTGATAAACCCATTGCATTAATTGTTTAGTTCGGTACTTTTTCTCACCTAGCTCAATAAAAAACGCATCAAGCTGTTCGCGAGTCATTCCTAAAAGATTGGTTTTAACCTGCATACTTCTTTACCTTGTCAGAAGAACAAATAACAAGAGGTTATCTACTCTTCTATCTCAACCCAAAATCGTTAAAACTTCTTAGCGTAGACGGTCACATACTTCTAGAGCAGAGAAGAAGTAGCTGATTTCACGAGCTGCAGAAGTTTCAGAGTCAGAACCGTGAACTGCGTTCTCATCGATAGAAACAGCGAAATCTGCACGGATAGTACCAGCAGCAGCTTCTTTAGGATTAGTAGCACCCATTAGGTCGCGGTTTTGAGCAACAGCATTTTCACCTTCAAGAACCTGAACAAGAACAGGACCAGAAGTCATGAAGCTTACTAGATCTTTAAAGAAAGGACGCTCTTTGTGCTCTGCGTAGAAACCACCAGCTTGAGCTTCAGAAAGTTGTAGCATTTTAGCAGCAACAACACGAAGACCTGCTTTTTCAAAACGAGCGTTGATTTCACCGATTACATTTTTAGCCACAGCGTCTGGCTTGATAATTGAAAGCGTACGTTGCATTGTTTATCTCCATTAAATATCAATTTTCTTGCGTAGTTTGAAAGGGAAATACATGAAAATATCAACATACCCCAAACCACTGCGCCCTGATTGTACTTGGGTTGAGACATTTTTGCTAGAAGCAACTACTTTTTCATACTTTTACTTACAACTTTCTCTTATAAGCCGAGCCTTTTGCCCTATTTGGCAAGCACTCGTTGACGACGAGCTTCTTTAGGATCAATAAGCAAAGGTCGGTAAATTTCAACTCGCTCGCCCTCATCTAGTGCATAATTTGCAGGATCATGAATTATCTCGCCATAAATACCGCAAACTAATGACTTCTCGGCAATTTCTGGATATATTTCCAAAATTCGAGCAGCTTGAATAGCATCAGGAATCGTTGAACCAATAGGCAATAAAACTGAAATTGGCTCCTGATGTTCAGGTGTTGCATATATCACTTCAACATTAATCATAGAAATTCCAGAAACTCGACTTAAGGGACCTTCGAGGTTTTGATGAGTTCATAAAATTGTCATAGACTATTTTAGACACCCATGGATTGAATGGTGTGGCAATACATCTAAAACCGAGAAACTGCCAGCACCTAAATTTGCCAAAGGATAGCAAACCAATGATCACTACATCAAGAAAGAACGATGGGCTGTACAAACCTCATCTCATAACAAAACTTTTTCTCCTACTTCTTTCGTGCATTACCCTAACAACCCATAGTTTCGCCGAAGAAGCGCCTACAACAGAAACAGCCATGGGCTCCTTTGAATCAAATGTAGATCATGTGTTCCAAGTCATGAACGATAAGCTAGTACCGCTCGTTTTTTGGGATGTTCCAATGTTTATCACAGGCGATGATGGTCAAATGCAAGGTATTCCACTTATCGTTTTTGTTCTGATTATTGGTTGTGTGACCTTCTCTCTTTACTTTAAATTCATCAATCTTCGCATGTTTGGTCATGCAATTAATGTTGTTCGCGGCAAATACGACAAACCAGATGACGATGGTGAAATTTCTTCCTTTCAGGCTTTAGCATCCGCCCTTTCTGCAACAGTAGGTCTTGGAAATATCGCAGGTGTTGCAGTTGCAATGACGCTAGGCGGCCCAGGTGCTATTTTCTGGATGTGGATGATGGCCTTCTTTGGCATGTGCATGAAATTTACCGAGTGCTCTTTCGGCGTTATGTATCGAAATATTGGTCAATCTGGCCATGTTCTTGGTGGACCAATGATTTATTTACGAGACGGTTTCGCTGAACGATTTGGTGCCAACACACCTATGGCCACATTTGGGAAATTTCTATCAGTCTTCTTTGCTTTGTGCGTTATTCTTGGCTCTCTTGGTGGTGGTAATCTTTTTCAATCGAACCAAAGCTATCAACTAGTTGCCGAGCAAATGTCTTTCTTTGAGTCTTACCCTCTTGCATACGGTGCATGTATTGCGATTCTTTGTGGTGCAGTGATTATTGGCGGCATAAAGAGAATTGGCCAAATAACAAGTAAGATGGTGCCAGCAATGTGCATATTTTATTGCATTATTTGCCTTAGCATTATTTTAAAAAATGCTGAAATGGTGCCTGATATGTTTGTTAAGATTTTCAGCCAAGCATTCTCACCTGAAGCAGGTTTTGGCGGCATCATCGGTGTTATGGTTGCAGGAATAAAGCGCGCTGCATTTTCTAATGAAGCAGGCCTTGGCTCTTCCGCCATTGCTCACTCTGCAGCAAAAACAAATGAGCCTGTTCGTGAAGGCATGGTTGCAATGCTAGAACCATTTATCGACACACTTGTTGTTTGCACAATGACTGCTCTTGCTATTCTTATTACCAATGCACATTTGCAAGTTGATGAAGGTGGTATTGCTATTACTTCTTATGCATTCGCAACTATTCACCCAGATATGCCAAAATTACTTACAGTTGCAGTTGTTGTTTTTGCCTTTTCCACACTTATTTCTTGGAGCTACTATGGTGAACGTGCAGCAGAGTTTCTAGGTGGCCCCAAAGCTATTATGCCCTTTAAAGTCGTCTTTATATTATTTGCTGGTGTTGCGCCAATGGTGGGCCTAAGTAATGCTATTACGTTTTCAGAAATTATGATTCTAATTTTAGCCTTTCCAAATATACTCGGCTTATTATTCTTAGTGCCTTTATTAAAGGCGAAAACAAAAGATTATGTACACCGACTTCAATCTGGGCAAATGCCTCAAACAAAATAATGAAAACTGAATAAAAAATAGCGCTTATTAGGCGCTATTTTTTTTATACCGAAGTTAACTTTTTTGGCAAAAAGTGTCGCCATGAATATATCGCCATAAGAGCCATCACGAGAGCGGACAAACCAAGTGCTAAATACACACCCTCTAAACCATTGTATTTTTTCAAAATAAAAAGCAAAGGCACATAAACAACAAATAAACGCCCCAAAGTAATAAACATTGAAACCATTGGTCGCCCTAAAACATTTGCAGATGCGTTAGTCACAATAATGATCCCAAGCGCTGCATAACTCCAGCCTACCCACTTAATATAAGCAAGCCCTTCAGCCTCTACCGCAGGAGTAATTTCAAATATACTAAGCAATTCAGAACCCAAAAAAAGTAGGCCAACATACAAACCAAGGCAGTAAATAATAATGGTTCGTACAGCCCACTTTAAAGCATAACGCAAACGGCCAATCTCACCCGCCCCCATATTTTGGCCAATAAAGGGCCCCAATACAGAAGCAAGACCAAATACTGGCACCATCACAAGGGTTTCTAAACGCATTGCAACATTCAATCCTGCAATAGCATTCACGCCGTACTGAGCAGCAAATGCAGTTGTAAGCCCTATTGTTAAAGGTGCCATAAGGTTTGTTAATAATGCAGGATACGCCAAGCTCAATAGCCCCTTCCAAGCTTCCAAAGGCTTATAAAATAAAGTTGAAAAACTAAGATAACGTAGCTTGATACCTAAGAAATACAGCGAACAAAGGCTTGCCACAGAGTAAGCAGTAATAGTTGCAACTGCAGCGCCTTGAATGCCCATTGCAGGTATTGGCCCCCACCCAAAGATAAACAGTGGGTCCAATACAATATTCACCACCGACACGCTCAACATAATTATGCCTGGCATTTTTGTATTACCCGTCGCACGTATGATTGAATTAGAAACCATAGGGATAATGACAAGAAAGCAGCCATAGAACCAAACATCAGCGTACTCAAGAATATACTGCAGCAATGCATCTGTAGCTCCTAAGGCTCGAAACACAGGCTCAGCCAAAGAAAAACCAAAGAGACAAAAAACCAATGCATGCCCGAATGCAATTAACAAGGCTTGGGATGCGTAACGCTTCACTGTGGCAAAATCTGAGGCGCCATAGGCTCTTGAAATATGGGAAGATGCAGCAGAACCAAAGCTAAAACATAAAGCGGATAACAGGTTAATCATTGGCAGCACAAAACCCACTGCCGCTAATGGCTCTACCCCTAATTTAGAAATGAAATAACTATCGGCAAAATACATGATCATGATTGACCAGATGCCAATCATCATTGGTCCTGACATACGGAATAGATGTAAAGGCACCGAACCTTTCGTTAAATCCATTGACATCGCTAAGTCTAACCCTGTTAATATTCATAGTCTGCTGAAAATATCTAATTGACTATCAGCCTTATTATTGATTCCAACCAAAGCTACTTTGGCACAAGGAGCCACCCATGGTTACACAAGACTCTCCATTCTTAGCAAACAGCTTTCCACGCATTCGCAAAAGACGTACTCGTCGTACGCCATACCTCAGAGCACTGGTACAAGAAAACCAGCTTACAGCGAGCGATCTTATCCTACCAGTGTTTGTACAAGAAGGCTCAGGTCTTAAAACAGCTATTCCAACAATGCCAAACACCTATCGATTTTCCATCGATACACTTTTACAAGAGTGCGAGCTCATTGTCGCTGCAGGCATTCCTGCTATTGCTCTCTTTCCATACATTGACGTTAAGCTCAGAACAGAAATGGCAGAAGAAGCCTACAATCCAGATGGCCTTATTCAACGCACAGTGTCTGCAGTAAAAGCAGCCTTCCCTCAGCTTGGTGTTATCACTGATGTAGCTTTAGATCCATACACTAGTCATGGCCAAGACGGTATTCTGGGCAAAGATGGCCATCTAATCAATGACCAAACAATCGAAATTCTCGCACGACAAGCCCTGTCTCATGCAGAAGCTGGTGCTGATATCGTCGCTCCATCAGACATGATGGATGGCCGTATCGGTTATATCCGAGATCGCTTGGAGAAAAATGGTAATGATATGGTTGCCATACTTTCATATGCTGCCAAATATGCTTCCCATTACTATGGCCCATTCCGTGATGCAGTCGGATCAGCATCTCTTCTTGGAAAAGCCGATAAGAAAACATACCAAATGGACCCAGCAAACGGTGATGAAGCAATCCTTGAGTGCATGATGGACGTTGCTGAAGGCGCAGACATGCTCATGATCAAACCAGGTCTTCCATACCTTGATATCGTTTATAGAGTTCGTCAAGCATGCCAACTTCCTGTGTTTGTTTATCAAGTCAGTGGTGAATACGCCATGATGCAAAACGCGATTTCACAAGGCATTTTACCTGAATCAGCTTTAATAGAAACAATGCTTTCGTTCAAGCGTGCTGGTGCGAGTGCTATCCTTACTTATAGTGCTTTAAATATCGCTCAACAACTTCAGGATCTTTAATTATTCTGAACATTCTGGGCGATATTCCGCCCAGAGTATTTCATACTGCTCGGCGAAGGCGATTAATGGATTAATATTTTTCAAGCCGGTCACAGTAGTATTTATGATTGACGATATAAGCAACCCCAACTTCTTTTTTAACAGAGAAATTTCTCACCTTAAATTCCATCAACGCGTACTTGAGCAGTCAATGATGGAGCATCACCCCTTATTAGAGCGTCTTAAGTTTCTTTTAATATTTTCAAATAACTTGGATGAATTTTTTGAAATAAGAGTTGCTGGATTAAAGCGTAAAATTGAAACAGAGCGCCCTAGTCTTGGCAGCGACGGATTATCCCCTAAAGAAACACTCGATATCGTGAGAAAAATGTGCCACGAAGCTGTGGACTACCAATACAATATTTTAAATCAAGTGCTTTTTCCTGCTCTTGCTCACGAGGGTATAGAGTTTATCAAACGAGATCGTTGGGAAAGGTCCCATTCTCTTTGGGCAAAACGTTATTTTCGACAGCAAGTGCTGCCTGTGTTAAGCCCTATTGCTTTAACTCCATCACACCCATTTCCAAAACTTGCTAATAAAACCTTAAACTTTGTCATTGAAATTGAAGGCAAAGATGCCTTTGGTCGAAATAGTCATCTTGCAATTGTACCTGCACCACGCTCTTTACCCCGTATTATTAAAATCCCGAACTGTGAAGGTGAAGATAAACATCAATATGTATTTCTCTCATCCATTATTCATGCATGTATTGAAGATATCTTTCCTGGTATGACAATTAAAGGGTGTTACCAATTTAGGGTTACTCGCAATGCTGATTTACATCTTGCAGAAGATGAAATCGACGACCTTGCACATTCTTTAAAAGGAGAACTCTTTAGCCGCAAATTTGGTGATGCTGTTCGATTAGAAGTAGCGGATAACTGCCCTACTGATATTTCAGATTTTTTACTAGAGCAGTTTGAACTAGCTCCGGAAGATTTATTTAGAGTCAACGGAATGGTCAATCTATCCCGACTTTTTGAGGTTACAGATATTGATATTCCTCACCTAAGATATCCCAAATTTGAGTCAAGTATCCCTAAAGTCATTAATCAAATGGATTCGATCTTCCATTCAATTAAACAGCAGGATATTTTGCTTTTTCACCCCTATCAATCTTTCGACACGGTTATTGGCTTTATCCAGCAAGCAGCAACTGACCCGCAGGTCTTAGCGATCAAACAAACCCTTTATCGCGTCGGTGAAGATTCAGATATTCTCAATGCACTTGAAATGGCAGCAAGAAACGGTAAAGAGGTCACAGTTGTAATTGAGTTAAGAGCTCGTTTCGACGAAGAAGAGAATTTAAAACATGCAACTCGCCTGCAAAAAGCTGGGGCAACTGTTTGTTACGGCGTCGTAGGCTTTAAAACACATGCAAAACTTGCACTAGTCATTCGCCGTGAAGAGAATAAAATTAGAAGATACACCCATTTAGGCACGGGTAATTACCATCATAAAAATGCGAAACTCTATACAGACTTCAGTTTGCTTACAGCGTCTGATGAGATCGGTATTGATGTAAATCACACCTTTCAAGCAATTACTGGCCTGACAACCCACATACGTTTACACAAGATTGTAATTGCTCCGTTTGCATTGAGCCCTAAGATTCAAGATTTAATTCAACATGAAATTGAGCTTGCATCTCAAGGTATTGAAAGCCGTATTATCTTTAAGATCAACGCCCTAACTGATACAAGTATCATCCAGATGCTTTATAAAGCGTCTCAGGCTGGAGTTAAAGTCGATCTTATCATTCGTGGTATTTGTTGCTTGGTGCCAAAAATACCGGGGCTTTCCGATAATATAAGAGTAATTTCGATTGTTGGGCGCTTTTTGGAGCATACTCGTATTTATTATTTCTCCCATCAGGGCAAACCAAAAGTCTATCTCTCAAGCGCTGACCTTATGGGACGAAACTTACATCGTCGGGTTGAAACCTGCTTCCCCATTTATGATCCATCGCTTGTGAAGCGCATTGAAGACGAAGGCCTCCAAATATTCTTAGATGATAATGTAGATGCTTGGGAAATGGACAATGATGGCCATTATCATGTCATTAAGAATCAACTGCAACCTATGTCAGGACAGCTTGAGCTTTTAAAGCGCTATCAAAAATAACCTGCCTCGTTCACGGGAATTTCACCCCATAATCACCCTCTTGTTTCTATACTTTATTTATAAAAGCAAGGCGCGGTGACATGGTTATTTTCGAGCTTGTTACTGTAAAAAAAACATCAAAAACCTAACAAAAATACCCCACTCTTTTAGGACCATAAGGCATGAATTTTTTAGATGTACAAGTCTGGTTGCCCATTGTATTTGTGGGCCTAATGGGTTTGGCTATGATGATGTATGCCATTCTTGATGGCTATGATCTTGGCGTTGGAATGCTTCTTTTAAGTGGCGACCCAGAGCAAAAAGAAATTATGATAGGCTCGATCGGCCCTTTCTGGGATGCAAATGAAACCTGGCTTGTTCTTGGGGTAGGGCTTTTATTAACAGCCTTCCCTGTGGCTCACGGTATAATCCTTACTGAGCTCTATCTACCCGTTACACTCATGCTCTTTGGCCTCATATTGAGAGGCGTTGCGTTCGATTTTCGGGCTAAAGCGAAAGTCGCACAAAAAAAGTTCTGGAATAAAGCTTTTTTTATCGGATCACTGACTGCTAGCTTTTGCCAAGGATATATGCTTGGCTCGTATATTTTAGGCTTTCCTACGAGTTTGGCAGGCACTGCCTTCGGGCTCTTAGTCGGTTGCTGCGTTAGCGCTGGCTACATACTTATTGGTGCGTGCTGGCTGATTATGAAAACCGAAGGCCTTTTGCAAAAAAAGGCTATATTATGGGCCAGAACAACACTATGGCTTGCATGCTTTGGCATTGCCTTGGTCTCTGTTGCAAGCCCTATCTTTAGCGATCGGATCTATGAGAAGTGGTTTAGTGTTCCAGAATTCTTCCTACTATTACCAATTCCTGTTTTAACAGCTGTATTAGCTGTCTTTCTAGAGTTAACTCTTCGTAAGCTCCCCCAAGAGAACGATGCGAATAGTTCACTCCCCTTTATGATTGTTATAGGCATGATTATTCTATGTTTTCATGGCCTAGCCTATAGCTTCTTTCCATATATTATTCCTGACAAAATGACCATTTTTGAAGCTGCCAGCTCAACAGAAGCACTTCAATTTATTTTTGCTGGAGCGGTTATTGTTTTACCATTTCTATTTGGCTACACCTTGTTCATTTATAAGGTATTTAAGGGCAAAGCAACCACCTTAGCATATGAAAGTGACCGTTAACTCACTCAACTAAAATTGCCAATATAGACATGAGAACCTCTTGACATGTGATAATATGTCCATAGAAGATAACATTAAGCCTAGTGCGCCCTGTGCGGCTAAATTCAGTGTTCGGAGTATCCTAATGTCAAAAACAAAAGCATCAGTTGGTCGTCCTCGCTCATTCGATGAGAATGAAGCATTACGTAAAGCTTTGGATGTTTTTTGGGAAAAAGGCTACGACGGTACATCACTTTCAGATTTAACAGAAGCAATGGGTATTAATAAACCTAGCCTCTATGCCACCTTTGGGAATAAAGACCAGCTTTTCCTAAAAGCTATTGAAATGTATGAAAATAGACCATGCCAGTTCTTCTACCCTGCCCTTGAAGAAAAGACCGTAGAATCAGTTGCACAAAAAATTCTTTATGGGGCAGCTGCTAGCTTTACAGACCGAAGCCACCCTCAAGGCTGCGTTATAGTCCAAGGTGCTCTTTCCTGTAGTGAAACAGCTGCACAGGTCAAAGAAGCGCTTATGAATAAGCGCAAAGAAGGCGAGATTAAATTGCGAGAACGCTTAGAGTGCGCACAAAGTCACGGTGACCTTCCTAGCGATGCTAATACTGCCGCCTTAGCTCGGTATATTGGCACGGTTATCCAAGGCATGGCTGTCCAAGCCAATAATGGTGCTACAGAACAAGAGCTTATCGAAGTAGCAGACCTTGCACTTAAAGCTATTCCAGCCCATGAATAGAGACAAATATGCCTTGCAATAGAGGCATATCAAGTATATTCTGTACCCATTAGTACAAATACCTAATCTCCCCAACTTAACTACCGTTATTAAAAACCCTCCCTAAGAGACTGTAATTCCAATTCATTTGTAAAACGATTGCACTTTATAACAATATTTTATACCAATCGGTATAATTTACTATTGCCGCCTTCTACATCCAGTGATATTCTTACCACTCGGTACAAAATAAAAGCCATACTTATTTTTTAAGCTTTATCACTGGAGAGACTTTCATGGGCGCTCAAACTTTTTTTAGAAATTTCGCCATTTTTAGTATTACCCTTTTCATACTCTCTGGTTGCAAATCTCAGCCAGAACAAGCTGCACAGCAAGCTGCACCAGAAATTAGTGTTGCCCAAGTTATTCAAGAACGTATTGTTGAGTCAGATGAATTTACTGGACGTCTGCAGTCGCCAGAAAAAGTTGAGCTGATGCCTCGTGTTTCGGGATACGTCGAAAAAATTCTTTTCAAGGAAGGCTCATTGGTCCATAAAGGCGACCTACTCCTTACAATTGATGCAACACCTTTTAATTCAGAAGTTAAAAGACTAGAGGCAGATTTACTGCAGGCAAAAGCTGCTGCTCGCCTTGCCGAAAATGATTACACAAGAGCGCAACAGCTCAGCAAACAAGGCGCGATGTCAAAAGAAACAGTTGATAATCGCTACGCTCAAAAGCAACAAACTGCAGCGCAAGTACAGTCCGTTATTGCCGCACTAGATCTTGCCAAATTAAATGTTGAGTACACTCAAATTACAGCACCAATTGATGGCCGAGTGTCTTATGCACTTGTTACATCTGGCAATTACGTCAATGCAGGCCAAACAAAACTCACAAGCTTAGTGTCAACTGATGAGATGTACGCTTATTTTGATTTAGATGAACAAACATATTTGCAATACCTCAATCTTGCAAAAGAAGCACAAGCTCATAAGGGCATCGATAAATTAAATAATTTAGTGTACATGGGCCTTGCCAATGAAAAAGATTTCCCTCATGAAGGTGAAATTGATTTCATTGATAACCGAATTAATGAGCAAACCGGTACTATTCGCATGCGTGCAACATTTAAAAATGAAGATCAATCATTAATTCCTGGCTTATTTACAAAAATTAAATTAATAAGTAGCGATGCTTACCAAGGTATTCTTGTCTCAGATAAAGCAATTGGTACTGACTTAAATAATAAATACGTTTTAATTGTGACGAAAGACAATCAACTTGAATATCGCCCTGTTGTCATTGGTGACTCTATTAACGGACTTCGCGTTATTAAATCAGGCCTTAAAGAAAACGAGACAATCGTTGTCAATGGTCTACAGCGCGTTCGCCCATCAATGACTATCACGCCTAAAAAAGTAGCTATGGCTGATGAAAAAGAAGTAGCCGCAATCCAAGCTATGCAGCGGGCTATAGATGAATCATCTCAAGCTTTATCCATGGCCAAAAACTAAAGATCACATCTCAATATAAAGATATCAACACCTTAATCGAGAGAAATAGATGCCCCTCCCTCTATTTCTCTTAAGCCTGATTTAATCCTGAAGGATTTAAATATGTTTTCCCAGTTTTTTATTAAACGGCCTATTTTTGCGGCTGTATTATCCATATTATTTTTTATAGGTGGTGCACTTGCTGTATGGCAGCTGCCTATTACAGAGTATCCAGAAGTTGTACCTCCAACAGTTGTTGTTACAGCTCAATACCCAGGCGCAAACCCTAAAGTTATTGCGCAAACAGTAGCATCACCGTTAGAGCAAGAAATTAATGGTGTTGAAGACATGCTCTATATGTCTTCCCAAGCTACATCAGATGGTCGAATGACGCTGACGATTACTTTTGCTATTGGCACAGATGTCGATCTTGCACAAACACAGGTGCAAAGCCGTGTTGAGAGAGCTAAACCTCGACTACCGCAAGAGGTACAACGCCTAGGTGTAGTGACAGAAAAGTCATCGCCAGACTTAACAATGGTTGTGCATTTAACATCACCTAATGATCGCTACGACATGCTTTATCTTTCAAACTATGCATCATTAAATGTAAAGGATGAGCTTGCACGAATTGAAGGTGTTGGCACTGTACGTCTCTTTGGTGCAGGTGATTACAGCATGCGTATTTGGTTAAACCCGAATAAACTTGCAGCCTTAAAATTAACACCTAGAGATGTTGCGAATGCGATTAATGAGCAAAATCAGCAAGCTGCTGCTGGTAGCCTTGGCGCTCAACCTAGTGGCGAATCAGACTTCCAACTTTTAATTAATGTGAAAGGTCGTCTTGCTACTGTTGAAGAATTTGAGAATATTATTGTCCGCACAGGTACACAGGGCGAAATCATACGAATTAAAGATATTGCTCGTGTAGAGCTTGGCTCATCCTCTTATGCGCTTCGCTCTTTACTTGATAATAAAGAAGCTGTTGCTATTCCTATTTTCCAAGCGTCTGGTTCTAACGCAATTCAAATCAGTGACGACGTTCGTGCACGCATGAAAGAATTGTCTCAAAACTTCCCTGAAGGCTTGAGCTATGACATCGTGTATGACCCAACTGTTTTCGTACGTGGCTCAATTGAGGCTGTTGTTAAAACACTTTTTGAAGCGCTTTTACTTGTTGTTATTGTTGTTGTTTTATTCCTACAAACATGGAGAGCCTCAATTATTCCACTGGTTGCAGTACCAGTATCACTCGTGGGTACTTTTGCATTCATGCAGATGTTTGGTTTTTCCTTAAACTCGCTGTCACTCTTTGGCCTTGTGCTTGCAATCGGTATCGTTGTTGATGATGCGATTGTTGTGGTCGAAAACGTAGAACGTAATATTGCTGATGGTTTATCTCCAGTCGCAGCAACTCAAAAAGCAATGACTGAAGTAACAGGCCCTATTGTTGCGACAACACTAGTTCTTGCTGCTGTATTTATTCCAACAGCTTTTATGTCAGGTCTAACAGGTCAGTTCTATAAGCAGTTTGCACTGACAATTACAATCTCAACATTTATTTCTGCAATTAACTCATTAACACTCAGCCCTGCTTTATCAGCGCTTTTATTAAAAGGTCATCACGATAAAAAAGATAAATTAACTATTGCGATGGATAAGATTTTTGGTGGCTGGTTATTTACGCCATTTAATAAATTCTTCAATAAGCTCTCTCAAGGCTATGGCTGGGTAATTCAAAAAGTCATTCGCTTTGGTGCATTAACTGGACTTGTTTATATTGCTCTAGTTGGGCTGACTGGTTATCAGTTCCAAACAACACCAACAGGCTATGTACCAGGTCAAGACAAGCAATACCTTGTTGCTTTTGCACAATTACCAGATGCCTCATCGTTAGAAAGAACAGATGCTGTTATTAAGAAAATGTCGCAAATTGCACTTGAGCAACCAGGTGTTACACACTCAATTGCATTCCCTGGGTTGAGTATTAACGGTTTTACTAACAGCCCTAACTCAGGTGTTGTGTTTGTTTCTTTAGATGAGTTTAAAGACCGTCAATCGCCAGAGCTTTCCGCGAATGCAATTGCAGGTATTTTAAATCAAAAATTTGCAGGTATTGAAGATGCATTTATAGCCATATTCCCACCACCACCAGTAATGGGGCTAGGTACAATTGGTGGCTTCAGACTGCAAATTGAAGACCGCGCAAACTATGGCTACGAAGAGCTTTATAAAGTAGCAATGGAAGTACAACAAAAAGCGTGGGCTACGCCTGAGCTTGCAGGCATCTTTTCAAGCTATCAAGTGAAAGTACCTCAGCTGGATGTTGATATTGACCGCACAAAAGCAAAGCAACAATCAGTATCACTGAATGAAGTCTTTGAAACATTACAAGCCTACATGGGTTCAATGTATGTGAATGACTTCAACCAGTTTGGCCGTACTTATCAAGTAAATATTCAAGCCGATGAACAGTTCAGACAAACACCTGAACAAATTAATCAATTTAAAGTGCGCAACCAAAACGGCGACATGATTCCTTTGGGCTCATTTATTAATGTTTCCAATACAGCTGGTCCAGATCGTGTTATGCATTACAACGGCTTTGTGACAGCAGAAATTAATGGTGGCCCTGCTCCTGGTTATTCCAGTGGTGAAGCTCAAGCTGCTATTGAAAAAATCCTTGCTGAAACTTTACCAAACGGTATGACTTATGAATGGACAGAGCTCACTTATCAACAAATTCTTGCAGGTAATTCAGGGTTAATTATTTTCCCATTAATTATTCTACTTGTATTTATGGTACTTGCTGCTCAGTACGAAAGCTTAAGTCTACCAATGGCTATTGTTTTAATTATTCCAATGACATTGCTGTCTGCATTATCTGGTGTACTGATTTACGGTGGTGATAATAATATCTTTACGCAAATTGGCTTAGTGGTCCTTGTGGGTTTAGCAACCAAAAACGCCATATTAATTGTGGAGTTTGCAAAAGAACTACAAGAGCAAGGCCTATCAAAAATGGAAGCGATTTTAGAAGCCGGCCGTTTACGTTTACGTCCAATTCTAATGACGTCTATTGCCTTCATTATGGGTGTTGTACCAATGGTTTACTCAACTGGTGCTGGTGCTGAAATGCGTCAAGCTATGGGTGTTGCAGTATTCTCCGGCATGATAGGTGTGACCATATTCGGGCTTATTTTAACGCCACTGTTCTACTTTGCTCTTGCAGGTAAAACAACACACATATCGCCAGACCAAACTCAGAAAAAAACAAAAACACCTTTGTTAGAAAATGCATAAAGGATAAATATCATGAATAAAATGAAAAAATTCGTGACAATAACTGCTCTTGCAGGCGCACTCAGCGCCTGTGCAGCAGGCCCTGATTATCACAAGCCAGCGAAGGTCAATTCAATTCAGACCAAAGCTTATGAACAATCTCAAGCCGCTTACAGCTGGTGGGGCATTTATCAGGATGCCACTTTAAATCAATTAATCACAAAAGCTTTAGAAGAAAACAGAACGCTCTCACAAGCACAAGCGAATGTTACGCGAGCCTTGTCTGTTTTTAAGGATGCTAAAAATGATTATTTACCTCAAGCAAGCTTGGATGCTAATTATCAAGCTTCTAAAAATGCAACGGTTTCCGCTACTGACGACAACATAGTCAGTCGAGGTAATCAACTTGGTGCAAATGCCTCTTGGGTGATTGATTTAAATGGCAAACTTCGCAGAGCAAGTGAAGCAGCACTTGCTCAAGCGCAAGAAGCTGATTATTTATGGAAAGAAGCACAACTTGAAATTATCAGTCAGGTTGCACTGACTTATGGTCAGTACAGAGGTGCTGAATTACGCTTAAAAGTTGCAGAGCAAAACTTAGAAAATCTTCAGCAAAGCCGGAAAATTGTGAGGGCTCAATTTCAATCAGGTGTAGCATCTGAGCTTGAACTTGCTCGCATGGATGCCCAAGTTTTTGAGGTGCAATCAAGCATTCCTCAACATAGAAGTGATTTGCAAAGAGCGAAAGCAACACTTGCATCTTTAGTCGCAATGTCATCGGAATCTCTTAAATTACTTGATGCCAAATTTCCAACACTCGAAACACCTTTTGCTTTTGCAAACGCCCAAGACTATTTAAAAAATATTCCAAGTATTGCTGCCAAAGAAAGAGCTTTAGCTGCTGCGTCGGCAAATATTGGTGTAGCAACAGCTGACTTGTATCCTGAAGTGCATATAGGTGGATTTCTTGGCTTTTTCACAGGAACGGATTACAACCTGAACTCAAATACTCAGAGCTGGTCGGTTGTACCATCAATCAGCTGGAATGTTTTAAATTACGGTTCAACCCAAGCAAAAATTAAAGCGAGTAAAGCAACAACACTCATGGCACTTGCTGACTTCGAACAAACTGTGTTTAACGCCTTAAATGAAATGGATTACTCTATTCAAAGCTATAACAATAGTCGTCAACAAGAGTTGTTAATGGATAAGCAAGTTAAGGCTAATGAGAAAGCAGTTTATATTGCTCGTCAAAGGTACAATGCAGGTACTGGTGACTTCTTATCTTTACTCGATACGGAGCGCGAACTACTGAGAGCCCGTGACCAGCAAGCTCAAGTTCAAGTTCAAACGTTCTCTCGTACAGTTAATGTTTATAAAGCCTTTGGGGGTGGCTTAACACCTCAAAGTTAACCCTCCTTATGCCTATACCTGACTAATTTGCTCAGGTGTAGGCATTTTCTTTTCATGGTATTCTATTCATCCAAAGATACTTCAAACCTATTTTTTCATTATTAGGAATACTGCCATGTCCGAATTTCCACCATGCCCTATGTGCTCATGTGAATATACATATGACGATGGTCAAAACCTTGTTTGCCCTGAGTGTGCTCACGAATGGAAAGATGGTGAAGTATCAGAAGATGAAAAAGTATTTGTTGATGCTCATGGCACACCACTTCAAGATGGCGATACAGTTATGTTGGTCAAGAACCTTAAGGTCAAAGGCACATCATCTACAATTAAAACTGGCACTAAAGTAAAAAATATTCGCCTTGTTGACGGTGACCACGATATTGACTGTAAAGTTGATGGTATTGGCCCAATGAAACTCAAAACAATGTTTGTTAAGAAAGTTAATGATTGATTATCACTGCCATACAACATGCTCTGATGGAACATTAAAACCTTTAGAGCTACTTGCACTTGCCAAGTCTCACGGTGTAACTCAGCTTTCAATTACTGATCATGATACCGTTGCAGCCTATGGTGAAATTAAGCTTTCAGACATTCCTGAAGGCTTAGACCTTATTCCTGGCATTGAGTTTTCTTGCCTTTGGAGTAATAGAACCATTCATGTAATAGGGCTTGATCTTAATCTATCTTCTGAAGTGCTTCACAATGGTATTGCCATTCAAAAGCAACATCGTATGAATCGTGCCGAACGTATTGCAGCCAAGCTTGAAAAAATGGGTATATCTGGCGCTCTAGAAGGCGCGAGATCCTATGCAACAGATGATAACTTAGGCCGCCCGCACTTTGCTCGCTTTCTTGTAGAAAATGGTCATGTCCAATCTTATGAAGCAGCATTTAAACAGTATCTTGGTGATAATAAAGCTGCATTTGTGAAGCAAGAATGGCCTCATATTGAGGAGGTCGTTGGTTGGATATTAACAGCTGGCGGTATTCCTATTCTTGCACATCCTGATCATTATAAAATGACTCGCAGCAAACTCTGCAAACTTGCAGCTCACTTCAAGTCTTACGGCGGCGTTGGTATGGAAGTCTTAACTGGTCGCCAAAGACCAGAAGTGGCACCCAAGCTTATTCGTATCGCCAAAGAGTCAGGGCTTATTGCCTCAATAGGCTCAGATTTTCATAGCCCAAGCCAAGCATGGCTTCGACTTGGAATGCACGAACCTCCAAAAGATATTGAAGGGGTGTGGACATTCTTTGAATAATTCCAAAATTATTCTTTCTCTCTAAGGGCGCTGCATAAGGCGCCCTTTATGTTACAATCGCTGCATTTCTAAAGCCCTTGTCATACATGAAGCATATATATGAAAAATCTTATTGAAACTTGGCAGCTCGTACGCCGCAGCATGCAGATCCTAGGCATTGTTCTTGGCTATAGGTTATTTGAATACCTACCCTCAGGCCCTCTACGATTCGCACTCAATTTAGTGTCTTTTTTAACATTGAGACGCTGGAATAAGTCCATACAAAAGCAAGACTTACCATCGAGAACTCGTCATGCCTTCCAAGAGCTGGGCCCCGTTTCAATCAAGATGGGACAAATGCTTTCCACAAGGCATGATCTTCTCAATCCTCATGCTGCAGCTGCATTGTCTCACCTACAAGATAAAATGCCCTACTTCCCTACAGCTGTCGCTCGCTCAATTATTGAAGACTCTTTCGGACTTACGATTGATAAGCTTTTCAGCCGCTTTGATGAAGAGCCTCTAGCAGCTGCAAGTATTGCGCAAATTCATACAGCTAAACTCAGTACCAATGCTTCACCTGATGGCCATGAACACGAAGTCATCATCAAAGTTATTCGTCCTGGCATCGTTAAGATGATTAAGCGCGAAACTCAGGCTATGAAAACCATGGCTCGCTTGATGACGAAGCTGTTTCCTGCGCTTGAACGCTTTCATATCAAACAAGTTGTTGAAGATTACGAAAAGACCATTCTTGAGGAATGTGACCTTCGTCACGAAGCAGCAAATACACAACGCTTTGGTCGTGAGTTTAAAGACTCACCGCTTCTTTATGTGCCTAAAATTTACAGCCCTTGGGTTCAAGAACAAGTCTTTATCATGGAACGAGTATCTGGCTTACCAGTCAATGATATTGAAGGCTTGGAAAAAGCAGGCGTTGATTTAAAACAGCTCTCAGAAATTGGGGCAACTATTTTCTTAACGCAAGTCTTTAAGAATAATTTTTACCATGCAGATATGCACCCAGGTAATATTCTGGTTGATATAAGCGACCCTCGTAATCCACGTTATATTGCACTTGATTGCGCAATTGCGGGTACGCTAGAACCTCGTGATCACAGACTTTTAACTCGCCAGCTTTTAGCATTGATCAAGCAAGATTATCTGAGACTATCTCGTTTGTTAATTACTGGTCGTTGGGTACCTGCAGATACAAACCGCCTTGCTTTAGCAAATGCCCTTGAAGAAGTCTGCTCTCCTATTCTCTCAAAGCCATTATCTGAAATTGAATTTGGCCCGCTCTTGGCCAATCTTTTCAGCACAGCACGACACTTTGAACTACAAGCATTGCCTCAATTTGTCCTTTTGGAGAAAACGCTATTACACGTTGAGGGTTTAGGGCGTCAACTTGATCCAAACCTCGATATTTGGAGCTTAGGCCAGCCACTTCTCACAAAATGGCTTCGTGATGAGCTGCTTTCACCTGAGAACGCATGCAACGCACAGTCTCGTGTTATGAATGCTGTTGAAAAAATGCCAGAGGCTCTTGAAGACTGGTATGATGAGCAAATGGGCGTTAGGCAAAGCGCAAGTGAAGCTATTGGCGAGCGACTCAAGAGATTAGAAGGCCATATCCAAGGTCAGCAAAAGCAGCAAAAACGAGCTTTTTATGGCGCTGGCCTACTTGCTGTAAGTTATCTGATTACGCAATTTGATACATTACAGCAAATCCCTGTTTCAGCCCTTATTATTGGTGCTGCTGGGCTTTGGTATCTTAAGCCTAAGAAACAACAGGTATAGTACTGATAAGGTAAGACATGATGACAGAACAAAAAACAATGAGTATCGATGAAATTCTTGTGGCCTTAGAGCAAAACCTCGATGATCGTAAGAAGAGTACAGCAGAAGCCTCTTATGTTGCTTCTCTCTATAAAAAAGGCCTTAACAAAATTCTAGAAAAAATCGGCGAAGAAGCTACAGAAGTTATTCTTGCAGCAAAAGACGCAAAAGATGATCAGGAATCACGGGCAGATCTCGTTAATGAATCTGCAGATCTCTTGTTCCATACATTTGTTGCGCTAAGACACCTTGATATCCCTATTAGTGATGTATTTGAAGTTTTAGGCAAAAGATTAAATATTTCTGGGCATGAAGAAAAAGCATCAAGAGGCTAGACTTGAGTTTTAGAGCTATTAACCAGAGGTTAACTCGTTAATACATATCATGTCGTAAGTTTCAACGTTGAATTAAACAGTTTCGTAATCTTTGGGAGCGTTATCATGGGTTTAGGTGGCATCAGTCCATTTCAGCTAATTATCATTCTTGTCATCGTACTTCTACTATTCGGTGGTAAGCGTCTACGTACACTTGGTTCAGACCTAGGCAGTGCAATCAAAGGCTTTAGAAAATCAATGGATGATCCTGATCAAAAAGCTGCAAAGCCAGATGAAATTGAGAAACCACAAGCTTCAACACAAGAAGCGCAAAAGACTTCAGACAAGTCTCACCAGTAACCACCTCTTCGTAGTGAGCTCATAATGTTTGCTGCGATGCACTACTCTGGAACCACACATGTTTGATATAGGTTTTTTCGAACTCTTCGTTATTGCCGTTGTTGCTTTGATCGTGCTTGGCCCTGAAAAAATGCCTCATGCTCTGCGTATGTGCGCAGCCTACTGGGGCCGCATTAAGCGCAACCTTCTAGAAACCAAGCTAGAGCTTGAAGAGCAGCTTGCAATGGAAGAAATCCGACGTCAATTAAAAGAAGAACAAGCGAAAGTTCAAACTTTAATTGACCAGCAAGATTCTCAAGAGCAAAAACAGCCAACATCAGTACAGCAAGAGCAGTTAAAGCAAGAAGAACCAAAAGAGCTTCCTAAAGAAACTGCGGATGCAAAGAAGGATTAACACTGTGTCCCAACAAGAAAATCCACAAGAAGCAGAAGATATGCCTCAAATGTCATTTATTGGACATCTGGCAGAACTTCGAGATCATCTTATAAAAGCCCTGCTCAGCGTTACACTTGTATTTGTGTGCCTCGTTGGTTTCTCTAAAGAGATATACGCATTTGTGGCTACACCAGTTATTAATGTGTTACCTGCTGGCGTTGAGATGATCGCAACAGAGATGACCTCAACACTTTTTGCTCCACTTAAGCTTACGTTTTTCTTGTCAGTGATGTTGGCAATTCCATTAATTCTTCATCAAGCATGGTCTTTTATTGCACCTGGGCTCTATCAACATGAAAAGAAAATTGCAATACCACTCTTAATTATGAGCGTATTCCTTTTCTATGCTGGTATTGCTTTTGCGTACTTTTTTGTACTGCCTATGCTAGTAGGCTTCTTCTCTTTGATCGCACCTGATGGCGTTGAATTTATGCCGGATATTCAAAACTATTTGAATATGGTGCTTAAACTCTTTTTTGCATTCGGTGCAGCATTTGAAATACCAGTTGCGATTATTCTTTTAATCTGGTCTGGCGTCGTTTCCAGAGAAACCATTATTAGCAAGCGCTCTTACGTCGTCGTAGGCTGCTTTGTTATTGCAATGCTACTGACACCACCAGATATTTTTAGCCAAACACTCTTAGCAATTCCAATGTGGGGATTATTTGAGCTAGGTTTGGTTATATCAAAGGTACTTAAACCTAGACCACGCAAAAACGAAGAAGAGCAGCTTTAAGCTGCTCTTTTCATGTCAGACTTGTTTAAACTTAATTAAAGTCTAGCATTTGACGCATTTTTTCTCGGTAGGCTTCTACTCTATCAAGACTGTCTTGCCTACGCTCTTGGTCTTGTCTATAGCGACGTTTACGCTGTAAGTCCAGTCGTCGCTTTCGGTTCATTTCATCGTAATAACGCTTACGGCGTAGGTCATCATAATACTGGTCTTGGCGCTGCTCATGCTGACGCATCATTTCTTGCTGAGCATTATAACGGGCTTGATCTTTATACATTGAATCACGCAGCTGTTGCTGGCGCATTTGGTTTTGTCTTGCTTGATCTTGTCGCATCTGGTCTCGACGCATTTGATCTCGGCGTTGCTGCTGTCGACGCTGTTCTTGTAGGCGTCGTTGCCGCTGCTGATTCTGACGCATTTGCTGCTGCTGACGTTCCATATAGGTTTGCGCTTGAACCTCAGATGGCACTAAGTTTATAAAGCCAGATATCATTACACTCAATGCAAGCAGATGTATTTTTTTAATCATAAAAACCTAATATCAGCATCAGACTGATTTATATCTAAGTATGCTTATTTGAATTGAAATAGCGTACATCATGCCATAGCTGCAGGTGATAGAATTGAGATTTCGAGTGGATTTATGTGAGTAAATGAAAAGAAGCGTAAAGCACTCTATGAAAGATCAAGAGGATAAAAATCCTCTTAACCTCCCTCACCTATTGCAGGCGCAACAATTTCAACAATAAGCTCTGAACCTTTAACATCTATAACCTTTACCATTGTCCCTTGAGGCAGGTCTGGTCCTCTTACAGTCCAACGACTATCATCGATAACAACCACACCCTTTCCACCAACAATAGGCTCATGGAGTGGCTTCATTTCACCAATGTAATTCATTGATCTAGAATTTAAATCTTTAGACTGATCTTGAGCATGCTCTTTAAAACGACTGCGCCCAAAATAAGCCCAACTTAAAATATAAATAAGCGTAGCTGCAGCAAAAACACTAAACTGCCACTTCCAGCTTAAATCTGGAGATGCCAGCAAGACGAGCGCCACCGTCATTGCAGCAAGCCCAACCCAAAATAAAAACACACCTGAAATAAAAATTTCGAGTACAAGAAACGCAAGGCCAATCCCAACCCAATCCCAAATATGTAAATCAAGAATCAAGCTACACCCCCTTCTGGGTTGTCTTCAATAGTTCATGAATACCATCTACCGCACCAATCACACTAGATGCTTCAAGAGGCATCATTACAACCTTAGCATTTGGACTTGCACTTAGCTCACCCAAGGCTTCAATGTACTTTTCAGCCACAAAATATCGAACAGCATTAATATCACCTTGGGCAATTGCACTGGACATCATTTGTGTTGCTTTCGCTTCCGCCTCAGCCTCTCTTTCTCTTGCTTCTGCAGCTAAAAATGCAGACTGTCTTGCGCCTTCTGCTTCAAGAATTGCCGCTTGCTTTTTCCCTTCAGCTGTAAGAATATCTGATTGGCGCTCACCTTCTGCTTCTAGAATAGCAGCTCGCTTCTCACGCTCAGCTTTCATTTGACGAGCCATTGCATCCACAAGATCTTGCAAAGGTGCAATATCTTTAATCTCAATACGAGTGACTTTTACACCCCATGGGTTTGTAGCTTCATCTACTTTCGTTAGAAGTTTGGAATTGATAGTGTCACGCTGTGATAGCATTTCATCTAAATCCATACTGCCAAGAACCGTACGAATATTTGTCATCACAAGGTTCCTCACAGCGTGTTCCAACTGAGATACTCTGTAGGCAGCATAAGATGCATCAATAATTTGGAAGAAACAAACTGCATCAATTGTGACCATCGCATTATCACGAGAAATGATTTCTTGTGGGGGAATATCAAGCACACGTTCCATCATATTCATCTTATGGCCGATTTGATCAAAAAATGGAACAATAAAATTTAAACCTGGATTTAAGCAACGAGTAAAACGACCAAATCTTTCAACAGTCCACTGATACCCTTGCGGTACTCGCTTAACACCTGCCGCTGCAAGCACAATGACGAGTACAACCATAATAACGACAACACTACCTGAGTCCAACACAGTTTATTTCCTCCAAAAACTAAAAAAACCCGTAAGGGTTACTTACGGGCCTACTTACAGGATAAGTATAGCTTTGACATCAATAAATCTCAGTTCATAAAATCAACAATGATCAAAGGAACCAAAATGAGTTGCAAAATCTCGTGTTGCGCGCATTAATGCATCAGCGATACCAGGCTCAGATGCGGAATGACCTGCATCACGAATGACATGAAGCTGAGCATTTGGCCAAGCTTTTTGAAGTGCAAACGCACTTTCAAGCGGGCACACAAGATCGTAACGGCCATGCACAATTACACCAGGAATATCTTGGAGCTTATCCATGTTATTCAAAATATAATTAGGCTCTAAGAAACCGCGATTTGAGAAATAGTGTGTTTCAAGAACTGCAAGACTCAAAGCAACGTGAGGATCACAGAGTTGATCCATTAAAATATGGCTTGGTCTTAATGTTGACAAATGAGCTTCCCATGATGCCCAAGCTTTAGCTGCAGACATACGAGCAAGTTCGTCCATACCTCCAAGTTTACGGGCATAGGAACCAACAATATCATCACGCTCACTTTCTGGAACGTGCTTAACAAATTCATTCCAAGCGTCTGGGAAAATACGGCTTGCACCACCCTCTTTATACAGCCAATCAAGATCTTTTTGTCTGGAAAGGAATGACCCGCGAAGCAGTAATGCTTTTACTTTTTCTGGGTGTTGAATTGCGTAAACAAGTGCAATTGTCGCCCCCCAAGAGCCACCAAATACAATCCAGCTATCAATGTTAAGGAAATTACGAATAGCTTCCATATCATTTATGAGGTCTTGAGTTGTATTAACTTCGGTTTCTAAATGAGGCTCAGATTTGCCGCACCCTCTTTGATCAAACAAAACTATACGATAATGCTCTGGATCAAAAAAACGACGCTGCAGCGGCACAGTGCCACAACCTGGTCCACCATGACAAACTAAAACTGGAATACCTTGTGGATTACCACATTCTTCGATATGAATTTTATGAGGCCCATCTACCGAAAGCTGATGCTCGGCGTAAGGTCTAATTTCTGGAAATAGCACTAACATAGAGCCAATCCTTATGGCATTGTTGTGATTGAAAACCCGTCCTTCTCTTCGACCATCAATGACTTCAATAAGTTCAAAGGCTTAGAACAGACGGGTGCGAGAAAAGAACAGATGCGTTTGTCCCTGCAAAAGCTGCAGCTGTTCTTACTCTAGTATAGAGAAGTTTTGATTAACCACCACTTCTAGCAATACGTTTACGATCGTTTTCTTTCAAGAACTTCTTACGAATACGGATATTCTCAGGAGTAACTTCAAGAAGCTCATCGTCATTCAAGAATTCTAGAGCAGATTCTAGAGTATGCTTGATTGGTGGCGTAAGAATGATGTTTTCATCAGTACCAGATGCACGCATGTTTGTTAGCGCTTTCTCTTTAAGTGGGTTAACAACAAGGTCATTACCACGAGAGTGAATACCGATAACCATACCTTCGTACACTTCAATACCTGGCGAAATCATGAGACGACCACGATCTTGTAGGTTGAATAGAGCGAAGCCCATTGCTTTACCATCAGCCATAGAGATAAGAACACCCTTCTCTCTTGAACCGATTTTACCGTCTTTCTTAGGACCATAATGGGAGAAAGAATGGTTAAGAACACCAGAACCAGAAGTCAATGTCATGAACAATGATCTGAAACCGATAAGGCCACGGGATGGAATTTCGTACGTTAGACGAATACGACCGCTACCATCAACAACCATGTCTTTTAGCTCGCCCTTACGGATACCAAGCTCTTCCATGATGCCGCCTTGATGCTCTTCTTCACAGTCGATGATTAGATCTTCAACTGGCTCACACATAACACCATCGATTTCACGGTTGATAACTTCAGGTCTAGAAACACCTAGCTCGAAGCCTTCACGACGCATTGTTTCAATCAATACAGAAAGGTGAAGCTCACCACGACCAGATACACGGAACTTGTCTGGATCTTCTGTTTGCTCAACACGTAGTGCTACGTTATGAAGAAGTTCTTTTTGAAGGCGATCGTTGATTTGACGTGACGTTACATATTTACCTTCACGACCAGCGAATGGTGAGTTGTTAACGTGGAATGTCATAGTTACAGTTGGCTCATCAACACTTAGAGGAGGAAGAGCTTCTGGCGCAGACTGGTCACAAACAGTGTCAGAGATATTAAGCTTCTCAATACCAGAGATACATACGATATCACCAGCAGATGCTTCTTCTTTCTCTTGACGCTCAAGACCAAGGTAACCCATAACCTGAAGAACTTTAGCATTACGCTTATTGCCTTCACGATCAATAACAGTTACAGGCATGTTGCGACGGATTTTCCCGCGAGCAATACGGCCAATACCTAGAACACCTACATAAGAAGAGTAATCTAGAGAAGAGATTTGCATTTGAAGAGGGCCATCTTCGTCAACCTTAGGTGGCTCAACGCGATCAATAATTGTATTGAACAGAGGCGTTAAATCTTCTGCTAGCTCTTCAGGAGAATGACCAGCTTTACCAAGGATACCGCTTGCATAAACAGTTTTGAAATCAAGCTGTTCATCAGAAGCACCTAGACGATCGAATAGATCAAATACTTGAGATTCAACCCAATCAGGACGAGCACCTGGCTTGTCGATTTTGTTAATAACAAGAATTGGCTTAAGACCTTGCTGGAATGCCTTCATTGTTACAAAACGAGTTTGTGGCATTGGACCATCAACAGAGTCAACAAGAAGCAATACACAGTCAACCATGGAAAGAACACGCTCTACTTCACCACCGAAGTCCGCGTGACCTGGAGTGTCCACGATGTTGATACGGAAAGTTTCGCCAGTTTCTGGGTTTGTCCAGTTAATTGCCGTGTTTTTAGATAGGATTGTAATACCACGCTCTTGTTCTAGAGCGTTGGAGTCCATCACACGTTCTTGCATCTCATGACGCTCATCAAACGTACCAGACTGCTGAAGTAATTTATCAACTAACGTGGTTTTACCATGGTCAACGTGAGCAACGATTGCCACATTACGCATATTCTTAGTCAAACTAGCCTCTCTTGCCCGAAGGCGATAAGATTTTCAAACTGAGTTCTTTTCATACGGAAGTTGTGTTTCCTTTTTATGAAAAGCACCGGAAAAGATGAGGCTGCAAGGTGTTGATGTTGTATCGTTTACTTCAGCCTTCATCTGAATTCATGAGCGTTGGACGCCCGAAGACGCACCTATGTCGAATCAATCCGCCATAGTATCCCATAATTGCGCTGGCGCAATATTAACACAGGGTAAAAGTTTGTGCTTTATATTTAATCGCTCAGACACCAAAACATCGACTTTTAGCTATTTCATACCAAAACTAACTCTATTCTGTCTAAATATGAATCACTCCATGCGCCATGAGAGGCCGTTTCCGACCCTACGCACAATTATAGGGCTATAAGTTCACTTGATACGCACTAAAAAAGTGCCAGAATGAATGGTAACTTGTAAAACGTTCCCTTAGAGAGCATAAAAAAAACGCACTGTTATTTTTTTTTACTCCTAGCAATTTGCAAGTGTTTCACCGACCATTTAATTGTTTTATATTGGTTGTGAGCCGGGATTCTTGGAGAACAAAAAGGCCATCATTTTTTGAAAAAATAAAAATGTTTTACCTTCATAACTTATTCGAGAGCCACTTTAACTCAATCAAAAAATTTCCCATTTTTGGAGGCATTCTTCATGGCGAATAAAACTCTTGACATTATTAAAGAACACGACTGCCGTTGGGTAGATCTTCGCTTCACTGATACAAAAGGCAAAGAGCAACACGTAACTATTCCAGCACGCGATGTTGACGATGAGTTTTTTGAATTCGGTAAAATGTTTGATGGTTCCTCTATTGCTGGCTGGAAAGGTATTAACGAATCAGACATGATTCTTCTTCCAGATGACTCTAGTGCTGTTCTTGATCCATTCTTCGACGACCCAACTGTTATCATTCGTTGCGACATCGTTGAGCCTTCCACTATGCAAGGCTACGACAGAGATCCACGTACTATCGCGAAAAGAGCAGAAGCATTCCTAAAATCTACGGGTCTTGCTGACACTGCATTCTTCGGTCCAGAGCCAGAGTTCTTCGTATTTGATGACGTTAAATGGCGCAGCGACATCTCTGGTTCTATGTACCAAATTTCTTCTGAAGAAGCTGCTTGGTCTTCTCATACAGATATTCCTGGCGGTAACATTGGTCACCGTCCAACAGTTAAAGGCGGTTACTTCCCAGTACCACCAGTTGATTCTGGTCATGAAATGCGTGCAAACATGTGTGCGGCTATGGAAGCAATGGGCCTAGAAGTTGAAGTACATCACCATGAAGTTGGTACTGCAGGTCAGAACGAAATCGGTGTTAAATTTAACACTCTTGTGAAAAAAGCTGATGAAGTTCTTTCTTACAAGTATTGCATCCATAACGTTGCTCACCAATTTGGTAAGACTGCAACATTTATGCCTAAGCCACTTGTAGGCGATAACGGTTCTGGCATGCACGTTCATATGTCTCTAAGCAAAGATGGTAAAAACCTTTTTGCTGGTGAAGGCTACTCTGGTCTTTCTGAAACTGCTCTTTACTACATTGGCGGTATCATTAAGCATGCGAAGGCAATCAATGCGATCACTAACGCTTCTACAAACTCTTACAAGCGTCTAGTTCCAGGTTTCGAAGCACCAGTTATGCTTGCATACTCTGCACGTAACCGTTCCGCATCTATCCGTATTCCATACGTAAGCTCACCTAAGGCTCGTCGTGTTGAAGTACGCTTCCCTGATCCAACTGGTAACCCATACCTTTCTTTCGCAGCTCTTCTAATGGCTGGCCTTGATGGTATTAAGAACAAGATCCACCCTGGCGACGCAATGGATAAAGATCTATATGATCTTCCAGCAGAAGAAGCAAAAGAAATCCCACAGGTTGCATCTTCTCTTGGTGAAGCTCTTGACTGTCTTGAAGCTGACCACGCATTCCTTCTTGAAGGTGGCGTATTCACTAAAGACATGATCGATGGCTACATCGAACTTAAGAGAGCAGAAGTTATTCGTCTAATGCAAACAACTCACCCAGTTGAGTTTGATATGTATTACTCTCTATAAGACGTCTTTACAGATGAGGCCTGCTGGCTTCATCTGTATACCCCTCCCTCATCTCTTCATGACTCTTTCTTCACGCAAACAGCCTTCATTTTTAATTTTGAGCTTTATTCAGATTTTGGTCAGACGTTTTTTGGTATATCTAAAAGTAGTTGTTACTAAAAAGGGTTTAAGACATGACATCAATTTCAAAAAAAATAATTGCCATTTCAGCAGCATGTACAGTTTTAGCACTCACAGGCTGTGACTCTGATGATCTAAACATCTCTATCGATACGCAACTTAATGGTACATGGGCTTCTACCTGTGAATACAATGGCGGAAGTGGTTACTACGAAACAATTGACTATGAACTCTACAACACTAGTGCATCCATACTCTTAAGCTCATATAATAACGCCAGCTGCACATCTGTTGTGGACCAAACCCTTTACGAAGGCACAGTTTCCCAAACAGGCACAGTAATCTTAGGCAATGGTCTAAGCGCAGCTGAATTGCTTTTTAAAGCCACAAACCCTGAAACAGATATTGCCATTGAATATATCAGCTACTTCTATGCGAACAGCTATTCAATGTACGAGTACACTGACCCAGATTACGGCTACAACTTTGAATTTCAACGCATTTACTAAATAAATGCATTCACCATGTAGGACTTACAATGCACCACAGTCAACTTGCAGCCCAGTTTCTAATCGACACATATCGATTTAACCAAGAAGATAAAAACAGGTTGACGCATATTTTTGAAGCCTACAAAAACCCTGAAAAAACACAAACACAGATTCCAGATCAACGAACTGCAGCTGCATACATGATCGCAAGGGGCCTTTCAATTTCAGGTGTCATGCAACATATTTTTGAGCAAGAGCCAGCTTTTTTTTCAAAAATAAAAAATGTTATCGATTTTGGCGGCGGGCCAGGCACATTTTTATGGTCCCTGTTAGATCACACTCAAGATGTACACTATTCGAATATCGACATGAATAAACATTTATTAAATGTCTTTAAAGAGATCGCAAACCATCTTAATCTTGCAAAACAAGCTCAAGCAGTTCAACAAGATTATTTTCAATTTAAGGCTATAGAAAATCAGTATGATCTTGCAGTTTTCTCATACACACTCTGTGAAAACCCTGGCGCAATCAAAGCAATAGATAAAGCAACGCATATCAGTGAAAACATACTTATTATTGAACCAGGTACACCACTTGGATTTAAAAATATACTTCAATCCAGAGCCCTTTTAATCGACAAGGTTTTTTCCGTGTTAGCCCCCTGCTCTCACATGCAAACCTGCCCTTTACAAGAATCAGAAAGCGACTGGTGCCATTTTGTAGCCCGCAACATGCGTACAAAAACACAGATGTTTCTTAAAAATGCTGAACGAGGCTACGAGGATGAAAAATTTATTTATTTAATTGCGACAAAGTCAGAAAAGAAAGGCAATGAAGGCCAACGAATTATCAGCCGGCCTCAACTTAATGGTCATATTCTTCATTTTGATACTTGCACACCATCTGAAAAAACAGCAGTTAAACTGTACAAAAAATCAGATAAGGCTTTATTTAAGGAATATAAAAAAGCTAAGCGAGGTGATATATTTAGCGAATCAGGAGACAAGCCATTTTAAAAATGGCTTGTACATAAAAAGTATGGTTGCATCACTCATCTAGTCAAACAACACTTTTTGTACTTTTTCCCGCTACCGCAAAAACAAGGTTCATTCCGGCCAATTTTAGGTGACTTTTCAACTTGGCTTTTCAACATGTGCTCTATCACTTTCAAATCATCAAGAAAGTCTTCATCTGTTTTCTCTAAATATTGCAACTCATCACAGGGGTGCCCTACAAGCCCCCTCACACCATCTTTTGTATTTGATAGAGTTTTATCAAGCCCATCATCCAAATACATTTGAACATCATCAAGCGTGACCCATTCAGTGTCTACTAATCCTTGCGAAAAGGCTTGGCATATGTAAGATATTAATTCTTTTGGATAAATATCACAGCTGCAACATACAAGAGAATCCCAAACATGCTCAGAGTCTTTAGCTAACTTATATTCGTAAAGTGATTTAAAATAAGCAACAACCTGTTCCCTGCTTAAAGTATCGTTGAGATACAACAAAACATAAGTACTTATACCTGCACTGCGAACAAAACCGTCAATAGAATCCGATTCTATCATTTGATTTAGCAGCGCAATATCGCCTGAATATGTTGAAGCAAGTACCCTGCATAAATCCTCAGTGACAAAATCGCCAAAGGCATCAATAAAGTCTTCATCTTGGGTTGTAAAAAGCTTAACAATCAGTGGATATGCCTTTGGCTCCTTAAAAAAAGCAAGAAGATAAAGAGCATAGAGGGGTAACATAAAATCAGGCTCTTCCAGCATTATTGAAGGATCATCAGCGATCTCCTCAAGCACTTTAAGCAAATGAGGGGTAATGTCACCCTGCTGTTCAATGGCCGCTTCCAGTGCCAGTCGAGGAAGTTCACCATTAAAAGCGGCAAGCTCAGTTAAAATTAAGTCAATATCCATGTTTACCTTTTTATTAAAAAATAATAAATTGAATTAAAGCAGCGCTGTCAGAGAAGTCTACCAAAACAGGGAGCACCACTACAACATTTCAAGCAAATCCCCTCGTCTAAATCTTGCCGATGGCTGTTGCAATGAAATTTCTCTCTTTCCATAACACTGAGTTAATGCATTTGACAAATCATCTAAAGCTTGCTGATGAAATAGATCAGCATTACTTTCAAGTATTTCTTTTAACTGAGTAAAGTTTCTATGGTCAACCTGCCCTAATTTTAATTGGGCCTTTGCCAAAAGCTTTCGACCCACAAGCATAGCGATATAATGGGATACGTATGGCGAATTAGAGCTTATGGATTTTTTACGCCTTGTTTCCACCGCTCTAAATATCAACGTTGCTATAATCGCCTGCACCGCATTTAATTTGGCAAAAATAAGATCATAGAGCTTTCCAAAGTGTTCTTTACGTCTGAATTTAGCTTGATGAGGGCTCTCACACCAAACGGCAAGCACGGCTTCTGCAACCGTAGTGCTTGTTATTGTCGCAGCGCCTACTCCACCTTGCTCTCGCTGACGTTTATAACTATACCCTAAATCTTGCATACCAATTTCAAGTTGCTTTTGAATAGCATCATTTGATTTTAAATCACGTAAATCCACAAGGTTTTGACTATTGGTCACATAAGTAATATCAGTGACAAGACTTTGGTCGTCCTCAGCCAGTTCATAAACGCGAACCATAACAAATGTATTTTGGAAATCAGAAAATAAATATGGTCGATTGAGCGCTTGCTGGATAGTTTTACAGGTTTGACCGCCGTTAATAATTTGCATATTTTCAAGCTTCAATTGATAATTTTCACCTTGCAATGCGTTATGGCGAAAATTCTTACAAATGATAGTAATGCCATTATTAAAAAAGTAAAAATTTTCACGACTATGCTCGTCAGCTAAGGTTGCGTGAATTGCTGTATTCACTCGATTTTCATGTACGCCCAAATACCGACGAATATTTCGTTGCAGCAACATGTCATGGTGTCGATTAAATAATTCTGCTATTTCAGCCACCCGAACTTTACCAATCACAACACGGCGAAAATTAAAGTCCTCAAATACAGCTTTACCAACCAAGCGTAGAGTGTCGTCAACTGTTTTTGTTCTGCGTAAAATATCAACGATAGAGTCATGATTAAAATGAATCCAGTGCACCTGACGTTCGGACAGACCAGACTGCTCTATCCATTGTTGCGCTTGCTGATTCCACTTAGAACCATTATTACAAAGCACCACCCTTACTTCGGGAATATAACCATCAAGCACCATAGAACGTATTTCTTCTACTTTAGGCTTTATATACCCATAGCGTTAGAGATTTAGGTGTCACCTTCACCACACGAAATCGCTCAGCTGTGTTGTTCCGCCTTGCATAGAATGGCTATGCCGCGTTGTCACGCCTTGCTGAGCAATTTCATGAGGCGCCTTTTACACCTAAATCTCTAACGCTATGGGTATATGATCATTCAAGTCAACTTTTTTCGATGGATCAAACAAAACCTGAACAGTATTTACAGCTTTTTGCACGCCATTTTCAGGGAAGTTTGAATCACCACTCAGGTTTTTGATCGTGTATTTCCCTTGAAAGAGAGTCACGAAAAATCCACCATCATCGACTTCACCAATATGTAAGCCATCGACACCAGCATCGTTACCGCCTTCTGTGAGCAACTCCGCCGCCTCTTCAAGTGAAATATCAAGACAATTCGACATGCAAAGCACAACAAAAGCCGCTGAACGTTTTTGAATGTCGTCCTTGGCAAACCACTCAAGAAACGCTGGCTGTTTATCCTGAATGCCCGCAAGCTGCTGATCTATAATGCTTGCATTTATATTCATATTTAAACACCTTGCCCAATACATGTACTCTTAGGCTGAATTATATACCCAAAGTCTTGAGGGTTCAGTATTTCACACATCAAAGCCACCCTGCAAAATAAAGTCTTCTAGCAGCGTTGCTATTTTCATATTTACTTTACAAGCAGATAAAACGTCATTAGATGGAAGAAAATCAAAGTAATCAATGCACCCTTCATAAGATTTAAATGTTGAGCTGCGCTTTTCTTAAAGAAAGCAGCTGCCCTCTTGTAATATAAGGGCATTTAAGTCATAAATATTTATGCGGCTACTATAAATTACAAAAGCCTTTCAAGGGGAATACCAGCGTCATCCTCAATAAGCTTGTACTCTTCTTTTAAAAACTCCAAAAACTGCGACAATTGTAAAACATGCTCTTCATAGTCCGCTCTATTTCTTAGCGTCTCGCTTTTTAATAATTGCTCCTGATAGAGCAATCCATCTCGCACAGCTGAAATCAGCATTGGTGCCATATGATTTGGAATTTCCATTATGCAACCTCTCTTATAATTCTTAGAGCTAAAACACCTAATAAATTTTTGAACTGAACTAAAGGCATATCATACGCTGGAGCAATGGTGTAGTGGGTAGATTGAAACTTAGTATTAAACTGATCCTTAACTATGACAAGACCTAAAGGAAGCTCTGTACCTTTTGGAATTCGATAATATTCCCAATCTTTACCACGAGGAAGGCCCGACTTATCAAATGTACTCAAGCCTCTTGGCTGTTGTTTGACAGATACCCATTTAACTCCATTTTTTGATTCAATCTTAATATCTGCTTGCCTAGGGCGACCATTCGAAAGTAGCGTATTCTCTTCGATAAAATCAAAAACCGCCCCTGAAGCCTTTCTATTCTTTGCTCGCCACAGATTGGTAGGAACCACACCTTCAAAATATTTATCTAGTTTTCCAGCCTCAATCAACACATCTTTTAGAATCGTAATTGTCATTCTATTCTCCTTCAGTTTACGGAGCTTGAGCATAACAAAGCAATATCATGCGAGATGCCGATTATTTAACCTAGACTTCAAAAGTGTGACGCAATTCACACTTTCTATTTTCATTGTTCAAAAAGTGTTCTAAATACTCGCAGGTAAAGCATCGAATGATACTAAATCAAAATCTCAGTATTTCACACATCAAAACCACCCTGCAAAATAAAGTCTTCTAGCAGCGTTGCTATTTTCATATTCACTTTAAAAACAGCAAGAGTCTCGTTTCCTTCTTTTTCGAAATAAGCTTTTGCCTTCTGCAAGTCGACACATTTTTTAAGTTCATCGAAGCGGCCAAATTCTTTCATACTGGATGCCGTCACCGCCGAGTTCATCAATCGGGTAAGTCGATCTTTAAACAAGCGTTGCTGGCCTTCCTGATCAAAACCCAACAGACTCACAAGCTTGTTTATTTCAGATGTTTTTGAAGTCGCCATATAATCGGTTATATAGTCTCGCAAGGTTTTACCAGCCTCTGGTTTGATATCGCCTCGTTGCACATCATTCAGAAAAATATTGGCGTATTTCTGTTCGTCCGGGGTTAGTGTTGCAAAGGATTTATAGAGCTCATCCAAAGTTTTCTGTAAATCAGCACCGCCTTGCTGTGCTGTTTTCAGATATTTCTCAAAGCGAGAGTTCATATAATCTGTATCAATTTTGCCTGTATCAATCTGCGTTAAATGCCCGGCAATATCAAAAGGAATAGCGCTTATTCCACCAGAACTGCCAGTCTTCGCTAACTCTTTATAACGCAATGCCAGAATAAGATAGGTATTTTCATCGCATTTTAAAGTAACACTTGATAATGTCACATCTGATAATAAAGTATCCGAATAAGTCAGCTGCGACCATTCAAACCCCTGTATTTTTGCCGCATCAAGATACTCATTAAACCCAGAAAACTGCTTGGCAAACTGACCACATACAGCCAAGTCGCTTGGCAATCTATCAAAATTTTTCACGCCAGCAGCATCAAATAACGCAACAATATCCTCATAGCGTTCATTCATTTTACGCAGATGATCAGGCAGTTTATTCACAAACAGACCTGTAGCTTTATTGCCTGAATAAAGCTTGACGGCATTTTCAATGTTCCGCTCCATGGTGTGCGGCTTGCGATAATAGCGAATGGTGCCAAAAGGCTTTTCATGCTCACGATAGACACGATTGGTGCGGGAAAAAGCCTGAATAATATTTTCATATTTAAGCAGTTTATCCAGATATAATGTATTGAGCCATTTGGAGTCAAAGCCTGTGAGCATCTGATCAACCACAATCAATATATCAAGCTGCTGCTCAGGTTGACTGGCCACGCGCAAGTAAGGTCTTTTATGGGCCAAACGAGCTGCCACATCCTTTTTAAACTGGGCATGGTTGGCAAGGGTAAAATCCATGCCGTAGCGCTGGTTATAGTCCTGCAAAATCTCAAGCAGGCCATCCTGTTTATGCTTGGTGTTTGATGCATAGTCATCCCCTTCACTTAAATGGGGATCAAATAATGCAGTAATTTTCAATGTTGGCAGTCGTGTCGCTGCTGCCTGCTTGAGCAGCCGATAATAGTCAATGGCTTCTGGAATACTGCTGGTAGCAAAAATGGCGTGGAATTTTGAGTTTTGACTGAGATGCAGCCAGTTATCCAGAATATCGTCGACCACCCTGCTTGGGTGTTCTATGCCAGTGTACTGTGAATTTGGCACCTCATCTTCAATGCCTTTGACATATTTACCATCATCACCATAATGCCCCGCCATGGCAACATCATTCATATAGCGATTAAACACCGCCTGCTTTTTTGGGTCTTGAAACACCTCACTGACATCAGAAGCTTTGGCTTTGTGTAACGCTACTTCCCTTCTTAAATCCATATCCTTGAATGTCATGATTTTATAAGGGTCAAACCCAAGTACGTTTTTATCGCGGATGCCATCAGCAATGGAATAACGATGCAGCTCATTGCCAAACACCGTAGCCGTGGTGTTGCGCTTGCGCTGGTTTTCGGCCTGAATAGGTGTACCAGTAAAACCAAAAAATAAAGCGGCTGGAAAGGTTTTTTTAATGGTGATCAGCATATCGCCAAAGGTTGAGCGATGCGCCTCGTCAACAATAAACACCAGCCGTTTTGCATTGATACGTTCTATATCATCACTCTTAAAACTGACAGCCTCGCTCGCTGCATCCTGTTTAATATTGCTCATTTTCTGGATGGAGCTGACAATTAAAGTGTCTGCCGGATTGGTGCTTTTCAGTTTAGTGACTAACACATGGGTGTTTTCTGTGGCCTGTACGGCTTCACTATCTCCGGCAAAACCACGGTATTCCTGAAGCGACTGAGTGCCAAGCTCAATCCTGTCCATTAAAAACACCACTTTGTCCGCTTCTTTAGACTGGGCAATAAGCTGGGCAGATTTAAAGCTGGTCATGGTTTTACCTGAGCCAGTGGTATGCCAGACATAGCCGCCCAGTCGATCACCTGTATATAAAGCCCCTGCCGACCAGACGGTTTTAGCAACCTTGTCAGAAATGGCATTGGCAGCATAATACTGGTAACTGCGCATGACCTTTAACACGCCATCTGTCCCATCAGCCACGGTGTAAAATCCGATAAGCTGATGAGCCATGGGAATGGATAAAAACCGTGATGCAATCATTCGCCAGTGATTGACCGGCTCGTTGTCAAAATCGGCCCAGTGGAAATAGAAATCCTTGTTAAACTGGCCATCCATGCCCGGGTTGGCAAAATAGAGCATCTCTTCCGGGTTCATGGCGACAAACACCTGCACCAGTGAAAAAAGGCCAGTAAACACCCCTTCTGCGCTGTATTTTTCAATTTGTTGACAGGCGTGGCTGACAGGGACACCGCTGCGTTTCAATTCAATATGAATCACTGGCATGCCATTAATCAGCAGGATAAGATCGCCTCGACGGTCATTCAGCAGTTTTGAAGTTTTAGCGAATCTTGGCTGTTGCACTATCTGGTAACGGCTTTGACCTGCGGCAATTTCATGGCGGTCATAGACTTTTAAACTGACCTCTTTGCCATAATGCAATTGATCTGCGGGGTTATCCCGAGTAATCGATACGGTTTTACCATTAATAAAACCGTTGAGTTTTAATGGTGTTTTCAATTCCTGAATCTGCTCAAGAATTTGCTGCATTTCTGTGTCTGTCAGAGGTACATCATTGAGCCTGTCGATATCGCGATTATTCTGAAATAAAATACCAGCCCAGTTGCGCAGTAAATCCGCCTCGGTTGGGTTGGTGATCACCTCTTCCCAGCCTTTGGTCTGTAATTCGTTTATAAGTGCTGTTTCAAAAGCTGCTTCGGTGGTGAAAGTCATACGCCGCCCCTTTATACAAACATGGCTGCAAGGCAGGCTTGCTTGAGATTACTGAGTTTTTTAATTTGGGTTTGGTGTTGGGTTATTAGGGTGTCGAGGGTTTGGAAGAAAGTACCGATTTTATTTCTTTCAAAGTTTTTAGGAATTAAAATATCTTGTTTGCTCAAATCACTTGCTTTTATGTTCCCAATAGCCCCATTTCCTCCGGCCACATATAATGCCAAAAAATTTTTATACCAATCAGTGTTCATTGATGCATTTAAAAAATAAGGCGTGGAAGTTGAAGCGACTAGCATGAATCCTCCATGAACTGATTTTTGGTTTAAGTTCTCTACAATTGCATGCTTCCCTACGAGATGACTGGAACCGTTAGCTGACGTAATTAAAATTTCTCCTTCATCAATTAACTTTATATTAACTGCATTTTCATTGACATGAACATCATCATCTTTACTAACAAAAATATTAACATCAATATTTGATGAACGCAGAACCTTGACTCCTTCAGATACAATGTCACTAGGCTTGTAAGTTAACCCCCTTCTTATACTTGCTATTTCGCCTAAAGTTGTCACCTCCCACTCCCCGCTAAACCCTTTAAACCGCACCTCCGGCACACTCGCCCCCTGTTTTGGAAACATTTTTTCAAGCAAGGCTTTTTTCATCTTTAACAGTTTATCGTGCTTCTGCTGGTGTTTGGCGATAAGGGTGTCGAGGCTGTGGAAGTAAGAGCCGATGCGGGTTTGTTCTTTTTTTTCCATTGGTAAAAATACAGGTGTATTTTTTAAAATCTCAGTGTTAATTGAAGGCATTGTCTGACCAACAGCTCTAACTAAAACACTTTTTTTAGCTCGCGCAGTGTCCAGTTCGTAATGTAAATACTCGCTATCAATAGATAAATCTGTGCGAACACGCAATACGCGCCCCGAAAATAACCAGCCAATTTGGTAATCAGTTACATGTGCATTAATATCAACAGAACCAACACGAGAAAAGACTATATCGCCCTTCTCTAGCACATAAGAACGTAGTCTTAAATAATCTGTTGTACCTACTTGTGGAATTGCTGCTTTATTTTGTGGTAACACACCATTTTTGAAATGTTCCGTTGTTATGATTGGGTAACCATCATTAATATAATCTTTAGCATGCAAAGCACTACCAAAAGGCCCCGTTTTTACATCAGCAATTGCCCCTAGAAAATGCTCGCACCACGCCCCACTAAACCCTTCAAACCTCACCGCAGGTACATTCTTCGCCAACGCCATTATTCTACTCCCCCAGCAAAAAGGCTTTAAATTCAGCCAGCCCTTGCATATCAAATTCATTGCCTGTCAGCTCATCAATCATGCTCGCCAATGTTTTTTCAGTAGCACTGATCTCCTGCGCTACATCTGCATAGGTCACGGCGTATTTATCCGCCAGCTTTTGCACCTGACTGGTCAACTGCTGAATTAAGTTGGCGGGGAGTTTATTCAACTCTTGCAACAATGGTGTAATCCATTTGAGTTCCAGCAGGCTGTACACCTGCTCTTCCTGCAGATTTTCAATGATTGATTTAGTCGTGGTATGCAATTTTTCAGCATTGCTTTTAACTGTTTTTTTAAGTGCTTTCTCTTCAGCAATTAAAGCTTCAACCGCAATAATTTTCGCCTGATAGCTATCAGCATCAAGGCTTTTTGTACTTTGCTGGCTGGCTTTTAAATCTGCCTTGATCTGCTTTGCCGCCTTGGCGACTGCTGCATTAACAAAAGCATCGCCACTGTCATTCACTGTGTCTATGGCTTTGTCGTCTTCCGTCATGCTATCAAGCAAGGCTTCAATGTCCGATGCGATTTCTGCCAGTCGGTTCTCATTGGCCTGCAATGCCTGCAATTCATCATGCAAATGCACTTGCTGCACCAGATCAAAAGGCAGAATATGGCCTTTCCAGCCCTCTTGCACCTCAGCCTCTTTGCCTTTGACTTTTTTGGTGACAATATTCGGGTCGACCTGCCGGCTAGCATCAAAGCCTTCAGTTTGCAGCATTTCCAGATCAGCACTGATAATCTGCCAGTGGTCCTTAAAAATCTGGTAGGCATGGTATTTATCATTCAAAGTAATGCCATTGATATCCGTTGTGGCAAGCCGGGTAAACAGATTTTTGCTGATCACATCCTCCTGCTCTGCCGGGTAAAGGCTGCGCCACTGGTCGATCAATTCAACTTTTAACCAGCTGTCAAAATCATGAAAGGCGTTGGCATAGACATCAGCAAAACGCTTGACTTCTGCATGTTCCGTCATGGTCTGTTTAATCTGCTCTGGCGCAACGGCCAGTGCCGCACTATGGCTGGAGCTGGTGCTGAAAAGCGTGTCACGCAGTGCCGGAAATGCTTGCCAGTAATGATCAAGCTGGTTAATTTCACTGATGGGAATACCACCTAACATGGTGGCGTGCAAGTCCCAGCTTTCTGCTGCTGGCGCAGAGTCCACATAACGGGGAATATTCAGATTGTAGTCGTTCTGGCGCAGCGTCTCTTTAGTCACCAGCTCGCAAAATTTGGGAATGCTTTCGCGCTGTTCGACTGCATCCACAATCCGCTTGATGTCCGAGGCTTGCAGTTTATTATTCTTGCCTACTTTTATAAAATGTTTGGACGCATCAATCACCAAGACATCGGTATTGCTGCGTTGCTGTTTCAGTACCAGAATCACCGTGGGAATGCCTGTGCCAAAAAAGATATTGGCAGGCAGGCCGATAATAGCGTCAATATGGTTCTGCTCAATCAGCTGCTTGCGAATGGCACCTTCTTCACCACCTCTAAATAAAACACCATGGGGCAAAACAATCGTCATTATGCCTTCTGGCTTAAGATGGTAGAGATCATGCAATAAAAAGGCATAGTCGGCCTTGGTTTTTGGTGCTAGACCAAAACGAGCGTAGCGTGGGTCGTTTTCTTTATGGGTTGGGTCCCACTGTTGGGAGTAAGGTGGGTTTGAGACAACAGCATCAACATAAAGGGGATTATATGAGCCCATAGGGTCGTTCTCATCAAAATACGGCCAGTCGTCTTCTAAAGTATCGCCATTGCGAGTCACAATATTATCCGGCTTGATGCCACGCATAATTAAGTTCATACGGGTCAGGTTATAGGTATTGGCTTTGAGTTCCTGGGCATAGAATTTGATATTGTCCTGACCTGTTACATATTTGGCAATGCAGTTGCCGATGTTAATCAGTAATGAACCTGAGCCGCTGGTTGGGTCGTAAATTTCAATGGTCTGTTTGTGTTTAAGGTGATGAGCGGTAATTTCCGACATCAGCACAGAGACTTCATGAGGGGTGTAAAACTCCCCTGCTTTTTTACCGGCATTGGCAGCAAATTTTTCAATAAGGTATTCGTAAATATAGCCAAGCACATCGTAATCTTGACGGCCATCCATTGGTATGGCTTTAATCAGCTGTAGCAGTTCACTGATGGCTTTGGTTTGCTTGCCTGCACTTTCACCAAGCTTGCTCAGGCCAACCTGTAAGGTGTTGAAGATACCTTCAAACAGTTTTTTATGATTCTGATAAATAAGACGTTCAAAGGCAGAGAGCGCATCACGCACATCTGATACATCAAAATCATTACCTTTCGCCAGCCATGTGGAAAAAAGATGGTCATAGGCAATAAAGTAGCCAAGCTCTTTACGGATATAATCAGTAGTATCTTCATCAGTTTCTTTCAGCTGCCTGATTTCTGCATCTGTCATGCCTTGCTGTTTGGCAAACTGCACCTGTTTCTCTGAGAGGTACTTGTAGAAGATAAAGCCAAGGATGTAGTCTTTGTATTCATTGGCTTCAATTTTAGACCGCATCTGGTTGGCTGATTCCCAGATTTTGGCGGCGAGCTGTTGCTTGTTCACTGTGTCATCCTTTTGATTCTTATACTGATCCAACAGCCTCTCAGGGCTGAGTTCTTTGTAAATTCATCAAAGGATATGGGAAAACGGGAGTGTGGGCAAGGTTGAGGGGGCTACAAGCCCTCAAGAAAAGTACAGGCTTTTCCACATCCAATTAAATAATCATGATCGTTAAAACAAAAAAGGTAATCTAACGTCTTAGATGTAACATAAAAAGTGAAACCAGGGCATTCTGCTAAGACTATGTTGAGTTCAAGCATATTATTAAAAATATACATCCGTTGATCATTAAGAACATCACAAAAAAGAATAGGTGAGTCATTAGAAATAAAATCAGCTATCAGTTTCCAACCATCGGGATTGTATATGCTCTTACACTCGTTTAACACTTCCCATAGAGGCTCTCTATTTGCGTTTGCGAACTTTTGTTTAACTTTTTCTCTAAAATGATTACATTCATCCTGCTTTAAAATAATGCAATCTATTTTTGTTTCACTTAAAGCGCTTTCAATCCAGTTTCTAATCATTTTTGTTCATCGTCCATAAGGTACTTCATCTAAAATTATATGACCTCTAACTGCTCCACCATTTCCTCTCTTGCCAGGTGTTTGCCAACCAACGTGTGGTGCATCTGGACCATTTTTTTGATGGGGATAGTCGATATTAACCTCAGCTCCGCTTTTGTGCCTGTATTCTACAGGAAAGCTTTTACCATCTTTTGATTTAGACCATGTTGTTACCTCAAACCCCACTTTATCTAAACCTGTCTCTTTAAATGCATCATCCAGAGCATCTTTATACGTCTTACCTGTACCACGCCAATCTTTATCTTGAGGTTTTATTTCATAGCGCAGCTTACACGAACACTCATTATGCACCAGCACCTTACTCTCACCTACAAAGTAGGTGTGAAAGTCGGCGACTTCTATATTATAGGTGTCTTGCGTCTTGCCAAGCTTTTGAAGTTCGACAACCTCAACTTTCTGCCCTGCTTCATCTGTGAGCACCATGCCTTGTTTAAGCTTGGCAGATTCGATCCATTCGCCTTCTACCCAGTATGGGTGATTATCTGTAACTTCGACAGTTTCTTGCAGGCCATTTGAGTTGAGTGTTGTTAATGCATAAAGCTGTTTACCTTTGGTGAGGAATAAATTGCTTACAGGTTTGGGTTGTATTTCACCTGTAAATTCATTCATCGACTGCACCAGATCACCTATGCGCAGTTGATCAATCGCTTTGAAGCCTTCTGGTGTTGAAACTGGCGTGCCTTTGGCAAAACAGCAACAGCTTGGGGTGCGGTCTATATCGTTAGCCGATGCTTTATTCGCTGCCTTACCGAGCGCTTTAAGCTTGGTGACAACTTTGGTAATCATTGCCGGCGTGAAGTATTTCCCAGCTACTTCACCAATATTGCGGGCATCGCCTGAAAGAAGTTTTTTCGCATCTTCACCAAGCTCTTCAAGCATGGCGGTGAGCACTTGCTTGGGGTCGTCTTTTAGCATGGTCACAAGAGCTGCCATGTCTTTCACTGTTTGCACTGGGTGCAAAAACATGTTGAGTAAATCAGTGCCCTGTTGCTTTAAACCTGTGGCAAAGCCTGATGAAAACTCGGTGACGTTACGGGCGAGTGTTTCTATGAGATTCTCTTCTTGGTTTGATGTGCCGATTTGTGTAGCGCCTGCTGAGCTCGGAGAAGATTGATTTGCAGCTGTTGTGCTGTCTTGTGTTGTTGTGGAAGTGTTGGCATCTGAAGAGGATGGCTCAACTGGTGTTAGTACTCGGTCGTTTGATGATTGGCTTGTTGTATCTGCACTTGTGGATGAGTTTGATGAAGCAGAAGCAAGCCCAGCTGTTGAACTGTGTGGTTGAGACTGAGCATTGGCGCTTGAGCCTGCATTAGTGGTTGCTGACTCACTTTCACTATTACGATCACTAAGCTCTTGATATGTCTGGCCGCTTAACTCATAGGATAAACCTGAGACTTGATGCTGCGCGGTATGACCAAAGGTTTTAAAACTGGCAACACTGATCATGGAAATCAGCGACAACACCAGCATTATCTCACTGTAACCTGCGCCTTTTACTTTTCTTATTCTTTTTATGAGCTCAAACATGAAACCAAAATCTCTTGCACTTTTCTGAATGGCTCAGAGAATGCCAGAGGCTTGGGCCTGAGAGGTGTATAAAGGATTTAAAGTGTGACGAAGTTCGCAGAAAAAGCCGTGAGTTACCCACTACCATATCATTTTACATATTTGGACTCTTTCACCACAGCCTTGTAAACTATGGGCTAGCAAGTTTTCATACACACAACCAAGCCATAATTACACTACCAGCCTTTAAAGGATCATTATGTCAAGCACCTATGAGATTCAGCTTCACGAGTCAAATGAAGAGCTACAAGACCACCAAAAATCTATTTTTAATGCATTATGGGATAAAATTGCCAAGGCTGAAAAATCATTAGATCGAGCTAAAATTAAGCAAAACAAAATCATCAGTGAATTTAATGAGATAGCACTGCCTGCAGAAGAAAGCTTCAACAGCGCTCGAGCTGAGTATATTCAACACCTACTCAGTTTTTTAGACAAAAAATCACTGAGCGCAACTCATAAAGAGCAACTCAGTGAATGGATTGATGAAGAGCTTGGGTTACTTTACGCATCACCTTTTAGGGGTAATATTGACTTTGATGCTCTAGCCAATCAATTTGATGCCTATATGTATGAAACGGAAAGTTTTTCTGAAGACGGTGAAGAACTTACCACTGAGCAAGCAAAAGAAATTGTAACTCAAACCTTAGCCATGCTTGGCATCGTCATATCTGATGAAACCTACGATGCTAAATTTAAAAACAAAGCCTCTTCAAGTGATGAACTTTTGGAAGCTATTAAAGAGTATATTGAAAATCTATCAGAAGACTCTTACGAAGAAGACGTAGCAGATCAACAAGAGCGCCAAAGCAGTTATTCTCACGCCACTGATCATGGTGACTATGACAATAAGAGTAAAGAACATGCTGATGAACTCTCTTTACTCAATGAAAAACCTGAAGATATCATCAATAAACTATACAAACGTCTTGCGCAAAAACTTCATCCTGACAAAGCCTTAAACGATGAAGACAGAGTAGAAAAAAATGAAATAATGCTCCAGCTAGGCAAAGCAAAAAAAGAAAAAGACCTCTATGCATTTCTTAATATAATCAAAACCCATGCGAACTCTTGCGATGTGCAATTTTCTGAAAATCAATTCCATATTTTGATTAATTCACTTCAAGAAAAACTCTATAGGCTTAATCAAGAAAAAAGGGAGCTTCGTCAACACGGAAGCGTAAACGGTATTATTTTCGCCCTATTCAATGGTCGAAGCAAAAAAGATATTACAGCTAAAATACTCGACCATAAGGAAAACCTAGAAAAAAACACAAAAGCAATTAACAAGCAAAAGCGAGATTTAAAAAATATAAAATGCTTACGTGAGGCGCTTTTTAGTCGAAATCTAACTATGTCAGAACGTTTCTTTATGGAGCATATGTTTTGATTTGGCAACAATGAGGCAGCAACCCAAAGGTTACTGCCTGCAACTTACTTCACTACTTATTACAGCATTTTTAACATCGCAATAAAACGACCATTCTCTATCTGTTGCTCTGTACTCCAACCAATACGTTTGACAAGCTGCCCTGTTAATTCAAGCCCTAGCCCATAACCTGTCTGGTCATTTTGCGACGCCTCTTCCTCTGTCTCGATCATTTTATTACTAATGATTAATTCTCCAGAATCATAATGAATTAGAACCTCTCCATCCCAAGAGTGTTGATACGCATTTCTTATGAGGTTACCAATAATAATTCGAGCAGGAACGCTTGGTACATTTTGTACGTAGGAATGTACATCAAGTGAGACTGTCACACTTTTACCATTTAAAAGGTATTTCATTTCTTCTGAAATATCTTCTACCAACATTGCTATATCAATATCACTTGACTGAACAGGTGCATCAGTTTCATGACTCATCCAGAGTAAAGTCTCCGTCAAGTGCTTCATCGTCATACTGGCGCGATCGATACGATCGAGGACTGCAATTTCTTGCTCAGGATGCTGATTTTTTTCAGCTAACTTACGGTATAGACCTATATTACTGCGAATTGTACTAATAGGCGTGCGTAACTCGTGACTCGCATAGCGTAAAAAACGGTGCTCCCGATCCAAGGCAGCTTGCACAGAAGAAAGGCTTTGTTTCATCAATTCAGCCAAGTCATTAAGCTCAGGGTATGTAAAATCAGGTGTTGGCCCAGCTATTTTTTTAGAGTCAAGTGAATTAACCCACGAACGAAGAGCGATCATAGGCTTTGAAACATGCTTTAGTACTAACCAACCAATTAAAAAAATGGTTGTTATCATCACAAGCGAGATAATAAGCATCAGCTTCTGGTTTTCTTGCTTGGTTACATGCAAGGTGGTCATTCTTACACCAGGTGTAATTTTATGACTTATATAATAAGGCTTACCTTTATAGTCATAACGCATTAAAAAAAGTATTTCATCTGGTCGTCCAAAAAATGGCTCGTCTATTTTTTTATAGAGTACTGCATGACGAATGGGAGGTATTTTAAAGGCCGCTTTAATATAATCAGGCATGCAGTCCCAATCAGTGGAAATATTAAAACCACTAAACTCTTGTGGTAATTTCTGCTTTTCTTCTCTTACGTGCTCTTCGAAAGTGACAACAGTTTTTTCCATACTTACTGCAAGAGATGCATCAAGGCCTCGAATAAAATATTCTTTCGTCAAAACAGAGTATGCAGCCATCATTACAACAGCCAACATCACAAAAGAAGCGATTAGAATAGTCTTTAGACTGACTTTACTCCTCATTTATGTCCCCTGCTCTTTTAAAACAAAACCAACACCACTTACTGTATGAATGAGCGGTCTCGCGAAAGGTTGATCAACTGCTTTGCGCAAATTAAAAATATGAACTTTTAAACTGTTACTATCTGGGTGTTCCTCCCCCCAAACAAAGTCCATTAAGGCGTCGCGGGACACTGGTGTTTGTGCTGCCCGCATAAGACATTCAAGCAGCTTCCACAATATTGGAGATAATTTAATTTGTACCCCTGCACGTATCACTTCTCTTGAAGTAAGGTTCATTTCCAAATCAGCACAAGTTAATTTTTGTACCTGTCCACTCCGGCGACGAGACAAAGCCTCAATACGAACTATGAGCTCTTCAAGCTCAAATGGTTTTACAAGATAGTCATCACTACCAGCTTTAAAACCCTCAACCTTTTGACTCAGTTGATCGCGAGCCGTTAACATTAATACAGGTATGTCGTTACCTTTATCACGCAGCTGCTGACAAACACTTAAACCATCAAGCCTAGGCATATTAATATCGAGCAACACAACGTCATAGCGGTAATCCTCTAAGAACTTCAGCCCTGCTATGCCATTACTCGCATGATCGCAAACCATGCCCTCTAGCTCTAAAAACTGCACAAGGGTTAAAGCAAGATCGAGATCATCTTCAACAAGTAGAATTTTTAACATACAGATTCCTCTTTGCTCGGTGCTATTTTGGCTTTCAAAGACCGGAATGTTTGTGCACAATCTTCCTGAATGGCTAATAACATTGGAATTAAAATTAACGTAACAGCTGTCGCAAACATAATACCGTAACCTAAAGATGCTGCTGCCGGTATTAAAAACTGAGCCTGTTTCGATGTTTCAGATAACAGAGGAACAAGGCCAGCAAAGGTCGTTAAAGATGTTAATAAAATTGCTCTTAAACGGCCTCGACACGTTTGATTAAGTGCCTCAAAAACAGATAATTCAGGCTCTTCCTTACGAAGCTCATTAAAACGAGATACAAGTAATAAACTATCGTTCACCACCACGCCACTTAAGGCAATAATGCCATTAAAAGATAAAATACTTAAGGATAAATCGTTAATCCAGTGACCAAGCATTGCACCCACAATACCAAAAGGTATGGCAGTCATGATAATCACTGGTTGAAAGTAAGATTTTAGCGGCACAGCAAGCAAGATATAAATCATAAGCATCGCACCAACAAACATAATACTCATGGATGACTCTGCTTCTTTTTGCTCTCGAGCTTCACCTGCAAACTCTATATCTAAGGATGGGAACTGCGCTTTTAGCTGTGCGACAACGCCTTCATTTAATTGATTGGTAAGCGTTTGCGAAGGCATTACATCTTTATCGACTTCAGCTGTAATATAAACGGCTTTCTTATTATCAATACGAGTAATAGTGTCCCGCGTAAAGCCATATTCGACTAAAGCAACACTAGATAAAGGAATCACATCTCCATCATCAGTTCTTACTTTTGCATTAAGAACATCTAAAGGGTTTTGTCGATCACTTTCAGGATAACGAACACGAACCTCAATCTCATCACTATTACGCTGATAACGCTGTACAACCTGGCCATTAAAGGCTGTTAATACTTGCTGCGCAAGCATATCAGTTGTTAACCCTAAAGCTTCACCTTGAGCATTAAGTTTAAGGAATAACTGAGGCATGCTCGCTTCAAGGTTATCTTCAACGCCACTAACACCAGCAATATTATTCAACTCATTTGTGAGCTGTTCACCAGCAGATTCCAAAACATCGTTAGAGTTAGCACGTAATTCTATGCGAAGTGCATCTACAGTTTCACGACGGTTTGCAATGGATAAAGATCTTGCCCCTTCAGGTGTTCTCGCTCGCTTTTTCCATTCTTGTGTAAACACTTGAATATCGTAAGGGGAATTTTCATCCAGCTCGACAGTAATTCGTCCAGACTGATCTGACTCACTTGCCAGCTGTAAATTAGCAATACCCGACTTAAGTTCTGATTCTTTGTACTGACTCATGAGCTCCTTGTCAGTAGCATAAGCAGTTGTTTCAAGTTCCATAAGTGCATCAAAGGTTTGGCCATAACTTGTGTCTGACTCCATGTTTAAGACGGCACGAACAGTATCTCCAGGTACTTGTGGGAAAAAGCTTACCTTTAAAGCACCTGTCATTGGCATAGCAGCGACTAATGCAAAACCAGCAATGAAAATAATGACAACAGCATAACGGTGCACAAGAGCTAAATCTAAAGCTGGCTTATATAAACGATCATTAAACCAGTAAAGACCTGCACCTGCTTTTGCTTGAACCCACTGAATCCCTCTTAATATAATATTTGGGTTTGATCGATGCGTTGTTTTTAAATGCGCTAAATGAGACGGCAAAATAAGCTTTGATTCAATAATTGATAAAATCAAACAAATAGCAACGACCATCGCAAATTGTGAATAAAGCTCGCCAAGACGACCGCTGATTTGTGTTAAAGAAAAGAAGGCAACAATCGTTGTAAAAACACCAAACAACGTGGGTACAGCTACCTTCATTGTACCTTTAACCGTATTTAATAATGAATCACCTTCATTTTTTTTGGTGGTATAAACACTTTCACCTACGACAACGGCATCATCAACAACAATACCTAAGGCCATAATAAAGCCAAAGGTTGTAAATTCATTAAGAGATAAGCCGACAAAGCTATCCCCCATTAAAAAGAGAGTGCCAAAGAAAATAAATGGCAGCCCCATTGCTACCCAAAAAGCAACTGTTAAATTGAGGAATACAGCTAAAAGTATAAAAACCAGCGCAACACCTGTTATTGCATTTTTAACCATTAGCTCCAAACGTGAGTTGATAGACTCACTACGGTCGTACCAGCTGGCAAGCTCAACACCTTGAGGTAATCTATTTGAATCATGCCATTGCTGAACTACTTTTTTAGCAGCAGTAACAGAATCGCTAATATCGTCTTGACCAGTGGTTATAACTTGAATGGCAAGGCTATCATGACCTCTAAATCGAGATAAGGCAACGCTATCGTCATCATAAATATCACGCACTTCAGCCACATCACCAACATAAATACGAGTACCATCTGACGCAGTTTTTAAAAGAATTTTTTCAAAATCTGTTTTAACATACGCCTGCTCTGATGCTTTCAGCTGCAGATATACATTTTCATTTTTGAGCGTAGCTGTCATGGTGTTTGACGAGCTTTGATTAATGGCATCCTCAACATCTGATAAAGTGAGCCCAAGCGCTTGCAACTGCCCTTCACTGATCTCAATCACCATCATTGGATCACGCCAACCAGCAATACTGACACGGCTTATATCGCTTTGGCCTAGCAAGTCTGTTTTTAAGTTCTGAGCCAAGGCTTGTAAAGTGTGTCTATCTGTATCACCATAAAGTTGTAACCAAATAGAGTGCTCTTCTCTTTCAGACTTCTCGATAACAGGTTTCTCTGCATCAGCAGGAAAATTTGAAATAGCATCAACTTGCGCCTTTACATCTCGCAGCAGTGTATCTAAATCATAGTCATTTTCTTTTTCGATACTGATCGTGACACCACTACCAGTAGATGAGCTTGTCATGGTTTTAATACCAATGACTTCTTCAAGCTGCTCTTCTATTTTAATGGCAATGCCTTCTTCAGACTGTTCAGCAGAACCACTATTGTAAGTCACACTAATGCTTAAGCTGTTTGGCTCAAGACTAGGAAAAGCTTCTTTTCTTAACTCGCCAACCTGAAAAATACCAAGCACGATCACTAATATCATCAACAGGTTTGCAGCAACTGGGTTTGCGGCAAACCAAGGAATAATCCCTTGTTTTAAATGCAGCCTACTCATCTGAAGACTCCTCAGAAATCACAGGCTGAACCTGCATTCCTTTTAAGTAGCTTGATAATGGATGCAGTAATACTTGTGTGTTTTTTTCAAATAATGCAGACGGTGGCACAACATAAATATAAGTTTCATCGCTACCAATTATGTCTGCAGAGAAATTAGCTAAAGTATTATTTTCAAGATACCAAACTTCACCACGCTGACTTAAAGAAGAGCTTGGCAGCTGCCAAAGATTATCGATTTCTTTGCCTTGAATATTAATTTCAACAAATGTACCAGGCACCAAACCTTTCGCATTTAAAAGTGGGTTATCGATTGCAATAATTAAGCTTTGCTGACGATTAGACTCATTTATATATTGTTCTAACCGCTTCGCTACACCTGTCCAAGACTGATTAGAGTCGACATCTGTTAATACAGCACTTAATGTTGTTTGTTGATCGATAGTAGAGGGAAGCTTATTTAAATCCTTTTTAGAAAGAGGAAGTGATGCTTCAAAATAATCCGTACTGTAAAGTGTTGCTAATTCACTACTCCCTTGAATATAACCACCTAAGCTCACATTACGTTCGACAATAATTGCATCAAAAGGCGCTTTTACTGTTGTTAAGTCGACATTTTTTTGAGCGCTTGCTACTGCCTTCTCAGCAGCAGCAACACTAGCCTTTGCCGCTTTTAACTGAGGTTCTCTTAAAACAAGCGGTGAATCAGGCTTGCCGCGCATACCAGAGTTTTTCCACTCAGCATTTGCTTGCAATGCCTCCCGTTGCATTTCATACAAGTCAACCTGAGCCGAGGCTAAAGTCTCCTCCGCACTGGCTAGAACTTCAAGATAATCACTGTTTTCAAGCGTTAGTAAAATTTCACCTTTTTTAACCACCTGACCTGATTCAAATTTTTCATTAATACTTTCAACCATGCCTGACACACCACTGACTAATGTAAGCTCATAGTGTGGTTTAACAGCTGCATATCCAGAAACATCAATAGCATAAGAGCTAGGTTTCACGCTAATGACGCCAACCTCGGGTATTTTAACTTCTGTTTTTTTCTGCGGAATTGGTCGATTATTTTGCGCTTCAATTTTAAAGTGATTAAAGCTAAACGCACCGATTAAAACCGCAATTGCAACACTAAAAATAAGACCCTTTGATAATTTACGACTCATGTTTAACTCCTAGGCCAAGCGCTAAACCAAGGGTCACTCGATTACTTAAACGCTCGTAAATCAATTCATCTAATTGTGATTGCAAATCAAAGGTTTGCTGCTGCACAGAAAGCAGCTCAAGCATTGTCACAAGACCGCTGCGATACTTCATTTGATATTGCGTTAAATTTGACTCGGCGCTTTTTAGCGCTTTTTGAATATGTGTAATTTGATTGGTTAAACTACGCTCTTGCCCTAAGGCATCCTCAACCTCTTGAACTGCAGTTAAGAGGGTTTGACGGTAGACTTGAAAAGCTTGAGCTTCTTCAAGCTTGGCGATTTCTGCAGCAGCTTTAAGCTCGCCCCCTTGAAATATAGGTGCAGATAATTGACCTAGAAGTGTCCACAGTGGGTTTTCAAAAAGTGCTTGAGAAGGGGTTGCGCCATTTCCAGCATAAGAGGCTTGCAAGGAAATACTTGGCAACATATCTTTATAAGCAATTTGACGATCATATGCTGCTACTTCAACACCTTGCCAAGCAGCCTGTAAGTCAGGTCTGCGAGCAAGGGTTTGATTCGGAATTTGTGCTAGAGGTAATAACACTTCAGGAAATTGTGTAGGTATGTTTGTAGAGCCTGATACTTGACCTAAAAGCACGTTCAGAACCCGCTGTTGTTGTGCAAGACTTTCTTTACGAGTTTCTTGAGTTGCAAGTGCACTTGATACACTTGTTCTTGCAGAGTCTAAATCTTCAAGTGTACCCAATCCTGCTCTATATCGCTGATAAATAAGCTGCTCATTTTTATTGAGCACTTTAATTCGCTCTTCTCCAATATTAATTTGATGCTGCAAATAAATCAGAGTTAACCAAGACTGCATTACTTCTCCAGCCAGTGCATCTCTTGACTGCTGTAGTAACGATCGCTGTTGCGTTAGGCTTCTTTCTGCACTATGGGCTTGATCAGCAACCTTACCCCAAAGGTCTACGACCCAATTAATACTAATACCACCAGAATAAGCTCTTTCTTCATTTTGAGTTTGCGAGCCTGATAGATTACCTTCTACAGCAGGAAGGTATTCCCCTTTTGCTTGATAGTATTGCTGCTGAACGACTTGCAATGAGAGTAAAGCCTGCTGCAGCTCAGCATTTTTTTTAAGCGATTGATCGACTAGAGCATTGAGGGGATCACTGGAAACAAGGTCATTTAAAGCGAGTAATTCACTTGCATTTTGCTGTTCAGACCAAGACAGCTCAGATGTTTCAATAGGCTTTAAATCAACAGATGAACTCTTCGAAAAAGAGCTACAACCGCTGAGCAATATTAGAGCACTGATAAATGTAAGGGTTGGAAGGTGTCGCATGTGCAGACCTCTATTAGCTATTTCATCATTCTAGAGATGATAGATATAACTACTATAAGCCTGCATACGGTTAAATGGTGGTTAAAGGAAAATAGCTGAATAAATTCAACTTAATCGAAATTCAATAGATTATCGTCTAAATAAAGTTTTTAAAGACTCTCTATTAGAAGCTTCAAATGCCTGCCTTGCAGTAATCCCTTTTGCCCCTTTTTGATCGACATTAGCACCAGCTTCAATTAGATCTTTAACAATGCTTTGATTTCGGCCAAACTCAACGGCAGCTTTAACAGGAGTATCTCCCTTGTTAGTGCCCTCATTCACATTTGGCTTAAAACTCATAAGCGTATCAATAACTTCTTTACGATTCGGAATGCAAGAACCAGAAATCGCGACATAAAGCGCTGTCATACCATCTTTATTTTTAACATCAACAAGGTGAGGGCCTTGAGTTTTCAACATATAATCAATGAGTTGGTAATCACCTTTTTTAATTAGAACATGTAGCTTTTGCGCATCTGCACGATCTAGAAGCTCTTTTTCAGAAACCGTTCGCATATCCACGTTATGCGGCTTTCGAGCGTTAGGAGCGTCAATCTCAACCCAGTGATCTTTTTCACTGTCTAAAGAAATACTCTCCAGAGAATCTGATAATCGCTGCAATGAATTTGAAGCTGAGAACTGACCTGCACTACCTACTGGCATCGTAAACTCCTTATAGATACACAAAAAGCATTGAAAATAAAAAGTGTATTTTAAGCAAAAGAGCCAGAGGGTTATAGCGACATTAACAAAACAGATAACTTATTGATACTATATAGAGCACTGCATTATTACAGCATCTTCAGGAGGCAAAGAATCTCGCGCAGCGTAATAGTTCTTACGTGTATGAATAGATATGAAGCCAGACTTCATGTAAAACCCAATCGCTCGAGCATTAGAACTGCGCACCTCAAGCATGATATTTTCAACAGATGTCTCTTTACAGGCTTGCTTTAACGCTTGCAGCAGCAGCATAGCTACACCTTTACCTTGATACTCAGGTAAAACTTGAATATCCAGTAAATCTGCAGTCTCAAATAGCGATTGTGCAACTAAGCATCCAATCACTTGCTCACCATCATAAGCAATAAGACCACTATGGCCTGCCTTATAGCTTTCATCATATTCAGCGAAGCTCCATGCCTTCTCAGCACTTGCTTGCTTGGCAACATGAGTACAGCGTTCTACGTCATGTTGCTGCCAAAGCTTAATTATGATTTGAGACATGTCTAACACTTCTTATGAGGACTGTTTAGCAAGTTCTTGCAACTTAGACCAAAGCTCTTTTTTAAGCTCAGGTTGAGATTGCAGCTGAGTAAGAGATGGGGAGGCAAGTAATACATGCTGCCCTCTTGGAATGACACTAAAAGCTTTCAGCTCTGGCTTTTGGAAACAGAACTGTGCAAATTTTTCATCCAGAATGACCCAAGAACATTGCTTACGATGAGCCATTTTATGGAGAAAACCTTTCAAAGCATTAAGACTGAATGTCTCATCATTTAAGGCAGCTGCAATGCCACGCTTAGGAGGCCAGTGAAAAAAATCAAACTCCACTTGGCTTGGCGCCTGGCCACACAGCTTTTGGAAAGCAGCGATAAGCTTCGACAACATGACGTAATCCATACCCTGCAAGCCAGCATGACGCTGCGGTAAACTGACAACAACACCCCAGTGCTCATTCATCATAGTAGCAGCAACATGAAACTGCTCAGGCGCAGAAACAGCCAAGCTTGGTGCTTTTTTAGGCTCAACAACAGGCTTGGGCTGCTCTGATACAGGTTGCATTTGCTGCGGCTGCTGCTGCGGTGGTTGAGCCTGTGGCGCAGGCCGAGCAGGCATTGACTGAGCAGGCGGTGTTATTTGAGGTCGCTGCGGCGCTGGTGAATTAGAAGCCCCTTGATTGCCAACAAGCTGATTAAGCTGCTGGAGGCGCTGCGCTGGCTCTTGATGCTGAGATAGCGCGGGCTTTTGAGGCTCTACAACCTTGAGTCTGGACTTTTTTGCCAAAGGCAAGTCTTTCGATGGTAACCAAGCTTTTTTAAAAAGCGCTTGGGCCAAGACCAGTGCACTCATGGAGTATCCCCTTTTAAATAAAAATCATTAAATACCACGCTTTTGCGGGTGTGTTTTAACATCCATTGCTAGATGATTTAATGCGTCTATATAGGCCATAGCCGACGCCGTAATAATATCAACATCCGCACCGCAGCCATTAACAACTCGGCCGTTTTTGCTCAAACGAACTGTAACCTCACCTTGTGAATCAGTCCCCTGAGTTATCGCGTTAACCGAATAAAGCTCGAGGTGTGCACCAGACTCAGCAATAGACTCTATAGCTTTGAATGTTGCATCTACAGGTCCACTGCCTGTCCCTGTTTGCTCTATGGTTTTAAATGCTTCGCCGTCTCGGACTTTTACCGAGATTGTTGTCGTTGGTGCTTGACCAGTGACACATTGTACCTGAATTGCATCAAAAGCATAAGCACCGCCGCTAGCGAGGTCTGTATTGGTTGCAACCACATGAAGATCTTCATCAAAAATTTCATGTTTTACGTCAGCCAGCGCTTTAAAGCGCGAAAAAGCAAGGTTAAGTTCCTCATCAGTATCGAAGGTAATACCAAGTTCTTGCAAACGGCTCTTAAAAGCATTGCGACCAGAGTGTTTGCCAAGCACCATTTTATTAGCCCCCCAACCCACATCTTCAGCCTTCATGATCTCATAGGTTTCTCGGTGTTTAAGAACACCATCTTGATGAATACCTGACTCACGAGCAAATGCGTTAGCACCAACGATTGCTTTATTTGGCTGCACTGGGAAACCTGTTATGGAAGACACTAATCGCGAAGCTGGTAAAATTTCTGGCGTATGTATACCTGTTTGTAAACCAAACAAATCTTGCCTTGTTTTAATGGCCATCACAATTTCTTCTAGAGAAGCATTACCTGCTCTTTCCCCTAGGCCATTAATAGTACACTCGACTTGACGTGCGCCAGCTTGAACCGCCGATAAAGAATTAGCCACCGCTAAGCCTAAATCATTATGGCAATGAACTGAAAAAGTAGCTTTGTCTGAGTTTGGAATATTCTCGATGAGGTGCTTCATCATGGCACCAAATTGATCTGGAATTGCATACCCAACTGTATCAGGAATATTGATAGTCCGAGCACCAGCATTTATCACAGCTTCAATAATTCTGCATAAAAAAACAGGATCGGAGCGTCCTGCATCTTCACAAGAAAATTCAATATCATCACACAAATTTCGAGCGAGCTTAACTGAAGCAACTGCCTGCTCAACAACTTGGTCAGGGCTCATTCGAAGCTTATGCTTCATATGAATATCAGATGTGGCAATAAAAGTATGAATACGGCTTGCTTGTGCAGGCTTGACAGCCTCAGCAGCTCGCTCAATATCACCTTGAACAGCTCGTGCCAGCGAGCAAATACGAGAGTCCTTCACTTGAGACGCAATAGCATGAATAGACTCAAAGTCCCCCTGACTTGCAATGGCAAAGCCAGCCTCAATAACATCAACCTTTAAACGCTCTAAAGCCTTGGCTACACGAATTTTTTCATCTTTATTCATGGTAGCGCCAGGACTTTGCTCACCATCTCTTAAAGTTGTATCAAAAATAATAATTGAATCATTTGAACTTTTTACATCTGACATGACAATCCCCTTTGCCTTTTGCTGCCACCCCTTTCTCATTTTTAACTATCTCAAAAGACAGCCTACTCCTGTATGATATGTAAGTTGCAAAACACTATTTTAGCTATTTTTAATATTTGCTTCTTCTATTTGAGTATTTAAATTTAAGTAGTCGTAAAGAACCCCCAAAAGAAAAAGGCCACCTGTTACTAAATAAAGCAAGCCTGTCAACCATTTCCCCATATAAAAGCGATGAATACCAAACACCCCTAAAAAGGTTAATAAAACCCAAGCAACATTATAATTAATTGGACCAGCACTAAAACGATGACTTGCACTTTTTGCAAGACCTGGCATTAAAAACAAGTCGATAATCCAACCAATACCAAGCAAACCCAGAGTAAAAAAATAAATTACGCCAGAGACAGGTCGACCGAAATAAAAACGATGCGCCCCCATAAACCCCAAAATCCATAATAAATACCCCATCACAACTGAGTGTGTCTGAGGCTCTTCGTTATATATTTGATTGTAAGATGAACTCATTTTAAAACCTTAATTTATTAGAAATTTAATAATGAAAATTGTTTATAGCTATACCCTTTAGGTACATGCAAACCTTGCTCGGAAGCTTTCACTGCAGTTAACACCCAAGAGTCACCACGATCAGTGCTTAACTTTAGGGGAATACCTTCTTTAAAAAGCAATAATTGCTGCTGCTGACTATTGGACAACCCTGGAATTTTGCCTACTAATGTTTGAATATTTTTGACGGCGCTGCTCAAACCTGCGAGATCTTTATTTGGCAAATTTAAGTCAGATGGATTAGCAACACAAGCTTTACCTTTGACTGTATTATTTTTGGTGACAGTAAAGTTTTCACATTTATAATTTGCAACACGACTACTACCATTTTTTTGCAAATTAAATTCTTTTACTTGTTCTGCCTTTTTGTTTTTTACATTCAATGAATCTTGATACTCTGGTGGTAGATACGCTCCCAATCCCTCCAGCTGACTCATCATCTGCTGAGAGCGCTGAAGTAAATTTGCAATATCTTTACGAGCTACAACTGAGTATGTTTTATCGCCATGATGAATCATCACGAAATTATCCTTCGTAAGATCATAAAACCCTTCATGACTACCAACCCTCGATTCACTTAAATAGACTTTATACTCTTGTCCTTTATTTTCTTTATAGGTTAACTCTGTTGCAGCAAAGCTTTGCACTGACAGCAAGCCTATGCCAGTACTAGCCACTGCAAAAAATAGCTTTTTAATACCTTTATTGAGATTTCTTTTTGCCTGCATAACCGCAAAACTCCCTTTTTATTCCGTATTTTTAGGATAATAAACACACAATCCTAATACACCCTGAACGACTAGGGCGTTGAAGACATGGTTCACTTGTATCATTACGGAGGAAATTAGGCAATAGAGATAAGACAGAGAAAGAGAATGGAGATCAATAAGTTAAGCACTATTCATTTGTACAAAAGCCTCATCTAAAGCAGAGCAAGTCTGCGCTATGAGCTGTTGTAAATTATCCATTTTTTCAACCAAAACTTCGCCATCATGATTGAGGTCTTTCTCTTCAATCGCAAGAGTTTCAATATCTCTAAGTGAAATGGATAATGCCTTTGCGCCAATTTGGCCTGTAGATGACTTAAGTTTATGAGAATTGAAAATAACAGCTTCAATATCATGCTGTTTAATTTGTTCTATCAGTGCATTGCACTCATCGGAAATAATTTTGATATGCTTTGGCGCCTTTCCCTTTAAAATCTTACAAAACCGCTCAAACGCCCTAGTATCAAGTACTTCCATTAATATTACCACGCGAAATCTATTTAAAACTTACAGAATAGAACATTTTGTATACCGAAGTATGTATATTAAAAGTAGCCTATCTATTATTACTTAATGAAGTTTTATTTTTAAAGTATACACCCTCCTAGCCTTCTAAAGGAGGCTAAGACTATAATATAACTATATTGTTTAAATATGCGTTATTGCATAATTAAACTCGGTGTGATCCTTTACAAAAGTTTCATGCCAGATTATGTTAGCTAAAGAAGCTATTCCCTTTACCCAAGGAGGTTTCGTTTGAAAAATAATGCTCAAACCGAAATAGCTCAGTTCAAAATTTTACGTGAAGAATATTTAAATGCAAAAGGGGAATTAGTTAACCCTCTGCCGAGTGACATTACTCCAGCGCTTTTAGTTCAATTTTATAAGCACATGGTTTACGCCCGCACATTTGATCAAAAAGCCATAGCACTCCAAAGAACTGGAAAGCTCGGCACCTATCCAAGCGCATTAGGCCAAGAAGCAATCAATACCGCTCTAGGCATGATGATGAAAGAAAAGGACGTGCTTGTTCCCTATTACAGAGATCACTCCACACGACTTATACGAGGTACACCAGCACGTGATCTGTTCCGATACTGGGGCGGCGATGAACGAGGCAGCTTATTTAGCAACCCTCTTAATGTTGACTTCCCTGACTGTGTGCCTATTGCAACCCAACTTTCTCATGCTGCTGGTATTGCCACAGCCATGAAAATTAGAAATGCCCCCTTTGCAACTGTTACCACTTGTGGTGATGGCGCGACCTCTAGAGGTGACTTCTATGAAGCTTTAAACTTAGCAGGTGTATGGCAACTTCCACTTGTAGCTGTTGTTAATAACAATCGCTGGGCTATTTCAGTCCCATTTTCAAAGCAGTCTAAAGTCCAAACCATTGCACAAAAAGCAATTGCTGCCGAGATAGATGCATTACAGGTTGACGGCAACGATCCTATAGGACTTCTCACCTGCTTCAACCGAGCACTTAAAAAAGCGAGAGACCATAAAGGTGCAACCTTAATCGAAGCAGTGACTTATAGACTGGGCGACCACACCACAGCTGACGATGCCCGTCGATACCGAAAAGATCAAGACCTAGAGTCAGCAAAAGAGATTGAGCCAATGATTCGTTTACGACTCTGGCTGACGCAAAATAATCTTTGGAATGATGATCTTGAACAGCAAGAAATTATGGATTGCAAGAATCGAATACAGCAAGAAGTTCAAGCCTATTTAGACACACCACCACAAGTTGCAGATGACTTTTTCAACTATGTTTATGAAGAGTGTCCTGCTGAACTTGAAAACCAAAAAACATTTGCAAGGGAAAAGTTTAATCGACTCTCACCTCACTGATATAGCAAATAACCGACATCAATTCAGGAGATGAGACTATGATCAAAGCACATCAAACCCATGAAGCGACAATGGTCGACGCATTAAATCTTGCATTAAAACACGCTCTAGCTGAGGATGAAAATGTTGTTCTACTTGGTGAAGATATTGGTACCAATGGTGGTGTCTTTAGAGTAACAGAAGGCTTAAAAGATATTTTTGGTGTACGCCGAATAATGGACACACCTTTAGCTGAAACAATAATCGCTGGTATGTCCGTTGGCATGGCTACACAAGGCTTAAGACCTGTGGCAGAAATCCAATTTATGGGGTTTATTTACTCCACCGTAGAACATATTGTTTCTCATGCTACTCGCTTGCGAAACAGAACTCGTGGAAGACTTACATGCCCTCTCGTGATACGAGCCCCCTTTGGTGGAGGCATACATGCGCCTGAGCATCACTCGGAAAGCACTGAAGCCATGTTTGGCCATATCCCAGGCTTACGTGTTGTTATCCCTAGCTCTCCAGTACGCGCTTACGGCTTACTATTAAGCGCTATTCGATGTAATGACCCTGTTCTATTCCTTGAGCCCAAACGAGTCTATCGGTCAGTTAAACAAAACTTAGTTGATAATGGAGAAGGCCTACCTCTTGATTCGTGCTTTATTTTAAGAGAAGGCAATGATCTAACATTGATTAGTTGGGGCGCCATGATTCAAGAAACATTGCAGGCTGCCGCAGCACTTGAAAAGCAGTATGGAATCAGCGTTGAAGTGGTTGATGTGGCATCTATAAAGCCACTAGACTCGGCCACAATCATTGAGTCAGTCAAGAAAACAGGCCGAGCAGTTATCGTTCACGAAGCAGCAAAAACCTATGGCCCAGCAGGAGAAATTATTGCTCGGATTCAGGAAGAGGCATTTTTCCATCTTAGAGCCCCTGTAGGGCGTGTTACAGGCTTTGATATACCTATGCCCTACTTTAAAAATGAAGCCATCTACATGCCTGATATTCAGCAAATTGTTGAACAAGCCCAGACAACATTACAGCAAGGCCAATAAGGAAGGTGCATAATGGCAACATCTTTTTTCTTACCAGATTTAGGTGAAGGATTAGCAGAAGCGGATATCGTAAAGTGGTATGTCAAAGAAGGTGATTTCGTCTACGAGGATGACCCCTTACTCTCTGTGGAAACAGCTAAAGCACTGGTAGATGTACCTGCGCCAGTAACAGGTAAAGTGCTTAAGATTCACGTGCAAGGTGATACAACTGTTCCAACCCATTCGTTATTAGCAGAATTTGAGATTGCCTCTTCCCCCTCATCTCCTTCACCTCAGCAAGAGAGCCAAACACATCAACCATCAGATTCATCAGCCTTGCAAGATGATGATGCAATTGAAGCAGCTTTCCAAGAAACTCGCACAGATACTGCCACGGTTGTGGGCAAAATGGTCACAACCACAAGTGTGTCCGATGATTTCTTTATTATTGGTAAACAACGAGAAAAGCAACCAGAAAAACCAATACTTGATAGCCCAGCAAATCGCTCAGACCATACATCGTCTTTACCAGCAACCACAAGCATTGCGCTAAGTGATACAGACATGTTTGACCGAGAGCCAATTAAAGGCGCTCGAAAGGCAATGGCTGATGCAATGCAAAAAAGCCATGAGCAAGTTGCTCAAGTAACGCTCTTTGATGAGGCGAATATTTCCAAATGGTATGTATCACCTAAAGAAATAACCACAAGAGTCGTTGCTGCAATCTGTGAGGCAGTGAAAGAAGTGCCACGCCTTAATGCATGGCTGGATATGGATAAAAAAGAATTGCTTATTCACCATCACGTTAATTTGGGACTTGCAGTAGACACAGAAGACGGTTTATTTGTACCTGTTCTGCATCAAATTAATCGCGTGCCACAATATAAAATCAGAAGTGTTGTTGATGAAGTAATTACAGAAGTGAAATCTAGAACATCACCACCTGATCGTTTTAAGCGAGCAACTATAAGCTTATCTAATTTTGGTGCGATTGCAGGCCGTTTTGCTACTCCAATGGTTGTCCCTCCTGCAGTCACTATTCTAGGTATTGGCCAATGCTTCAATGTGCCATATTTAACCAAATCGAAAAAAGGCAAAGATAAAGTGAGCGAAAAGGTTGTCTTGCCACTAAGCTTATCATTTGACCATAGAGCAGCCACAGGCGGTGAAGGTGCACGCTTCATGCGCAGCCTTATTCGACATTTAGAACAGTAGTCAGTTTTGCAGTTTAAGAGCCCCTTTTAATTAAGGTGGCCCCCTTCACACATGGATCGTGTTCGAGGTGATAATGCTAAAACAAACGAAGCAAACAAATAGACAGACTCATTTACAACAAAGCCAATTAACTAGGAATAGTATGAGTATTGAAGATTTATCTGTTGTTTATGAAAAATACAGAAAAGCTTTTCATCAAAATACTAATACATCTTTAGAGTACAGGCTTCAGCGCCTCAAACAACTTCATAGCACAATATTAGAATATAAAACTGATTTAGCTGTTGCACTTGATTATGACTTTGGCTCACGCTCAATGACCGAAACCTATTTGCTCGAAATTGGCCAAACTCTTGAACACTTAAAATACACAATTAAAAATCTAAAAAAATGGATGAAACCTATACCAAGGGAAGTACCTCTTCACCTTCAGCCTGGTAAAGCTATGCTGATACCACAACCAAAAGGTATTATTGGTATTATTTCCCCTTGGAATTATCCCATTCTTTTAAGTTTAACGCCTTTAATTACCGCAATAGCAGCAGGCAACACTGCTCTTATTAAAGTTTCTGAATATGTGCCACAAACAAATAACTGTCTTGAAAAAATAATAAAAAAAGCACTGGATAATAAATGTGCTTGCATTATTCAAGGCGATGAAACTGTAGCTGATGCATTCTCAGCACTCCCCTTTGATCATTTATTTTTTACAGGCTCTACTCGCATCGGTAAAAAAGTGATGGAAAAGGCTGCGCGGAACCTCACACCTGTCACACTCGAACTTGGCGGAAAGTCTCCTGTTATTATTGGAAAGAATTATAATATCCAAAAAGCAGCAAAAAAAATTGCGCTAGGCAAATGCCTGAATGCAGGCCAAACCTGTATAGCACCGGATTATATTTTATGCCCTCGAGAAAAGGTTAATGAGTTACGTGAAGCTCTAGCTGATAGCTTTTATACAATGTATCCTACGCAAGCAGAAAATGATGATTACACTGCTATTATTTCTCAATCACACTTCAACCGCCTGCAAAAGCTCTTGCAAGATGCAATAGAAAAAGGCGCAGATGTTCACTCGCTCTCTTCTGATACAGATTTTTGTAGTACAAGCAAGATTCCCCTAACGCTTCTGACCAACACCACTGACAATATGAATATTATGCAAGAAGAGATATTTGGACCTCTACTACCAATTATCCCAATAGACTCCATGTCAGAGGCATTAAATTATATTCAAACGAGGCCTCACCCACTGGCACTCTATCTCATGAGTGATAATCCAAAAACACATGATTTAGTCATAAAAAATACGCATTCAGGCGGTATTTGTATCAATGATGTGCTAACTCATGTAGCTGTTCACAGCTTACCTTTTGGGGGTATCAGACATTCTGGTATTGGACGCTACCATGGAAAAGAAGGTTTTTACGAACTTAGCCATCTTAAATCAGTATTCAAAAGAGGTAAAATAAATCCAGCGTCTTTTATAACGCCGCCTTGGAATGAAAAGATTAATATTTTAATCCAAAAGTTATTCCTATAAATATAGAGTCTAGATTATCAAAAAAAGGCCTGTTTAAAAAATAGCATAGTTCATTGTAGAGAGAAACTCGTCTTCAAAATATTGGTAGTGAAAATTAGACTTAAGGAAAAAATGCCTTACTACCAGAGAAACTCTAAGTATTCACCCTGCCACTTACTAGTAGATAACATTTTTGACAAAACCGAGCCCCGCAGCGTGCAGAGCAACAGCGAAAAGTGAAGTATAAAAGTTATCTCCTATGAATTTAAACTCAGGGTTTCTTGCGACCACACCCCATCAAAGTCAAACAATGCTTAACTTACAGTGCCTTTTACGATACTATTGCAGTGGTGAATATTTTAAAATAGCTGTATTTTAAGGCCATCTTAAGAATCATTATGGATTATCGCAGTATATCTATTCCTTAAGGAGGATTCATTTGAAAATTTTAGTTATTGAAGACGACCAAATGATTGGCGATACCCTCCAAAGAGCATTAAAAAAATCAGGCTATACATGTGATTGGATTCAAGAAGGTACGCAAGCAGAAGCCTTGCTTGCAAATGGTGAGTACTCTTTAGTTATTCTTGACTTAGGCTTACCTCATCGAGATGGTTTTTCTATTTTGACAGCTGTAAGAGCAAAAAAAATTGAAACACCTATCTTAATTTTGACCGCTCGAGACCAAGTATCTGATCGAGTAACAGGGCTTGATGCAGGTGCCGATGATTACATGTTAAAGCCATTTGCACTAGAAGAGCTTGAAGCTCGAATTAGAATGCTCCTACGACGTCACTCTCAACAAAAAACATCCTTGCTTTCCTTTGGCGCTTTAAGTGTAAATACCGTTTCTTATGAAGTGACTTATGAGAGTAATCCAGTCCATTTATCTTCAAAAGAATATAAATTACTCATGTGTTTTTTAGAAAAACCGAAAGTTGTATTTTCTATCACACAACTCGAAGATAAACTTTACGGCTGGAATGAAGAAGTCGCAAGTAATGCAATCGAAGTTCACATACATCAACTTCGTAAAAAAATTGATAAAAAAGCCATTAAAAATATTCGTAATATGGGCTATCGCCTTGGTGAACTGTAAATATGACATCAATACATCAACGATTAATGCTCTGGTTACTTTTACTTATTTCATGTGGTGCAATTTTAAATACGTTAACCACATTTATTGCGTTACGCAGTGAACTTAATGAATTGTTTGATGAAAACATGTTGCAACTAGCACAAGCCTTTTCAGAGATTCATCAGAATGAAATTATTTATAAACCTCATGATCATGTCCATAACTCCAGTTTTAAAGGCGAAGAAGAGTTTTTAATACAGATTTGGAACCACGAAGAACTCGTTTATTCATCAAAGCCTGATGTCGGCTTTCCTTTGCAAGGGAGCTTAGGTGTACATTCGACTGCATTCCAGCATGAAATGTGGCATTACCATCGTCTAGATAAGTCAGCCTCAGAAATCATTCAAATCTCTCAACCTGATCATGTAAGAGATGATCTGATTTGGGAAATATATTTTAAACAATTTATTCCTGTGATATTACAACTGCCAATCGTTATTCTCTTAATCTGGTATATCGTGAAAGATGGCTTTAACCCTGTAAAGGATGTATCAGAGTCTATTGAAAAACGTACGCACCAATACTTAGAGCTTATACCCATTGAAGGAGTGCCTGATGAAATTAAATCCATAGTGGAGTCTGTAAACCAGCTTTTAAATCGATTGAAGCATGCTTTAGTCATGCAGCGGCAATTTACCGCAGATGCAGCTCATGAGCTGAGAACACCAATGGCTGCGTTGCGACTTGAACTGGATATTTTAAATAAAGCAGAAACCCGAGAAGAGAAGCGAGAATCAATTAATAATCTTTATAAGGTAACTGATCGTAGTACCCACTTAATTCAGCAGTTATTAGCAATGGCTAAATTGGAGCATGAGTCAGAGTTGCAAGTTGAGGTAAACCTTAAACCTCTTATAGATTCTGTTATTGAAGGCTATAAAGGTCTTGCACTGAAAAAAAGTATAACTATTACCAACAAATGTGCTGACCATGTAATTATTGATGGTGACTCAAATGCACTCTCAATTATGCTAAGCAACCTCATTGGTAATGCTCTTAATTATGGGCACCACAAAGGTGTTGTTAATGTGGATGTTATATTCGAACAAGAAAAGCTCGTATTAAGTGTTGAAGACAATGGCCCAGGCATACCTGAAAAAGATCGTGCCCGTATTTTTGACCGCTTTTACCGAGTGCTTGAAAATCAGCAGTATAGCCCGACAGGTTCGGGTTTAGGCTTGGCAATAGTGAAGTCCATTGTAGAACTGCATGATGCTGAAATAGTGTTGGTTGATGGTATAAATTCAGGTGTTAAATTTAACATTATATTTACAAATAAATTAAGAAGGTCTTAAGTTTCTCTTTTAATACTTTTCATACCAAATTTAATGTATGGGGTATGGAAATGGAAAAATTAACAGTTAATAAAATTGCTGAAGTGTCTGTGGTGTTTTGGGTATTAAAAATACTTGCCACAACATTGGGTGAAACCACAGGGGATATGTTGGCTCATACTTTAAATCTAGGGTATGCAGTTGGCTTAATTGTCACTGGCGTTATTCTTGTAGGCTTAGTTGTTTCTCAAGTGCGCTTAAAATCTTTTTCGCCATGGTTGTTTTGGGCAACAATTATAGGTACAACAACCGTTGGCACAGAAATATCAGATTTTATGGATCGCTCTCTAGGATTGGGTTATGTCGGTGGTTCCATTGTTCTTGTTATAGGGCTTGCTTTATCACTCCTGTTTTGGTACATCAAAGAAGGTAATATTAAAGTAGACTCAATTACTCAAAAATTTCCTGAAATTATGTTTTGGATAGCCGTACTTTTTTCTAACTCTTTAGGAACAGCTTTTGGTGATTACCTAAGTGATAATCTTGAATTAAGCTATATTGTTGGTGCATTAATTACAGCTTCTATTATTGCCATTGTTGTCATATTACATTATTCAACAATCGTCAATGACATTATTTTATTCTGGATTGCCTTTATTTTTACAAGACCATTTGGAGCAACCTTTGGCGACTTCCTAACAAAACCCGTATCAAGCGGTGGTTTAGATTTAGGCACTATAGAGTCTTCAGCTGTAACCTTAGTCTTATTTTGTGTGATTCTTTATTTTACTCATGGTCGTAATAAAAACAAAAGCTTAGCTTTTTCTTCATAAATGCTAATGACTTAAGTCTTTCTTAAGAATAAGGGCCTATAACTAAGAGCGAGAGTGGCCATATTCTTTAATCCTAGTTATAAGAATATGGCCACTCGTTTTGTTTTTGTTTTTAAAGGCTTAAGTCATATGGTTCGTTTCACGTATATAGCACCAGTGGTGTTTTTTTTCTCAACAGGGGTTATAGCTGCTGATTCAACAGATGTATGTAACTCTAGTGACTCGAATCCTATTATTGGTTATATTGAAATAGATGTAGGCGATATCTTTGATACTGAAAAAGCCAAAGAAAATAACTGGCTTTTTAGAACTGCCAATGCATTGCATATTAATACGAAAGAATCTGTTATACGAAAAGATTTACTCTTTAAAGAAAAGCAGAAGTTCTCGCCACGACTGGTCTCAGAGTCTGAAAGACGTCTTAGAAGTCGAAAATACCTTAATAGAGTAAAAATAGAAACGACAGATAATTGTGATGGAACAGTTGATGTTCATGTGAAAGCTCGTGAAGTATGGACATTTAAACCAACTGTAAGCTTTTCTCGTGCTGGTAGTAATAACAATACAAGCATAGGGATTGAAGACACCAACTTTATGGGATTAGGTAAAAGTTTAAGCCTGTCTAGATCTTCAGATGCTGATCGCAGCTATACAGTCTTTGAATACTATGATCCTAATACTGGCTTTTTAAACTCAAGTCTGCAATTAAATTACAGCTCAAATAGTGATGGTTATGATCATGGGATTGCTTGGCAAAAACCTTTCGAATCTTTAGAGTCAAAATGGTCCGCTGGTGTAAGCCTTGACCGATATGAAGAGCTGAATTATCTCTATGATGCAGGTGAACAAGTTGATCGTTATTTAAGAGCTTCAAGAGAATTTGATATTTTTTATGGCTGGCGCGTTCATTTATCAGACGAATCAGTGCACCGCGTTATGGTTGGTTCAACGAGCGTTGATCATGGCTTTAGTTCAGACGTAGATACCCTTGATAACTCTATAGTCCCTGAACATAATGAATTTTTTTACCCTTGGGTTGAATATCAATATCTTCAAGAATCCTATATTCAAACTTCAAATTTTAGACAAATCAATCGTATTGAAGATATTAATCTTGGCTGGAATTTTAGATTGAGAGTGGGGTATACATCTTCCGAGCTTGATGTGTTGGATGGTATGTATGCCATTGAATCTGAGGTTTCAAAATCACAGCCAATCACAGATAACTCAATGATTGTCTTGAATTCTAAGATTGAAGGTTTTTATGGGGATGAAGGCCTTACTAATTTTAAAAATACCCAAAACTTAGCTTTGCATTGGCAAAACTTTGAGTCAGGGCAGTTTTTTATAAATTATACAGAATCAAAAATAGTGAATCCGCTAAACCATGAATACCTAACACTGGGTGGTGATGAAGGGCTTCGCGGTTTTCCTTCAAATTATCAAACAGGTGATCATTCTCGATTATTTAATATAGAGCAACGTTTTTACGGTCATAAAGAGCTTCTTTCTTTATTTTATCTTGGTGGAGCTGTCTTTTTTGATGGTGGTCATGCATGGGGAGGTGCACCAGTTGAGCAAACTCAAGAAGGTTGGTTACGAGATGTTGGCTTTGGCTTGAGGTTGTCGAATACTCGTTTGGGTGGTCGTCTTGATGGTGGACACAATGTCATTCATTTTGATGTTGCATTCCCATTGGATGCTGATCGAGATGTGGATATGATGCAATTTCTTGTTAAAGTCAAATCAAGCTTTTAATGGAAAGAAAAACTTTTGACTCTTTTAGTACACAGTATTGAATTAAAAAATTTAATTTTATCAACTCAATACCGAATTTTTTTTGTAGATGAGTATTTCTCAACTATACCATTAACCGGCCTTGTTGCACGGTGATTTAACTCATTTTCCTCACCGGCAT